>ENA-ORTH01000059-ORTH01000059.1-human-gut-metagenome-genome-assembly--contig:-NODE-59-length-121890-cov-5.564788_pt1 | contig 121890 bp, 124 predicted proteins | sample MGYA00241914_ERZ509192 | MGnify/ENA primary metagenome ERZ509192 (study PRJEB26280, sample SAMEA2338826) | human gut metagenome | biome: human gut; feature: human-associated habitat; material: faeces...
AGGCTCTGGTCTCTGCCGGCCCGCAGCTGTAATCTGAGCGATTGCTCTTAAAGTAAAGGCATAATAAACGCCCGCACGTCATGTTTTTGTGACGTGCGGGCGTTTTTTTGCCGGAGGTGAAATAAAACACCGCGCTGCGGATTCTCCACAGCGCGGTGTAAACTTTTACAACAAATTAAATCGCGTAGCCCTTGGCCTTGATGACGTCCACGACCTGCTGGACGTACTTTTCGCAGGTCTCGTGCTCGGGAGCCTCGACCATGACGCGGACCAGCGGCTCGGTGCCGGACTCACGGACCAGGATGCGGCCCGTGTCGCCCAGAGCCTCGCCTACGGCCTTGACGGCGGCCTGCACATCGGCGTCATCCTGCGCGGCCTTCTTGTCGGTGACCTTGACGTTCTTCAGCACCTGCGGATAGATCTTCAGCGGTGCGGCCAGCTCGCTCATCGGCTTCTTCTTGGCCAGCATGACCTCCATCATCTTCAGGCTCGTCAGGATGCCGTCGCCGGTGCTGGCGTACTTGGAGAAGATGATGTGGCCGCTCTGCTCGCCGCCGATGCGGCAGCCGTTTTTGGCCATGTACTCATAAACATACTTGTCACCGACGGCAGTCTTGGCGTAGCCGATGCCCTGCTCGTCGAACGCCTTGTACAGACCGAAGTTGGACATGACGGTGGTGACGACGGTGTTCATCAGCAGCTTACCGCGCTCCTTCATGTAGCAGCCGTAAATGTACAGGATGTGGTCGCCGGTGATGACGTTGCCCTTTTCATCCACGCAGAGGCAGCGGTCGGCGTCGCCGTCGTAGGCAAAGCCGATGTCGAGGTGATTCTCGACGACGAACTTCTGCAGACCCTCAATGTGGGTGGAGCCGGCGTTCAGGTTGATGTTCAGGCCGTTGGGCTTGTTGTTGATGACGTAGGTGTCTGCACCGAGAGCATCAAAAATGCTCTTGGCAATGTTCCAGCTGGAACCGTTGGCGCAGTCCAGGCCGACCTTGACCCCCTTGAAGGAGTAAATTCCCAGAGAGATCAGGTATCCCATGTAGCGGTTGCGTCCGCTGACGTAGTCGACGGTGCAGCCGACATGGTCACGGCTGGCAAACGGCAGCTCGGGCCAATCCTGGTCAAAGACGTGCAGCTTGCCGTCGAGGTAATCCTCGACGAGCAGCAACGTTTCCTCGTCCATCTTCTCGCCGTAGCAGTCGATGAGCTTGATGCCGTTGTCATAATAGGGGTTGTGGCTGGCGGAGATCATAATGCCGCAGTCAAAGTCGTCCACGCGGGCAATATATGCGACGCTGGGCGTGGTGGTGACATGCAGCAGGTAGGCGTCCGCGCCGGAAGCCGTCAGACCCGCGACGAGGCTGTACTCAAACATGTAGGAGCTGCGGCGGGTATCTTTGCCGATGACGATGCGCGGCGTGGTGGCCTCGCCGTTGCGCTGGCGCAGCATACCGTAATACCAACCGAGGAAGCGGCCAACCTTGTAGGCATGGTCGGCGGTCAAAGTGACACCGGCCTCCCCGCGGAAGCCGTCAGTACCAAAGTATTTTCCCATTGTATACACTCTTTCCTTTCGGATTGAACTTGACTGGATGGAAATAATCCTTTAATATCATAGCACATATCGCACATAAATGCAATGTTTTTACATGGCTTGCGAGGTGACTGCCTTCAAAAGACCGCGGCAGCCTTCCGCAACGTCCCGCCAGGTGGCCGAAAAATCACCCGTGTACCACGGGTCGGCCACGTCGCCGGGGTGGGCGGTGTAGTCGAGCAGACGGTGGATTTTACCCGCCGGGTCGCCGCCGCAGATGCGGGTCATATTGCGGATGTTGGCGCTGTCCATCCCGATGAGCAGGTCGTATTTGTCGTAGTCCGCCCGCGTCATCTGCCGCGCCGTGTGCGGCCCGCAGAACACGCCGTGCGCCGCCAGCTCCCGCCGCGCGGGTGGGTAGACCGGGTTGCCGAGTTCCTCGGTGCTTGTCGCCGCAGAGTCAATGACGAACCGCTCCCCTGCCCCGGCTTTAGCGGCCATATCCTTCATCACAAACTCCGCCATCGGACTGCGGCAGATGTTGCCGTGGCAGATGAATAAAATCTTTTTCATAGCAAAATCCCATTTCCCTAAAAGTATCATTTACGGGTCAGTCTGGTATCCGGCTCAGTATAACACATTTTTCCCCACTTTGCAAAACGCGGAAAGACTGCTATAATGGGAGAAAACGCAAGGGGGCTTTGGAATGGAGCTGCAAAAGGGGCGGCCTGCGGACACGGCGGGCCGATTGGAAAAGGAAATCCGCACCTACGACCTGCTGGACCGGCTGGGTGTGGCATACGAGAGGGTCGACCACGCACCGGCTATGACAATGGAGGTCTGTCAGGAGATCGACCAGACGCTGCAGGCGGTCATCTGCAAGAATCTATTCCTGTGTAATCGACAGGAAACAGCCTTTTATCTGCTGATGATCCCGGACACGAAGGTTTTCCATACAAAGGATCTGTCTGCACAGATCGGCGCGGCGCGCCTGTCCTTTGCCAAGCCGGAATACATGGAAAAGTTTCTGGATATTACGCCCGGCTCGGTCAGCGTGCTGGGACTGATGAATGACACCGGGCACCGCGTGCAGCTGCTGATCGACGAGGATGTGCTGAACAGCGAATTTGTGGGCTGTCACCCCTGCATCAACACGTCCAGCCTGCGGCTGCGGACAAAGGACCTGATTGAAAAAATTCTTCCCGCTGTGGAGCACGACTTTATCAGGGTGAAGCTGTGAATTTTACGGACTTCCGTGCGCAGAAACATTGACAAATGTCCGCTGTTTGATTATATTTTATAGTATATAAATAAAGGAAGAAGCCACCTGCCCGCCGTGGGCAGAACGGCTTACAAGGGAGATACATCATAATGGCAGAAGAAAAACGTAAACGCATTCTTTCGGGCATTCAGCCCACCGGCACGCCGACTCTGGGCAACTACATCGGTGCGGTGCGCAACTGGGCCCTCTTGCAGTCCGATTACGACTGCCTGTACATGGTGGCCGATCTGCACAGCCTGACCGTGCGCCAGGTGCCCGCAGATCTGCGCCGCCGCACCCGTGAGCTGGCTGCCCTGCTGCTGGCCGTAGGCATCGACCCGAAGGAGCACGTTCTGTTTGTACAGAGCCACGTGCCCGCGCACACCGAGCTTGCCTGGGTGCTGGCCTGCAACACGCAGTTTGGTGAGCTGTCGCGCATGACCCAGTTCAAGGATAAGAGCGCCAAGCACCCCGACAACGTCAACGGCGGTCTGTTCACCTACCCCGTGCTGATGGCAGCGGACATCCTCATCTACAATGCCGACCTCGTGCCCGTGGGGCAGGATCAGACCCAGCATCTGGAAATTGCCCGCGACATCGCAGGCCGCTTCAACGGCATTTACGGCGATACCTTCACCCTGCCCGAGGGCTACGTGCCCGCTGCGGGCGCCAAGATCATGTCGCTGGCCGAGCCGACCAAGAAGATGAGCAAGTCCGACACGAACATCAACAGCTTTATCCTGATGACCGATGACAAGGATGCCATCGTGCGCAAGTTCAAGCGCGCCGTGACCGACTCCGACGGCGTAGTCCGCTTTGACCGCGAGACGAAGCCCGGCGTGTCCAACCTGATGTGCATTTACAGCACCTTCACGGGCAAGTCCAACGACGAGATCGCTGCCGAGTTTGAGGGAAAGGGCTACGGTGACTTCAAATTGGCCGTGGCCGAGGTCACCGCCGACGCACTGGCCCCCGTGCAGGCTGAGTATGCCCGCATTCTGGCCGACAAGGCTTACGTGGACGAGGTCCTCAAGAACGGTGCGGAGCGTGCCTCCCGCCTGGCCAACCGCACTGTCAGCAAGGTCTACCGCAAGGTTGGCCTTTTGCAGCTGGATAAATGACGCTGTGCCTTGACAAATCCGTTTTGAACCCGTATAATATATAAGTTAGTGCGGCTCCCCAGTTGGTGCCGCACATCTTTTACTATCCATTTTACGTTAGGAGACACTGCTATGGCTAAAGAAGTTGTCGTTACCCGAGAGGGTTATAATAAACTGGAGCAGGAGCTGGAAAACCTGCGCACCGTCAAGCGTAAGGAAGTTGCCGACAAGATCAAGGTCGCCCGCGGTTACGGTGACTTGAGCGAGAATGCCGAGTACGACGCCGCCAAGGAGGAGCAGGCTTCTGTGGAGGCCCGCATTGCCGACCTGGAGGCTACCCTGAAGCTGGCCCGTATCATGGATGAGAGCGAGCTGTCCAACGACACCGCCTCCATCGGTATGCACGTCAAGATCCTGGCCGAGGGCGACGACCTGGAGGACGCCGAGGAGTACGACCTGACCGGCTCCACCGAGGCTGACATGGATCTGAACCGTATCAGCGACGAGAGCCCCGTCGGCGCGGCACTGATCGGCTGCAAGGTCGGCGACAGCGTTGATGTCACCCTGCCCAACGGCAACATTATCACGTACAAGCTGCTGGAAGTCAGCCGCTCGAAGTAATAATCCCCAATAAATTCTGAAGGGGCGGATGATTGGCATCGACCCCTACAAGGAACCCATATCAACAGAATTAAAAATCACGAAAGGACGATCTCACATGGAGCAGAATAAGCCCCAGACCGAGCAGGAACTGACCCAGCAGGCCGCTGTGCGCCGCCAGAAGCTGGCAGACCTGTGCGAAGCCGGTCATAACCCCTTTGAAATCACCAAATATGCGCAGGATGCGTACTCGGCCGACCTCAAAAATGAGTTTGCTGACCTTCCTGCCGAGGCTGAGACCGGAAAGATCGTCTCTCTGGCTGGCCGCATGATGTCCAAGCGCATCATGGGCAAAGCCAGCTTTGCCCATCTGCGCGACCAGAAGGGCGACATCCAGATTTTTGTCAAGCGTGACCTGCTGGGCGATGAAGCCTACGCCGCCTTCAAGAAGCTGGACATCGGTGACATCATCGGCGTCAAGGGCGAGGTGTTCCGCACGAAGATGGGCGAAATTTCTGTCCGCATCTCCGAGCTGACGCTGCTCTCCAAGAGTCTGCTGCCCCTGCCCGAGAAGTTCCACGGCCTGACGGACCGCGAGGCGCGTTACCGCCAGCGCTACGTTGACCTCATCATGAACCCCGAGGTCAAGGACACTTTTGTCAAGCGCAGCCTGATTTTGAAGGAGATCCGCGCCTATCTGGACGAAAAGGGCTTCCTGGAGGTCGACACCCCCATCCTGACCCCGTTCGAGATCGGCGCGTCCGCCCGCCCCTTCTACACCCACCACAACACCCTGAACATGGACATGGTCCTGCGCATTGAGACCGAGCTGTACCTTAAGCGCCTGATCGTGGGCGGCATGGACCGCGTGTATGAGGTTGGCCGCATCTTCCGCAACGAGGGCATGGACCCCAAGCATAACCCCGAGTTCACGACCATCGAGCTGTACCAGGCATTCACCGACTTCCACGGCATGATGGATCTGGTCGAGGAGATGTACAAGCGCCTGGCCCTCAAGGTCTGCGGCAGCCTTGAGATCACCTACCAGGGCAAGCAGATCGATATGGGTCACTGGGAACGCCTGACGATGGTCGAGGCCGTCAAGAAGTATTCCGGCGTTGACTTCAACGACTGGAAAACCGACGAGGATGCCATCGCTGCCGCCAAGGAGCATCATGTAGAGCTGCCCGAGGTCCCGACAAAGGGCGCGATCCTGGCCGAGTTCTTCGACGCCTTTGTCGAGGATAAGCTCATCCAGCCTACCTTCATCTATGACTACCCCGTCGAGATCAGCCCGCTGGCCAAACGCAAGCCCACCGACCCGGCCTTCACCGAGCGCTTTGAGTATTTCATCGACTGCACCGAGTACGGCAACGCATTCAGCGAGCTGAACGACCCCATCGACCAGAAGGCCCGCTTCGAGCGCCAGGTCGCTGAGCGCAAGGCCATTGAGCCTGACTGCAAGGCCCAGGTCGACTACGACTACGTCAACGCCCTTGAGTACGGCCTGCCCCCGACGGGCGGCCTCGGCTTCGGCGTGGATCGTCTGGTCATGCTGCTGACCGACAGCGCGTCGATCCGTGACGTGCTGTTGTTCCCCACGATGAAGCCTATTGACCAGTAAATTGTCAATTTGAGCACAAAAAAGCCTGAAATTTCTTGATGATACGAGAAATTTCAGGCTTTTTCTTTTGGCGGGTTTCTAACTGAAATCATGCCATACGCCAATCTTACGCCAAACGATGTATAAACGTATGCAAGAGAAAAAGAGCGTTGTTCCCGTTTGGCATAAAATAAGAGCTGACGGGGGTAGATGTAGGTTTACGGCCACTTGTATTAAGAACCGGATTCATTTGTAATAACATTTCCATCATTTTCAGACGTCTTAGGAAGAATTTTACACAGTCTGCAAAATTCTTCCTAAGGCGTTTTTATATGTTATGTCCTGCTCCTTCGTTCGCTTGGTTGCCCCTTTAGGGTGCTTTCCGGCGCGAAGGAGCTTTTTGTTTTCGTGGCGACGGAACAGCAGGCTGTCAATATTTTCAGGCGTGTACTCTAAACCGTTTTGGTTCAGCACACGGGCGCGGCGTGCCAGACACATACTTGCCAACCCATAATCCTGCGTGATTACAAGGTCGCCGGGGTGTACACGGTTCACCAGCGCAAAATCTACGCTGTCGGCACCTTTGTCAAAGGTCAATGTCTGCGCGCCATCACGTTGGATTTGGTGGGCTGTATCGCATAGAATCAGCACAGGTACTTTGTACTTGGCGGCTGTCTGCACTGTCAAATCCACCACCGGGCAGCCATCGGCATCAATCAAAATTGTCATTTTCCGCTCTCCATAGTCCAAGCAAATGCTCTTGCCGTCCGCAAGTCTGCATCTTTGAAGTGGCCGCCTGCGTTCCATTCCAGCGCGCAGGCTGCGCCGCGCCGGGTCAGGACGCTGTGCAAGGCACGGATGTTATCGCCCACTGCCGCCATCGTCTGATTTTTGGTATGTTCCTCGCGGTCGCCAAGGCTAAGGTAAACACGCTGCGCTTGGATGGGGTGCGCCGCTTCGTATTCTGGCCAGCCGGGAAACCACACGGACGGCGAAGCCGCCGCCGTGCCATACAGCGCGTTCGTTTGTGTTGCCGCCCACAGAGCAAACAGTCCGGACAGCGAGTAGCCGCCCAAAATAACCTTACAATCTTCCTTTATAGAATACTGTTGGCGAATGCCCGGCACAGCCTGCGCCAGCCATGCAAGCGTATCCCCCGCCTCGCCGCCAAAGCCCTGCTTACCCCACACAGGCGGTGCAGGCCACGGCGACAAATCGTCATTCCAGTTCTCTACTTGGACAGCGGCCAACAAAAATGGTTGTGCGGTTTGCTGACGTATCGCTTCCACTTCTCGCGCCATCCCCGCGAGGTCGTGATCGTCCGCCATTTGCAGCAGCAGGTATTCGGCGCCGGTATCGCCATAGACGTGGCAGATTCTGTTCTGTATCTGCAATATCTGGTTATCCATAAAATCGATGATTCCTTTTCTTTGCTCTCTTTTGCATTATAATGCCTATACACCAAAGAATCAAGATTGCGCCGGATGCACCCGCCTTGAAAGTTTTTTGCCGCACCTGCATTACATCTGCACAACATCCGCACAGTGATTGTATATACGTGTATAATCGCGTATGTTACAATTAGTATGTTCAAAATAGGGTTCAGCCAAAAGGTTGGACATTTTCACCCAGAGTCGTACCTGACTTTTTTCAGGCACGGCTCTTTTTGTTTTGGGCAATTTCTGATTTGGGAGGTTTTGCAGATGACCGTAATACGTCCGCCCTGACGCAATGATTACGCAATAAAAAGTCGAATACGCAAAAGGACGCATTGATTGCGTATTAGCGGCCTGTGGCTATGCTGTCGGCAGTACCTAATACGTCTTTATGCGTCCTTAATGCGCAATAAGGATGGTGATTGTATTGAAAAACCGCGCAGCAATCTATCAGAGGGAAGCCGCTGAAATGCTGCATAACATTTCGCTGTACCCCGGTCTGACTGAAGAACAGCTTTTCCGTTTCTTTCCCGAAAAGGAAGCGACGGCAAAGGTTTTGCTTTCCCATATGCTGAAAGAGGGACGCATCTTTTACTCAAAAAACGGCCGATACTACGCAAATCGAGAAGCACAAAACGGCGCAGATAAGGACTTGTCCCGCTGTGTCTGGGTTCTGCTCGACTTCATAGATCAGGTGGAATACCACACAGTTGGAGAATTTCCGGCAGCTATCCTCTGTTTTGCAAATGGAGAGCTGTATGAAATCGTGCCTATCCCGCAGGGCAAGGAAACCATGATTTGCCAGCTTCTGCGCCGGCCGCAGAAAGATACCGGCAAGCGCATCGTGGTCGTAGAGGATACCTCCCAGATTGAGTTGCTGGATATTCCGCAGGCAGCCGGGTTCTGCACGGTAGCCGAAGATGGCGCCGTCAGCTACTACAAAAAGGAGGCCGCGCTTGAATCCTGACGTACTTTTGAACCGTATCCGCTTGGAGCAGCGCGGGCTCATCGATATCCACAAAAAGCTATACGAGATGGAACATCTGCTCCCCGCGCCCGACACGATGCAGTTTGCCAAAACTGCCGAGAGCGCGGCACTTCTCAGTGAGAAAAGCACGGCGCGTCTTCGCAATATGTTCTTTTCTGTGTCTAACGAGCCGCCGATTTATTACTACCCCAAGGCAGCCGAGGTGCAGGGCATCCGCGTGTGGGCATCTGATAATTATTTGCGAGTTCTGCTCCCTGCGCTTCTGCCGGATAAAAAGAAGCGGGACGGCTGTAAATTCCTTTTGCTGCCACTACAGGCGGCACTGGTGCAAAGCGGACCACTTCCCCATTTCTCCGATTGCGTGATTTGCGTGGAGCATATCTATGACCACAATCTGCCAATCAAAGCCGTGCGGGATTATGACAATCTGGAACTGAAAGCTGTCATAGATGTCATTGCTACATTCTGTCTGACAGACGATACCGGGGCGTTGTGCGATTCTTTCCAGACGACCCGATTTGGATATTCGTCCTCTACCGTGATAACTGTAATGCCGAAAAATTGCTTTTCGGCATGGCTGAACGCCCCAAAATCGGCTGAAAACCGACCTCCACTTTTTCCTAAAAATACGTAAAAAACAGATACCTGTGCTTGAAAATGACTTTTCCGCGTTGTTGTAAGCCGATTCATACCCCAATCGGCAGCGACTTTCGCCGGAGTCAAAGAAGGCACGGTTAAATTCCGAGGTGATTTCTATTTCTTCTGCTTTTCCTGTCCTGCCCGCGCAAGACAGCCTCTATTATGAACTTTTGGCGCTTACAGCCATCTGCGGCGAGGTTCCTTGTGCGTGTGCTGATCGTCTTACCTCAAGCAAAAGTTACCGAAAAAAAGTTGTGACGAGCCTGACACACGGCAAGCTCCTGCGCATCTTCTCCAAAGATCATCTTCGCGGCTATCGGCTCGGTATCCGTGGCAAACGTCTTTTGCGGGAACGAGCGCCAGAACGATTTCAATTCTATCTGTCAGGTCGCACCGACACCAACTCCATCAAATCATCCCCTGCCCGTCGTCTGCGGCTGCACCGTATTGCGCAAGCCTATGTCACGATGTTGAATGCAGGTGCGGCGATTTATCGGGATGAAAAGCCCCCTGTATTTGTGCCTGGTGGCAGCAGTCCTTGCCGCATTGAATCAACCGCTTTTTATGATTCCCGCGAGATGAAAGAACTGGGTCTTGAAATGATAAAGGTTCACGGCTCCCGCATGGTAGGCTCACTGATGACCCCATCCCACACCTTTGCTGTGTTCAACGGCATGGATGCTGTTCCGACCTTTGACACGCAAATCGAACAGCGGGGAAAAATCATGCTGCAAAATATCCGCTATATGCGGACTGGCGCAAGTCACACGCCTGATGGCATCCTGCTGTCCGATCAGTGGGCAGTGATGACTACTCTGCTGAAAGATGCAAAGACCTACAAGAAAGAACACTTCCTTTTTGGCGAAGGCTACGAACATTTCTACTTTCTCACCAATGACTACCACGGCGAGACGCTGTTGTGGCTGCTCTGTCGCCCGGATGTCATCGGGCAACTAAACGCCACGCTGTTGCAAGAACTCCAGCTGCCTTGCCGTAATGCTTTCATCGAAAACGATGCTCGTACCGATGCAGGCGCGCCGATTCTGTTCTGCTATCTGCCGGATCTGCCGCGTCTGTTTCGATTCCTGTCTGCCTTGGAGTTGCTGCAAATGAAGGGGGCCATCCTCTGCTTTGATTTTCAGGCAGGCGCGCTGCGGCCACTCTGCGGCGACAAGGTCGAACTGCAGATCATCGACTTTGCCGAGTTCGAGAGGAGGTTTCTGACTTCGCCATGAAACGTCCTTCAAAAAGATGGCAGATTCTGTTGGCAGTCACGCTGCTGCTCTACGCCTGCGGCTACTTGACGCAGTTCATCGGCAACTATGCTGTCTGGCAGAAAAACGGCGGTATGCCGGGCGGTACTTCCCCGCCGTTTTCCTCTTTGACGCCGCTGGCTTGCCTCAAAGGTATTTTGTGGTTTCCGTACAGCCTTTACTGTATGGCAGGCTGCGCAGCAGCAGTCGCCGCGATTTTCCTGTACCGAAAGTTATTCAGCCAAGATGCCTTAACGGATTCTGAGCGCAACTTTGATTTCTCTGCGAAAGGCACTTACGGCACGTCCGGCTGGATGCAGCCGCGAGAAATTCCTGCTGTGCTGAATATAGTTTCCGACCTGTCCCAGCATACGGGCACCGTGCTGGGGATTCTCGACGGCAGGTTTCTTTGCATCCCGGAGAAAACCCGTATGAACGGCAACCTCGCCGTCTACGGTGCCAGCGGCTCGATGAAAACCCGTTCGTTCTGTATGAACCGCATCCTGCAAAGCGCTGCCCGCGGAGAGTCGCTGATTATCTGTGACCCCAAATCGGAACTCTACGAAAAATCCAGCGAATATATGCGAGTTTTGGGCTACACGGTGCGGGTGTTCAACCTCGTCAGCCCCGAAAATTCCGATTCATGGAACTGCCTGAAAGAAATTGAGGGGCAGGAGCTGATGGCGCAGCTTTTCGTGGATGTCATCATTAAGAATACCAACGGCACAGGCAAGAGCGATCGTTTCTGGGATTCCGGCGAGATGAATCTGTTGAAAGCGCTGGTCTTATACGTTGACCTCACCTACCCGCCGGAACAGCGGAATATTGGTGAGGTGTACAACCTTATCACGCAATGCAGCGAAAGTCAGTTGGACAGCCTGTTTGATGTTCTGCCACTGACACACCCCGCCAAAGCACCGTACAGCCTGTACCAGCGGGCCTCGGATTCGGTGCGCAGCGGTGTTATCAGCGGGCTGGGCAGCCGGTTGCAAGTATTTCAGTCTGAGCTGATTAAGAAAATTACTGCGTATGACGAAATCAGCCTTGAACTGCCAGGGCAGCAGCCCTGCGCCTACTATCTAGTCACCAGCGATCAAGACAGCACCTTTGACTTTCTTGCATCGCTGTTCCTGTCCTTTGCCTTCATCAAACTCGTCCGATATGCCGATGCCAACTGCCCCGGCGGGCGGCTTCCTGTTCCGGTTCATGTGCTGGGCGAGGAATTGACCGCCTGTGGTACGATTTCCGAATTATCCCGGCGCATCAGCGTCATTCGCTCCCGCAACATCTCTATGTCCTGCGTATTCCAGAATCTTGCCGGTCTGCAAAACCGCTATCCGCAGAACCAGTGGCAGGAGATTTTGGGCAACTGCGATGTGCAGCTTTTTCTCGGCTGCACGGATCAGCTGACCGCCGAATACGTTTCCCAGCGTACCGGCATCGCCAGCGTGGCGGTGTCCAGTACCTCCAAGGTTCTAAGCACCCTGCGCGTCTCCGACTACACGCCACAATACCGCGAAAGCAGCGGCGTTGGCAAACGACCGGTGCTTACCCCGGATGAAGTGCTGCGCCTGCCGGTAGATGAAGCGCTCGTGATATTGCGCGGCCACAAGGTTCTGAAAGTCCACAAGATGGACTACTCTCTGCACCCCGCTTACAAGCAGTTGCGGGAGTGCAAAGCATCTGCCCATATCCCGGAATGGCGGAAAGTCTTACCAGAAACACTCGAAGCTCCCCCGGCGGAAACAGCTAAGGCGTCACCTAAGGTGCCGCCTAGACGCCGCGGCCGTCCCGCCAAATCAAAAGCGGTGGTTGCCACCGACAAAGAATCTATCATAACAAAACCTGAAAACGAAAAGGAGATTCCTCATGGAAATGAACAGTGACATTTTTACCCCCGACCTGCCTATCCCCGAACTTGTGGAGTTTGAGGATGCACCCATTCCCGCCCCTGTCGAAGAAGAAAAGCCTGCCGAGACTCCCCCGCCCCGCCGCAGACGCAAAGCGGATGCCCCGGTGCTGACCATTGAAAGCGGTGACGAAATCGAAACCGAGGATGCCCGCGAAGCTGCTGCCTGGCACGAAATTCACAACGCCTACCGCACACGGCGCATCCTCTTCGCACCGTTGGGCGGTATCGAGCAGACCGACAGCGGCAAGACGATTGCCGTTGTGGACTACAACGGCTTCCGCATCGTCATTCCTCTCAAAGAAATGATGGTCGCCCCGAGCGCTGCCAACAGTACCGACAGCATGGCCGTCCGCCAGATGAAGCTGCTGGGCAATATGCTGGGCGCGGAAATCGACTTTGTCATCCTGGGTATTGACTCCAAGAGCCGCAGTGTGGTTGCCAGCCGCCGCGAAGCCATGATGCGCAAACGCCAGCTTTTCTATTTCAGCCCAGATGCCAACGGTGAGTACCGCGTCCGGGAGGGGCGCGTGGTGCAGGCTCGCGTTATTGCCGTTGCCGACAAATCCATCCGTGTGGAGATTTTCGGCGTGGAGTGTTCCATCATGGCGCGGAATCTGGCATGGGACTGGATCGGTGATGCCCATGACCGTTTTGCTGTGGGCGACCAGATTCTTGTCCGCGTGACCGAAGTGAACAAAACCTCACAGGAAGAAATGTCTGTCCACGCTGATGTCAAAAGCATCACCGAGAATACCAGCCGCGAAGCCTTGAAGCGTTGCCGTGTGCAGAGCAAATACGCCGGCCGCGTCACCGATGTACATAAAGGCATCGTCTATGTGCGGCTTTCCAACGGTGTCAACGCCGTGGCTCACTCCTGCTATGACCGCCGCACACCCGGCAAAAAGGACGACGTCAGCTTTGTGGTAACAAAGCTGGACGAGGAACGTAGCATCGCCGTGGGTATTATCACCCGCATTATCCGTCAGAATCTGTAACCGATGAACCGTGAGCAGTCCCGGCGGCTGCCCATCTTTTACATGAAAGGATTCGTAAAATGGCTGTTTTTCGCGTAGAGCGCATTAAGGATTATACCGTTATGAGCAATCATCATCTTCGCAATAAAAATTTGTCACTGAAAGCAAAGGGCCTGCTGTCGCAGATGCTTTCCCTGCCGGACGACTGGGATTATACCCTCAAAGGGCTTGCCGCCATCAACAAGGAGAGCGTTGACGCTATCCGTACAGCCATTTGGGAACTGGAGGACACAGGGTATGTGGTGCGTACCCGCGTCCGGGATGAACGCGGCTGTCTGCGAGGCTGCGATTACTATGTCTATGAGTACCCGCAAGCGTCCTCGTCCGGCTCCGATGGCAGCGCTGAATCCGTGCCGCCTATGCTGGAACCCCTTGCATCGGATTCTGCTGTACAGGAAAATCCCATACAATTAAATAAAGAAATACAAAATAAAGAGAAACAAAATACGGATCTGATCTTATCCGAGAGCGAGACCGTGCGGACAAAAGTCCGCGACAACATTGAGCTGGACCTGCTTTGCCGCAATCAGCCGGAGAGCGCCCCCGTGATGCAGGAAATCTACGAGTTGGTCGTGGAGACAATCCAGCTTCGCAGCCCTGTACTGCGGCTTGGAAACAACCTGTTCCCGATGGCCTTGGTGCGGGAACGGCTGTTACAGCTGACAAGCGAGCATATCCGTTTTGTCCTTGATGGCCTGCGTAATCTGCACACAGACGTTAAAAATCTCAAAAAGTACCTTCTGACGATGCTGTTCAATGCGCCTGTCACGCTGAACGGCAGGACGATGCTGGATGTACGCAAATCTGTCGGTGGCGGATCCCGTCCGATGCTGGCGTAACGCCGCGAAGATATGAACAAATTGTAAAATTTGAAAAAGTGGCCGAAATTTTTTAATTTTTTCGTGTGAGATGACAGTAATAAGGGCAAATAGGTTTTTTCGGCCTATTTTCAACAAATTGGAGGTGAAATTCTATGAAACAAGCTCGTATCCATTGTCCCTACTGCGGCTCTCTTGCCATGCTGCGCCCGGCAAGCGCGATTCATGGTCTGTCCGACATTTCCGCAGGAACGTACCTGTACGTCTGCCGCCGCTGGCCTGCCTGTGATGCCTATGTCACAGCAGACCGCCGCACGAAACAGCCGCTCGGCACCCTTGCCAACGGAGATTTGCGGCATAAACGCATTCTTGCCCACCATGCACTGCACAGTGTACAGGCACAGCTTGGCATGAACCGAGACCAGAGTTACTGCTGGCTGCAAACGCAGATGGGACTGCCCGGAGATCAGGTACATATTGCCAAGTGCGGCGACTACCGCTGTGAGCAAATCATCCGCATCTGCGAGAATGCGACTGCGAGGTGACGGTTATGAAATGCGTGAAAAGGCTCACAGCTGACCAACAGCGTTTGGCAGAAGAAAATCTGAGCATCGTAGAGCGCGTCCTGCGGTTCGACATCAATGTCAATCCCTGCGTTGCTGGTCTTGGCTATGAGGACTTGTATCAAGAGGGCTGTGTCTGGCTCTGCAATGCAGCACTGACCTTCGACCCAGCGCGCGGTAGCTTTGCATCCTATGCCCGGCAGGTCGTACAGAATGGTCTTGTCAGTTACTGCCGCAACCTTACGGGAAAACAATGCCGCATGATTTCTCTGGCAGAGATGAAGCCAACTGCACTTGCCGCATTAGAAGTACAACATAGCGCTCCCTTCGATATTGAGTGCGAGACTCCCCTGCTGCTTGCCGCCGCAGAATCTCAATACAGTGGCGTGACCCGCAAGGGCGTCCATGCGCTGGCGTTGCAAGTCTCCGGCATACCGCTTACCGCAGTTGCTACTCGCATGAGCGCCCCGCCCAACCACGTTTCGGCGTGGATCAGCCGTGCTGTCCACAAATTGCGAAACGATGAATCTTTTCTCTCATCTCTACACGAAAATTAAAATTTGGAGGTTCCCTTATGAAAATGCTTTACACTGCCAATGGCCGTTATATCCGCTGCTGCACCGAAGAAGGCACCCGCCCGGTCATCATCGTCTGCGAAAAAGAGTACGAGGTCGATGTGCAAGAGTTTATGCTCTGGTCCATCCTCAACTGGCGCATCCTGCGGGAAGAGGAAATCAGCAGCTTCTACGAGAAGATGGCGAGCAGTTCCAATGTCACCATCCACCGCAGCTGGCAGGACTGTGTGCAGCGCCTGCTAGTTCGCGGGCTCATTGTGGTTGGCACCGGGGATACCGAGTATGATGCGCTATATGATTTGCTCTCCTGCCGCTTTATCATCCCCATCGGTGCGGCATGGCCGCTGCGGGTGCTGTCGTTCCTCAAACTGACGTTTTTGGAGGGCATCTCTTGGAAAATCACCCGCCGCCTGTTCCACGTTGATGCCCGTAGCGCCTGCGAGAAAAAAGTCATCCGCCTTGCCCGGCAGACACCGCTCTCGTGCGCGGAAATTATCAAGTGCATCGAAATGGACATCCGCCGCCTGAAGGACGGCTACGATGTGCTGGACAAGCTGTATGACGACAACGACCTGAACTGCGACAACTTCGCCCATGCAGTGCGGGAGTACCGTTGCAGCCGCGAGGTCATCACGGCAGTGTCAAACCTTTACCTGCGGCAGCAAATTATGCTTGATACTTACTGATGCGATAACCGACAAAATAGAAGCGGAAGATTCCCGCTGTCTTAAATGAGAATCTTCCGCTTCTATTCATATTATTGCTGTGGGACTTTTTCCATCAGATCATCTATACTGCAATGCAGGACACGTGCCAAGCGCAGCAAGGTTTCCCCTTGCGCCTTGTTAATGTCTTTCTGGCGTTGCTCATATTGCTGGATGGTGCGCACGGGGATTTCTGCCTGTCGTGCCAGTTCCGACTGGCTCATTTCGGCCAGTGTGCGCAGGCTCTTTAGGTTTGTTTCCGGCTTTGCTGCGCGGTACAGTTCGTTCATCTTATCAGCAAACTGGCGAACGTCCATTTCATGGTAGGGCGTATACAGCATTCGCACCTTGGAAATCGGCACAGCCTGCTCAATTTCAGAGAAGCGCAGCCCGGTATCCCACTGGTAATATGCGATAGCCCAGCCCGTCCAGTATTCGAGACTGCGGTCATACGCATAGGATGCCTTGCGGACGGGTTCTGGCTCCCCCGCCTGTTCCAGTACCCTGCGGGCAAGTTCCACACCGGAAGTGCCTGCCAAAATAGTGCTATCACCGAGTTCAAAGCGATGGGAAATCTCGCTCATTAAAAACCAGTTCCATACTGTTTCCAGCGGATACTGTAAATCATTGACCATGTAGTCCAGCATACGCGCAAGACATTTTTGTGCAGCGGTAAGATAATTTTTATCGTAAGCGTGGATCACTGGGCCTCATCTCCTCGTCAAGGATGGTTGTAATGTAAAGATCGCCCCTTTGGCGGCGGTTCCGCTCTACATCAAAGTATTGGCGGCGGGCGGCCTGGTCACGGAACGCTTTCTTCTTATACCATTCTTTGGCGTCTGCTGTATCATAGCCCATAAATTTCAGCTGCTCAAAGGCTTTTAGGCTTTTCAGTACAAATTGCTGACCCAGTTTGCCAAGGCGCATAGCGCTACACAACTGGCGATACGAGATTGCACCGTTGATAAAGTCAGAGGCAAAGGAAAAGTAGCTGTCATCGGCACGATAGCCGATAATGACATCTGCCGTTTTGTAGTCCAGATGAAAATTCTGTAAGAGATAATCCTTAGCTTCCGCCGCCAGCGGTGTGGACGCATCAAACTCACGGTTTTCAAGCAGAATCGTCAGCCAGTGCAGCATTGTATATTCCGGGGCATTCAAATCGAGAATCGTCAAACCGTCACATTCGATTTGATACTCATTTGCATAACCGTTGTGGTCAATACTTACGCCCCACTCTTTCGCCATGTTCGGGTTTTCGGTGCAGTAGAAGCCAACGCCATAGTCATTGTAGGGCTTTCCATAGCCATATTGGGGCTTTTCAATAATGTGATCCGAGCCGTGATAAATCGTCTTTTTCATCAGACCACCTCCTCATTGCAATTATACTCCTGCGGGAGTATAATTGCAAGCGCGTTGTTATCATCGTGCAGGAGCCCATACAAAATCCACCGTTGACATCCACAAGATATAGTATTATAATAATCTTATAGATGATTTTTATGCTATATAAGCATACGTTGTTATTTTTGTAATCGGTGCCGGTAGTAGATGGCATTGCGCTGAATTGGGCGCGGTGTCTTCCCTGCCGGCACTTTTTTATATAGATATTTCCTGCCACCGGCAGAAAGGAGTGAACCAAGAATCCATCCGCATCCCGCATGGCCGCCGAAAAGCGGCTGCACCTTGGGCTGCATCAAGTGTTCAGAATGGACACCTGATGCAGCCCTTTTTGTTTTTGTGAAAGGACGGTAATCGACAATGAAATCTGACAATGCCATCTGGAACGGTACAAGTATTTTCGTGGGCATCATTGTAGCCATCGCCGCGTTTGTGCGCGGCGCGCTGCTGCTGCCGCTTCTGCTTGTTGCCTGCTCCATCTGGGAACTGTATGTGCTGCACCATCTGCGCAGCAGCCTACCGGCAGTCCCCAAGAAGAAAGCAAAGGCACCCCGCCGCACCAAGTTTGTGGTGCCGGACATTGAGGACGAACCGCTCAGCGACATTCTGCTGCTTCATGTGAACCAACGCGTCACCGCTGCGCTTCGCACGGCGGACAGCAACATCACATGGGAATGGGCCACCAAAGATCCGCTTGCTATCGTCAAAGAGGGAGGGCGCTGCCTGATTCGTGTTCACGGATTGGACGGCTTTGAGAGTGCCGAGGTCGTTTTGGACAAGCAGGCTCACTTGCGGTGCGAGTTGATCAACACCGTGCCGCTGCGGCCTAACCCCACGGCAGACGCACCCGAAAAGCCGCGCATCCCCGCCGAGACTCCCCCGCTGCCCGACCCGCGCATCTGGTATGAGACCGAGGGCCGTACAGCGCTGGAGGGCATTGTGGCTGACCTCAGTTCTCGCGGGCATCACTCGATAAGTGTGCAGGCGGACGGTCACATCCGGCTTGCGGACGGCAGCGCATCGATGCTCCCGGAGTTGCACGGTTTCCCACCTGTTGGATGCTGGGAAAAGCTGAAACAGGTCTTTGCAGGAGATGGGCTGGCCGCCGAGGAAACTTCCGGCAAGCTGGTTCTCTCGTGGTGAGGAGGTTTCACATATGAAATCCGGTGTATCTTTACAGCAGATGCTGACCGAAGTAAAGCGGCAGAGCGAATCCAAAGAAGACTACCTCATTGCCCCCAACCGCCTGCGGATGGAATCCTACGGCAAAGAAATGTTTCTGCACCTGTCAGACGGCAGCGGCACCGAGCTGATCGAACCCATGACTATTACTGGCATCGCGCATCGTCAGATTGGCACGCACCTGCGCATCCCCGCCGCCTACTATGACCGTATGCGGGAGGAACGCCCCGATTTGCTGGCCTACAACGCCAACACATGGTTCGAGCAGGAAAGCAGCCAACGTATGCTGCGTACCTTGGACGGCTCCGCTCGCGCGTACCTGAGCAATCGCTATCGCCGCATCGACAATATCGACATTGCCGGTGTGACGCTGCCGATTCTCGGCGGGCTGCCTGACATCCGCTTTGAAAGCTGCCAAATCACCGAAAGCCGTATGTACATCAAGGCCGTGAACCCCCGCTTGCAGGCGGAGGTATCCCCCGGCGACATTGTGCAGGCCGGGGTTATCATCAGCAACAGCGAGGTCGGACTCGGCTCCGTCAGCATCCAGCCGCTGATTTATCGGCTGGTATGCAGCAACGGCATGGTCGTGAATGAAGCTGCAGCCCGTCGTAACCATGTAGGGCGCGTCACCGACAGCGAGGAAAATTTCAGCGTCTACTCTCAAGCAACCTTGGACGCCGAGGACAAAGCCTTTGTTATGAAGATTCAAGACACCGTGCGCGCCGCCGTGGAAGAAGCGCGGTTTGCGCAGGTCGTCGGCAAGATGCAGGAGGCAAAAGCCGCACAGATGGACACCCATGATGTGCCGGCTGTCGTCAAACTTGCGAGCAAAGAGTTTCACATTACCGACAGCGAGAGTACCGGCGTGTTGCAGCGACTGATCGAGTCCAACGATCTGACGCTGTACGGTTTATCCAACGCCGTGACCCGTCACAGCCAGGATGTGGAGAGTTATGACCGCGCCAGTGAACTGGAAAGCATTGGTTACAGTATTTTGACCATGCCAGCTCGGCAGTGGTCGAGAATCAACCGGGCAGCCGCTTGATGCTGCCCCACATACAGGAGGATTTTTTTATGTCTATGATGAATGCTAACGCCGCAGCTACCACCGCCATGACCGCCAACGAACCGCTGGATTTTGTGCTGCCCGAAATGGGCGATGCCGATTTCAGCAGCGAGGAACTTGCCGAGGATAGGGACGGCTTTACGATGTCCTTTCCCCGCATCAAGATTCCCGCAGGCGGCGTACTGCAGTTTGAATTGCCTACCGGCGACCCGCAGCACCCGGATTACAGCCCCACTCTCACCGGCGTGATTTTGTTCAACCACGCAAGCTGTGCCTACTGGCCGGAGGGCGATGAATACAGCGATGATGTGCCGCCGCTTTGCTCCTCGGTGGATGGCAAGCAGGGCTACGGTGAGCCCGGTGGTGTTTGTGAGGCTTGCGCGTTGAGCCAGTTTGGCAGTGCCAGCAACGGTCGCGGCAAAGCCTGCAAGAATATGCGGGTGCTGTATCTGCTGCGCAGTGGAGAGTTTATGCCGCTGGCAATCAACCTCTCGCCTACCAGCATCAGCCCGTTCCGCGAGTTCTTGAATCAGGGCTTTGTTTTCCGTAACCGTGCTACCTACGGCAGCCTTGTGGAGATTGGTCTGAAACGCCAGACAAACCCGGAGGGCAAGGATTACAGCGTTGCCACGTTCAAGCGGCTGGGTGACTTCCACGGTGACCAGCTTGCTTCCGTGCGCAAGTACGCCTTGAGCTTCCGTGAGCAGATTCGCGGCATGAACCGCCAGCGCATCGAAGCGAAGCGTGAACAGGATGATGGTCTTTGCGAGGTAGAGAACTACACTGTTGCCCCTGCGGTCACCGATGACAGTTTCTGCATCGGTGCCACAGTGAACGGCGACACACAGCCGCTGCCTGCGTGATAGTTTATGAAGGAGGTGCTTTATGCACGATATTCCGTTGAATGACACCCAGCGCATTTTTGCCGAGAAAAACCACAACCTTGTCTACAAGTTCCTGCACGAGAAGAATCTGCCTGCCAGCGAGTATTATGACATCGTCATTTTCGGCTACCTGCGGGCGGTGCAGCGGTATCTGACAGACCCGAATCTTGCAGGCTATTCCTTTGCCACGGTAGCGTGGCGGGCCATGGAGGGCGAAGTTGTCAATACCCACCGCACCGACAAGCGCCGTTTCCGCGTCATCCGTTTTGTTCGTTCCCGTCAGTCTTACACCGGGCATCTGACTCGGCGTTCTACGCCAACGGTAACGGACGAGGAAGCATTACATGAAAGTGAAGTGGCACTGCTCCTGCACGCCCTCGCCAAGCGGGTAACACCCCAGCAGATGGAGATCATCCGTCTGCGCACCAAGGGATACCAGACGAACGAGATCGCGCAGATGCAGAATACCTCGCTGTATCATGTGAACACGCTGCTGGACAATGCACGGTTCATCGTGGTGGAACTATGCAGAGATTCTTAAAGGGAGGCAATGACAGAATGAAAAAGCGGAAGCTGGAGCTTTACATTACCGGCAAACTCATGTCCGCACTGATGGTGGGCAGGCCTGCCATTTTCAGCACTGGTGGTGAGATGTATCATACGGCCCCTGTGGTGAAGATTCATGAGACAGAAACGCAGGAGATTGACTTTGAGACATCTACCACCCACTACTACATCAAGCCCCGCCCTTTTGTGCTCGCGGTCCTCAACCCGCGCCGACAAACGCTGGCCGCGTGTGCGTAAAGGGGTGAATGTTCGTAGGATGATTTAATTATAGCCGTGGCGGTGTTTTGCTGCCACGGCTTCTTTTGACGGAATAAGAGGTGAAATTGACTATGTATGAAGAAAAAGTACGCAAATTCAAGTGTTATTACTGCCCGGACTGCAACCTCTACGCCGGGTCTGAAACGAAAACGATTCATGGCCGGCGCATGAAACCGAACACAAAATACTGCACCGGCGGCAAAAAGATCATCATCTTTCGCTCTGATGACCCCAAGGTAAATGTACCGAAATGGTGTCCTAAGCGGCGTGTGCCGCCCACATTGCGGATTTACCACTTCCGTTCACCGGAAATCGAGGCAGGAGAGAGCATGCTTGCGGCCAACGGGATTTCGTTTTTCCCATACCCCAGCCGCTATGCAGTGCGGTATGAGGGAGAGTCACCCTATACGGCGATGGATTTTGCAAGGCAAATTAAAAAGCGTCCTCTCGCGGAACTACTCTCTATGCAGCTATTGCCCTATGAGATTCTGGAAGTCGACGATGGTATCCGCCCGTACTGTTTCCTTGTAGAACGTCTCGGTCACGTGCGGTGCATCCGCTTCAAAAGTGACATCGCACGCGAAAGTAAGTATGAAGAGTCTGGCGGCAAAGCGATTTGATTCTATGGAATCATGCAGATGTTCCGTTCACAGTCACCTGTAAAAGCGTCAAATCAAGCTATCGCAGTACGTTTATTGCTTGCCTCAAGCCTATAAATGCGCTCTTTTGACAAAAATCTCCGTCACATCATAAGTGGCGGAGATTTTCTATTATCGATTCACATCAAAAATTTCGATGCAGTGTGCAAACAATACGCACTGCTCTTGATACAAATCCTCGTCGAATATACCGTTTACTACGGAATATTTTCGCAAAAGATTTTTGTACCGGACAAACAGTTCCTCAAAAGCCGATGTACTTCCCAATTTCGCTGAGAGTAACAGTTCCATAAAAGTCATTTTACATCCCCCATTTCGGCTCTCAGCTTTTTAATGCTTCTATAATAGGCAGATGCCACTCCTTTTTCTTTGAGTCCTGTTTCTTGAGCAATTTCCTTAAAGGGCTTTCCTTTTAGGGCATACTCTGTGACAACAAACCTCTCTTTGAGACTTAATTGCTGCATAGCAGCCATCAGTTTTTCATTTTGCGGCTCCATTCTGCTCCACATATCATACCCGGCGGTTCTAAATTCGGATTGTTCTGCCTCCTTTTTAGTTCGGTTTTCTTTTTCGTTATCTCTCTGCTTTTTCTTTATGTAGGATTGGCGTTTTCGTTTTACTGCCAAAACCACATAAGCAGTAAATTGGTTTTGGCATATATCATCTTTGGATATGCCATCGTTCCTTTTTATCATTTCTGTACTCCCATCATTTTTTCTTCGATGGGAATACTGGTGGTGAACGACAGCGACAAAGAATCTTGTCGAATTGAAAATTGACACGCACAATTTCTTCGGTATATGTCCACCCGTATGGAGGATGTACCGTCAGAGTTCGCATATGGCAGTGGCAATTCCATTTTGCTTTTTGTATGGAATTGCCAGAGCTATTCATTCGACAATCTCATCATGCGGTTCTCCGTATAGAAGAAAAACCTATTAGGTCATAGGCAATGTAGCATAACCGCACTTTGAGAAAAGAGGCTTCAAGGCACTTTTCATTTTTTGAATTTGTTGTGTACCTTCAAATGAAAAAAACAAGGAGAGGCTTCCAAGGAAACCTCTCCTTAACTGGTATTAAGGGCTATGTCAGAATTTTTCCGGCAGAATATTACCCGCCGTTTGACATGCGAATTACGTGAATGTTTTTAGTGATCTTCTTTCGCAGCCGGCTTTTTCATTTCTTCCGGGCGAGTAGGCTGAAACATACCCCACTGCGAATCCGGCGGCCAGCCATAGCGTTCACGATGAACAACTGCCTGTGCCATTTCATGGGCAAGATGCTGTGTAAAGGTTTCTTTTGATGCCATAATTATTACCCCTTTCGTCCTTATATTTAAAATTTTTATCAATAGAATGCATTATTGCATTCCAAAGCCGTGCTTAGAAATCAATAGTGTGACCGCAACAGCCAAAATCGCAGAAGTTACTCGATATGCTATCGGTTCCCTAAAAAATAGCAATAGGCACGCCGAAAGCATAACGATTGCTAATCTTAATTTCACTTCTTTGCGTACTGCAACAAGTTCTTCCGCGTTCAAATGAAGGGCAGCATTATTTGCTGGTGCTAATCTTAAAATTAAAATAGAAGCAGCAGCAAGACAAATCAGATTTGATACGGGATGCAATCGCTTTGCAAGCTCTAGTGATACGATCATTGTAAATGTTGACCCTAAAAGGCATCCCTCCGGCGTTTTAGCATGGTATCCACCTGTCCGCATACGAATGAAGCGGAAGACCAGCAGAAAAAGGAAAGTGCTTCCCCATCCGTCAAAAAATGCACCTACTGGAAGCAGAAGAAGAAATGTAACCATTCCCATTAGGCGGCGCATCAAACCATATTGCAGCCAAGCAATCTGATCTGGTTTGATATAGTGCTTTTGTAAACAAAAAGCCGCTATCCTTGCCGCCAATGCTTCCATTTACGTCAACTCCTTACGCTGTTCATTTTATCAGCAGAAAATAATTCCCGCCACAAAAATGTCACAAACGCAAAAAATATGACATAAACGCAAAATTTGAAAGATGGAGAAGCACTCAGTACAAAATCTCAGCAATCAGCCGAGTTATCAATTCCGTTTCCTCGGTTGTTGGTTTCGGAACATTTTTGTGTCCTTGAGATCTTCTTTTCTTGGTTCGAATGTACGCTGTCAAGTCCATAAGCAATTGCACCTGCTCTGGGCTTAATTCCTTAAGCGATAGGACATTACATTTCTCACCGCTTGTCAAATAATCCAACGAAACATTTAGAACGTCTGCCAGTGCAGCTGCCTCCGTCAGTCGCGGAACAGCAAGATCACTTTCGTATTTCCCCAGCACTGAATCTGAAAGTCGCAGGTTCGGATCAAACCCTTTTGCACGTTCAACCACCATCTGCTGCGTAAGATTTTTGTCTTTTCGCAGTTTTAACAGGCGTGGCCCAAAATCATACAACATAAGCGTTTTACCCTCCTTGCACAATATAAATATTTTACAATTCGGCGCCGTTTTAATTATGGAATTGGCTTGATTAAATTCCACAAACGTGGTATATAAAAAGAAATCTATTGACAAAACCCGGAGGATTCGTTATTTTGAAAACATACCCCAAACAAAAGATTGGCAGTCGAGCCTATATAGGAGAGAGTATGGTCAAGATTCTTATTTGTGACGATGATCAAACATTCGCACAGTCAATGTTCAAAAGGATCCTATCATTGCCGGCCTATTCCAGCAAATCCATGAAATTGAGCTGCTTAACTGATATTGCTGAAATGAGTGCTAACACTATCGCACAATATGACATTCTATTTCTCGATATTGACCTCGGTAAAGAAAGCGGAATTGACCTTGCCAGAAAGATGCGCAAGATGAATCCGGAAGCCGTATTGATTTTCGTAACAAATTTCAGCGAATATGCCCCTGAAGGGTACGAAGTAGATGCGTTTCGCTATCTTGCTAAATCCGAGCTGGAAAAGAAGCTGCCTACATATTTTGAAGATGCACTGGCAATGTGCCGCACCCGTCAGCGAAAAGTAGAGATTCTCTGTGAGGGTGAGAGTGTGCCTATCCCGGTCCAATCTCTTGCATGGATAGAAAGTCAGGGACGCGAGCAGTATCTCCATTTGGTAGGCGGATGCCGTGAGCAGCTAATTACCCGATTAACTATGGCACAGCTTGAGGATTTGCTTGTTCCTCATGGGTTTTTACATATCCACAAAAGTTATCTTGTAAATATGGCGTATTTGCAGTCTTTTCAAAGTACAAGTGCCGTTCTCACAATCGGTCAAACACTTCCTGTGGGGGCTCGTAGTTATCGCGACAATAAGCAAAAATTTGTAAGATGGCAGGCGCAGCAACTATGGTAGTAGTCTGGGGTAATATACTTAGCCTTTGGGGCAATGTTTTTGCGATAGCCGTAGATATTCTTGTATTTGATGCTTTTTTCCCTCACAACGATAATAGAAAAAAGCGTTGGTCATATATTTTACTATTTTGCCTGATTTTTACATCTCTCTCTATCCTCATTGGCACAAAACTCGGATATACATTCAAAATGTTACAAGAGATTGTGCTAATATATGTGTTATGTGTTTTTCTATATCAAAGCCGTTGGGATCGACGCTTCTTTATTGTCGTAACTGTTTATTCTGTTTTATTCTCCTACAGTCACTGGTTTGAGTCCTTTTGCCTATATGCTGGAAATTTGGACTACGAAGAATATATATGGAATGTTCCTCTATACTCCGTGCTATTCTTCGTTCGCGGGTTTATTTCCCTATTTGTTGCACTGATTATTAAAAAATATCATCATCCTCTACACGCAAGGACTCGTGCAAGCGCTTGGGTTCCCCTATCTGCTGTATTTCCTGTTTGCACACTGCTTGTGCTCAGGCAGGTATATACCCACCCGGAAGAACAACGTGTATGGCAGATTTGTTTATTGATTCTCGATCTTGTTGATATTGCTGCATTGATTTTATTGGACTATCTTGAAGAAAACGCGGAAAATCGCGAGAAGCTGATTGCTGCCAACGAACGCGCCCACGTTCAGGACGAAAACATTCAGGCTTTGAGTCAGGCGTATGCAGGGCAAAGAAAAATGACGCACGACTTCCGAGCCAACCTTTCGACTTTATCTGAATTGTTGGAAAGTGAACGTGTTGACGATGCCAAGGAATTCCTTTCCGAGTTGAATGTGCGCCAAAGTGAGCGGATTTTGCTTGTCAACAGCCATAATGCTGCTATTGATGCGGTTCTAAACCAAAAGGGATATATTGGGAAGAAGCAAGGCATTGATATGCGGTTTCGTGTCAATGATCTTTCCGCGCTGAGGCTTCCTCGTGTAGATGTGACTATTGTGCTGGGCAATTTGATTGATAATGCCATGGAAGCTTGTGCAGGCTTGTCCGACCCAAACCGCTGGGTCAGTATTCAGATCCTTTACAGCGAGAATATGCTTTCTATTTTAATTATCAATCCCAGTAATATCGTTCAGATCAATGACGGTCATATTCCTACAACCAAGCAAGATCCCTTGCTTCATGGCTTCGGCATTGGGAACGTCAAAGACATTTTAGAAAAGTACCACGCCGAGTACCTCTTCACTTATGATGATGGGCGCTTTATTTTTAGCGCCGACTGGCCGGATATATCTGAATCACCTGTAAACACATCAATTCTCTCATAATCAATATTGCTTTTTAATCCTCTGTGCAGAACAACTCGCACAGAGGATTTTTGCATTCATGCACATTTTTTTGCGTATACGCAGGTTTAGTGGACTTTTGTAGAAAACTGTGCTATTTTGATGTCAAGATAACGCATAACTTACAACAGTTTCCTCCTCGGTATTAGGCATCGGCGCGCAGATGCTGAAATATTGTCCGAACATCAACCCTATTAAATCCATTAGATTGGAGGCTTATCAAATGTCAACGATGAAGAAACGCATCCCCATGTTCCTGCTCGCTCTTGCTATGATGGTAGCTATGGCACTCCCCACCTTTGCAGCCAGCTATCGTCCCAACGCACAATTTGGCTATCTGCTGAACATCAACGGTTCGACAGGGTCCGCTTACCAGGGGCGTGCATTGAACCTGATGAAAACCGACACGATGGGAAGAGATCAGAATTTCATCATCGGAACTCGCAAGGGCTACACCGGTTACTACATGATGGTTACCGCAAATGTCAATTATGCCGTAAATCGTTCTGATAATGGTGGCCGTGCAATTATTTGGCCTCTTTCTACGGGCTCTGCTGATTCGCGCCTGGCTGACAATAGCGAATCCGTAATTCGTTTGTACACTTCTCGGGAGCTTTTAACCGCCCGTGAGCCTGTTGGCAACTGGAGTACCGTCTATTTCGGTGGCAGCGGCATTTCTGTTTGGGTGCGCGTCCACTAACCTTCCGGCGCAATTTCAGATTCCCCTATGATAGACATTCAAAAGTAAGTTCATATGGGATTTGATTGCTATTAGACCAGCGCAAGTGAAACACTAATGACCTGTCAAAGACATCGTCTCAAAGCACAGTGTTGCACTTGCGTTGGTTTATTTGCATTTTTCAACTTTTGTAAAGAAAGGTTTTAAGGAAACATGAAATTTACTTATAAGTTGTTGTCTTTAGGTTTGGCCATCGCCTGTCTTAGTGGATGCAATGCGGCCAACACTGAAATCGCATCCTCGTCAGCCGCCACTGCCACAGTGGACCCCGCTACTGACTCTACAGAAGTTCCTGCTTCCAACAATGTTTTCACATCCGCAGGAGACGGTTTATATGTTACCACTGACTCCGGAATCTATGAACTGCAAACAGTGTTTCCGGACTCTGCAAACATATTTTATACTGATGCCAATACAAAGGAACGCATTTTTCTATGTGCGAACCCCAATTGTACACATGCAGATGAAAGCTGCCCCAGTTATATAGCTACACCTTCAGCGATGTTTCCGCCCATGCTTTTGCGTGTTGGCGATCAGCTTTTGGTCGTCTTTACTGAAACCACCGACTCCAGTAACCCGCATGGGATGCTGATGAATATGGATGGTTCCAATCGTCGAACCGTATTTGAACTCGCATCCAATCAATATATGCAAGGCGGCTTTTGTACCTCTGGAAATGATCTCTATTTTGATCTTTACGAGATTGATGATAGCGGGAACGTCACATATCAGCTGTGGTATGTGAGCTTCGAGAATGGAACTTCTGAAAAAGTGATGGACTTGGGATCCGATAGCGACCACTATTCTTTGTGCGATGGTGTAAACAATGAACTGTGCTTTAATCATCTTTCTTCCGACGGAATCAGTTATTGCATGTATGATCCGCAAAGCAAAACAATGTCCGATCCGTTTTTTGTTGACAGCAGCTCGAGCGGGAATTCGATGATTCAAGACGGATACCTCTTTGTCCTCGACGAGCAGGCGAACTCTGTCCAAAGAATCCGTTTATCTGATAAAGAGCAAGCAAGTGCTTCTTTTACAGTAAAAGAAGGCTTCGGCGCCCCAAGTATGCGGTATCTATTTGATGGGAATTTAATGATTACCGAAGCACAAACGCTGGCAGCAGATATACCGACCGATGGCTCGTATGATATGTGTTCTTATATTCTGGATTTTGACACACGTAATTGTACAGAATTTACATTGCAAACCCCATACAATAATCGTCCGGTATATGTGTTGACAACCATTGGTGACGCTTGTTATGTTGCCACAGATTATAAAACGTATACTCCTACCTCTGTCTCTGAAGACGGTACAGTTTCAAACTTCGATTATGTTGCTAACATATACGCCTTCATTACAAAGCAGGATTATATAAATTCAAATCAAAACGGTTACTTAATGGTTAAAGACGCATTCGAATAATTCTACCTATTGTTAAAACTTCATGGGTAAATTGGGATTGTAATTATGAGCCGTACATTTACACTTGATTCAATTCACAAGACATATATTTCACAAATTTCCCTGTTTACATTTAAGAAAAATGCACAGCCACAAGTGAAAAAAGCCTTGTCAGGGGTATCAATTACACTAACGCCTGGGCTTTACGGATTGCTTGGGCCAAATGGGGCGGGAAAGTCTACTTTGATTCACATTATCACAGGCACACTTGCTCCTGACTCTGGCGAGGTCCTCTGGTGCGGCAAGCCTGCAATGGGTATCGCCTTCCGCCGCATTCTTGGTTATATGCCGCAGCAGCAAGGACTGTATGATAGCTACACCGGCCGCCGGTTCCTTGCCTACATGGCTGCCCTGAAAGAAATTCCTCGAAAAGCTGTTGCAGCCGAGGTAGATCGCGTAGCAGCCGCCGTAAATTTGACCGCCGAGTTGGACAAGCGTCTTTCTGCTTATTCCGGCGGCATGAAGCAACGCCTGCTGTTGGCATCCGCCCTGCTTGGGGATCCGAAGTTGCTGATTTTGGATGAGCCAACAGCGGGCCTTGACCCGAAAGAGCGTGTTCGCCTGCGCGAACTGCTGGCAGATATGGCTAAGGATCGAATCATCCTTGTGGCAACACATGTTGTTTCGGATGTAGAAACAGTAGCAACCAAAGTTATCCTATTGCGCGCCGGCAAGATTGTGGATGCTGCGCCCGTGCCGGAGCTTATTGAAAAATATGCTCCCGGCCAAGGGCTGGAAGATGTGTACCTGAACGTGTTTGGTGAGGGAGACGGTAAATGAGCCTGTTTTTTGCTGAACTCCGCAAAGTCTGGGGCAGCCGAGTGTTCCCTGCCCTGTTGGCTATACTGGCGGCTGCCAATCTCCTGCTGCTGTGGATGGGTACTCGCCCTACAGCCAAACAGCCTCCTGCATCAGCCTATCGCGCAGTAGATACCGAGCTTTCCGATAAAACCATGGAAGAAAAGGGAGCCTATCTTCACAATAAATACACTGAGATAGAAAGCCTTGTAAAAATCGGGCAGTATTATCGGGAACTGGCTTACGGCGGCTATGGGCTCACTCAGTATCGGCAGGACAATGCCGCTATGTTCGATGCCTATGAACAAGAGTACACAGATAAGACCTATACTCTATTTACGGATAACTTGAACACAGAGTACCGCCTGTTCAGCCAGCTGCAAAGCGAATATGACACCGTGGCGGCCTACAGCGACTTTCTGGATGGCGTTCAGACCAAGGCATCTCAGCTGTCCGGCATCTCAATTTTTCAAAACGACCGTACCGGGTACGATTTGAAAAACATCGAATTGACCGCACAGGTTTATGCCGGGCTAACGGAGACACCCATAGACTATTACCCACAGAAAGGTCTGTACACAGCCATCAGCTATGCGTTCACCGACCTTATCCTGCTGGCATCTATGCTCTTGCTTACGTTGATTCTTGTGCGCCAAGAGCGCGACAGCGGCTTGTTGAGTTTGATTCGCAGTCTTCCCGGTGGGCGGCTGAAAACGGCCATTGCAAAGCTGGCGGCATTTGCTGCCAGCTTATTGGTCGTTCTGATGGTGCTGTATGGGGGCAACCTCGCATATTGCTCAGCGTCGTTCAGTTTGGGGCCTATGAATCGCACGATTCAAAGTGTTCCCGCATTGATGCGCTGCACAATGCAGATTACAGTTGGGCAATACCTACTTCGGTTTTTGCTTGCAAAATGGGCTGGTGCGTTTGTGATGGGGCTGTGGGTCATGCTGGCCGCCCTTATCGCCAAACGCGCTGTGACCGGCTGGATTGGCGCGTTGGCGCTTCCTTTAGCGATGTACGGTATCCGTGCCGCGATTCCTGCCACGAGCCATTTGAATGTCATAAAGTATGCCAATATGGTAAGCCTGCTGCAAACCAATGAATTGCTGGGGAATTATCGAAATCTGTTCTGGTTCGGCAACCCCATCAGTCTCCCAATGGTAGAGTGGGTAACTGCCGCTGCTTTAGGCGGCATCTTGTCTGTGGCATTCTGCACTGTTTTTACAAAGGCACAGCTGCTGCCGGCAGCCAAACGTAGTCTGGCACTTCCATTCCGTCACAAAACACACGCAACCTCTGTCACTCGTGAGGAAGGCAGAAAACTGTTACTGATGAATGGTGCAGCGGTATTCTTGGCTGCATTTCTGGCATTCGGCATCTATCAAGGCGTAACGGCAGAAAGCTACATAGACGCGGACGAAATCTACTACGCCTATTATATGAAGCATATTTCCGGGCTGTGGAGCGAAGAAAGCCGCGACTGGCTGAAAGATCAGCGTAATGAGTTTGCTCCTATGTTGGAAGCACAGAAACGCGTCAACCGTGGTGAATTGAGCAGCGAAGCACTACTGGCCTACAATTCCTTGCAACAAAAATATTCTGCCTATCAGCGTGTTCTTCAATCCAATATTAGTTACTACCTCAAGGAGAATCCCGGTGCGTGGCTTGTTTATGAGACCGGCTACAAGAAGCTGTTCGGCTTTACCGGCACAAGTGATGTGCAGGATACACTTTTAGCAGGATTGCTGTGCGCCCTATGCTTCAGCGGTCTATTTGCAATGGAGCGCAAGGGCGGCATGGATGAAATTCTGGCTTCCACCCCTTTGGGCCGGAAATACACTGTGAAAGCAAAGCTGTGGCAAAGCACCGCGGTTGCGGCAGTAATAGCTTTCGGAACTGTTTTGCCTCATCTATGGCAGGTTCTGCGCGACTATGGCCTCCCTTCTTTGCTGGGACCGGCAATGAGCATTTCCGACTTGCAGGCTGTCCCGAAGTTTATAACTTTATCGGATTTGATGCTCTTTTGGCTGATCTGCCGCTTTGCCGCCTGCCTGTGCATGAGCCGAATTACTCTATGGTTAGGACAGAAATTGGGAAATCTGCTGCCTGCATTGTTTATCAGCGCTGTCTCGTATTGTCTGCCTGCGTTGCTTAGCCTCTCTGGGATGAAAAACGGGATTGAGTGGCTGGGTTTCTATCCCCTATTTCATGCTGCGGCTCTTTGGCAAAACCAAGGATATACCGCTGACGGTGAAAGCTATAATGCAATGTGGATTCCGATTTTTCTGGTATGCGCAGCATTCTTCCTCGCATGGGCTATTGGTCAGGCCCTTATTGATGACTATGACATGATAGGTGTTCCAGATGAAGTACTATAAAAATCTGTCCATTGATGAAAGTGATTTCTCTGTTCAAAGGCAAGGCTGCCGCATTCACCTGACGACCACAGAATATCAACTATTCATTACACTGCTCGACCACTCCGGGTACATCTGCTCCCGAAACTTTCTGCTGGCATCTGCATGGAATATCACAGTGCCGATTCAAACGCGGACGGTCGATGTGCATATCGCAAAGTTGCGGAAGAAACTGGATTTAGGCCCGGATGATTTGAAAACCGTAATGGGACGGGGGTATGCGCTTTCTATGTAAGAAAGCTGTAGAGAAAAACATTCTTTATGAGAGTCGTTTTGTTCTGATTGCAGGTATAGGTGATAAAAATGGATACATTATATTGGGGTGCTGTCGCAATTTTTGCAATAGGCTGGTATATTGAACAACGTATGTATGTCGATGGCTACACACGGCGCAAACGCGACCTATATAAGCCAATTGATTATTTAGGTCTATTCAGCATCGGCGAATTTGTCGGCTATCTGATACGGAGTCTTGTTGCTCCCGCCTTTGTTTGGTTTCCTGACATCCTTCTTGGGTTGCCAGACAACCTTATTCAAGCTATTGCAGCCGTGTGGTTGGTTGTGATGTCCATTTTTGTCCCCACCGCGATTGAGCGTATGATTGATGGGTTCTAATTTGACTTACTGCAATGCTTCAACAAAAATTCAAAATGCACACACCCACCGAACAAAAGGCCGGTGGGTGTGTGCATTTTATAGCATTATAGAATATATACTTCCTTTACGGTAACTTCTTTGTCGATTGTCGTTCTATCAATATCGGCAGCGTGGTCTGCGATTGTACAAGATACTGCGGTGTCCGGATTCGCCGCAGAACAACTTTCGCAGCCTGCTCGCCCATATCATACATATCTAGGTTCACAACACTCAGTTGCGGTTCAATGATTTTAGAAAATGGAAAATCATCAAATGTAATAACAGCCATATCTTCCGGGATGCGTATTCCGGAAGCTTTTAGTTCATTCACACAGCCAAACGCAATATACTGGTTTGCGCAGATCACAGCGTTGGGCCGTGTCTGCAGTTCCAGCAGGGCGCGTGCGGCTGCTGCGCCGCCCTCACTGGTGGGCGGTCCTTCCCGCAAATATCCTGTCGGGATTTTCTCGTTCAGCGTTGCAAGTGCGCCGCTTAGGCGGTGCGCAGAAATTGTATCTTCTTTGGGGCCGCCGATGAATGCGATCCTGGCGTATCCGTTGCGCCACAGATGTGTAACTGCAATTTGCCCGGCCACCGAGTTATTGGTATCGATCCAGCAAAGCTGGTTGGAGAAATCCGGCGCACCTACAACAATGTAGGGCAATTCCGTGTGGGCCAGACAAAGAGCCACATCCTTTGACACGACTGATGCGTGCAGAATCACACCATCTACATAGGAACCCTGCAGCAGTTCATCGAAATGCTGCCAAAGATCAAGCGCCGTGCTGTGCTGCACAATGAGGCCATACCCTTTTTCGGAAAGCGCGTTCTCTACTCCGGCCATGATTTCAAACAAATGCGGGTTATCAAATCCTACGCCATGCTGCATTTCTGCCAAAAAGAGAATCGTTTTTGTTGCGCCGGTAGCAAAACTTTGTGCGCGGCGATTCGGCTGATACCCCAGTTCCTTGATGACCGCATTTACCCGGTCACAGGTTTCCTGCGATATAGAATATGACTTATGCAGCACCTTGCTGACGGTTGCCTTGGACACACCCGCAGCTTCGGCCACTTCCTGAATCGTCACGCTCACGTTTTACACCTCCTGTGTGAATACGGCAAACCCCATAGGGGCAAGGCTGTTGTTCTTTTCCTCGTATCCCTGCTGCCACAGCATCTTTCCGTTTATCGGAGGAATGTCAGCAGCGGCTGATTGATTGTTGAGGAACACGGTGATCTTTTCTTTTCCATCGGTGCGCTCATACCCATACAGCCCATTTTTCTTTTCGGCCTTAATGGTATGGTAGCTGCCTCGGCAAAGGGCCGGGTGTTCCGTTCGTAGATGCATCGCCTTTTTATAAAACTCTGCCAAGGCCGGCAGCTCCTGCGACCACGTCATTTCATGGCGATACTCTGCTTCCTGTAAGCCGTAAATACCACGCTCATCGCCGTAAAAGACGGACGGAATCCCTGTAAAGGTCATCTGGAAAAGCACAGCGAGCTGCATCCTTGCCGGGTCTTTTTCGCACAGCGAATAGAAGCGGCTCACATCATGGCTGTCCAGCAGATTAAGCTGCGCGTACAGTACCGGGAGTTTATACCGCATCCGCATATTGGTCACGCGGGCATCAAATTCTGCTGCATCGATACTCTGCTCGGCAAAGAATCGGCGGCAGTGCTTGCGGAAATCGTAGTTCATGGTGGAGTCGAAAATATCACCGTTCAGCCAATGCTGGGCAGTTTCCCATACCTCACCGATCAGGATACACTCCGGCTTTTCTTCTTTCACCGCCTGCCGAAATGCACGCCAGAATCCGTCATTGATCTCGCTGGCAACATCCAGACGCCAACCGTCAATATCAAATTCCCGCACCCAATAGCGGCCCACCTCGCAGAAATACTCTTGTACTTCCGGGTTGCAGGTGTTAGTTTTCGGCATCATGCGCTCATAGCCGAAGCATTCATAGGTCGGATAGGTTTCTGGGTCTTCCGGCCGCTCTACAGGGAATTGCAGATGGTAAAACCAGTTTTTATATTTTGAGTTTTCGCCATTGCGCACCACGTCATCAAAAGCGAAAAAATTCCACCCCACATGGTTAAACACACCATCAATAATCACACGCATTCCCCGTGCATGGCAGTCGTTGACCAACTGTCGGAAATCTTCATCCGTGCCGAAACAGGGATCGATGTGATGATAATCCAGCAAATCGTACTTGTGGTACTCCCCTGCTGCAAAAATCGGATTTAAGTAAATGCAGGTAGCACCCAGTTCTTGAATGTAATCCAGATTCTCGATCACGCCGCGCAGCGTTCCGCCGAGTTTTCCGCGCGTGATTTGACCGTTCCACTCTTTTTCGGATGGTTTGCCAGAGATAAAGCGGCGACCCGTGGCAAAGCTATCTGGGAAGATATTATAAACCACTGCATCCCGCGCCCAGGCAGGCGGTGCTGCAATGTCTGCCGGATGGTTAAACGGCAGCTGGTAGTATTCCGACCTGTCGTCCACGCGGTGATCTGTAAAGAAATCGCCGTAATACAGCAGCTTCTGCGTTCCGTCGTCAAGTTCAAAATAGTAACAGATCCGCTTATAGGGGCTTTCCAAGATGACTTGGAAGTAATCAAACCATTCGTCCTGCGCTTCCACCTGCATCTCTACAGACGAAAAAATAACCGGTGTCAGGCGGCAGGCTCGATCTGCATAAAACAGCGTGCAGTGCTTTAGATCATCGCGCCCGGCGCGCAGCCGGAACACGACATGGTTTGGGTCAATCCCGTGTGCCTGCTGTGACATCGGGATGTGTTGGATGGCTTCAAAATTCATTGTGTCATCTCCCTGTTTGGGGCAATCAACCTTTGACACCACCGGCAGTCAGGCCGGAGGTCATATGACGCTGTACGGCAAAGAACACAATCAGAATCGGCAGGCTGACTACCAGCGAGGCTGCTGCAAAAACGGGCCAGCTTCCGCTCATTTCTGTTGCCTGCAAAGAGTACAATCCGGCTGCCAGTGTATAATTCTCGGCACCTGTCATAAAGGTCGTTGCAAAGAGATATTCATTCCAGACATAAATCAAGATCATAACCGCCGTAACCAAAATACTGGGGCGCGCCAGCGGAAGAACAATGCGCGTGACAAGCTGGGTGCCGCTTGCACCGTCAATTTCCGCCGCTTCCTCGATTTCGCGCGGTATCGTATCAAAGTATCCTTTCATGTTCAACAGACCAAACTCAGCCATCGTTCCGGTATAAATCAGAATCAATCCAACTTTGCTGTTGATCAGCCCCAGCGGGCGCAGCAGCGTGTAAATCGCAAACATGGAAAGGACAGATGGGAAAGAGTACAGCAGAACCAGCTGCTTCAGAATCGGCTTGCGCCCCTTAAAGCGCATACGGGAAAACGCATAGGCAGCCGGAATTGCTGCTGCCAGCGAAATAGCAACGGTGACTACCGCCAGCGTCATACTGTTTTTAAACCACAGCATGACAGGTTCTTCGGTAAAGACCGCAACATAATTTCGCAGCGTGAAGTTCTTCGGGATAAAACGGAAGTCCGAGCTCACAAGGCTGTTGTCGGCATTCAAAGAAACCGACAGTGCATACAAAATCGGGATCAGCGTGACGAAACAAATCACGATGAACAAAATGTGCAGACAAATCTGCTTGGCTGCCTGCTTGAGCATACGCTTTTGATGCCGCGTCATCTGTTACCCCTCCTTTGCTTTCCGGCTGGTCACCATCGAGAACAGAATCAAAATAGCAAAAATCAAAATGGAGACCGCAGAGCTGTATCCGTAATTGTTTGTGATAAAGGCGTTCTCGTAGGCATAAGTCAGGATCGTGTGGATATTGGCACCGGTTTTTGCACCCGCCTGCTGTGTCAGCAGGTATACCACGTCGAATTGCTTAAAGGTCGTAAACACGGTAATCAGCACCGAAGGAGCAATAATCTGGCGGATTGCGGGAATCGTAATAAAGTACGCCCGCTGGAACCAGTTTGCGCCATCGAGAATCGCACTCTCGTAGCAGCTATGATCCACCGCCTGCAAAGCACCATCCATAATCATAATCATGAACGGCAGCGCCAGCCAAAGGTTGACAACCGTGCAGCAGAGAAATGCCGAGACATCGTTTGCCAGCCAGCGCACTGTCGCCAGCCCCAGCTTCTGCATCCACTGGTTCAGCAAACCGAACTGCGAATTGAAGATGCCGGTTTTCCAGAGCAGGATCGAGACATAGCCCGGCATGGCCCAAGGGATCATAAGCAGTGTCTTGTAGACCCGCCTGCCCTTAAAATCCTGTATGTTCAAAAGACTTGCCAACACAAAGGCAATCACGAGCTGCAGCACCATGTTCAGCACAGTCCACAGTATGGTCCGAAGCAGTGCCGCCAAAAAGCCGGAATCAAAAACAAACAGCGCGTCTTTATAATTCTTCAGCCCTACAAACGAGAAGTTGAACCAATGGTAAACATTCATGTTTGTAAAGGAGATGTACGCCGTGTACAGGATTGGGAATACAACGATCAGCAAAATCAAAAGCAACGAGGGGGCGCTGCACAAATAGGCCCAAAACGTTTCTTTTTTATTATTCTTCATAGTGCGGCCTTTCCGCATCACTGCATCTGCTTGATAAGGCTCTCTGCCTGCTGCTGGGCGGCCTGTGCGCTGCCGCGGACATCTTTTCCGCTCATGTTTACATCCACAAGCAGATTTTCCGTAACCGTCCACATAACGTCCATTTCGGGAACATTCGGCATAGGAACCGCATCTTGTGCCGTATCGTACATAGCCATAACCATGTCGTCACCGCTGATAACCGGGTCATCATAGCAACTCTGCTTCGCAGGGGCGCAGCCGCTTGCTTTCGCCATCGCAATGCCAACGGAATCATTTGTCAGAACCTGCAAGATCTTTGCAATGGCATCGTGCTTGCGTTCAGCTGCAACTTTCAAGACATGGATACCCTGCACACCGGAATACGGTGCAATTTTGTTGCCGGTCTCATCTACAGTAGGCATCGGTGCAATGCCAAGGTCAATACCGCTCTCGCGCGCCGTAGGAACCAGCCAGGGACCACCGATGGTGGAGTGCGCTTTGCCTTCGCGGAACAGCGTATTCACGGTAGAATACTCACCCTCGGTGGGCATAAGCTCCACGAATTTCTTGTGATATTCCAGCGCCTTGATGGTGTTTTCATCATCGAGGCCGGGTTCACCATTTTCGTTCAGAATGTAACCGCCAAACGCATGAAGCCAGCCTGCAGCATAGTACGCCGTGCTGTGCTGTTCCACGAAGCCGTAATGCCCGCCTTTCGTGTTTTCCTGCATATATTTGTACAGTTCTTCTGTGGTCGAAGGTACTTCATCATCACTCATATAACGTCTGTTGTACATATAGAGCAACGTCTCAAAGTAGATCGGAAGCTGGTACACTTCCCCTTTGTAAGTGGCGGCCTCAATCGTCATCGGAATGTACTGATCCAAGGTATTCTTGTCGATGAAATCCGTTATCGGTGCGAGAATGCCCATTTCAGCGTAAACGCCAATTTTATCGTGGGCAAAGAAGTACATATCAGGGGCAGAATTCGGGTCGTTGCCGACCATCTTCAGCGAATCGGTCAGACCGTCTTTCTTTTCCAGTTTTACCACGATATCCGGGGCAAGCGTATCCAACTCTGTCTGCAACGCCTGCGCGACTTCATCTTCTTTGTCGTGCCAGATCGTGATGGTAACCGGGCCATCTGTCTGCGCAGTATTATCCGTGCCGCCCGACGAGCAGCCGGTCATCAGCAACGATACCGCTACACATACACTTAAAAATCCTGCTATCAGGCGCTTCATGGAATACCTGCCTTTCTGATTGTGTCAAATAAGGAGTACGGGCTGGTCAGCCCGTACTCTATGATTTTCTAAGGAAGATTACTTTTTCTTTTTGGAAACGACCACACCGCCTGCCACAATAGCAATCACCACAACAACGACAATTACAATCGGCATCGCGTTGGACTTGGTTTCTGCGGGTTCCGCTGCAACCGTAGGCTCGCTCTCTGCAGCAGGAGCCTCTGCTGTTTCTACAGTCTCAGCCGGGGCTTCATAGGTGACTTCTGCATTTTCCGCATCGCTCACCACGATCCACAGATCCTTGCCTGTTTCCACACTGAGGTCACTGGTCTGAACGCTGCCATCGCTGCCATTCACGATAATGCTGTTGACCCAGCCGGGAACAGAAAGCGTCAGCCAGCCGTCCTCCCCTTCCTGCAGGGCTTCGCCGGGCCAAGAAGAGAATGCGTTCGTGCCGTCCGGTGCGGACCATGCCCACAGATGCGGCTCGCTCCAGTCTGCGGGAGCTTTTACATGAACGGTAATATCTTCTGCAACGGGAGCATTCGGATCATTGTAAGTAAAATCGGAAGTTCCGTCCTCAGAAACCGTGACCCACACCTCAGCTGCATCGATGGAGATATCCTCCGTCTGCACATCGCCGCTGTTGCCGTTGATGATGATACTGTTCACCCAAATAGGGGCGCTGGCGGTGTACCAGCCATCTTCGCCTTTGCTCATGGTCTTGCCTGGCCATGCTTCAAAAGCATTCTTGCCATCCGGTGCAGACCATGCCCACAGGCAGACATCCTGCCAATCCTCGGGAACCTGCGCATGAATCTTGAATTTTTCCACATACTCAGGCAGATCGCCGGTGGTCTGTGCATCGTAGCTGATTTCTACATTTTCTGCATCATTCACCGTGACCCAAGCATTTTTGCTTTCCAGCTTGTAGTCACTGGTCTGAACCGCTGCGTCATTCGCATTGATAATAATGTTGTTGGTGGTTTCGGGAATCCAGCAGTAATACCAACCATCATTGTTGCTGTCTGCTTCCATCTCGCCACCGGGCCATGCATCAAAAGCATTTGTGCCATCGTCTGCCCATGCCCACAGGTGCGGGTCTGACCAGTCAGATGGGAGTTTTGCGTAGACGATCATTTTTCCATCGGATGCTTCCTCTGCAAACGCAGCAACAGGCATAAGCAGACACAGCATCAATGCCGCCAGCACAACTGCAAACAAGTGTTTTACTCTGCTCATATTTGTTTCCTTCTTTCCAAACGGTGAAGAGTTTTTGAGATTTTCTGATGCGCATCCTTGACATCTACAGAGTAACACTCCCAGCAACCCACGTCAACAAAGAAATGGGGAAACGGTTTCCTTTCAATTTGTGCATATTTCATCATACATTTACTATTTGAATGTGCAGTTTGCCAGTATTTTTGGCGTTTTTCTTCCGTGTGTAACTATTTTGTAATTTTTAAAGCTCTTTGTTTTCCTTTTGTTTCCTTATTGAGAGAAGAAGTTTTGGGTATTTACGAAAATAGGTGGTTTGTATAAAACATCTAAATTCGCAAGTATCACAGGCAGAGGGACATTTTGTTCGTCAAGATAGTAGTTACACTTGCAGGTTTCCCCAGCGTGCAACACTGCCGAGCTGCTACCTAGCTAACCTCTTACATTTTGAAAGGGTGACTTGCCGTGAGGCAACAAACATTAAAATTTGTTGCCTCATTTTAAGGCCTAATTTGGATGACCACCTATTTTCGAATAGAAAATTGCCTGATTTTGCAAATATCCGAAGTTTTTTTCTTTTTCTTTGCAAATTGTGCGTCAAAATCATTGATTTCTCTCTGTTTAGTAATTGAAATGTTTAGTAATTGAAAGAATTCTTTCGACAAACTAAAACAGGGAGTATTTTTATGCCATTCAAAAGACAGAAATCCAATGTATCCCCGCATTATCACGACACACGGACGCTTTTGCGGAAGTACCGGGATGTCATATGGAATTTGGAAGTATCCGATCTCGATTTGCAGGAGGAATTCAAGGCTGAGTACGGGCTGTCCACGGATGCACTGTTTGTGGACAGCGAGGTCAACAAGAGCGGCAACCGGCTGGAAAACTATGCCCGCGCCCTGGAGCGCAGCAAAAAGATGATGCAGATCATCGACACCGCGATTGACCTGATGCGCCGCAAACACAAAAAGGGCGAGTTCTATTACTGGATTTTGTACTACGCCTACCTTTCTCCGCAACAGTGCGAGAATGCGGGTGCAATTTTGCAGGCGCTCGAATCCAAGGGCATCTCCATTTCTCTGCGCACCTACTATGTCCACCGGGATGAAGCCATTGAGGTTCTTAGTTCGATTTTGTGGGGCTACACCTCCCAAGATTGCGAGAAAATCACCAATCTGCTGACTCCTGATTGACCCTGCACAACATCCGCAATAAATCCGCAGAGCCAAAGCCTTTTTTCCTGCACAGCCAATTTGGTATCATGGTAATAGCCTATTTTTGGCGATTCTTAAAGTGTTTTTGCACATAGGAGGTTTCAATGACTAAGAAAAACACACGTTCTTTTTCTCATAAGCGCATAAAAGCAGCCCTTTGTGCTGCCCTATGCAGTGCGCTGACCGCAATGCCCGCTTTTGCAACCGGCGAGGATAATTCCGCCGCAACAACCACAACTGTCTGGACAAAGGCCAGCGAGATCATGCAGGATGTCTACTCGCAAATCATTTCTATCTCCACCGTCACTGCCGTGGTCTGCGCCGCCGTTGCCCTGCTGCTGATGAACTTTTCCAAGAACGGCAAGACCGTGGACGACTCTCGCGCATGGCTCAAGCGCATTGCCATCACCTGGGCGATTCTGAACGGTCTCGGCTTCATCATGGCTTATGTCACGCCGTTCTTTCAGGGCGGCACTTGGAATCCGTAACTACGCGTAATTGCAACGAGGAGGTGAACGCCTTTGGGCATTTTAGACGGTATTGTCGATTGGCTGGCAACGCAGGTGATGAACCTGCTGGATTTGGCATCTACCTCGGTACTCGGCGCGTTGGGCTGCAATATGGACACGTTCAAGCGGTACTTCCCTGCTGCTTCGGCTATGTATGAAATCTTCATTTGGACGGCCATCGGGCTGGTACTGCTGAACCTTGTGTGGCAGCTTTACCGCTGCTATGGTGCCGGGTTTGACATCGATGCCGAGAATCCCATCAATCTGGTGGTGCGTTCTGTGATTTTTCTGCTGCTGATTTGGTACTGCGACGACATCGTCAACCTTGCCTTGCAAATCGGCGGCACGCCCTACAACTGGATTCTGGACAGCAGCCTGCCCGGCGTGCAGTTTGGAGACTTCAATTCCGTACTGCTCGTCATCATTGGCGTGATTGCCAACGGCTCAGTAGCGCTGATTGCTCTGATCCTTGTTGTGATTCTTGCATGGAATTACTTAAAGCTGCTTTTGGAAGCTGCCGAGCGATATGTTGTGCTGGGAATTCTGGTCTTTACTGCGCCGCTTGCCTTTGCCATGGGTGCGGCGCGCGGCACAAACAACATTTTCAAAAGCTGGTGCCGGATGTTCGGCGGGCAGCTTCTGCTACTGATTATGAACGCATGGTGCTTGAAGCTGTTCGTCAATATGGTCGGGGAATTTCTCGCTAATCCTCTGTCCTTATAGGAGATTTTTTACGTGAAAAAAACTCTTTTTTCTTTATTCACCGCTGTTAGCCTTGCTCTCCTGTACTGCCCGGCTGCTTTTGCTTTGACCGAGGATGAAGCTGCTGCGGCCGTGGACGCACAGGGTAAGGATGCGGTCTCCGGGAATCTGTTCCTGTGGCTGCTGTGTGCTATCGCGTTTCTGAAAGTCAGCACCAAGCTGGACGGTATTCTGCACTCGTTGGGCATCGGCGTTTCACGCTCGCCCGGCTCGATGCTGTCCGAGGCATTGTTAGCCTTTCGTGGTTTTGAAATCGGCAAAGCCTTTATGGGGCTGGGCGCTGCAAAAGCCGCCGCTTCAACTGCTACCGCAAAAGCCACACCCGGCAACACCTTTGCAGGCGGGCTTTCCGGCATGGTAAGCCGTCATGTGCAGCAAAGTACAGCAAGCTCCATCTGTGGACAATCCGGCGGCATCGGTACATCCTTGGGCTGTGCCATGTATCACAACAGCCTTGGCAAAGATGGCGGCTTCGCCAGCAAGGTCATCGGCTCTATCGCCACTGGACAAACCAGCGGCAGTATTACAGGCGACAGCGCCGTAGAAGCGCTCAATGGTTATTTTTCAGGCACCAGCGATGCGGATGCCATGCCTATTCCTGCCACTGGCGAAAATATCCCCACTGCAATGGCAACCGCTGAAAACGATGCCGTGATTGACTCTCCTATCCCTGCCACACCGCTGGCGCTAGAGGGCGATAGCACGGTTGATGTTTCTCCGACAAGAGACAGTGAAATTGCCCTGCGTGCCGGCGGCTCCGCTATTGTGGAACAGACCACCATTCCCACTTCGTCCTCTATCCAACAAGCAGCTATGAACCGTGTGCTGCTGGGACAGATGGGCAACAACGTCACCGATGTGGAAATCGGCGGCGGAAAGATTCAAGGGCGCGAGATCATCCCCGGACGCGGTCAGATTCAGTTTGCCATGTACAACGCCCATCAGTATGAGAAGCCGGAGGGCCACTTCACAGAACAGACATCCCGCGACGGCGAAAAGTGGTACAAGGTCTACGCCACGACCCGCGTAGAAAAAACGCCCACCGTTCAGGACGAACGCGGGCGTATGCAGTATGATGAGCGTAAAGTGGCCGCCATGCCAAAGGCTCCGGCACGGAGACACTAAATGATTGAAAATGATACTCAAAATTCCCAGCAGGCAGCCTCAACGGCAATTTACAATGCGCCCAAACTTGCCAAAATCGCGCAAGCGGGAGTGCAGGGCGGCCCCGCTGGGGCTGCTGCCGAAGCTGCGGTGCAGTATCGCAAGAAAGTACTGGTCGTTGTCATTGCATTCTTGCTGCTGCCGGTTCTGGTTCTGATCATGCTGCCCGGTGCAATTTTCGGTACGCTGACACAGCCCAGCACTGCGGTCAATGATGATTTAGAAGTTGCTGCCAATGTGATACAGCTTCGCAATGCGGTATCGGATATTTTGCAGGCAGACTACGAGGATACCCTTGCCGAAATAGAATCCGAGCGTGCAAACCTCACCTACAGCGATGTGGTCGATTCCGTGGGCGGTCATGTCTCCTACAATGCCTTTCAACTCATTTCTATGTACTGCATCTACCAAGGAGAGGATGACTATACCAAAATCAGCCTGGCGGATCTTTCCTCACAGGTACAAGCGCACCAGGCAGAATATTATACCTACACCACTTCCGAGGAAGTCCGCACAGAGCCGGTACAAAAAGAGGTGCGCGGGCAGACTATAACCGTACAAGAAGATCACACCTACACCATTTTCACGCTTTCCTATGTGGGCGATGATTACTTTGCTGACACGGTCTGGCAGCTTGATGACAAGCAGAAAAGCTATGCCGATTCCTATGCGCATAACCTGACCATCTATCTCCATGAAATCGAAGAACGTGAGGGCATCTCGATTCTGGGGCAGATCAACGATTCGCTCATTGATGATAGCTCCCCTGCTCCCAGCGGCGGATTTGGCAATCCATTCAATGATCCAAACTGGGAACAGCACATTACTTCTTTCTTTGGCAAGCGCGAGGATGTCGGCATTCCCGGCAAGGATACCACCAACCACAACGGTTTGGACATTGCCTATCCCTACGGCACGCCGATTCTGGCAGTGGAGGCCGGCACAGTCATTAAAGCGGGGTACCACGTTAGTTACGGCAATTATCTGGTCATCAACCACGGCGGCGGGTACTGTACCCTTTATGCCCATTGCAGCCAGCTTTTGGCGCAGGTTGGCGATACGGTAAACAAGTACGACACCATTGCCAAGGTCGGCGCTACCGGCGATGTGACCGGGAATCATCTGCATATTTGTGTTATTGTCGACGGGGTCTACGTCAACCCCAAAGGGTATCTGCACTAAAACAAAGAGGGCTGCTTCTGCCAATACACAGGAGCAGCCCTCCTATTTTTTATTTATCCGAACAGTACAGACAAATAATCCGTCCTGCCGTCCAATACGCGAAGAATCTCTATTGTGCTATTTTCCTCATCCACACGGTAGAAAATCAGTTGCTTTGAAACCACGAAATAGCGCACATCTGTGGTGATTTCAAACTTTTCTGCCAGTGCCGCGCCCATGTAAGGATTATCCATCAACAAGGATATTGCTTTCAGCAGCGCCGCCATCAGCTTTTTGGCGGCTTTCGGGTTCTTCAGCCGCCCGGCGATGTAGTCGCGGGTCGCCTCCATGTCCTTGACGGCGGCTCTCTTATAGCTTACCCTCATTTCGCAACTCCGAACATCTTGTACACTTCATCCTCGGAGTAAGAAACCGGGTCATCCTGCGCTTCCTGCAACTGCTTTGTCAGCCGGGAAAGCGCCTTTGCCTTGATGATCTCCGCATTATCCTCGGTCACAGCAAAGGGAAAGCCGCCCGCGTTCAGCGACTGCTGGAAAAACACGTTGATGGCATCAGTCAGGGTAAGACCGTTCTTAGCGTACACAGATTCCAGCTCCTGCTTGATTTCCGGATTGATACGAACGCGGAACACGTCCGTTTTGGCCGCCGAAACAATGTTTTCCATAAAATAAACTCCCTTCGTACTGTGGTTTTCTTCTTATCTCCATTATACGTTCATTGCATTCAATTGTCAATCTATGTGGCTACAGTGATGCCACAAAAGCGCATTTGAAAATTTATCTGCCGATATGCAGTAAATCAGCACAACATCCGCGCAGCAAAAGTCTTTTTTGCTGCAATATGACTCTGCTATAATAGTATCGTCAAAATTGAACAGAAACGCAAGAGCGCCTTTTTTGAAGGCGCTCTTTTTGTTTATCGGAGGTGGTCGAAATTTCACGCGAAGAGCGGGATGTTTACCTGATCCCGCAGAATTTTGTAGACACCGGTACGATTCTCGGCGGTACGGTCAAGCTGCGCAATGCGGTGGAGGCAGCTGTGCTTGCTGTGGGCAGTGCAGTACCGCTGTTTTATCTACCGCTGGCGTTCAATATTCGGCTGATGATTGTCATTGCGGTGTCGGTGCCGCTGGGCGTTTTCGGTGTGGTCGGCATTGGCGGCGATAGCCTGACCCAGTTTGTGGCACACTGGTTCCGCTTTATGAAGCGCCGCCGTATCGTTACGCCTACACCGCAGGGCAATCTCGAAGCCAACCGACATCGGCATCTGCGGTTCATCAGCAAGCGGTACCGTGTTGTCTACTATGACGACCCGGATACCCTGCCCCACAACGCGCAGGTCTTACAGCGCAAGGCAGACCGCCACGGAAAGCTGGTAAAGCGGCAGACGCTCTACGATTTGCTGCCCATCGAGAAAATCGAGAACGGCATCCTGCACACCACAGATGACCACTACATCAAAATTCTGGAAATCGACCCCATCAACTTCCTGCTGCGCTCTCCACGGGAGCAGCGCAGCGTCATCTACTCGTTCGCCAGCCTTTTGAAAGTCAGCCCAGTGCGGCTGCAATTCAAGTCATTCTCCCGCAAGGCCGATGTTAATGCCTATCTGGACAAGCTGCGGCGGGATGCCGCCAACGAACCGGACGCAGCGGTGCGTAAGCGCCACATGAGCTATATCCGCTTTGTCAAGCGGCTCGGTTTCCGCGATGCTGTTAGCCGTCGCTTCTTCGTGATTTTCCAGTACGAAGCCCCTACGAATGAGCGAAACATTGCCTACGCTGAGATTGTCTCCACGCTCGAAACCACCGCCCGAAACTTTCGTACCTATCTGGCGCAGTGCGGCAACTCCATCGTGGAGCACGAGAACGAGGACTAGTTTCTCACGGACGTTTTCTATACCTTATTAAATAGGCAAACAGCGGTACAGGTGCCGTTGCAGGAGCGCATCCAAGACGTGCTTGCCAGCTATCTGGCCCAGAACGATGCCACGGCGCTGGACAAAATACCGCCCGCCGCCTTTATGATTCCGCCCTCGCTGGATTTGAAACATGGTCGTTATCTCTACATGGACGGCACCTACCACGCTTATCTGATGATTCCCGCCGATGGCTACCGCGCACAGGTCACAGCCGGGTGGATGGCCCTGCTGGTGAACGCCGGCGAGGGCATTGATGTGGATCTGTTTCTGGAACGACAGCCCAAAGAACGCATGATGCAAAAAATCGGGCAGCAGATCCGCATCAACCGCAGCAAAATCAAGGACACCAGCGACACAAACTCGGATTTCGATGACCTCTCCAACGCCATTCGTTCCGGCTACTACCTGAAAGACGGTCTTGCCAACAACGAGGATTTCTACTACGCCGCCATCCTCGTAACGGTCACAGCCGCCAGCGTCAAGGATTTGGAGTGGCGCATCGGGGAGATACGCAAGCTCATGGTCTCGCAGGATATGAATTTGCAGCTGTGCAGTTTCCGGCAGGAAGCAGCTTTTCTCTCTTCCCTGCCGCTGTGCGCCCCGGATGCGGCGCTGTTCAAAAAATACCGCCGCAATATCCTTACCTCAACCGCGGCCAGCTTTTATCCGTTCGTCAGCTTTGAACTGTGCGACACCAACGGTGTACTGCTGGGCGTGAATAAGTACAATAACTCCCTCGTCAGCCTCGACAACTTCAACACCCATATCTACAAAAACGCAAATATGGCGATTCTCGGCACCTCCGGCGCGGGCAAGACGTTCACTATGCAGCTGATCGCCCGGCGTATGCGGCTGGCGGGAACACCGGTTTACATCATCGCTCCGTTGAAGGGTCACGAGTTTTACCGGCAGGCCAAGGCGCTGAACGGCACCATCATCCGCATCGTGCCGGGCAGTCCGGATTGCATCAACGTCATGGAGATTCGCAAAATCGACCACACCAGCAGCGAACTGCTGGACGGTCCTATGCCGGAGCAGTCGGAACTGGCTGCCAAAATCCAGAAGCTGCACATTTTCTTCTCGCTGCTGATTCCCGATTTGAGCAACGAGGAACGCCAGCTATTGGATGAAGCCATCGTCACAACCTACCGCAATAAGGGCATCACTTATGATAATGCCAGTCTGGACGACCCGGCACATCCCGGTCAGTACCGTGAAATGCCGATATTGGGCGACCTGCACACTGTTTTGTCCGCTGCCCCGGAAACGCGGCGTATCGCCAATATTCTGAACCGCCTTGTACACGGTTCGGCATCCAGCTTCAACCGCCAGACAAACGTGAACCTCGACAACAGCTATGTCGTCATCGACATCAGCGAGCTGTCCGGCGACCTGCTAACCGTGGGTATGTACATCGGGCTGGATTATATGTGGGATAAGGCGAAAGAGGATTTGACCCGCCGCAAGCAGATTTTCATAGATGAGGTATGGCAAATCATCGGCGCATCGTCCAACGCTTTGGCGGCCAACTATGTATTCGAGGCTGTCAAAACCATTCGCGGCTACGGCGGCGGGGTTCTGGTTGCCACGCAGGATTTGAACGACTTCTTTTCCTTGGAAGATGGAAAATACGGTCGCGGCATCCTGAACAACTGCAAAATCAAAATCATTCTGAATTTGGAGGAAGAGGAAGCCCAGCGCGTGCAAAGTGTTTTGAAGCTGACAGATGCCGAAATCGACAACATCACCCGCTTCGAGCGCGGCAGCGCGCTAATCGTCACAAACTCCAACAATGTCACCGTTGATATGCGGTGCAGCGAGGAGGAAAAAGACCTGATCACCACAGACCGGGACGAGCTGCGCCGTATTGTAGAACGCAAAATGCAAAATCAACCCGAAACGGAGGAATCCTAATGAAGAAACCTGTTATCACTGCCCTGTGCTGCCTGCTGTCACTGGGCACCGCCACCGCAGCCTTTGCCGAGGAACCCACACCCACCCCTGCCCCGGAGTTGGTGGGATTGCCGCCGGAAGATACGGCGTCGCTGTTCTACCCGGACAGCATCTCGTGGCAGGAAAACGGCGGGCAGCTGCTTGTCGTCAAGCAGTACAGCGTACCGTATGGCACAACCGTTGCCGACCTGACCGAAAGCACTATGCAGTGGAACGGCGTCGATTACACCTTATGGGGCGTTACGCAGTCTGTGGAGGGCGGTGTGACCGAGGAGAAAGAGGTCACGCAGGATTTTGAATTGTCTGTGCGCAGCGCCGATGCCGAAACCGCCCGCAATGATGTGAAAGAGTCTGTTGCCTACGATGACGAGTACGGTTTTTCCGGCTCGCTGACCTTGCAGGACATTACGATTGGTGAAACCTTACAGGCCGACAGCACCTATATGGCAACGGCGCACTACGCCGGGAAGGTCACCCGCACCGAGGCAGGAACCGTGCATTATACGCTGCTGTACGCGCCGGTTTCTGCACCTGTGATTGCTGCTGCAGCAGAAAGCGGCATCACCCCCGCCTTGTTGGTTATGGTGATTGCCTGCGCGCTGCTTTTCATCGCGGTGCTGCTGATTATCACCCATCTGCTGCACAAAGAGCCTGTCCATGCGACTGAACCCGCAAAGTCTGCGCCTGCGCCGAAAGTCTATGTGCCGTCCGGGGATATTGTCCTTGGCGGCAGAAATGAGGATGACGATGAAGAGAATCTCTGATTGGGCAAAAGTCCTGCTGCCGCTGGTTGGCAGCGGGATGATTCTGCACTACCTGTTCCTATGGCATGAGCGCCGTCACGCGGTGGCGCTGCATAAAGAAGTCTATCATAAGCCGAAATACTAAGGAGGAAAACGCCATGATTGCACAATGTCTTTACCAGTCCGACCCGAAGAACCTTGCCAGCATGGGCAGACAACGCCTTGCCTGCCAGCGTGCCGCCCGCAAATTACAGTGGGGCGTACAGAAAGAACGCATCTCCGAGACAAACGAGCCTGTGCCCCTGCTCATGCGCCCCGCTGTAAAGGAGATTTTACAGGATGCCGAGCAACACCGATTTGATGTGCTACTGATTGGCAACCGGGATTCTCTCTGCTGTGATGCCGCCGACATGGAGAGCTTTTTGACCGTGCTGAACTCGTTCAACATCCACATCTTTGCCGGCGGTCAGGGCAGCTGGGTCGAGCCGAACGGCCGCCACTATGCACCCCTGCCTCGCCTGCCGTGGCAGGAAGATGACGTTGCGGAGGTGCCGCAGTGAGAGAAAAATTCAAACGCTTCTGCGATACCGCCAATCCCGATTTGCTGCGACTCGTCATTATTTTTGTTTTGGTCGGGCTGCTGTTGGCTGGGTTCTTGCTTTTCGGGCGTTCCGGTAATGAAAATTCAGTGATGCCCGCGTGGGCACAGGCCGAACATGTTGAGCCACCCGATGGACGACTTGCCGCCGCGCAGAAAGAAAACCCGGACACCGTGGCGTGGATCACGATTCCCGGCACAAACATTGACGCGCCTGTGCAGCAGTACGGCGACAATGACTATTATCTGCGCCGTGACGAGAATGGGTCCGAGGATTACCACGGCTGCATCTACGCCGACTATGCCTGCCGCATGGACAGCAGCGTAAAAGTTTCTCGCAATCTGATTTTTTACGGGCATACGTTTACCGACGAAGATTATACCGGCGGGTTTGAGGATCTGCACAAATACCGCGTGTTCGAGTTCGGGCAGGAAAACCCGTACATTTATGTTTCGCTGGCAGATGAAAAGTTGGCGTACCAGATTTTCAGTGTGTGGGTCTGCGATGCAAACGATGATACCGATTGTATTCAGGCTGACCCGGACGATGCAGCATTTCAGCAAATTCTGGACAAGGCTGTTGCCGGCTGTGCGTTCGACTACGGTGTGGACGTGACGACTGATGACCATATTCTGACGCTTTCCACCTGCACGGCAGACCCTAACAGCCGCCTGTTGGTCGTTGCCAAGCTGATTGATGGAGGTGGTGCAGATGTAAAATCCTAAATCGCACGCACTCTTTTGACGTATAAAACCACACAAGGAGATATGCAATGCAATATAAACTCAAACACCGCTTATCTGCGGCGCTCATGGCGGGTGCCATGTGCTGTACGATGATTCCTGCTGCCTCGGCCGAGGAGATTTCCACGCCAGAGATAGCAGATACATTTGTTCCCGAAATTACGGACAGCGTAACCCCAGACCTTTCTCAGATTACCGAAAATCTGTACAACGATTTGCCCGATGTACCTACTGGTAGTTATCTCGGCAGCATGGGGCTGCCTGTGGCAACCGGTGAGACGAAAATCAGCATCTCGGCATGGGTATCTGACCTGTATGATGGTACCGATGCCCACATGGACGCCGATGCGCTGAACGGAAATGAAAGCACCGTCATCGTTGGCCGCAATCCCGATGCAGATTATGCGGTAGTTCCTCTGTTGGTACAAACCGAATACCCCGCAAACAGTGCAACAGCAGAAGTTGTACTTCCGAAAGGGGTGGAGGTTCTCAGCTACGCATCTACTGATGCAGACCTCATTTCTGCCGATGATGCCGAGCAAGCCAAAATCCTACATCAGACTTACGCCGAGCAATCTGCGGCTGCAACAGGCTTTTATGTGAAGGCTTTTTCTGACTTCACTGCGCAGTTTGTTTACGCCAGCCCGGACGGCACCACTTTACAGAAATCTATTCATGTACAATTGTCGGATGATGCAGCCCCTGCACAGCTTTATGCCGATAACGGTGTTGCAACACTCGCAGCAGGTCCTACCCCGCCCTATGCCACCGGCAAAATCACCAGCATTGCCAAAGAGGGCGGCACTTGGCTTATTTGGTTCAACGGACAAGAAGCCTACTGTTGCAGTCATGGTCTGAACGGTCAGCCCAATGGCTGCCCGACCTACACTTTTGACCATGTGTCTCGCCTTGAGCCCGGCCAGTACACCCCCGGCAACCATTACGCGAACCAAATCAACATTTGGGGCGGCCTCGGTCAGTTGAGTCTCGATATGCTGGACAGCAAGCCCGTTGTTATGAGCGCGGATACAGAGCAGCTCGACCTCATCAGTGAGATCTACGATGAAACCCAGCAGTGGATCATTACCAACTATCCTGATAGTTATGCTGCGCAGGCCTATGTTGCTGCCGCCGAAGAATTGGCAGACGGCACGGCGGTGCAGTCTGGTGAGAACGGTTATTACACTTACATTTATAATCCGCCCGCAGGCTACGCATGGCAGATTGTGGCGCTGGTTGGTGAGGAAATTGCTGGCGGCACCGAAATTCCGGACGTGCCGAGTGCTCCTGAGCCGCAGTATTATTCTGCTTCATGGACCGCTCCTGCACAGAGCGCCAGAGGCAGCTTTGATCTGACGTTCACCGTCAACACCGACAAGTATCAGCTGAATACGCTGGAGAAAGTGGATGGTGCAGTCATTACCGTCACTCCAAGCCAGACCAGCGGCAGTGTGGACGGCGGTAGTTGGAAGATGACTCCTGCCGGAGCGCAGACCATTACCACCAGCGGTCACACGCAGGACGACAACTACCATTTGAATGGCGGCGATGGTTCTGCCACATGGACAGTACATTATGAGGTGTCCAAGACCAGCACAAGCACACTCAGCGGGCAGGAAGGACCGTTCACCAGCCAGGCTGAAGCGGATGCCGCTGCCGAGGCTGCCAAAAATGCAGCCATCAACCAACTGAAAAACGAAGCACAAGGTATGGTAGATGCTGCCATCGCCTCGGCGCGGGCACAGCTTGCAAATATTACGTTTAGCTACGATGAAATCACCATTCCGCACGGCTTCGATACCACGTCTGGTGCTCTGAGCAGCCACCAGACGATTACTGTTCCTGCCAACAGCTCGAACTATTACCAGATGAAAAACGATGAGTGGTCGGTCAAAGTCAGTATTGACAAAATCGACAGCGAAACCAAGCAGCGCATCAAGGGCGATGCCGAGTTTAAGATTTTCGAGTGGGATACCGTCCGGCAGTGCTACATCCCCAATGGTGGGTACAACCAGTACAAGGTTGAGCGCCAAGCAGATGGAACTTACAAAGTCATCAACCACAGCAATTATGCCAACGGTTCTGACAATATCTATTACACCCAGCGAAACGAGGGTAAGTTCGTCATCGTGGAAAGCCATGCTCCCAGCGGGTACTATGGCGATTGGACGGATGTAACCAAACCCGGCACGGCAGGCTCTGTGCTGGGTAAGCGGGCGTATGCCTTTGAAATCACGAAAGCATTAGACGGTCAGACGATTTGGCTGGGCAACGCGGACTATAACGCCGACATTACCACGGCCAACAGCGGTGGTACGCTCATCGACACCGGCGAGGGCATCGTCACAATTACATTTGGCAGTCGCAATGCGGATAAGACCTATACCACCGATCCTACAGGTATTGCCAGCAACGAGGATTCCTACACCATGCACGCCGATGTCGACACCATGCAGAACGACCGCACTCTCGGCAGCATCACTCTCTCCAAAGCAGACTTTGATGCCGCCCGGTATCTGGCCGCAGGCAATAATGGCGACTCAACGCTTGAAGGTGCCGTGTACGACCTGTATGCCGCCGAGGACATTCTTCATCCGAACGGCGTTTCCGGCATTGTCGATTACTCCAAGATCACCGATTCCAGCGGCAACCCCATCTGGCATACCACCGTGCTTACCAACGGCGCATGGAAGTCCGACTATCTCCCGGTGCTGAAAAAGGATTACCTTGTGGCCTCCGCCGCCATCAAGGACGGCAAGCTGGCGTTTTCTAATCTCTACTTAGGTCGTTACTACCTTGTGGAGCGCGCCACCGGCATCGTGATCCCCGTGGATTCCAACGGGCAGTATTATCTTTCCGGCAAGTATCCCCTGCTCAACAAAAAGCTGGAGCCTACCGGCAGCTATGCCGCCCTCGCCAGCAATGGCACAGAATACATCGACTATGTCTACCGCAACCAATATTCTGCTGTTGCCGAGAGTCGCGCCTTAGACGGCAGCAAGACCTATGACGGCTACTACCTGTCCTTTGCGAAAGGCTATCTCTGTGATGAAGTCAACCACTATCAATCCCTTACTTATGCAGATGAATCCACTTACGTTGTCCGCGCTGAAGATCAGACGCAGGACGAAGTACTGAAATCCGGGTTCAGTCTGCAAAAGCTGGTGTCCACCACCGGTCAGCCCTCCCCTGCCATTAAGCTGGGCGGTGCCGGGTTCAAAGTGTACCGTGTATCGCTGCTGAGCAAGGCAGACCAGTTTGCCCAAAACGCCGATGGCAGTTACGATACCGCCAGCATTCTGGATGTCTACCGTAAATCCAGCTACGATCAGGACACGCTGAAATTTGATTTTTCTGACGAAGAACAGGCTGTTGCAACGATGTACGAGAGTGACACCGCCGTCGTCACCCGCTATAACGCAACCTTGACCGCAGACGGCGATTTTGCCAACGGGCAGGGTCTTGGCTGGGTGCCGACCAACAATGCGCAAGAATATCGCTTATCCGAGATCTTCACGAACGAGGAAGGCATCCTGCGTGTGCAGGGGCTTCCTTACGGCCAGTACATCGTCGTGGAAACCACCGTACCGAAGGATGTTTTTCAGGCTGAACCGTTCCTTATCAATGTCAATGCATCCAGCCCGCAGAGCAGCTTTACTGTGCCTGCCGGCAGCATCACAACGCCCAGCGGCAGCTACATAACCTACAACATTCTGGATGAAGAGTTGGAGGGCTACTTGCAGCTTGTCAAAATCGACATTGAGACGGGCAAGCCTGTCAAAATTGCCGACACTGCGTTCAACATTTACTACATTGCCGAGGACGGCCGTGAAACCCTTGTGGAGATGAACGACCCGAAATCCGGCAATGCCTGGGCAAAGACCAGCACTTTCTATACCGATTCCAACGGCGAAATGAAGACCCCGGAAAAACTGCCGCTGGGCAGGTACCGCATCGTCGAGATCGAAGGTCCACGCGGGTATTTCAACGACCGCCAGTACAATGTCGTGTTTGAGCTGACCTCGGACCGTGTGTATCAGGTCAGCGGCGGCAGCGCCGACGGCATGGACGACTACGTCATCACCGAAAACTACTATAACCACGAGACATTGGGGCAAATCAAAATCCGCAAAATTGGTAACGTGCTGACCGGGTACGAGAACGGACAGTTCGTGTACGAGTCCGATAACCTTGCCAATGCCACCTATGAGATCCACGCGCAGGGCGATATTCCCACGCCGGACAATCAAGGCACACTCTGGTACGCAGATGGCGACCTTGTCGCTACCGTTACCACTGCCGAAGACGGGCAGGTGGACGAAGTCCGATTCAGCCCCACGCGGACACTCGCCACCTATGATTTCTTGAAAGTAACCCACGATGGCACGAAAGGCGAAGTCACTATCACGCTGCCGCTGGGTACCTACACGATTTCCGAGGTGCAGGCCCCTTACGGTTTTGTCCACACCGACCACACTTACACCGTGGTGCTGGACTGGGACAACCAGTATAACGACCTCGTTCTTGCAAAAAGCATCATCGACCACACGCAGGACGGTGATGTTGTGTACGACTACTCTATTATAAATGTAGGCAACGCCAATGCCGAGCAGATTGAAAAGCAGGTTCTTGTCTTTGAGAATGCCCGTGTGCTGCCGATCGTTGAGGAGGGCAAAGTCGGTGTCGGGCTGTATAAGCTGGATCGCGACACCTGCGATTTGACCGATGAAGCGCCCTATACAGACGGCTGTAAGACCCGCGCCTCCCTTTTGAACGGCGGCAGCAACCGCGCCGACATCCCGGCTGATGCCAATATGGTCGCGGGCGCCGTCTATGCGCTGTACACCGCAGACGACATTTACAGTATTTCCGGCGAGCTGCTGGCCGCCGCCGATACTCTGCTGGGCACAGCCACCACCGATGAAAACGGCCTTGCCTATTTTGATGTAGACGTTCCTCTGCGCGGTGAACATTACGGCGGCAGCGATGCCCACGACTGGACGACCAACAGCGGCCGCTACTATCTGCGTGAAATCAGCGTGCCGGACGGCTACCTGATTGAGCAGCGTGTGATTCCCGTTGAGTTCACCTATGAAAACCAGTTCATTGCATGGCAGGTCGTTGACTGCCTGCACTCCGACAAGCAGACCACCGTGGAGATTGACAAGCGCGCTTTCACTTCTGATTCCGATGACACCTTTGCCCTGACCGGTGCCACGTTGACCGTGACCGATTGGAACGGCAATGTGGTGGACAGCTGGGAGAGCAGCGATACGGCTCATGTGATTTGCGGGCTGCATCTTTCCCACGACTTTGCCGGGAACCGCGATACCTCAAAAGTCTATACCTTGGCCGAGACTTGTCCGGCAGACGGCTATACCACCGCCCGCTCGATTCAGTTCCGCTTGGAGCAGGCCACGGACGATAATGCCTACTTGCAGGAAACGGCGGTCTGGGTTCTGCATGAATCCGAAGATACAGCATACCAGTCTGGCAGCATTATCTCCCCCACCGCGTTTTCCGACGATACCGTGGCTACGATTTCCGCCAAGCTGCGCGCTTTCTGGGATAAGCTGCTGGGCAAGAATCCCGATGCAGACGGCGTTGTCATTGCCAACTGGTACTGCGTGAACGGCACGCTGGTGGTGAATTTCACCGATGCCGCCAACGACCGCGCGATTGCCAAATGCCTGCGGGAGAGCGACTTCTCCGACCTGACGTTTGACAAGGCCTATCTGAACGGCGCGGCGGCTCCCGCGTTCTTTGCCGATAAGCAGGTTGCAGAAAAGCCCGCCGATGCCGAAATCACCTACTCTGCAAGCTGGATTCTGCTGAAAGATTCTGATGGATTCAGCCAGACAGTGACGATGCTGGATGCGCCCACCCGCGTAAAAATCAGCAAAGCCGATATTACGACCCACGAAGAAGTCCCCGGTGCCACGCTGCGTGTGCTGGATAAAGACGGCAATGTTGTGGACGAATGGGTGTCCGAAGATACGCCGCACTACATGGAGGCTGTGCTGGTTGCGGGCGAAACCTACACACTGGAGGAAACGCTCGTACCCGATAATTCCGGGTATGTGCCTGCCAATGCCATTCAGTTCACAGTCGAGGATAACGGCAAGGTCCAGCACGTTATCATGCAGGACGACTACACGAAAGTGCAGATTTCCAAGACCGACATTGCCACCGGCAAGGAAATCAGCGGCGCAAAGCTGAAAATCACGGATGCAGACGGCAAAACCGTTGCTGAATGGGTTACAGACGGCACACCGCACTATATGGAGCGCATCCCGATGGGAACTTACACCCTGACCGAAACGGTGGCTCCCATCGAGCAGGGCTATGTCCTCGCCGAGAGCGTTACCTTTGAGGTTGGTCCTACCGAGAATATTCAGCGTGTGGAGATGAAAGACGATTTTACCAAGGTCGAAATCTTCAAGGCTGACATGACAGATGGTCACGAGCTGCCCGGTGCAAAACTGAAAATCACCGATGCCAGCGGCAACACCATTGCCGAGTGGGAAACCAACGGCCAGCCCCACCGCATCGAGCGCCTGAAGCCCGGCGACTATACGCTGACCGAAACTGCCGCCCCGGCCGGGTATCTGCTCAGCGAAGAGGTTCACTTCACCGTGCAGGAAACCGGGGAAATTCAGAAAGTCACGATGTACGATGCCCCGGCGCACTCGCTGATTCTCACCAAACGGGATATTGCCACCAATGCAAAACTGGCGGATGCCCGCCTAACGATTCGCGATGCCTATGGCACGACCATTGACCGCTGGACGACCACGGACGGCGACCATGCTATCCGCGTACTGCCGGAACGTTCTGCCGCCAAAGACCCGCACAAAAATCTGTTGCTTTTGTCCGATGACACCAGCGAACACGTCTACACGATGGTGGAGGAACTGGCCCCGAACGGTTATCTGGTTGCCGAGAGCATTACGTTCAAAGTCATGCAGATGAACGATACCCTTGTTGTGTTCGTATGGCAGGACGGCGGTTGGCAGAAATCTTCCGAAGGGTATCTTGCCATGTATGATGAGCGCACCGACACACCCGTTCCCCTTATGAAAACTTTCCCGCAGACCGGCAATATTTTATAAAAACTGTGCCGAGTTGTTACGCTGCGCACAATTTGAGATTGGAGTGATATTTTGTCCGTTTCCTGTTTTACTTCCACCAATTCGCATCTCTGCAAGTTCCTGCGCACCACAGGCCGCGACTGGCGCAACACCATCTATATCGAGTGCGGCGACTGCCAGCGCGCTGTGAGCCGCGGCTGTAAAAATCTGCTCTGTGCCTTTGACACAGCCGGCGCGCCGGTAATCGTGCCGGTACATGATGTGGAATACTTGTTCAGCACCACCGTGGACAAGTCCGAGTGCCGTGCCATCCTCACGAAAGCCAACTTCTGTGAACTATACAAAGGCTGGATTGATGAGCACATCCGCGACCCCCACGCCTGTCCGTTGAATGATTTGTACGTCAGCTGGGAGATTCCCGAGCCTTGCGCGGCGAGGATTTTTCTGAATCGGTAAATAGGCGCCAAATAACAACAATCCCCAAGGTGACTTCATGCTGCCTTGGGGATTTGTTTGTATCGCACTCGATATATGACACTAACTTCGTTCTGTCTTTTGTTCTTGTTGTTACATTTCCCTTGTGTTCAAGAACTTTTGTCTGATTTGCTTTACAGTCTCCAAATGTCTGTTTGCATAGAACTTTTTTACGGCATCGGACGTGTGCTCAACCTCTGAATTCAGAGCATTTTCCAACTTTTCAAGGTTTTTCCTTGTGACTTCTGTATCCGTCTCGTCACGTTCTACTGCGCCACCCCTAAAAGATATTTCTTTTAATATAGTTAGCATTTCTTGCTGTTCCGATATATTTGCTTTTTTGTACGCAGAGAGAAATGCGGCAAGTAGCTCGTCATTAAAGCATACAAGTATTTTAGATTTCGCTGCGAGACCTCTTTCGTATGTTGGGTTCTTTAAGTAATCTATAAAGAAAATCTCGTTCATTAAGTATGGCCACTGATCTTGCAACTTCTCTATTTCCTCATTGAGCGATTGTTCTTGTGGCGTCAATTTAGTTTCGCCTTCGTCTCTCATAAGTCTTCGGTGTCCACGTTCTTCACAAATATCTCCCTTTATAATTTTAGCTTTTCTATTATGGAATCCCTGAAGCAATCTTGCATCATCAACGTCACACTGTATAGGAACACCTATTTTCCGGAAATCATCAAGCCTTCCTAAAAGAGCCACATAATCATAGTGCCTCTCCCATACCATCAGTAGGAAGTTTTAGGCTGTGCCATAACCCATACACACGTTCAAAATCTATCAAACATGATTTGAATGTTCTGAGATTGCGACTCCCGCTTTCTTCAAATACTTGGAATAGCTTTGGGCTTTCTTTTTTCAAGAATTCCTTGTATTCACTTGTTTCTGTCTTGTAGTCTTCAATCATTTCCTGTTGGATTCTTCGATACTCCATGTCCAACTTGACTGTTCGCTCTACAACTTTTTCCTTAAAAGTTTTGTAATTTTCCTCATCTTCTATATTATCTTCCGATGCAATTACTATTGTCTTAATTCTTTTGTCTTCTACATAGGTATTTATAATTCCCAATAAATCAATTACACCGATTTTACATCGCTCAAAATCGTCAAATACTAAAACCAATTTCTTTTTAACAGGCTGCTCTTCCCCTGCAACTATACAATAGACTTCTTTCTCAATCGGTAAAAAATCATGGATATCAATGGACAGCAACATATTCGCACTTTTTGCTATCTTTTTGATTTTTCCAAAGTCAAACAGTACACCAACATCCGTTATCCATTTCCCGCTGATCCGCCGTATGTTCCCAAAGAGAATCCCTGCGGCGCTTACCTCTACGACTTCACCTACCAAAAGGATGCCGCTGCCCCGCGCGCATTTTTGAATTTTGAGGGCGTTGCCTCCTGCTTCTACGTCTGGCTCAACGGTCAGTTTGTCGGGTACAGTCAGGTCGCCCATTCCACAAGCGAGTTCGATGTAACGAAGTTTTTGCAGGACGGCACCAACCATCTGGCGGTCCTCGTGCTGAAATGGTGCGATGGCAGTTACATGGAAGATCAGGATATGTTCCGCATGAACGGCATTTTCCGTGATGTCTACCTGCTGCACCGACCGGAACAGTGCATCGAGGACTATTTCATCACCACCGACATCCACGGCAGCACCGCAGAGGTTGCTGTCCGCCTGCGTTACTACGATTCCGCCGTTGCCACCCGCATCACCCTCTACGATGCAGCCGGCACGATGGTCGGCAGCGTAACGCCCGTGGAAGCACCGGATGATGCGGCATTCCCCTATCATGCAGAAATCACCGTTGTTGACCCGACACTCTGGAACGCAGAGCAGCCCTACTTATATACCCTTGTATTGGACACGCCCAACGAGACTATTACGGACCGTGTGGGCATCCGTGAGGTTCATGTTGCCAACAACCAGATTTATGTCAACGGCCAGTCCATCAAGTTCCACGGTGTAAACCGCCACGAATCCGACCCGGTCACGGGATATGCTGTTGGCTTTGAGCAGACGAAAAAAGACCTGCTCATGATTAAAAAGCACAACTTTAATGCCATCCGCACCAGCCATTACCCAGATGTGCCTTACTTCTATCAGCTCTGCGACCAGTACGGCTTCTTTGTCATTGATGAAGCCGACAACGAGAGCCACGGTGCGTCCGAATACTATTGCGAGGGCAACGAAAGCTGGCCCAACCACGTTGAAAACTGGAACAAGCCCATCGCAGACAACCCGGAGTTCACCGAGGCCACCGTAGACCGCACCCGCCGCTGCGTGGAGCGCGACAAGAACCGTCCCTGCGTCATCATCTGGTCGATGGGCAACGAGAGCGCCTACGGCTGCACGTTTGAAGAAGCGCTGGCATGGACAAAGAGCTTTGACCCCCGCCGCCTGACCCACTACGAGAGCGCCCAGTACCGCAGCAAGAACCGTAAATACGATTTCTCGAACATTGATATGTTCAGCAATATGTACCCTTCTCTCGAAAGCATTCAGGAATATCTGGACAACGGGCCGGACAAACCCTATATCATGTGCGAGTACAGCCACTGCATGGGCAACGGCCCCGGCGATTTGGAAGATTACTTCCAGTTCATTCAGAGCCATGATGGCTTGGTCGGCGGCTTCCTGTGGGAGTGGTGCGACCACGGTATTTATAAAGGGAAGATGCCAGACGGCCGCGACATCTATTATTACGGCGGCGACCACAATGAGTGGCCGCATGACGGCAACTTCTGCATGGACGGTCTGGTCTACCCCGACCGCCGCCCGCACACCGGGCTGTTGGAGTTCAAGAACGTCTATCGCCCGGCGCGTGTTGTGAAGTACGACCGGGAATCCGGCATGCTCACGCTGCACAACTACATGGACTTTGTTGATTTGACCGAGTATGCCGCACTAACCTATCAGGTAAGCTGCGACGGCGAGGTCATCGACAACGGCTTCATCCCCTACCCTGACGGTTTCACCCTGCCGCCGCACAGCGAAAACGCCTTGCCGTTGGCCGTCCATATTCCCGACAAAGGCAAGTGCTTCCTGAAAATCTTCTACCATTGCAAAAAAGACATGCCCTTGCGTTCGGAAGATCATCTTCTGGGTTTTGATGAAATCCTGCTGGAAAACGAAGACAGCCGCAACCAGAAAACCTTAGCTATGTGGAGCGATGCCCCTTCCAACAGCACAATCACTGTCCAGGAGACAGACCGCCATTTGACGCTGCGCGGCAAGAACTTCACCTACAACTTTAATAAGCTGACGGGTCTGTTCGCCGCGATGCAGTACGAGGATGCAGTCCTGTTGGACAAAGAAATGGAGTTCAACATCTGGCGTGCTCCTACGGACAATGACCGCAAGCTGAAGCTGGATTGGCTGGCTGCCCGCTATGACCACTGTATGACCAACGCCTACCGCACCGAATATCAGGTGACGGACAGCGGTGTGACTCTGCGCGCCAAAGTCGGCATTGCACCGATCAGCTTGCAGAAATTCCTTGATTTGGATGTCTGCTGGACGATTTCCAACAGCGGTGCAGTAACGCTGGCACTGCACGCTGAGCGCAACACGGTATTCCCCGAACTGCCGCGCTTTGGCCTGCGCCTGTTCCTGCCAAAAGAAATGGCCCGCGTCAGTTACTTCGGCATGGGTCCGATGGAAAGCTACTGCGACAAGCACCATGCTGCCAGCCACGACTACTTCAGTTCCACCATCTGGCAGCAGCACGAGGACTACATTCGCCCGCAGGAGAACGGCAGTCACTATGATTGCGATTATGTACAGCTGGATGGCGCTGGCATCAAGCTTACCGCTGTCGGTGCAAAGCCGTTCTGCTTCAACGCCTCGCACTACACGCAGGAAGAGTTGACTGAAAAGGCGCACAACTATGAGCTGCATCCCTGTGACAGCACCGTTCTCTGCCTTGACTATGCACAGAACGGCATCGGCTCTGCCAGCTGCGGGCCGCGTCTGGCGGAGCAGTACCGCCTTGACGACGCTTCCTTCGATTTCAGCATCCGTCTGATTCCTGAAAAAGCATAACCCCTACACAAAAGAATGGAGAAAATCTCATGTCTGAAAACACGGAAAGACGCTATTTAAAATGGTATAACAAGGTCGGTTACGGCTCCGGCGATGTTGCGGGCAACGTGGTCTATGCGTTCCTCTCCTCGTTCGTTATGATTTACCTGACCGACACCGTCGGCCTGAATCCCGGCATCGTCGGCACGCTGATTGCTGTGTCCAAGCTGTTTGACGGCATTACCGATATCTTCTTTGGCTCGATGATTGACAAGACGCACTCCAAGCTGGGCAAGGCTCGCCCGTGGATGCTCTACGGCTACATCGGCTGCGCCATCACACTGGTCGGCATCTTCGCCATCCCCATGGGCATGAGCGAGTTTGCCAAGTACGCATGGTTCTTTATCTGTTATTCCCTGCTGAACGCTGTGTTCTACACGGCCAACAACATCGCCTACTCTGCCTTGACTTCCCTTGTCACCAAGAACAGCGCCGAGCGAGTCGAGATGGGTTCCTACCGCTTCATGTTCGCATTCGCCACCAGCCTTGCCATTCAGTCTTTCACACTGCTGGCTGTCTCCGCACTGGGCGACACTGCCGAAGCATGGCGCACCGTGGCTATCGTCTATGCCATTATCGGTCTGATCGTCAACACGCTCTCTGTTTTCTCCGTCAAGGAGTTGCCGGAGGAAGAGTTTGTCGATACCACGGATAAAGCCGAAATCGAGAAAGACGAGAAGTACGGTCTTGTCGAAGCTGCCAAGCTGCTGGTCTCCAACAAATACTACCTGATGATCTGCGTCACCTACATTTTGCAGCAGATCTATGGTGCCATGATCAGCATGGGTACCTACTACACCGCTCATATCCTTGGCGACAAGAACCTGTTCGGCGTGTTCTCTTGGGCCATCAACATTCCTTTAATTATTGCACTGGTCTTTACCCCGACCCTCGTTGCCAAGATGCACGGTATGTACAAGCTGAACGTCGGCAGCTATGCCCTTGCTACCGTAGCCCGTGCGCTCGTTGCTGTGGCTGGTTATACGGGTTCCGGCGATGTCAAGATGATGCTGCTCTTCACGGCCATTGCTGCACTGGGTCAGGGCCCGTGGCAGGGCGACATGAATGCCGTTATTGCCTCCTGCTCCGAGTACACTTGGCTGACAAAGCACAAGCGCGTGGACGGCACGATGTACTCCTGCACCTCGCTTGGTGTCAAGCTGGGCGGCGGTCTCGGCACCGCCATCACCGGCTGGCTGCTGGCGTTCAGCAATTATGATAAGGCGCTGGCCGTGCAGCCGGATTCCTGCATCAATATGCTGAAACTTATGTACCTCGTGATTCCCTTTGTGCTGGACGCTATCATTACCTTTATCCTCTCCCGCATGAAGGTCGAGGAGGCCAACGATAAGATCCGCGCCGAAATGAAAAACTGATATTCACTATTCTCCTTCTCAAAATACCTCACGCGTGCGATTTGCGCGCGAGGCATTTTTCGTTATATCAAACTTTTTAACTGAAATTATTATATACCTATTGAAATTTGCTATACAAACCAAAATTGCATCAATAATGGGGAGGCTGTTCCCATTATTGATGCAATTTTGGTTTACATGCTCTTATTTTGATTTTGCATTGATCAGGCTTTCTTCGTCACATACCCCTTGCGCATGACGGAGGTGATCTCGATCTGCGCGCCGAGCTTGTGGCGCAGCTTGGCGATGTGCATATCAACCGTTCGGGTGTGGATGGGCGCGGTGATACCCCAAACCTGCGCCAACAGCTCGGAGCGGGTGGTAATGCGGCCGGCGTTGTCGAGCAGATACAGCAACAGGTCGAACTCAGTCTGCGTCAAGTACACAGCCTTGCCATTTTGCGATACCTGCCGTGCGGCGGCGTCAATTTGTAAATTGATGTTGTTCATCATGTGTAATACCTGATTATTCGTAAAATCCGGCGTGACCGTTGTCTAGCAGCCATGCGTGTATAGTACTGATTTACAAACCTCTGCAAAGGCTCACAACGCGTCCAAATCCACGCCTGCCCACTCGTAGGCTTCTGTCAAATCGTTGCCGATGGCCCATGCAAGCGCCGCGGCTACAACGACCAAAAATATCGGCACCCACAGCAAATTGTACGGCGCGCCCGCGGCGTTCGTGCCCTGCGTTTGGCACAGTGCGGCGGCGTGGAACAGCGGGTAAAAGCCCAGCCATTCGATGCCGTTGCTCATGCCCGAAAGCGCCAGCAGCGCGGGCAGGCAGTAGCCGACCGCCGAAACGAACAGCGCCGCCAACAGGTTGCCCAGTTTCTGCCCCAGCCACAGCGTCAGCCGTGCCATGCACAGGCAGGCCGCCGCGCGGCAAAGCAGCCAGAACAGCAGCAAATCAGACAGCGTGATACATTTCGGTACAGCCTCCAACTCCGAAATGCTCATCGCCGGGGCCAGCAGCGCGGGCAGACCGTAATCCCGCAGGATCTGCCACAGATGCGGCAAACCCGTTCCGAGAGTGATCCCTGCCGCAACGAGCGTGCTTTGCCGCAGCTTTGCTTTCGCGGTATATTTCCGACCCAACGGCGTGGCTGCCAGAATCTCATCCATGCCGCCTTTGCGTTCCATGGCGAATAAGCCGCTGAAGCACAGTGCGCACAGTAGCCCGGCCCACAGCGTGTCCTGCACGTCAGCGGTACCGCTGAAGCCGAACAGCTTTTTGTAGCCGCTCTCGTACACCAGCCACGCGCCGGGGTGCTCTTTCAGATAGTAGTTGATGTTGTTCTGCACGACCTGTTGGTAAATGTTGTATTTTTGCTGTAATGCGCCGTAGGCCAGCATCGCCTCGCTGCTCAGCTCGCTGCGCGCCACGCGCCGCTGTACGGCCAGCATCGGGGCAAACTCCTCGCCCTGCGCGGTCAGCCAATCGCGGCTCTCTGCCGTCCACGGGCCGGAGATATGCTTCATGTAGTAGGCATAATAAATTTCGTCGGCATCAATATAGCTTTCGCTTGTCACGCCCTGATACACGCCGAACGCCAAGAACGCTGCCAGGAACACCGCTGCGCCGTTCAGCACAAACAGCTTGCGGCCCTCTTCCTTTATAATAGAGGTCGCTTTCGTCCTGCGCGTCAGCCCCAACACAAGGCCGCGCTTGGCGGCGGGCAGCAGCTGTGCGCGGGCGAATACCGTGCAGAACGCCGCAGCGAACAGCGCTCCGTAGAACACCGCCGCCGTCCACTCGACCAGCGGCAGCCCGATCGGTGTGCCAAACCAGAACAGGTTGCGATAGTTGCCGAGCAGTTCGTTGGTCTGCAGCAGGCTGACGAGGTTCGCGTATTTAACCACGTTGAGGTGGCTCGTGGCCGGAATAGCCGCGCGCACGCCGTACATCGCCAACGGCAGCGCCAACGCGCCGATCCAGCCCGCGGCGGCGCGGCGCGCCGTCAGCGCCGCCAACATGACCCAAAGGCCCATCACGAACGCCCCGGCCCACTTGGCCAGCAAAAACCGCAGCAGATACCGCCCGACCGTGATCTGCATCGTGCAGCGCATCAGGGCCGGCACGCTCTGAATCGTGCGCGTCAGCGGGCCCAAACCGAAGCTCGCACCGCAGTAGGCGAGATTTACGCCGTACAAAAGCGCCAACACAGCCAACAGGCTGACGCCGAACGCCGCTAATTTGGCCAACGCCGTTTGCAGACGCCCGCCCGGCAGGCTGCGCACAAGGCTCAGCAGTCCGCTGTCGCGCTCCTGCCGCACAAGGATCAGCGCCAGCAAGAGCATAGATGCCAGCAAAATCAGGTCGGTAAAGGCGTAGGAGATCGCTGTGTACAGGCCCTTTTGCGGGTAATAGTCGATCTCGGTCGCAGTCAGCCCCGCATACACCTTGGCCGTGGCTTCGATGTTCTTTAAGTCGTAGCCGGTTTTGTCGTTCTGAAAGATCGAGATGCCCGCCAACTGCGTCGCTTTGGTCTGCACGCCGTCCAGAAAATCGGTGTAGGCGGCCACGGTGTCGTACTCGTTCTGCAGCTGATTGAACAGGCGATATTCGGTGTTCAGGTCGTCGGTGAACAGTGTATAGCTTTTGTCCTTGTATTCCTGCTCATAGGCGTCGAACATCGCAGCGTTCTCGTCGCGGTAGGCTTGCAGGTAGCTGCTGCCGGCGTAGGCCATATCGCGGTAGAAGCCGCCGATCTTGACAAGGCTCTCAATCTCGGTATATTTCCCGTGCAGGTACGCGCCCTTCTCTTCCATCGTCAGGCCGTCGAGCTGCGTGCCGACGGTGCGGTAGGCTGCGGCGGACGGCTGCCCCGCGGTCGGGCGGGTGCCCATCCAGAGCAGCAGCAGGTTGGCGGCGGCCAGCACGGCCAGTAAAAGCGGGAACAGTCGGTTGCCCCACACCTTGCGCAGCTCGGCCAAAAACAGGCTCATTTGCCGTCCCCCTCGCCGAACACGTTCAGATACACGTCCTCCAGCCCGCCGCCGGGGGCGTGTTTTTCGATTAGATCGGGCACGGGCGCGGCATCCACAATTTTGCCCGCACGCAGCAGGATCACCTTGGTCGCCACGCTCTCGACGTCCGAGACGACGTGCGTTGCCACCAGAATGATGCGGTCCTGCGCCATGTCGGCCAACAACGTGCGCAGGCGCACGCGCTCGCGCGGGTCAAGGCCCGCGGTCGGCTCGTCCAAAATCAGCAGCTTGGGGTCGCCCAACAGGGCGGCGGCCAGCAGCAGGCGCTGCTTCATGCCGCCGCTGTACGCCGCCAGCCGCTTGTCGAGCTCGTCGGTCAGGTTGACGGCCGCGGCCACGCGCGCGACCTCGCCGGGCACGGCGGCGCGCGTGATCTCCTTCAGCGCGGCCATGTAGGCGAGAAAGCGGCGACCGGTGTAGCTGTCGTACAGGCCCTGCTGCTGCGGCATATAGCCGAGCACGCGGCGGAACGCAATGCCGTGCGCGGGGCGGTCGCACCACAGCACCTTGCCCGAATCGGCGGCCAATCCGCCGGTGATGATGCCGATCAGCGTGCTTTTGCCCGCGCCGTTCGGCCCCAAAAGGCCATACAGGCCCGGGCCGAGGGTGAGCGACACCCCAGCCAGAGCCTGTTTGGTTTTCGGTTTGCCCTGCCCGCGGCGGTGCAGCAGCGGTGCGGGCAGCAGATAAGTTTTGCGCAGATTGTTCAGTTCCAGTTGCATGGCAGATGTACGCTTTCTTTGTGCAGGGTTTTTATGCTTTGCCTGCATGGTAGCACCGGATTGTTGCGGAGTTGTTGCAAGGGGGGGTGTATTGACTCTGCTCTGAGACGCTTTAGTTTTACCTTGCCCTGCCAGAGTCGGCTTGGCAGCGGGTAGATTTTACGCGGAGAGGTGAGTTCTACCATTACGACACATTAGAACCATCTTCAATAAAAGAGACTTTCCGCAATTCTGCTACATCAGAATTTAAATATCCCTCTTTACTTATAATAGAATATTCAAATCCATAGTGCTCTACATTATCGGTTTGACTATCCGTGATGAGAAGCAGATCGGTTGCACTTTGTCCAAGCATAATGGGAATTGTACGGTCTTCCGCAATTTCCTGCTTGATGTTTAGTTCTTTTACCTCTTTTGTCTGTGTATTGATTGCGTAACAGCTCTCGATTGCAACCGGATACTCCACATTTGGATGTTGCTCATAGTGTCGAATTGACATTAAAAGCCATTCATCAAATTTTCCGTCTATATAGGCGCTGTTTCCATCTGTGGAAATAAAATCGGCAACCTCATCAATATTACTGTCTTGTACACTGATTCGTATCAGCTTTTTGGTGTTTACATCGTAAAAATATAGCCCATCGGCCATTAACAGCTGTTGAATGTTTCCTGTATATTCGTAAAAAGATTCGCAACAGTTTCCGCCAATCGGAATTTTTTCCCATTGGTGGAAAGTTGAACGAGCAATCTCATCGGAAATTTCGCTCCATTCCTTACCGGGAAAATCGCTTTCAGTTTTGGTTTGTTGAGAAGAATGTAAAACTGCATATCCGGTTTCTGTAACCCCTAAAAATTCCGGCTGTATTCCGTCTGTTGTATCTTCCACATACAAATCCACGCGCTCGCCCGTATTTAAGTCGATCATACATAAAGTAAAAGTGGATTCCAACGTGTCCGGCAACTGCTCAAGTGTTGTCAGTGAGCAGATAAGGGATTCTCCGTTGGTACAAAACACATCGCCAAGACGTTCCCCATTGTTAAATGTAATAAGTGTTTTACGGTTGCTTCCATCCAGAGATGCGGCATCAATTCGAGAAAGTGACTGCTTTCCCTCTTCTCCACCATAGGTGCGATGGATAAGTAAAAGATGATCACTTGAAATGAGGGGAAATACGCCAGCATTCTCCGCAGATATCCAAGAAGTACATCCTTCATTGTCATGAGCACAACCAGGTGCATTACATAAATATATTTCTTTTTGCGATGAATAGTCAATGTAAGTGACATTGGCGGACCCGTCGTCTCTAGCACGTGTTTCATAATAGCCGCTCTCTCCGCCACAACCCAAAACAGAATAGTAGGGGCGCGTAAGATTTTTAAATCCTGTCGCGGTAGGCTCGGTATTTTTGTTATCTGCTTCTACGTTGGAATCCGAGGAAGTCGCACTACTGTTGGAGTATGTACTCGGTGACGGCCTACCTGTACAGGCAGTTAAAATGCACAGGACGATTCCCATGGAAAGTGTTTTGATGAATACTTCTTTCATAAGAAATCAGCCAATCCTTTCTTTGCGTTACGCATTGGTAGGATTGCTCGTCCAACGGCAAATCCTACCATAAGTATTATAAGGGCTTGTGTTCTGGCTTGTCATTGTGACGCCAAAATTAGCATACGTTCCCGTTTGATATGCTAAAGTCAATTTGCCGTAGGTTAAAACACAATCATTGTAATCATTTCCCATGGCAGAGTCTCTCCGTGTAGCGAAAAGATAAATGCATAAAAAAGGAATCAGGCCATTATGAATCAAAAGCTATCATTAGAAATCGGATGAAAATTATCACGCGAGTGAAAATAGTCATCTTGTGAGAGCAATGCGTATTTTGGAATCAAAACATTTTCCATCGTGTTGTCATCGGCAACGGCGATATTGACGGATGTGTAATCGTAGACAACACAAAATTGATCTTTTACTACGGTTAACGATGTAAGGAAATTCCCTTGAGAATCTTTCAAATTCATCTCTTCGGAAAACTCACCGTTTTCGAGATTTAATACTCGATAGTGTGGCAGAAAATACCCCTCTTTGCTCACATAAGATGTTTCGTAAAGCAGGTATTTCCCATATGGTCCTCTGCAATCAGGACGATGCTCATCATCCGGCTGCTCTGCATAAGGGGAACAGTCAAAACATTTTTCCTCGCCGGTAAGTAAATTCCGCATTTTTAGAGAAGCTGTTTGATAGTCATACTCGAAAAGTGTGTCGACGGAAACAAAAGCCCCTGTTTTTGAAGTCTCATTGCTATAAAAAGGTGTGCTCGCAAGAACTGCAGTTGTGTCATACCCCGGATAAAGGTAATAGAAGTGCTGTTCACTTTCGTTTGCCCGGTAAACTATAAAACAGTCCCCGCAAGCCGAATAGAGGCCATAATCTGTTATATCTATCAACGGATCTATTTCCGCTGTTTTTACATCTAATTTGCTTAAGGTCTTTTTTTCCGTTATCCCGCCCGACGATTCGGATACCTCTGACAAAACAAAATACAATGACGAATTTGTTTCATCTGTATAAAAAGCAGGGCCGATGCTCTGTCCGCTTTGGGCACTGAATAACAATTTCTTGTTTTCTCCGTTCGCATCAGCAATCCAAATGCAAGCAGGGTGGTTTGATGACTCGCCGTTTTGCACAAGAAGAATTGAATTCCCAAGTTGTAAAATTCCGGGGAGAAAACCGCTTTCATCAATTTGCAGCCAGGCAGTGCAGCTATCATTTGAGTGTGTACAATTTGGTGTATCGCATAAAGGTATCTGCTGCATTGTCTCAAAATCAATATAAAAAATGTTGCCATACCCATTAGCAATCGAATCTACAGTATACATCCCTTGCTCAGAGCTCGGAACACAAAGCGATAATTTATGTTCAGCTGTTGAGGGGGTGACTATATCATCAGATGCCATTTGCGATGATACCGCTGATGTTGCCTCGTTGGCATTGTAGGAGCATCCGACTAAAAGCAACGACAAGATTCCAATCGCCAACAGATTAAAATGTTTCATTCTGTTCTCTCGATCTGCTACAAATGCATTATATTTTACAGAAAAGACGGACCCCTGCTTTAGTAGAAACGACTTTTTTTAGAATCGGATGAGATGAAGTGTTTTCATAAAGCAAGGATGCTTGCGTATCAGCCGATTTTTTCAAAATCGCGGTAGTTGGCATTTCCTGACCAATAGTCCGCTTTGGAAATCAGCGCATAGCGCCTCTCGCCGGTCGAGACGTATTTAGACGCACCATCGTCTGCCTGCACAGCGGCAGTATCTTGCACTCCGGCTTCCACGAGATAGGTGTCGGCATCTTTCGCTGCAACGACAGCGCAAGCGGTATCTTTATCATAGAGCGAGTAGGTCAATGTCCATGGGGAAGGTTCCTTGTCGCTTTCCAATACATAAAATCCGTCCGCATATTGTGAGTCTGCACCAGCATTTGAGCATTGCTCAAATAGTAGTTTGCCATCGTCGGCATAGTAAAGGTTCACATAGCTGACTGCCTGATCGGGCACCGTGTACCCCGCCAATTCGGTGTCTTGCCCAGTGGAAAGGTCAAGGAGATGAAAATGATCGCCCTTTTGATAAACCAGCGTTTGACCGTAAACGGCGGCAGGTTGCAACACGCTGGAAGATTCTGTATAGAGAACGGCTTGCTCCCCAGTGACCGGGTCATAGGTGAACCATTCCGAGTTGTCGCCGGACGTGCTTTTCAAAAGCAGTTTATCACCTACAACGCCTTTGATCCATGTGCTGTCCATGGAGAACATCTTTTCGCAGGTTCCGGCAGTTGGGTCGATGCGTACCAGAAAGCTTTTCATTGAGTTGTCGGAGGTTTCCCACATACAGGCATAAATAAAATCCCCGTCTGTGACCATTGGGCGCAGAAACTCTTGGTTGGCTGCAAAGGTGATCTTTTCGGTTCGGTCGGAACCGTCTAACCCCATCGTTTCGATGCGCGGCAGGGTTGCGTTTTCTTCGGCATGAACATTGCCCGGATAAAACAGCACCAGATTTTGACCGACAATTTCCGGCACGATGCCGCCCGCCGAATAGGGAAGATACCCGTTACAGGCGGCTGTATTGTGCGCACAGTTCGGTTGGGAGCATAGTAAAATCTGCTGCATGGTGTCGTAATCGCAATACATCAGCGAGGTGGAATCGTCACTTCGGACTGCTGCGCTCACAAAATAAAAGCCCTTTGCGCCTGCGGCACCGTAAGACCAGCCATCATTACTTTGCAAAAGTGTCAGCGGTTTGGAGACAATGTCCGATGCAGCTTGCGATTCTGCTCCGCCTTGTTCAGAGGTTACAGTGACGTTCTTGGCACTGTCATGCGATGAACAGGAAACCAAGACCATCATTCCAAAGAGCGCTGCCACATATAAAAATTTGTTTTTATTCATAACAACTTCCCTCAAAGTATTCTAAAATGGACAGACACAAACTATGTCTGCCCATTTTGTATCGGGTTTGTTTCGGGACGGATATTCAAAACGCCTGTGCACCGGCATTTCGATGGGATCTTGCGGGATGCACCGCATCCTCTTGGCTCACCCACATTCTATCACGCTCCGGCAAAGATTTCCAATAAACTGGCGAAATTGCAAAATTTCGTGCACAACTGCAAAAAAAGACCGGGTGCGTGAAAGCGTCCGGCCTTTTCCGTATCGTCAGAGCATTATTTCAAAAACTGTGCGACCCGCTTAAACACCAGTTCCTGCCGTTCCGGCGTCGGGGTGCTTTTGGGGTTGCCCCGGCGGCCTTTGTTCTGTTGGCGCAGCGCACGGGTAAGCTCGGTCATCAAATTGATCTGCTCGTCGGTCAGACCGTCAACCGAAACGACCGCGGCTTTCTCGCCACAGGCAAGATAATCGATTGAAACCCCGAAGCAATCCGCCATGCAGGCGGCGGTCTGCAAATTGGGATAGATGCGCCCGTTCTCGTATTTGGCGATGGATGCTTCGCCCGGCTTTTGGCCTGCATCGGTGATTTTTTTCGCCAGCGTCGCCTGAGAGTACCCTTTTTCTATGCGCAGACGTTTAAGCCTGCCTGCAAAATCCATCATCATCTGCGTCAACCTCCTACTTCTTATGGTGTATCGGTTGACAGGGGACAAATATTCAGATACTATGATTTATAACATCGCATTTGTCTATAATGGGGCAATTTGGCTTGACAACGAAAGGGGGCGCGTTATTTTGGATACAATTTCAAACGCTAAAAATCCAACGATGGAAGCCGGTGACGGTATGCTGCACATCCTGCTGTGTGACGATGACGCGATATTTACCGAAGCACTGAAACGACTGATCGAAGCACAGCCGGAGTTCAACCGCCGTTATATGCAGATCGAATGCGTCCATGACCCCAACGCACTGAAAAAGGCAGCCGTGCAAAAGGCTGACATGATCTTTCTGGACATTGATATGGGCGATGTGAACGGCATTGCGCTGGCGCGGCAGATACGCACGATCCGCAAGGATGCGGTTTTGATCTTTGTGACAAACTACGGCGAATATGCCGCCGAGGGGTACGAGGTAAGTGCGTTTCGCTTCTTGCCCAAGCTTCAGCTGGCCGAAAAATTGCCAGACTATTTTCGGCAGGCACTGGCAGCCTGCCGCAGCCGTACCCGCACGCTGAATGTTCTGTGCGACGGCGAGGGTACGAACATCGTGCTCGACGAGTTGGTCTACGTCGGAACCGAGGAACGGATGCTGATCTTTCATCGTGCGGAACCGGCAGCGCCGCTGAAAAGCCGCATGAGCCTGCGCACGCTGGAAGAAAAACTGGCGGAGGAGGGATTTTTGCGCATCCACAACAGCTTCTTGGTCAATATGAGCTATATTGCTGCCCTGCAAACAAGCGGCGTTACGTTGACTACCGGTCAGGTGCTTCCCGTCAGCCTGCACGGGTATAAAGCAATCAAAATGAAATACATGGCATGGAGAGGGCGCGGCTGATGGGGTATGTATTGAGTATTTTGATGAACGCCCTGCGAACTTGGCTACTCACAAAACTGTGGGACAGCTTTTTTACAAGACGTTTTAACGGGAAACAATTCTGGGCATATTGGCTGTTATGGACTGCCATTATCACAGTCGTTCTAAATGTGTTGCCAAACGATTATGACTATAGCAATATTATCCGCTTCTTGATTGAAATTGCGCACGAGTATGCTATGAACTTGATGTTATATCGAAGCAGATGGGACCGTCGCTTGTTTGTTGTAATAACGGGCTATGCCTGCTTTCTTTCTATTTCAGTACTGCCCGAAAAGGCATGGCTGCTTTATTCGGGTATGACGCGGACGGAGTATGTATATAATAAACCGTTGTACACCGCGTTTATCTTTTTGCGGGGGCTGTGCCTTGTGGCGTTTGTTATACTGGTTCGGCATTTCCACACACCGCCGCAGGAAAACGGAAAGCCGCGCGCATGGATACCGGCATCAACACTGTTCCCACTGTGTACATTGTTTGTGCTTTACCGGGTGTTCAACGCAGAAGGTGCCGCAGGCGAAAATGACGCATGGACGTTTTGCCTGCTTGTGATGTGCGCGGTCGATATGGTCGCGCTGTTTCTGCTGGATCAGTTGGAATCCACTGCCCAGATGCGGGAGGCATTGGCCGTTGCACATCAGCGCGCCGAGGTGCAGAGCGCCAATGTCAAGGCGCTGGGCAATTCCTACAAGGCACAGCGCAAAATGACGCACGAGTTCCGCGGCTATCTGTTTGCACTCTCGGATATGCTGGCAAACGGTGATACGGAGGCGGCGCAGAGTTATCTTGACGAGTTGAAGGTGCGCCAGACCGAGCGCATCCTGCTGGTGAATACACACAACCCGATTATTGACGCGATCCTCAACCAAAAGGGCTATGCGGCCAGGGAACAGGATATTGATCTGCATTTCGAGATCAACGATCTTTCCGAAGTGGCGATTCCCTCGGTCGACTTGACGGTCGTGATGAGTAATTTGTTGGACAACGCCATCGAAGCCTGTGAAAAGCTGGAAAAGCAGCAACGCCGCATGACTGTGAAAGCAATCTATAACAAAAGCGATAACCCGCCGACGCTGTTTTTCTCGGTCAAAAATGCCAGCAAGCCGGTCAAAATTTTCGGCGACCATATCCCCACCACCAAGCCGGAGCCGGAATTGCACGGCTTTGGTCTGCCAAATGTGATGGATATCCTGCACAAATATGATGTTTTTTATTTGATGGATTATAAAGACGGCTCTTTCTTATTCTGCCTTGAATGGGCGGATGCCGCCAACGAAAAAGCCGTTGCTGCTGCACAAAAATAGGCAAAACTTGCAGTTGCGCACGGAATTTTGCAGTTTCGCCGTTTTTCTGGACTTTGTAGCTTGATCGGTCTATCGTATTCAGCAAGGGGGCGCACAGCATGGAACACCTTGCCGAAACGATGACCGATTTTTTTCTTCGGCACAAGTATATCACTGAGGAACAGACCGAGTGGTGCCACTATATCTACATTGAGTGCGGCGACTGCCAGCGCGCCGTGAGCCGCAGCTGCAAGAATCTTCTCTGCGTCTTTGATACGACCGGTGCGCCGGTAATCGTGCCGGTGCATGATGTGGAGTACCTGTTCAGCACCACCGTGGACAAGTCCGAGTGCCGTGCCATCCTCACGAAAGCCAACTTCTGTGAACTATACAAAGGCTGGATCGACGAGCATATCCGCGACCCCCACGCCTGCCCGTTGAATGATCTGTACGTCAACTGGGAGATTCCAGACCCTAGTGCAGCGAGGATCTTTCTGAATCGGTAAATAGGCACTAAATAACAGCAATCCCCAAGGTGCTGCCTTGGGGATTGCTGCTTATTATACTCACTATATGTGTCAGCCTCTAAAATCAGCCAAAGCACTGGCTATTAAATCTATTGGCGGCGAGGATATAGACGGCTCCTTTTTCTGCAAATCTGGGGTATGCCCACAGTTCTGCTTTTCTAAGTATTCCTGCACGATTTGCTCAATCAAGGCGCGGTCCGTCTGCTGAAAAGACTTCGTTGCTGCCTTTTCATAGCATAGAATTGCATCGGCAAGATACTGTGCCTTGCCCCTGTCACGCTGCCGTTCCAAGCATTCTACAGCCCGCACATGGTCTGGATTTTCCATATCAAAGCGAACCGTAAAGCGTCCCCGGTCCTTTTTCAGCTTCATTGTTCATCACGCCCCTGTCACTGTGCAGCGGTAAAGATACTCAAAGCCCTTGGCATTGGCATTCACGTCCTCCACAAAGACGGGGTGTGCCACCTTTCCGGATGTTTCGATTTGCCGCCGCAGCAGGCAGGCACCGCCGCCTACGAAAATCACTCGTCCCGTGCGCAGGTCAAGCTGACGCTCGCGCAATGCACCCAGCATATCATTGACAAACTCCTGCGTCTGATATTCTACCAGCGCGGCGACTTCTTCCCCATAACTGCTCCCCTGCCCCTGCAAGAGAATGGCATCCACATCGGTTTCCTCCAGCAGAATGTCCAAATCGGAGCTGGCTTTAGAACGGATGCGGTTGTACAGCAGAATCACACCATTCTCCAGCGAGTCACAGGTAGACAGGTCGGCGCGGCCGTTCTTCAGCAGCAGATAGTCCGCCGTGAAGCCGCCCACGTCCAGAATCAGCGCACGCGGCACCGTTGCCAGCTCGCCCAGTATCATGGCTGCCGCTGCAAACGCCTGCGGATAACACTGCACATTGCAGATCAGGATGCTGTACAGCTTGTCACGGTAGGAGAAGTAGATGGGTTCCTTGCGCTTGAAGTAGCGCACGAACGCTTTGTTCTGCGCGCCGAAATGTGCGGGCGGCAGGCCGATGGCAAGGTCAATGGGCATCAGCCCGGAGGTATAAGCTCCCTGTGCTTCGATTTCCTCCGCGATGGCAAACAGCGACAGAATGAAGAAGCGCTCGTCTGTGGTTTTGTCCTTCTGGTACGGGATACGCTGCGCTGACAGCGTATAGTAACTGCCGCCGTATTTCAGTACATCCCTGCCGTAAGGTCTGGTTTTACTTTTCTGTACACCGGAAACGATGGCGTTCCCGTGAACGGTTTTGACCTGTTTGTTGCCGTGGTCGATAGCAATAAGCATAATATCAACTCCCTTCGATGCTTATATTTACCTTATACGTTTTGAATACGTCATTTTCCAACAAATTTACGCATTATTTTTTCTTATACGCAATAATACGCATTATTTATTTGTTTGCATTTCCCCGGCGGGTGCGCTATAATGGGCAAAGTAAGTAAAAACACAGGAGTCCGCCATGAACAAAACGCTTGAAATCAGTGCCATGCAGTACGATTTTCATACTTTGCTGAAAGTTTCCGATATATGCGGCCTTACCGGCGAAATCGGCTTCCATGATACAGACACCGGCTATCTCGTCAGCTTTCCCGATGATGACGGCAAGGCCGATCAGCGTATGGCAGAGTATAAGAAGCGGCTTGTCGATCTTGAAAACAACATCTGGAATCGGTAATTTGTGACCCGCCGGGGAAATTTCAATACAATTAAAGTAATAGCCCCTTCTGCTGAAATCGCATCAGCGGAAGGGGCTGTTATTATGATTTATCGGTATTTCTAACCTCTTATATGCTCTTCTTCATCTTGTCGACATTTTGCGCCAATCTGCCGCATCAAGGACAACGTCGGTAATGAACGTAGCAATATTCAAGAAGAATGCCAGTATAATAGAGGATATCGCAAACTGCCAATATTGGCTTTCCAGAGCGATGGCATTTTGACAGGTGCAGTGAGTTCCCGTCCTAGTAAGCAACAAATTGTACCTGATCATATTTTTTTGTCATTCTGCAAAGTTCAGCGGCGTAAAGTCTGTACTGCCTGCCAGCAGGTCGTCCAGCGCTATGACGCCGTAGACGTCCCAGTTCATCGGCCGGGTGTAGGTCGTGCCGTCCTTGTCCACGTCGTGTACCGTGCCGGTTTTGGTGTCGTAGGCGGCCAGCACGCGGCCCTGCTGAGCGTCCAGGATGCGGATATTCCGCACGTCCTTGCCAGGCACATAGCGCTGCTGGGTCAGCTCGGTTTTCACGCCGTCGCGGCAGAAATACTGGCGGGTCGTGTTTTCGCCCGTGCCGTTGCCGTCTTCATCGCGGCCGCACTCGTCCACCCACACCAGCCAGCCGTCGGCAAAGCCGGACAGGGAGTAGTAGCACTCCCACCCGTCGCGGGTGGTGGGAAAGCCGTCGGCCACAGGGGTCAGGGTATCCACCGCCGCGTCCACAAAGCCGACTTCCCCGCTCTGGTAGTTGCAGTTTGCCAGGCCGCCACGGCTGCCCTCGGTCAGGATGTGATAGTCATTGCGGTAGCTGATTAGATTGCGCTTTTCCATGCCGTCGCCCTGCACCAGCACATTGCCCGTATCGCGCTCATAGCGCTGGCGCGGCGTGATGCTGCCGTCAGTTAGGTTCACGGCGCAAACCTGCATGGCCTTCGTCAGGGCGTCGTTCGTCTGTACCATCTTGGCAAAGGTCATCTGCCGGCCGCTGACTTCCAATAGCGTGTACATTTCGGGGCAGTACTCCCCTGTTCCGTCTGCCAGGTCGTCCCATGTGTAGATTCTTTGCATCTGGCCGCCTGCTGTATCCACAGCCCACAGCGTCTGATGGCGGTTATCCTCGTCCAGCAGGCTGTAATAGAGGTTCACATCGTCCACAGCCACGCCGCGGCCCACGACGGACTGGCCCGGCTCAATGGTTGCCAGCACGGTGCGCTGGGTGTGGTCGGCGCCGATGCGCTCCCAGCGGTAATAGCTGGTCTCGTCGTTATAATAGAACAAAAGCAGGTAGACTTCGTCCCCGTCGCCGTAGCAGAGCGTCACGTTGCCGTTGCTCCATGCGGGGCAGGCGGCGCTGTCGTGGGCACAGCCGGGCAGGCTGCAAACGGGGCGGGCGTCTCCGGTCTGCTCGTCGATGGCATAGACCAGCGCACGGCCCATCGTGTCGGTGTAGTTGATTTCCCAATCGTTGAACACCTGGTAATACACACCGTCTGCGGCGGCGGTCAGCATCCGCAATGCCCCGCTGCCGATGCCCTGCGGCGGTTCGGCGGGGGCCGCCGTGGCTTGCGTTGTTTCCGTGGCTGCGGTCAGTGTCGGTGTGCTGTCCGGCGCGGCATGGCCGCAGGCAGTCAAGACCAGCGCCAGAGCGGCAGTGATGGCAAGGTATCGTTTCATGTGGTTTCCTCCCCGTATTGTGTGTTCAGCGCCGCAAAGGTCTGCGGCGTCATGCTGACGGCGGACAGCGTCACGCTGTACCCGCTGGCGTTCGCCACGGCGTAGACCTGCGCGGTCTCGCTGTAGCCTGCCGCGCCGAAATCCCGCACGGCTGAGCCCCAGTCCGGGTACTGCCAGTCGCAAAATTCGTCCAGCCCCAGCAGGGCGCAGTACTGCGCCACGGCGTCATCGGCCAGCGTATCGCCCTGCCCCAGATCGTTCTGGTAGTTAAAATACAGCGGTGCATCATCACCGGAAAAAATCAGCTGGATATACACATGCTCGGTATCGGCGCCTGTGTAGATCTCTTCCGGGCGGCGCACCAGCTGCGTCAGGCCGCAGGGAGCGGTGTACAGCTCCCAGCTGCCGTAGTCCAGACGGCAGACCGAGAGCGCGGCGGCATAGCTGTCATCGCACAGCAGCCCGGCCTCGTGCAGGGTGCGCAGCGTCCGGCGGGCGCAGGCCAGCGCACTGCCGTCCATCGTGCCCGCCGTCCAGCCGCCGTCCCAGAGGCTGTTGCTGCCGAGCGGCACCTTCGTCACATGCTCGGCGGCGTAGAGGGTGCAGGCCGTGGCGTTGGCCCGTCCGGCTGCCGAAAAGCGCTCGCCGTCCGTGCGGGTGTGGGGCGCGGCCAGCAGTGCGCGATCCCACAGGGCGAACACCGCCAGCGGCAGCGCCAGACTGCACAGCACCACAGCGGCGCACCGCAGGAAGGGGCGCAGCGTATCAGCTTTGCGTGTCATTGTCAGCCTCCCTTTCGCTCGGCAGCACCTCCGGCACGGCGATGGTCACGGTCGTGCCGACATGCTCGGTGCTGGTGATTTCCAGCTTTGCCCCGTGGGCATTTGCAATGCGGGCGCAGAGCGCCAGCCCAATCCCGCTGCCGCCTTCGGCCCGGCTGCGGGACTTGTCCACCATATAAAATGCCTCTGTCACGCGGGGCAGGTCGGCGGCGGGTATGCCGCAGCCCGTGTCCGTGACGGTGAAAACCGCCTGCCCGGCGCGGCGCTCACACCGCAGGGTGATGGCCGCTCCCTCAATGCCCTGACAGGCGCGCTGGGCGTTGAGGATCAGGTTGCGGAGCATATCTACCCACAGGCTGCGGTCTACCCGCACCACGCACCCCGCGCTGATGACACGCGGCACAGGCGTGCTGCCCTGCGGCAGGCTGCGCACGGTCTGCAGCAAAAGCCCGGCATCTTGGCAGGGCACCAGCTCCAGCGCCCCGGCCTGATCCAGCCCCATCAAGGCCAGCAGACTGCGGCTCAGGTTCTCCAGCCGCTGCGTCTCGTGGTAGATATAGCCCGCTGCTTCCCGCTGAGTCTCGGTGTCATCGGGCCGGGCGCGCATCAGGTCGGCATAGCCGAGCATCGCGGTCATCGGGGTCTTGATCTCATGTGTAAACGCCGCAATAAAGTCCTGCTGGCTCTGCGTTGTTTTTGATAATTCGTTGATCTTGCCTTCCACCGCTGCGGCCATTGCATCAAAGCTGCGGCTCAGCGCGCCGATTTCATCATCGGTCTTGACCTGAGTACGCTGGGTGTACTCACCATCGGCAATTTTCTCGCTGGCCGTCTGCAGCGCAGTCAGCGGGCGGGTCACACGGCGGCTGAACAGCACAGCTGCCCCGCCGCCCAATACCAGCAGCGCCGCCGATGCCGCCAGCCACGCCCGCAGCTGGGCGTCACGGGTGGCGAACACCGCGCTCACATCGTAGGCGCAGAGCATATCGGCCCGCACACCGGGCAGGTCCAGCGGCTGGGTCAGCAGCAGATACCACCGCCCGGCCGCCCGGGTCAGCTGCCAGGCGTTTTCGCCGTCAGTCAGGGCCTGCTTCAGTGCGGTGCGCGGCAGTGCCGCAGGCAGGCCGGAGTAGAGCGAATACGCACCGTCCAGCCAGAGTGCCATGCTGCTGCCCGCATCGGCGGTCTGCTCGGCATACTGCTGGGCCGCGGACGCCAAAATGTAATTTTCAAACTGCGCGCTGTCCGTGGCCTGAAAGATGAACCGTTCCAGCGCGTATTTTTCTTTTTCCTGCTGGGCCTGCAGGGCCGTGCGGGTGCTGGCCAGACTGCCGGAAAAGCTCTGCCCGGTCAGCAGCAGCCCTGCCGCGCCCAGCGCGCAGGACAGCAGCGCAATGCAGCCCAGAGATAGCTTGGTTGCAAATTTCATCACTGTTTCCTCATACCAGATCGCGGCCCTGCAGCGTCACCTGCACCCAATCCTGACTGCCCGCTAGATAGTCCTTAACCGAAATGATCCCGTACTCTCCGCGGCAGGTGGTAAAGCTGTAAGGTGCGCCGTCCGTGCCGATGTCATTTGTTGTGTAGTAGATCTCGCCGTATTTCACAAGCAGCATCGTGTCGCTGGCTGCCACAATAAACGGACTGCGCTCGATGGATTGGTCTTTTAGCCATGTGGTCGGCAGCGGGGTGTAGACGCCGGTCTCAGGGTTCAGCAGCCCCTCGCTGTCATCGCGCACCATCACAGGGATCCAGCCGTCCAGCCTTGCGCCTTCCACGACACCGTATGATACTCCCTGCAGGTCAAGCTGTCGGGTTTGGGCTGTGCCCGCAGTCAGGTCAAATTTTGTCACCAGCCCCGATTCGTTCAGCACATAGGCCGCACCGTTGCGGACGAGCTGGACATTGCCCGCATTGCCACTCCATGTCATGTCGGTGTCGGTCATGCTGCCCGCCGTATCCAGCAGACAGAGGTTTTTCGTCTGCGCGTTCCGCGCCTGCTCGTCGGCGGCCAGCCATGCGCGCAGTTCCTCATCCGTGGCGGCCTCTCCGGCCGGGTTCAAGGGCTGCTGCTGATAGCCTCCACTGTGCTGCAAAACGATTTTGTCCTGCCAGCAGCCTAAGGCGAAATAGTCCTCGCCGTCCGGTATGCTGCGGGTAAAGAAGCACACCGCACCGCCCTCATCCAGACGAAAAGCGGAATATTCGTCATAGCTGCGCACAAATGTATACAGTGCTGTGCCATCCGTGTACCAGACATAGGCATTGGTCAAATCGGGCAGGGCGTTGCCCTCGGCCACGCGGCGGCGTTCACTGCCGTCCGGATTGCTCACATCCAGATACGCGCCGTCACTCTCATTGTAGCGGCCATCCACAAGCCAGTAAAGCCGGTCACCCACGGGCAGCAGCATGGCTTTCGGCACGCAGCCGTTCCGGATGGCCGTCATGTAGGCCGGGCAGCTTTCATCCGTATGGCTGCAGCCGAGCTTTTTGCAGAGAATACGCTGCTCGCCCGTGGAAAAATCAATCGTTGTGGCGAAGTATTGCCCGGCATCGTCAATGTTCATCGCGCTATAGACGGCATCTTGGCCCACCGCCGCGCCCCAGGTCGTGTAAATGGGCGTAAGCGTGTCCTGCACGGCGGGTGTTTCTGTGGTGGGCTCTGCAGTCTGCGCGGGTGCGGCGGCTGTCTCGGTGGTCGTGCTTGCAGGCATATCCTGCGGCGCGGCCGTGCAGGCCGTCAGCGCCAGCGCCAGCAGACAGGCGGTCAGCCTTGTGGTGTGTTTCATCGTAGTTATCCTCCTTTGTTTGTTGTACCCCCAGCATACCGCAGGATTGTTTCCGGTTGGTTACAGCTTCGTCACGGGCGGGTTACATTTTATTCCTTTTCCAGCATATACCCGATCTGCCGCACGCTGCGCAGGCGGTCGCCAAGGTTCAGCTTGCGGCGCAGGCGGGCAATGTGGGTGTCAAGCGTACGGGTGTCACAGCCCGTGCCGTCATCGCCCCAGACGGTTTCGTACAGGTAATCCCGGTACAGCGCCCGGCCCCGGTTGCGCAAAAATAACAGAAGTAAGTCATATTCCTTGCGGGTCAGGTGCATTTCCTCCTCACCGCGCAGCACACGGCAGGCCGCAGCGTCCACCGTATACTCCCACATCGTATAGACGGCGGTGCTGCGCCCGGCGCGCCGCAGCACGCTTTCCACCCGGGCCACCAGCTCAGTGGGGGCAAACGGCTTGACAATATAATCATCCGCGCCACTGTTCAGCCCGCGCACCCGCTCGGCCACAGCGTCCTTCGCCGTGATGAAGATGCAGGGCGTGCCCGTGGGCCGCAGGTACGCCAGCAGATCGTACCCGTCCAGATGGGGCATCATCACATCGAGCAGCACCAGATCATAGCGGTTCTTTTCCAGCAAATTTGCCGCCGCACGGCTGTCGGTCACGGCCTGGCAGCGGTAACCCGCCTCCGTCAGGATGCGCCGCACCAGCATGGCAATGGCGGCTTCATCGTCCACAATCAAAATCGGATTCATTCAACAATCCCCCTTTATAATCCCTATTGTACAACAGAATGTTACATTTCGGTGAACTTTTAGCCAAAATTTACAAACCCATTTTTGCAAGTTACTTTGCCATGTCACACGTGAGCATAAAGTAATAGCCCCTTCTGCTGAAATCACATCAGCGGAAGGGGCTGTCCTTTTAACCTATGTGGTTTTCTTCATTTTTCCAACATTTTACGCCGATCTGCCACATCAATGACAAGCCCGGTAATAAAGGCGGCAATATCCAAGAAGAACGCCAATACAAGAGAAAATGCTGCCAGCTGCCAATATGGGCTTCCCAGATAAATCAGTGCCTGATCAACAGGGTTATGCTCTGAAATATAGAGGCGCTGTGCATCGTCCAGCTTATCAAGGGCATCTGCACGGTCATACTCCTGCCCGCTGTCACTGACAGGCAGACCACTGATTGTTGCCTTCAGACGCTCATTTTTCTCTGTCCATAGGGGCTCCCAGTTTTCCGTATCCTGTGCAGTGTCTGCCGTCATGCTGTCAATCTGGTTTTGCAGCGCGTCACCTGATGATTTCAGGACTGCGTAATCCTGTACCTTGCGGATAAAACTGTCCATATCATTCAATAATGTCTGAAAATCCGCATCCAATCCACTGTCCTGTGCGGCTTGCAGCTGTTCAAACACAGTGCGTGCCTGCTGTTCAATAGCTTCCGTATCCACATCTGTCTGGAGCAGCGCACTTTGGATACTACGCAGCGCCTGACCTGTCTGCACGGAGGCTGCATTTCCGGCAATTCCCAGCACACCTGCGTATCGTTGCAGGATTCCCTGCGCCTGCTGATAATCCTGTAAGTCCTGTTGTTGCTGATTTACCGTATCCTGCAAGTTACTCAATCGGGATGCCGCACTGTTATAGGCACTCTGCAAAGCGTTAGTATTACTTCCATACGGCGCATTTCGCAACGCACTGGCTGCGCTGGTTTGCGCATCTGCTGCTGCCGTCAAGGCGTCCTGCGTCTGGCTTATCTGCTGCGTCAGCTGTTCGATGCGGGTTTCCACCTGTTCGGTAAGCTGTGTTAGTGCTGCGGCAGCCTGTTCGCGCACGCCGGAGGATGTTCCCTCCTGCGTGGCGATCTGCATTGCTTGGATTGCCGAAGCAATTTCATTATTTGCCGCAAAGTCCGCATTATCGGCGTAGCTTGCCTTGTCCGCTGTCAGATCCAAGCCGGAAGGATTCTGTGTTGTTTCGGTATCGGCGGTCTTGCTGGCAGTGTACAGAGCCGCCACCTCGCCGCCCAGGGTTTCCCGCAGTGCATCACTGCTGATTTGTACAAATTCATCCGCTTTGTATAGTTCGTTTCGGTACACGGACTGAACCAACAGGCGGCTTTCGGTCTGCCAGCTTTTTTCATAGACCGTGCCAACGATAAAAACATAGCTGAACCACGAGGAGCAGAACAAGACCACGCCGCTGAGCGCCAGCACGCAGATTTTCCCGCGCAGACTATGTATCCAGCGCCAGAAGGTCGGCAAGTAAAAGTTCAGTCCCAGCAGGATGCTTTGTATGGCAAACGAGGCAAGATTTGCCTGCCACGCCTGTGAAAACACATAGTCCCGCATGCCCTGTGCGGTACTCCACCAAGAAACGATTGCCAACAATACTGTGGCAAGGCGCAGCAGTGTCAAAATCATTCCCTGCGAGTTTGTGGCTTTTGGTTTTAGCTGTCCCCCTACTTTTTGTAGGCGATTCCAAACATTGGTTTCGCTTGCTCCTGTTTCTTGCTCAACCGTTGGTTGCAACACTGCCTGTATCAACAGCGAAATTCCTTGAACAACTGCTACCAGTACCCACATACCGCAGAGACTGTTCATAAAGATTCCCGTATCGCTCAAAGGGGTGGGAATTCCCGCTACGCAGGTATTGAACACAAATGCCATCAGTGTAATAAAACCTGCCGCGGCGATCGCCACGGATTTTTCTGTGCTTTTTTCCCCACGCAAAAGCCCCACGTAGCTGAAGAAATTCAGTACCAACAGCAAAATGTTCACGGTGACCACGCCGGATGGATTGGAAGAAGCCATCTGCTGGCACAGCAAAACCACCGCCGCAGTCAATGGAGGCAAAAGAAAAGATTGTCGTTTCCAGAAGCCGCCTTTATCCGATTTGTTCTCCATCATTATGCCCCCTCGCGCTCTGATTATTTCCTGTACACTTTATATAATTAGCATACCATAGCTTTCTGCATTTGCACAACGGGTCGCCATAAATTTTACATCCGCTTCGCATGATTGGCAAGATACTGCACCGAACTCTAACCAAGTTATATATTTGCACCACTTCACAAAAGGTCCTCTTTCACAGCGAAAGAGGACCTTTTGTTTACTTACATCCCAGTATTTCCAACGCCCTTGATAGGGGCATCACTTTCTGGCACTTGGCCTCTTGGGAATCATATCTTGCTTTCTTACCGTCCGGCATCACCGCTATGGTGTTTTCTGTCAGTATGGCCGCTTTCAATTTAGGAACATAGCGATGTACCTTCCCCTGCCGGTCAATCTTGGCGTGAGGCATGATAAGTTCCGCTGTTCCCAGCTTGATTTTTGCTTCTTTCGGCAGCGGTGAAAGCCACTTGTAGGTATCACGCTCAGAAGCAGTATCCCACATAGAATACTGGTAGGCTCGCCCGCCGAAGAAACTGTCCTGCTGTTCCCTATATTCAAAGTGTTCTGTCTGCTGCGTTACCATCTGCGCCACGCGAGCGGCATTCAGTTCCATCTCCTCTAAGTGGATGTACTCATGCCGTTGATGCTCGCAGTAGTAACCGCAGCTGATATTGACTGCCGCCGTTTCCAGATACGGTGCAATGTAAGATATATCACTGCACGAGCCATTGGCCGTCTCGAATCCGAACGAGGTAACGAAGTCTTCAAACTCGGGGTTATCGCAGCGGTAAAATACGGCATCATTGCTGCCCCGGCGGTCAAGCTCTACGATGTAGTTTACCTGCGGCCGCAAAGAGCCTCTTGTAAACTTCTTTGCGCCTACGCAGCCAACTTCTTCGTCCTCACAGAACAGCACATGACATTTTGCTGTACGCAGGATCTGCAAAATCATCCAAACCCCACAGCGGTCATCGCCGCCGATACCCTGCGGCGACATAGTTACCGCCCCGTCTGCCGAGTAGCATATCTGCTCGACAGGCTGGCGGTGAACCGTGTCCATGTGGGCCACCAGCAGCACAGGAATTGTTCCCCCTGCGTATAAATAACCCGGCTTATCGGTGATGTGGTAACCCCTGCTTTTCAGCTCGGCTTTTAACCTCTTTTTCAATTCCATCTGCGGCAGACGCAGAATGGTTTCAAACGTCAATTCTTGCATGGATTCCTCCTTTATGCGGCAAGGCCGTTCATCTGGTTCGGGCAGAAACGATTGGCACCGATGGAAAGGCAGTCTCCATGAATCGTACAGTTTCCGCATACACCAATCACCTGCTCATAGCAGGCAGTGCAAATTCCGCGCCGCTCACCGGAACGGGCAATTCCGATGCGCGGCATACCGATAAACCTTTCTTTGCAAACCGTACATTCATAGCTGCACTCATTGCAATAGAAGTGATTATCAATATAGCGGCCATATCCATGTACTGTTTTACCACAGCCTTTGCAGACATACATATTGCCGCACTCTGCACAGCGTATGGAACGATGGTTCTTCTGTTCGCCGCCGCAGCAGACGCAGCGGGCTACGGAGCCAATCGTCATTTTGCCATAGTCGGACTCCCCTTTCAGTAGAGAGACAACCGCATAGCCATACTCATAGTCTGGATAATGGTTGCTGTCCACCGCGGATTCACAGTAAGGTTCTGTCTCCTTTCCACGCTTAATTGACCACAAGTTCGGCTTGTCAAGGCACGTAGCGATTGCCTGCTGGACGATGCTGCGATACAGGGTTTTCTGGTCCTCCAAATCCGTGGGATACAGACGGGATTGCAACAGCACATTGTCCTTATAGCAGAAAATTTCTCGCGTAATGCGCGGGGCTGTATGGAAGTCCTGCGTGTACTCGTCACTGACCGTGAAGAAAATCATGCTGACAGCATCACCCATATAGGATTGGCAGCCGCCGCGGTAACCGCCGCCTTCTAAGCAATGGCAGGAACTCCAAGTGTTGTCACGGTTGGACATTTCGAGGAAATCGCAGGGGTGGATTGACAGCACTGCGGTTTTCTCGATATGCGCCGGGTTCAAAGCATCTGCCAGCCGCGCAAACAGCGCGTTGTATGGCTTTACTGTACGCATATAACGGTTGTCCGGCTCGCCTGCTTCTGCTTCTTCCTCAATTTGGTCGAGATGAAATTTCATGCAGAGCCGATTGATAATACGGCTCGCCTTTTGTCCCGGTGCGCACTTGATGCCTCCGTATTGCCGAATCGTGTCTAAGCGGTACTCGTTTGGTATCCGGGCATAGTCGGCGGTTGCCGCGCGCAGGGCGGTTTCAAAGTTCTCATACACCGTATCATCCGTGCAGGCCCTGCGACCAAGTTCAAGGATGGCGGCGCGCGTTTCGTCCACTGTGATACGGTCGATTTCTCGGCGTTCCTCCACGCGGAACACGATTGCCAGTTCTTTCTCATTCCATAGCGGATGCCTGCGCAGAAGCTGCAAAAGTCCCTGCTTCGGTTCATTCCATTGTGTAAGGTTTGCTGTGACACCTTCCTCCGAAAACGGCTTCTGATACTTGTGCATAACCTCATAAAATTGCTGTTTGAGTTCGTCCATCATTGTGATCTCGCCTTTCTTGCATTTTTATTTTTAACGCCGGGCGGCGCCAAACCAAAATAAAAAGCGAGAACAACTTTTCTTCGCTGCCAATAGCAGCATAAAAGTCATTCTCGCTTTATGCGGGGTGTCCCCCGGCGGATAAAAAATGCCCGCAATGCACAGACCAGACGGTCAGCGGCATTGCAGGCACAAAGTACAAAAATAACAACGTGTGTCAGTGCAAATTGCGTTACAGGACACATAAATCACTTACATTAGTATGATACCATAATTTGCGGAAAACGTCAAATTATTGAAGATATGTCTTTTTGCACCAGCAATAATAACCTTAATGAGCAGTCTCTTCAATTTCATCAGGAGGCAACTCAAAGATGTTTTACAGATACAGCGAAAACAACACAATTCTGTGATATGGGTTGAATATGCGAAGGATTTCGTGCATAATAAAATATAATTTCCTGTCAAAATTGTGAAACTTTGCGTATTCTTAATTTTTGAACACAAATGATGTCCAATAGAAATTGAGAACGCATCACATAAAGAGGTAAAATGATGGTCAAGGGTTTTATTTTTTTCAGAACTGGAAGAGTGCTATGATATTGCAACAGTTCTTTGTCGGCTTGCAATGTTCATGACATCACACACAGACATCTTGTTCAAACGTATCACGCTTTATCGCAAAGAAGTAAGTGTCGGGTGGTTCTACTGTCCCTTCATTTCGGAAGATGCCGTTGATAGGTATAACGGCTTATTCTACGAATTTGATATTATGAAATACATTCCCAAGCTCTTAAATAATATAGCATTAGATTCTGGCAACAAAATAACACAGAGTATTCCACTTGGTCATTTAGGGAATTTCGACTCCATGTTCACGCCTCAGCGATTTGTCGAACAAATTGTAGCATTTGAGTACTTATTTGATAAACTGGAACACAAGAAAGCTCAAAATCTCCAATTTCCACTTAAAAAGGAATTGGAATACATGTTTAATGAATATCCCCAATTGCTGTCGCAAACAAATCTTTCTGCAGAGAAAGTTAGTAATCAAATCAAGGAGATCAGACGTACTATTGCACATGGATATGCATATTACTATGACTTCAAAAACGATAGGAGCAGCAAATATTTGATGATTCTTTTAGACAAATTGATACGGTGCATGAGCCTAAAATTGATTGGATTCTCTAATGATGATATTTCGAATTTTATGCCTTTTTATCCATAAACACCTTCACGCCACAATCTTTTTTCTGTTCGGCTATCTCTTTCAAAGTATCCAGATACCCACGATTCTCGACATCCGCAGTCAGCACAAAGATTTTTCTTTCTTTTAAAAAATACAAATTCCTTATGGTCTCGCTACTTGACAAATTTATGCTGACTTTTGTAGAAGAAGCCGAATCGTCCACTGATATGATAAATCATCCTTCCCAGCATGAAAAACTAACTTTGTCTCCGATGATGCCGCTGGTGAAAGCGACAGCCATAAAAGAAGTATAAAAATAATTGCCTCCGACTTGTACACATATGGTGCGAGTCGGAGGCAATTTTAACTTTTTGTATTCAGATCGCTAGTGGCGTCATTTTTTGAAGCTTTCCCTGCTATGGGGTCTTTTGAATAGGTGTTTTTCGTTTTATATTCCACATACTCATGGGGAGTGGGTTCGTAGTGCTTTGATTGGTATTTTTGATATTTTTCGGATATGCTTGCTGGTTGTTCTTCTGCAACTGTTTCTGCAATTGGCTCAGTGCAAATCGCATCTTGCAAGATTCTTTCCAGATACTCATACTCGGAGTAATTATCCAAACACGCCATCACCAGTGCATCCCGGACATATTCTGCGCTCTGTGCCAACAGTTCTTGGTCGAAATAATATCCGTAATGCTCAACAAAGAATGTCATCAACATTACAACGGTTCGAGTGTTTCCCTCTCGAAAAGGATGCACACGCCAAATTTTCGGAAATTTATGCGCAATTTCTTTTGCGAAATCTTCTTTTGACAAAGAGATCCATTCTACTTGGTGGATTTCATCCCAAGCACATTTCAAGTCATGCGGAATATCTTCCGCATTGCTATACCATACACTTTGTCCTGCAAGAACAGGCTCTCTTTTTATAATATTGATGACACGATAGTTTCCGGCCCATTCGTACACATCTTCAAATAGTGTGCGGTGAATCTTCTTTACGCCGCGGTTTGAAAAATCATGGAAGCCGTGCTCATACAGAAGCATCATGCTTGCGCGAGATTGTTCAGCTTCCACGAGATCCAGCGTCTTTTCATCCTTGATGCCGAACTTGTTTTTTAGTACCGGCACATCCTCATAAAGATAAATATCATTCATAGCATTACTTCACGCGACGGGCCATCTCCATGTGGCTTTTCAAAAGGGCCTCTTTCATCTGCGCCCCGGTAATTTTGCCTTCACTCCATGCGTTTGAAAGCTCTATTGCATAGCTGCGAACCGGTACTCCTTCAATTTTATTGACAGCATCTGCCACTCGCATTGCTCGTTTACGCTGTGCTATTTTCTGTGGTGCCATAAGATGCCCCCTACAATTTGTTTGTTAGAATTATACCATATTACGTTATTAAGTTCAAGTTTATCCATCTTGATTTCCAGCCACGAAAAAGGCCTCCAATCTGCGCGGCAAAACCGTATAGATTGAAGGCTGTCTTATACCAGATGATTGCCTTTCTTGGTGGGTGAGTTCTTCATCCTTAACCCCAACCAACTTTCCAGCGTCTGCAAGTCGCTGAACAGGATATCATAAACTTCATCGCTTACCAACGGCGTATGGGCTTCATACGCCGCGCGGCAGCGGTTCAGGCGGTCTGTCAGTTCCCGCAGTTTATCGATGAAAGCGGCTTTTTCCTGCCATTCCTCGGTTTTCATTGGTTTTTGGGGGCACAGTGGCCGAAGTTCAATTCGTGAATTATCGACAGGATGGTATCATCGTCATCCCAATCAGTAAAAAATGCCGTGGGTGCATAGGTGCCATCCAGCAAGACCATCACCCTCCCCTGCTCAATGCGCAGGGTCACATCCTTGCGCCGGGCGCAGACGATGGCGAGATTTCCGATTTGCTTCATAAGGTAAGCACTTCCTTTCTTACGCGACCTGCAAAGCTATCGGCAGCACCTTACGGCTCCACAGGTCAACAAATTTCTGTACTTCTTCTGTCGGTGCGCTGTTATGGTCACCGTGAATTTGTGCGATTTTTCCGTCGCGTACCTCCACAGTTACATACGGCTTCTTCGGTTCTTCCACGCGGCGGACAAATACGATCAGGCTTCTTCCTTCGGCCACGCTGTCAATATAGCCGCCGACACAGTGGTGCAGCGCCTTTCCTTCGTCTACGAGGTCATTGGCTTGTTTCGGGCAGACAATTTGCAATTCTTTGTTGGAAAGCGCTGCTTTTCGCGCAAAGCCCGCGTAGGCCATACAGAACGCTTTCTTTTTCTGCGCGTCGTTGATTTTTTGAATACGTTCTGCCTCCCGGTCATGCGCAGCTGCGCAGTTTTTCGGAAATAATACCGACTTATCTTTCATGTCATAAGCCTGCCTGCGGCACATATGCAGATAATCCACATACATTGTCACCAGCGTTTTCATTGTCGGTTCCCGATACCTATTAGCCGGGCGCGTATCGCAGTAAATTGGAAGCTGAGCTTCCATGTAGTGCATGAACTTTTCTGCCGTCATATACCGAAACACATCCGTAGAAATTTCTGCCACTTTGTTGTCGATTTTCCATTGAAATAGCTCCTTCCTGCCGCGCAGGTTAATTGCCACATAAGATTGATACTTTTTCAGCATCGCCATGTCTGCATTTTTCTCCCGCAGAAAAGACACATCTTCTTTTTGCACGCGCAGGATGCGGTGTGTCTTGGTCTGCGTTTCATCCAGTGCATCACTGAATCCATTGCGGTATACAACGTCTGACACAATGTTCTTATAGCCCACTTTCGTCAGTCGTTCAACCAGAAGCGGATGCTGCAAGTACATTTTCAGATAGTAGCTGACCTGCATCGGGATGCCCGTCTGCTCGTAAAATTGGCGTAATGCGCAGTATTCCCAAGGCGTACCTTGCAGGGCCTTTTCAAGCCCCGGAAGATATACCGTGCCGGTTTCTTCCGAACTGAAGCACGCCATTCCGAACAGTGCTCCCGGACGATAACCGTACCGCCAGTGGGTCACGCTGTCATACCCGCTGTCATAATAGTACGGCTCCATGGTTGCGTCCTTGCCGTTATCACTGCGGACAAATATGCGCATGACTTCATACGCGGATTTTCTGATGGTATCCTTTCCTTTGGCATAAGACCAGTACAGTTTATAGATACGCACCACAAGCTCCTGCGGGCTGATTTGCCGGATTACCTGACAGGTTTCCCTATCCTCATGGTAGGCGGCTCTTTTCCCCTGCGCCTTGGCTATGACTTTCTGTCCGCACTTTGGACAGCGCAAAACATCGTTGTTTTTTGGTCTTTCGATTACGGAAAATTTCTCGCAATAGGTGCAGCGGGCTTGTGTTTTTGAGCGACCGTTATTGTAGTTATAGAACAAATAGTGCGGCATAATGTGCTTATCCGCCCAGCGTTTCAGGTTGGCGGGCGTTTGCGGCACACGGCGCATTTTGTCCCGAACTACAGCATCTCTCTTGTAGCGGCGGATTTTCGCCTGTCGGTCACGGATATCTTGTTGATACCTGTCCAATTGTTTCAGCACTAATGTCGGATTTGCTTCAACATGGATGTACCTTGCAATCGTATGACATCCTGTTTTTTTATAAAACACACAAGCGGGCAGGAATGACCCACTATAATAACCCGTCAGATTTGTCAGCATGGCATCCCGCCATTTGACGTTTCCTGCGGCATCGCGTTCCAGCGTGGCAAAGTCATCCTTGCCCTGAAACACGACCCACTTCGGCATACGGTCATTTGCTTTCAGGCGTTCACAGTCGTAGAAGTAAACCGCCAGCACCCTATGCCCGCCGAGCAGCTTGACGGCGGCGGTGACAAGGTATTTCACCCGATCCGTGTACAGCACCCCGGCATTCAGGCTGATGTGCAGCGGAACATTGGCCGCATGGCGGCAGGCTCGTTTGTCCAGTTTCATCCTGCTGCCTCCTCTGTGCTGAAGTCACCAAAGGTAAGCTGTTCTTCGTCCGCAGGTTTCGGGGCAGGCTTGGGCGCTGCCTTTTTAGGCTTTTCCTTTTTGCCTGCCTTGGGCGCTTTCCCTGTGTAGGTCTTGGAAATAAACTTTTCTTCCAGTTCAGCGTCCTCCTTGGCATCGGCATCGCGGAAGTATTCCCGCGCCCACTGGTAGCAGAGTTCGTCCGGCACGTCGCCGCCGAAACCACCGCCCATAGGCTTCTCATCGTTGTCTTTCATTTCCTGTTCCAGATACTCCCGCGCCTTGCGGTTGATGTAGTGGAAGCAGTTTACCATCTTTTTCTTGGGGTTCATCACAAGCCGGGCAAAGGCAGGGTCAGCCAGACACTCGGTCTGTACATCCTCCATAACGCAAAGTTTCATGTTGCGGCGGGTCAGGCGCTCGGTGTCCTGCGAGACGCGGTTCATGGATGCCTGCATCACGTCGTCATCCGACATGGCTGCAAGGCGGTCCAGTTCCTGCTGTTCCCGCAGTTTCTTTTGTGCCTGTTTTGCCTCCCATTCGGCTTTGCGCTTGGCTTCGGCGGCATCAAATTTAGCCTTTTTGCGGGCTTCTTCCGCGTCCTCCGCTTGCGGTTCCGGCTTCGGGGGTTCAACCGGCTCAAATTCTTCGCTGAAAGAATCTACGGTTTCACTGTCCGAGGACACCTCGAAAGCATCATCCTCGGCATCGCGGTTCATCATATCCATTTCAGAGAGTATACCCATTGTTCTGTCCTTTCTAAAAAAGGCAGAGAGCCTCCATACGGTAGCTCTCTGCCATAACTTTGCGCGGCATCAGGCCACTTTTTCTTTTGCTTCTTCCCGCCGCAAAGCAAGCTGCCAGTCGTCTATGCCCTTGTAGGCAGTATTCCAGACAAGGCTTGTGCTTTGCAGCCCGGCTACGCGGGCAATCTGCTGAACCTTTTCGGCGGCAGATGCCACATATTCATTTTCTAACTTGTCCATGTCATAGGCTTCCACGACCAGCTTGGTGCCGTTCTGTGCCATGCAGCGCAGTGCGGATTCCAAGCCGTTCAAGCTGTTCACCCCTGCCACCGCGACGAACGAACGCCCTGTCAGACAGTGGGCAATATCGGCTTTGAGCAGCCCTTCCGTCACATATACGGTCTTGGCAAACGGCTCGCCCACAAAATGCAGCGGGCTGCCGGAGGTCACGCCGTGCGGCTTGCCTACGGACGACAGCCAGATATACTTGGCACCGCTTTTGCCCGGCGGGTCATCCCTGCGGCGCAGCGGTGTGTCCAGCCGTATCTGCATACCGCAAATAAGACCGTCCATACCGACAGCCGGTACTAGAATGCCCGCCATGCGGCTGCCAAAGTTGATCGTCCACCGCCCGGCATCGTCTTGATAAAAGCCCGGCACACCCTGCAAGGTGCAGCCATGCCGCCGCAAGCGCTCGGCATAACTGCGGCACAGAAACGCAGGCGGGGTCGATTTGAACCCGAACCTTGCAATCTGTTCCTCGGTCAGCCCACGCCGCGGTGACAGCAAGTGCGCTTTGTGCGTGGGTGTCAGCGGCAGCATGGAGAGCAGCAGCGAGTAGGTCTGGTGTATCTCCTGCGGGGCGGCACGGGCATTTTGCCCCGGCTTTACCCCGATGCAGTCATTCACTCTTGGTCGGGGTGTGTACCGCCCCAGTGCCTCGCATATCTCGCGGTAGGCATCGGCATTGCCGGTGCAGTTATGGCGGGCATACAGTGCCAGCATACCGCCCGCCGCGCCGCAGCGATTGCAGCGCCAGACGTTTTTGTCTGTGTTGACGTTGAGCCGCCCCCGCTGATCCCCGCAAAAGGGGCAGTTTAGGTACAGGCTCGACGGCAGACGGCGGCGGACGGTAAGGCCCAGTAGTTCTACCACATCGGCAATGCCAAACGGAAACGTATCGGAAGATGAGGTCATACAAAAAGGCCTCCTTCCCTGTTATCCCGCCTGCTTCTCCTGCAAGCTGTCCCATATGATGGCAGCCGCTGCACGGAGAATATTGTTTTCTCCTTGATAGCCTTTCACATACCAGCGCAGGCTGGCGGCACGGCGGTCAGCGACCTGTGCCAGCGTCCAGCCCTTGCAGGTGCCGCAGTCTACGATGACGTTCTGCGCCTGCTCGTAGGTCATCTGCTGACGGATCTCCTCCACCGGGCTGCTTTGGGTATATGCAGTGGCGGGCGGTTCCTGTTCCAGCACAATGACATTCTGCGGCGGTTCTGGCGGGGTCTGTGCAGACTGCACGGATTCTGGCACAACCGTCTTAGGCTTTTTTACAACTTCTGCCGTGGTCTGTTCGGGAACGGGCATATCGTCCGCCATGATGGCATCCAGCGGGTCAGCCTTGGCAGACTCCTGCGGGGTAGCTTTCACGGGCTCCGGCTGCTTCTGCACAGATTCTGTGACTTCCGCTTTCGTCTGTACCGGCTTGGCAGCTACCGTTTTTACCTGAACAGGCTTTGCAATCTCTGCTTTTGCACCTACCGGCACTTCGCTGCCGTACTCCTCGGATTCACTGCCCACATCGGCAAACTGGATGCCAAAGCCCGCATTGGAGAGCGCCGTGTCCAGCGCTTCTTCCTGCGCAGCCTCCACATACAGCCCACCGGGCGTTGCGTCCAGCGTGCAGTTGGCAACATAGCTGCTCAACGGCTCGGCATCCTCGCGGTCACGGTAGACCTTGGCTTCAAAAATGGCCATCTTCTCGGTGATGCGCAGGGCGTTGAGCTTCAGCCGCCCCGTGGGGCAAGCCAGCCGGAACCACAGCTTTTTGTACCGCAGGTCAAGGCGCATCACGTCATCCCCGGTTTTGCGGGAAGTTGTGCGGCGCAGGAATTTCAGCGGGTCAAAGCCGGGTACATGGTTTAAGGATGCCACAGCGGCGTTGGTAGTGTACAGCATAGGTTCTTGATTCCCTTTCATGGGTGATTTCTCCCTTCAATTTTGTATTCAGCCGGCCTGTTGCAGTTCCGGCAGTGCATTTCGTTCGGTGTGGTAGGCCTTGCAGTACAGGCGGATACGCTCGCCAAGCATGGTGTTGCGCTTGCTGATGTCGGCGCGGTGAACCGCCATAAACAGAATCGGCTTATGCCCCACAAGGATGACTTTTTTCTTGGCGCGGGTCACGGCTGTATACAATAAATTACGATACAGCATAATTGAGTGCGCTTTGACGATGGGGATGATGACCGTTTCAAACTCGCTGCCCATTGCCTTATGAATCGTAGTAGCGTAAGCAAGGTCAACGTGCGCCAGTTGTTCTGCCGTGTAGTTCATCTTGCGGTCGCCGCCAAAATCCATCTGTACGAGCCGTTCGCCTTTGCTGTTCGTGGTAATCCCGGTAATAAAACCGAGGTCACCGTTGGACACTTTCTCGGTGTTCTTTGTCTGCATAACACGGTCATGGACACGGAAGATACGGCTTCCAATCTTCACTTCTTCCTCGGTCGAACGGAACGGGTTGACCCGTTCCCGGATGGCTCGGTTAAGCTGCTCGGATGCTGCCTCGCCTTTCTCGCGGAACGGCGAAAGGATCTGCACATTCTCAATACCGCGCTCGGCGGCTTCCTTGCAGTAAATATCTTGGATGCGCCGCGCCGTCTCGATTTGCGTCGGGCTGTCCACAAACACAAAATCATTGCCGTAGTACAGCTTGGTGTTGCCCTCGTTGATAAACTTTGCGTTGTGGGCAATCAATCCGTCTTTCGACTGGCGGAAGATCCAATCCAGCACCGTGACAGGCACCATTCCGCTGTGGATCAGCTCGTAGAACACGTTACCGGCGCCCACACTGGGCAGCTGGTTCGGGTCACCTACAAGAACGACCCGCGTGTGCTGACCGACACGCTTGAAAAGCTGCTGTGCCAGCCACATATCCACCATAGAAAACTCGTCCACAATGACGAGGGCGGCATCCACAAAGTGAACGCGCTCGCCATCGCCCACTTCTTCCCCGGTGCCAAGTCCCAGTGCGCTGTGCAGCGTGCGGGCTTCGTCTACGCCGGTGCTTTCCGCCATACGGCGGCTGGCACGACCCGTGGGAGCCATAAGGGCGAACTTTCCTTTCGGGTGCAGGTTCTTGAACACCTCGATGATGGCCTTTAACACGGTGGTCTTGCCGGTACCGGGTGAGCCGGTGATAATCGTCAGCCCATGCTGAAATGCCGTGCGCACCGCCTGCTCCTGCTTTTGGGAAAGCGTGATACCCAGGCTTTCGCGCACCGATTCCAGCGCGGATTCAATGTTCTCTGCCACGCTGATGTTGGCAAGCCGCGCGGCAATCATGCGGGCGGTATCATCCTCCTGCCCAAACACGCGCGGGCTGTACAGGTACTGCTTGTAGGCGACCACTGCGCCGTGCAGAATCATCTGCCGCAGGGTTTCCTGCACTTCCTCGGCGCGGATGCGCTGTTCCGGGATGGGAATTGGTGCATTGAGCAAGAGCAGCGTTTCTTTTACTAAATCTTCCGATGGCAGAAACAGATGCCCCGATTTACTGCGGGCATCCTCCAACGTGTACAGCACCGCGCCCTTGATGCGCTCGGCGCTGTGCAGGCGGTTATCCGTCTTGCGGACGATGCCGTCCACACGCTTGAATCCGAACCCGGAAATCTGGCACAGATCATACGGGCATTTTTTGAGGATGTCCACACACGCCGGACCAAAGTTCTGATAAATTTTCAGCGCCGTGGCGGGCGTGATTTTGAACGGTCCCAAAAGGCTCATAAGATTGCGCAGGACGCGGCTCTCGGCGTAGGATTCCTCAATGTCCTTGAGTTTGCCCTCGGTGATGCCGCGGATTTGCAGCAGCTTCTCCGGCTCATTGTCAAGGATATTCAAGGTATCCGGGCCGAACGTGGCGACAATATCCTCTGCCGTCTTGGGGCCGATGCCCTTGATAAGCCCGGAACCAAGATACGCCAACAGTCCGTCCGCTGTCTGCGGAACGATTTCTTGCCACTGCTCGACTTGCAGCTGATAGCCGTACTTGCTCTCCACCCATTCGCCGTCCAGTTCCAGCTCTACCGCCTTAGTGCGGGGCAGTTCGTACCCCACCGCCGTAAAGCGCAGCATACGGTCGCCGTAGTAGCGACCGCTGCAAGCCTGCGGCGGGATGCGCGGGTCACTGGTCTTGACAACGATGATGGAGAATTTGTTTGCTTCATTGTAAAAAATCGTGGATTCGTAGGTGACACGGCAGCCGGTGATGCCGCTGTGTTCCTGTTCACTGTCGTGCATAGGCACGCTCCCTTCTTTGTCAGGCGGCTTCGTCTGCCGCCTTTGCCTTGATGCTGAACCGCCGCGATTCCGACACTGTGACGTATTCATCGTAAATATCCGGGTGCAGCAACTTCAGCTTTTGGAGATTGTCTTTCGTGATGCCTGTCCGGCTGACGGGGTTGTAGCTGATGGTGTACTGTGTACCGCCGTACTCCCCCATCGCCATGTAGCTGCCGCCCAGTTTGGCAACCATTTGGCCTTTCAGACGCTGCATTTCTGTGTCCAGCGTTTTGACCCGCGTTTCCACCTGCTGTTTTTGCTCCTGTAGGCGGAGGTATCGCAGCATGGTGGCGGACAGGTCATTGTCGAGCTGAATGGCCGGGATGGTTTTGTCGGCAGCACCCAGACGGCGGCGCAGACTTTCTAGGATCAGGCTGCCGTCCTCGGTGTAGGGCGGCGGGATGCGGGTCAGGATGTGGTCGTGCCAGAACTCGCGTTCCAGATAAATCATCTCCTGCTCGTATTCCCGGTCACGGTACAGGTGGCGAATGATGACTTCGTCCTCGTTGTTGCCGTAGAGGCAGCAATAGAAGATTTCGTCGATGTCCATAACGGCCATGTAATGCCGCCCTTGTGTTTCGTAATAGATGGGAACATATTCCTCGTCGTCCTTCCACCAGTGGTCTTTTGCGTTGTAGTTGGTCGTTTTTATCTCCAGCAGCGCAATTTTTCCGTTTGGCAGGCGGACGAAGTAGTCCACATCTGCTAGCATAAAGGGATACTGCGGGTGCTGGAACATCTTCTTGATCTGGAAAACTTCCAATCCGGTTTTCTTGGTGAAGATTTGCGCGACCAGCGGTTCCAGCAAATGCCCCATTTCCAGCGCTACCCAGTTGCCCGCATCATCGACTGCCGAAGCAATGTTCAGCTTGTCGTCATATAGGTCGCGGGCGGTACGAAACGGAGAAATGCCGAGGATCGCGGCGACATCACTGCCGCCTATCCCCTGCCTGCGGTACGTCAGCCATTCCTGCTCGGTAAGAGCTTCGGTGCTGACCAGCACCTTGGGTTCCCGCCGTATGTGCTCCGGCATCCTCAGCCCCTCCTCTCGCGCTGGCGATAGGGACGCTTTGGCCGGGAGCGCACATTGTACAGCCGATACTGCAAATTGCGCGGGATGGGTCTTGCCTTGCGCGGGCGCGTGATGCGCCGTGCGATTGCCTTGGGTCTTGCCTGTTCATTCATTTGGTGTTCCACCTTTCCTATATAAAATGTATTTTCCAAAGCCGATTGGCCTTGAAACAAAATAAAAAAGCGAGAACGACCGCAGGCAATGCCTGATGTTCACGGCAAACCGTGAACCACGATCATTCTCGCTATGGTTGAGTGTTTTCCACCCCGTATAAAAAGAAAAGTGCCGGCAGCATCTGCCCAAAACGGACAGAACATGGCTGCTGGCACGAATTACAAACTTAAACAACGTGTGCGCAAGGCACAAAAATCATTTACAGGTGGAGTATAGCACAAGAATATCTGCCCTGTCAAGATGATGAGATTTTGCATGATAAAAGCATAGTGTCCGCATTACATCCGCGCAGCTTTTGTATATACCACCGTCGTTTTTTGATATACACTTATTCACAAAGAATATATTTCCTTATAAAAGTATAATAAAATGGAGGTAACGCCTATGAAAGAAGTTCCCATTTGGGAGAAATCAAATCTTACACTTGAGGAAGCCGCAGCCTATTCCGGCATCGGTATAAACAAGTTGAGGACATTAACCGATAACGAGCATTGTCAATTTGTACTTTGGGTTGGGTCGAAACGACTCATTAAGCGGCGCAAATTGGATGAATATACAGAAAAAATGTTTTCACTTTAAAGCCAAAATGTTGTCAAAATAGCTTGCAGAAAATGATAGGTTTGTGGTATTATAAATACGGAACAACGCTCTTTTCTGCATTACTATGTGGAAAGGAACAACGCTTATGACAACAACTCGAAATACAAAACGTAAAGACAAGGCGCGTGTCGTTCTTCGTAAAGGTGAATCCCAGCGTAAAGATGGCAAGTACGATTTCCGTTGGACTTCCCCGGATGGCAGGCGGCATTCTATTTATGCCGCAACCTTGGAGGAACTTCGGGAAAAGGAAAACGACATTCAGCGAGATTCGCTGGAAGGCATCAAGGCAGAAGCACGGTATGTTACCCTGAATGATGTGTTCACTCTGTGGGCAAAGGTGAAACGGGGTCTGAAAGATAACACTTTTCAAAACTATCTGTATCTTTATCGGCAGTTCGTGGAGCCGGATTTCGGCAAGTCGAAAGTGTCTGCGCTCAAAAAGTCGGACGTGAAGCAATTTTATAATATACTGGCAGATGAGCGCGGCTTGCAGATTTCTACAATTGACAGTATACACACGGTTCTGCATCAAGTGCTGGACATGGCAGTGGATGATTGTTATCTGCGGAGCAACCCTTCGGACAATGTTCTACGGGAGTTGAAAAAAGCGCACCAATTTGAAACCACCCACCGCAAAGCGCTTACTGTTCCGGAGCAGAATCTACTGTTGTCCTACCTTTCCAAAACACCGAAGTACCAGCACTGGTATCCGATTTTCGCGGTTATGCTGGGAACGGGTTTGCGCGTAGGAGAAGCCACCGGTCTGCGTTGGTGTGATGTTGACTTTGAGGAAAGCACGATTTCCGTCAATCACACGCTCGTCAACTACGACCACCGTGAGAACAACGGAGGCAAGAAAGGTTGCTACTTCAACTGCCACTCGCCTAAAACAAAAGCCGGCATTCGTACCGTTCCGATGATGGACTTCGTGAAGGAAGCCTTTGAAAAGGAACGTGCCTATCAGGAAAAATCCGGGATTCATTGCACGGTAACGGTGGACGGTTACACGGACTTCATCTTCGTCAACCGTTTTGGTGAATGCCAGCATCAGGGGACGCTGAACAAGGCAATCCGACGCATTATCCGAGACTGTAACGATGAAGTGCTGACAAACAATCCTGACAATACCATTCTCCTTCCCCGTTTCAGTTGTCACACTCTGCGGCATACATTCACAACTCGGATGTGTGAAGCAGGTGTGAACGTCAAGGTAATTCAAGATGCGCTGGGACATTCGGATATTTCTACAACCTTGAACATCTACGCGGATGTAACCAAGGAACTGCGAAAGTCCGAATTTGAAAACCTTGACCGTCAGTTTGCACAATGGAAAGTACCTGAAGAGTAAAGCAAAGTGTACGCCAAATACGCCATACGCCATTTACGCCATTTCATACGCCAAACGATACAATTCGGATAAAGGCTTATGTAGAGATGTAAATTAAAGGACAAAAGATAATCCTTGCCGCGTATAGTAATATCAAGAAATAAAGACTTACAATTATTCATCGTTGTAATCCCCACGATGAAGCCCATCGACCAGTAATCAGCCAAAAATATTACGCTGATGCGATAAATGCAAAAAGCGAGATATGCAAAAATGGCTGTGTCACCTCCTTTTTGACATTATTTTGACAGCAAATTTGTGGATAATCACGATTCGTCACGAAGCGTGGTGAATGTCAATAGAAATACGCACTGGGTTTGCATAAACCTTTTGAGCACTTCTTAGAGAAATCTAAGAGGTGCTCTTTTTTTATCCCGGTACATCAAGCTGTTGAATCAGGCACCGGACGATGCGAACGACATTGCACGGCTGCTTCATATCTCCGATGAAGAAAAGCGGTATATTGAAAATGCCGAGGTTGGCAGCGGGCTGCTGATCGCAGATAAAGTGGTGGTGCCTTTCAACAATACTTTCCCGCAGGACACTGAGCTGTTCCGTCTAATGGATACGAATCCGAATTCTTCAAAACAAAAAGCACCCATCAAATCACTTTGATGAGTGCCTTCAGTTATCTTCTGATAAGATTACTTTGCCCAATCCTCAACTTCCAAATCGTTGACGCGAAAAAATTCTCTTGTGTTGTTTGTTACAAGGATAAGACCTTCAGACTTTGCGTGCCCAGCAATTAACATATCCATTGGACCGATGGGAGTACCTTTGCGTTCCAAATCGGCACGAACTTTTCCATACTCTTCTGCCGCTTCTGCATCAAAGGGTAAAATTTCAATAGATGATAAAAAGAGCGTGATGGCAACGCGATTTCGTTCCACGGATTGACTTTTTTCTACACCGTGCATGAGTTCGCCATAAGTGATGGAAGAGATGCACATATCATCTGGGTCGTGCTTCAAAAAATTCCTGATAACTTCTGGGGGCTTGTGCTTAATGGCATAGATACAAATATTGGTATCCAACATATACTTCATAATGATTCACGCACCTGTACCGTGGGCTGTTCACGACCAGACTTCATGAAGTCATCTGTGAATAAGTCCAATCCGCTAAGAAAGCCAGACCACTTGTTTTCTCTTGGGAGAAGGATTACGGCATCTCCGACTTTATTAATGGAAACTTCGTTCCCATTAAACCGGAATTCTTTAGGAAGTCGAACAGCTTGGCTTCGTCCATTTTCAAATAGTTTTGCAGTCATCATAATAACGCACCTCCTGTAACCATAGTATATACCAAGATATATACTATGTCAAGCGTTGCATAGAATTTTACCGATAGTTCATAAAGTGCTGCCGATTTAAGGTGAGGAACATAATGTCAGATTTATTTACCCAGCAAAGTACAATGCCAGAACTTTTCAAGACCGGCGAGGACATAGCCGAGGAATTGAAGGCGCAAACAGTAGAACCAAACACAGCAACAGATTTACTATTAAATGGTGATAGCAAACCCAATAGATTTTCCAGACAGTGTGCGGAAAATGAAGAACCGGATGCGGACTTAACAGAAAATCTGCTACATGACGAAAAGAGTAATAAGAATACTATCACCGGCACAAATACACCGCGCTCCAGCCGAGCCAGTGCCTATTATGATTTGCTGCGCAGCCAGCACAAGGACGGTCACTATAAAGCCGCTGCATACAGGGTCGTAGATGCCATAGAAATACGCGCGTGAATCGTGATGTGCAGAACTATTTGCAGGAGATTATTCAGCATTTGACTGCAGTGGACGGAAGCTATGTTGAACTGACACTGGAGGTTGAAGTAATCGCGCCTGATGGCATTCCCAGCACGACCGCTAGAACGGTTTCTGAAAATTGCCGAACCTTGAAAGTTACAGATTTCGGGTTTGATGATTAAGACCATCGCGGTAAAGCAGAAATCGAGTAGGAGGCTCTCTATTTGCGAGAATATTCTATTCGACTGCGGCATCAGACAGGCTTTGCAAAACCTGCCCAATATCTGCATTGATGCAGTCGGACTGCCGCTCAATTTCCTGTGGGCAAACTGCCTGCCCTTGGTTGATGCAGATGTAGGTGGCGTTTGGGTTCTTGGCTGTCATCTGCCAGAACGGGTATTTGATGATAACGGGCGTATTGTACCCAACGCCCAATTCCAGAAAGAGGATTTTTTGCCCTGCGCGGGTCCGGAGAAAGTTTTCATACCGTTCCGCTGCTCTGTGCCAGCCTTTGTCCTCCACGAAGGTATCATCGCTGCGCAGGTTCATGGTCAAAGGCTTCCCGCAGTGGGGACAGGTCGGAAGAAGCTCGGTCGGTATTTTCATATCCTCCTGCCGCTTGACCATCTCCCGAATGACCTCCTCATTATCAAAGGTCTCCTGACAGCACGGCTCACTGCACTGGAACAGACCATAATCGCCCTGCGTGTAGAACAGGCGCTTTTTATCAAAGCCAGCTTTCTGAAAGCAGTGGTCAACATTCGTGGTGATGACAAAATAATCTTTGTCCTGTACCAGCTTCAAAAGATCATTGTAGACCGGTTTTGGAGCATCCATATAGCGGTTGATGTAAATATAGCGGCTCCAATACGCCCAATGCTCCTCCGGCGTAACAAATGGATAAAGACCTCCGGAATACATATCTTGGATACCGTACTTTTCCGCAAAGTCGGAAAAGTATTTTTCAAACCGTTCTCCGGTATAGATAAATCCGGCAGAGGTGGAAAGACCGGCTCCGGCACCAATTACAACGGAATCACAGTCCCGCAAAGCTGTTTGTAGCCGTTCAAGCTGCTCGGAGCAACTTTTCGTAGATGGCTTTGTCCAAATCCTTGAAAACATTGAAAATCACCTTCTTCACACTGATTTGCTTTTTGAGAAAATCTTTGACGGTTTCCACGGCGATTTGCGCCGCCAGCTCGTTGGGAAAATGAAACTCCCCTGTGGAAATGCAGCAGAACGCCACGCTTTCCAAGTTGTTTTCCGCTGCCAGCGCCAAGCAGGAGCGGTAGCAGGAAACCAACAGCTCTTTGTCTGCTTTGGTCACACGCCCATCAATGATGGGTCCAACCGTATGCAGCACATAGCGGCAGGGCAGATTGAACGCGGGCGTGATTTTTGCACGCCCGGTCGGTTCGGGATAGCCCTGCTGTTCCATCAGTTCCGCACAGGCAAGGCGCAACTCCACACCAGCAAAGGTATGAATGGCGTTATCAATACAGCGATGGTTCGGGATATAGCAGCCGGTCATACCGCTGTTGGCTGCGTTGACGATGGCATCGCATTGCAACGTGGTAATATCGCCCTGCCAAAGGTACAGCCCAGGCTGAATGGGAGTAAGGTCAGCCACATCGGTGATACCTTTTGCTGCGTTTTCACCTTGCAGATAGGTGTCCTGTATTTTCAAAAAATCTGCATCTGCGTGCTGCGGCGCACGAAGATTCATCAGCCCTCGTAAAAGCTGACGCTGACTGTTTGTATCGGCCGGGATACCCAAATCCCGATATGCCGGATTTTCCTTCAAAAGCGACTGAATCAAAAACAGCCTTTTCTCGCTCTGGTTCATAGTCAAACTCTCTTTTCGATCACCTGCCTGGGGCAGGTTTCCGCACACCGCCCGCAGTGCAGGCAATGGTGTTGGTCAATCACCACAGGCTTCTTGGTAATGTCGATGCACTTCTGCGGGCAGACGGAATAGCACAGCTTGCAGCCGATGCAGCCCTCGCCCACATAGTAACCCAGTGCTTCCCGTGCAGCCTTGCCGATGGAGAAACCGTCCCGGACGATGTGCGCCGGGTCGCTGATGTCAAAATACTCGCCGTCCGCTTCGTACAGGTAAAACACCTCTAACGCACTGCGGGTATCGCCGGGATAGATGGACTGCATATAGGTATTTTTCTCGAAGATCTCATCCAGCTTTTCGCTGCCGATGTTTTTGATATTGCCTCGCAGGGAGATCGAGATTTTGTCCTTGGTGGCAGACAGAGCGATGTACCCCTGCTCCATGAGTTGGGCATAGAAGGCCTTTCCTTTGGCGGTGAGAAAATACACGCCCTGCTCGTCACAGAGCATCATGTCGATGACATGGGTCTGGGGATGTCCGTCTGCGCCGATGGTGGCAATGGTGGTGGAGTGGATATTTTCCACCAGCAATTCCAAATAGTCTTGTTTCTGCATCGTTTCAATACCCCTCATTATAAAATTGCAGCAGCCTTTATATTTCTTTAGGCTGCTGCAAATTTTTTTAGAACTCGTAGGGAGGGTTGCCGGAGAAGTCGGCGATGATGCCGCGGGCATTATCCAGATAGAACACCTCAAAGATGGGGTTGGCAGCCTCGCCGTACTGACCCTTCACGATGGGGTTTTGGATGCACATTTCCTTGGCAGCCATATTATTCTCGAACACAGCCTTGCCGTGCAGACGAATCCATGCATATTCCGGGCTGGAAACGGAGATCTCCACCTCCGGATTCTGCTGCATATCCTTGTAGACATCTTTCTGGTTGTTAGTGCAGAACCACAGCCTACCGTCCAGTTCGCCGGCGAACATAAACGGGCGGCACTTTGCCTTGCCGTCACGACCGACGGTAGCCAGATACTGCACAGGGTTGGCATTCAGAAATTCTACGACTTTGTTCATGATAAGTACCTCCGTAATTTGTTGTTTTCTCTTGATGGTTTTATTGTAATGCGATTTGTACGGCTTGTGAAGTATGCACATTATTGTGGTATGGTTACCTCCGGGTAACCATCAGAACTTTCCGTTCTGATTCTGCCAGGTGGACTGGTCTGCGATGGTCTCCATCACATCCCAATGCTCGGCGATCTTGCCGTTCTCCACGCGCCACAGGTCATAGTAGCTGGTGGGCGTACCGCCAAAGGTGCCTTCGCTGACGGCAAGGACGAAATTGCCCTGCGCCAGAACCATGTGAACATCATCGTACACCATGGAGATGCCCTGCTCCGCCAGAGCGCCCAGCGCGGCGTTCAGACCGGACACGCCATCGGCAATACCGGTGTTGTGCTGGATGTAATTGTCACCGTCAAAATAGTCCGGAGTCTTGTCCAGATTGTTGCCCTGCATGACATCGTAGAGGAAATTCTTGACCAGCTCACGGTTTTCCTCGGTCTTATCCAGATCCGTGATTTCCATCGTGCCGTCCGTCTGGGTGTGACCGGAGGGATTCGGCTCGGCCAGTGCTGCCAGATTGTCCCAATGCTCAGCGATCTTGCCGTTTTCGTCAAAGCGGAAGATGTCAAAGGCAACCTGCTCACCGGCACCGGCAAAATTGTAAATCGTCTGCAAGAACACCTTGTCACCGTCCTCAAAAGCACGGATGTTGTTCACCGTGGTTTTTACATCAGCGGATGCAAGATATTCTACGGAGCCGATGAAGGCGTCCGTACCGGTGCCGTATGCCAGATTGTGCTGGATGTAGCTATCCGCCAATAGGCTGCGGGCGGTGTCCGTATCGCCGGTAGCAAAGGTGTTGATGAGCGCCAGTGCCTTTTCGGTCTGGCTCTGCTCCTGCTGGGTGTTTTCAGCGGGCGTTTTGGTAGCAGCGTCCTTGGAGCCGCAGCCGGTGAGAGCCGTGCCGAGCATGGCAAGAGCCATCGTGAGAGAAAGAATTTTTTTCACTTTGAGTGACCTCCTTGGTGATTGGGCTTGCTTTTGTTCGCCTCTGGCATTATAATAATACCGTAGCTCCAATTCGTAAAGTAAGCACAATATTGTGCCGTAGTTACCAAATAGAAACTAATGGATAGTTACCGGAAAGAAACGATTGCGCCGTTGTCAGGTTTTTCGGCAATTTGGCGCTTGAAAAAATTTTTGGAGGGATTGAAATGATCGAAGCAAAAGCAAAGAATGAACTTCCCGCCTGCCCCGTGGAGACCACGCTGACCCTCATCGGGGATAAGTGGAAGGTGCTGATCCTGCGGGACCTGATGCCGGGAACCAAGCGGTTCGGCGAGCTGAAAAAGTCCATCGGCAATGTGTCGCAAAAGGTCTTGACCGCCCAACTTCGGGCAATGGAGGAAAGCGGACTGGTAAACCGCAAGGTCTACGCTGAAGTCCCGCCGAGAGTGGAATATTCGCTGACGGAACTCGGCAAGAGCCTGAAACCCATTCTGGATTCCATGTGGGCATGGGGCGAAGCATATAAAGCTAAGCAGTAAAAAAACCGAAGCAGTACCTTTTGAACCGCATCCCGTCAAGCGTACAATGAAATAAAATAAGATTTTGCTGCCAAGAGCGTACTGCCCTTGGCAGATTTTTTACGCCGCAAATGCCATCTGGTACTTTTCCATTGGCGTAACAACACCAAGATTGCGCTGTACCCGCTGGGTGTTGTAATAAGTAAATGTAATCCAGAATCATCCGAACAAGCTCCTGCTTGGAAGTAAAACGGCTGCCATAATATTTCTCGCGCTTCAAGATGCCCCAGAATCCCTCCATTGGGCCATTGTCAATGCAGTGAGCCACGCGAGACATACTCTGCGTCATACCGGCTTCCTCCAACATATGGTGAAAGGTTTGGTTGGTGTACTGAAAACCACGGTCACTGTGGAACAGTGGATGTGCATCAGGATTGGCTTTCACTGTAGCCTTGAATGTGTCAAACACAATCGGGTTGTCGTTGTGGTCACTAATAACATACGAAACGATACGTCTGTCGTACAGGTCAAGGATGGCACTCAGATAGATTTTGTGAACTCCTCGTACCATTTGAACTCTATAACATCCGTAAGCCACTTCATATTCGGTCGTGGCGCATGGAAATTACGACTGAGTACATTCTCTGCAACATACTGCGGATTGGCTGCATGATTCGCACCGTATTGGGTAAATTCACATTCAATCAGCTTACCATGATTCGCTTCAGATAAATTTCTTCTGCCGCAAAGCCCTTGACTTTTTGCCGATGTGCAGTATACTTTTATATAGTTAGCTGTGCATAACCGCTCAAAAACTTTATGATGCGGGAGCCTCTCTCAGAATCTCCGAAAGCACCGAAACTTCTTGACAGAGTTAGCAGCAGGGCGTATTATTTGGGCAGACTAGCCGCTGAGCAGCGGCTTTTTGCAGCACCATAAGTTAGCTTTATCTAACTCTTGGCTAGCTTTATCTAACTCTTGGCGTTGCCCTGCCCGAAGAAATGTGTTTTTTCTTACAGGCAGAAACTAAAAGCAGAAGGAGCGTATCACGATGAAGATTTACCATTTTGGTGCAGAGGATGCCCCCGGTGCTGTTGCTGCTGCCGGGCACCTGTTGCCATTGGAAAAGCAATTTCGGTGCGGTGATCCCGCTTCTGGCTGACAGCTTCCGGGTGCTGTGCGTCAGCTACGATGGCTTTGATGAGACTGAACAGACCGAATTTCCCACCATGGTGGAGGAGACCGAAAAGATCGAGGCCTACCTCAAGACCCACTGCGGCGGTCACATCCGGGCAGCTTACGGCTGTTCTCTGGGCGGTTCCTTCGTGGGGCTGCTGGCGGCGCGGCAGAACATCCACATGGACTACGGCATTCTGGGTAGCTCCGATTTGGATCAGGCGTCGCCGCTGGTGGCAAGCTTGCAGACGGATTTTCTGCTGCCATTGATCTACCCTGTGGTGAGAGACGGAAAGATTAAGGCAAAATTTCTCCAAAAGTGTCTGGACAAGTGTGCCAAAGAGTCGGGGGATTATGTCAAGGCCTTTCTGAAAATGTTCGGCGATGCCCGCCCCTATGTGACCATGCAGAGCTGTAAAAACCAGTTTTATTCCGATCTTATCACCCCGCTGCCGGATAAAATCCATATACTCGGCACCGAGATCCATATCTTCTACGCTTTGAAGATGGGCAAAAAATATCGCGCTCGCTATCAGCAGCATTTTGCGCATCCGGTTCTCCATGAGCAGAACTTGCAGCACGAGGAATTGCTGGCCTGTCACCCGGAGCAGTGGGCGCATCTGGTAAAAAGTATTGCATTGTGAACGGTAAATGGACGCGAATCATTAACGGTATGACCATCTATACGGATGCTGATCTGAAAATGTATCTGGAGCAAGCAGGCTTTGGCAGGGTTCAGAGTCACAAAAATAAAAAGGGATGGCTGTGCGTCACAGCACAGAAATGAGGTGCGATCATGTCGAAAAAAGCAACGGAATTTCAAAGAAAAGAAATGAGCCGGATGTACCGGGGCAAGGAGATCTTTAAGCCTTTGAACACCGGCTGGATCGATGAAAATGTCGCTTGTGTGCGGGAGTGGGTGGCAAATATCTTTTTCTACCGCAAGGGCGATACGACCATTATGATCGATGCCGGATACAACTATGACCGGCTGGCAGAGAAGATGAACTGGCTGGGAATCGACCCATATTCCATCCGGCACATCCTCATCACCCATCAGGACACCGACCATGTAGGTGCGGTGGAAGCAGACAGTCCGGGGCTGTTCCAGAATGCGAAGCTGTACATTGGCGAGATCGAGAACCGGTATTTGACCGGAGAAGCACGCCGCAAGGTCATTTATCATCTCTATAAGCTGCCGCAGGTGACGATCAACAATGAAAAAGTGCTGCTGCACGATGGTGAGGTCTTTGATATTGACAACATCAGGATCGAGTGTTTTCTTGTTCCCGGTCATACATGGGGGCACATGGTATACCTTGTAGACGGGAAATATCTCTTTACCGGCGATACTCTCTGGTTCGGTGCGGACGGCGGCTACAGCTTTATTTCTGCGCTGGCAGAGGATAACAAGCTGGCAGTGAAGTCTCTGGCGTTGCTGGAGAAAAAACTGAAAAAACGCGGGCTGCATCCGCTGTTCATTACCGGTCACACCGGCTGGACGGACAACATGGAGTTTGCCTTTGCGCACAAAAATGAGCTGTGCTCGCCTTTCAAGAAAAGAGCCCACGACCCCAATGCGCTTTACGATGCCTATGATGAATCCGATGATACTGAGGAAAACTCAAAAAGCGGGTACTTGAAGGGCGTGGGAAGATAAGGAAGTGCAGGCGGCGTACCGGCATTCTTTGGCGCGATGACGGAGCGTAATCCGAAAAAATAATGCTGCAAAAACCAAGGGGCGGATGGTATGAGAACTTTGGAATATGGAAAAGAACATGAAAAGACGCTGCTGTTTCTGCCGTGCACGGCGGAGCCGGAGTGGGCGTTCGCCGACTCGGTTGGCCTGCTTTCGCAGGATTACCATGTGATTCAGATCGTCTATGACGGTCACGGCGAAACGGGAGAAGACTTTATCTCTGTGGAGACGACAGTAGACGAGGTAACAGATTGGCTGCAAGCGCGCGGCATTACCCACTTGAACGCGGCATATGGCTGTTCTCTGGGCGGTGCGTGTCTGACACGCTTTCTCGCCTTGGGAAAAATCCCGGTCAAGCGCGCCGTTATTGATGCAGGCATTACGCCGTATCGGATGCCGCTGATTTTGCGCCGTCTCGCCTGCCTGCGTGACAATCTTGGTTTCAGGCTCATAGCGAAGAGCCGCAAGGTCCTTGAGACGGTCTATCCGCCAGAGCGCTGGACGATGCCGGGGCGCGATCCAGTGAAGGAGTATGATGCGCTGGCGGCGTATCTGAAAACCTATTCAAAACGCACCGTCCGCAACATTTTCTGGTCGGCGAACAATTATACTCTGCCGACGAAGCCGGCTGAAATGGGCTGCCAAATCACATATTGGTACGGCGAAGAGGAAAAGCAGGCGCGACACAGCAATATCTGCTTTATAAAGCAATATTTTCCACGGGCGCAACTGCATGAAATTCCGAAGATGGATCACGCGGAGCTTGTGATGATGTATCCGCAGGATTTTTATCGGAGAATCATGGAGTTCCTGACACACACATCGGCAGCTCAAAACAAAAGAAGCTGAAAGAAAGGAAAAATCAGAATGCTCTATCCGCAGCTTTTTGGATTCAACGGAGATATAGGCTGATGAAAATCATCGTTGCAATTGCTTTTTATTTTCTGTATTGGGGCGTATGTTTTCTTGGAACAGGCACGGACAAGAAAAATCTCATGGGGCTGCGTTCTTATCCCGAAGAAGTTCAAAACCGTGTGCGAAGCGACCATCAGCTTGGAAAGGCTGTTCCGAAGGGGAAATCCACCGCTGCCGTTTGGCTCAGCAATCTTTTGCTTTTCACAGTCGTGTTTTCCGCTTTAGGACTTGCGCTGAGAGGTGTGCTGAACTTGGATGGTTATCTGTCGGCATTTTGGTACTTTCTTGCGTTCAGCGAGGGGCTTGGGCTGTTCGATCTTTTGGTGATCGATCTTCTCTGGTGGCGCAATACAAAACGTACCCGCTTCTCTTTCCTGCCGGAGAAGAAATACTATCAAAATCCGAAAAAGCATATCGAATCGTTTTGGCGCGGTATCCCGTTGTTTGCCGCAGTCGCTGCACTGTCAGCCTTGATTGTCACGGCGCTTTGAACCATGCATAGTAGAGGAATCGATGAAAAATCTAACTGCACGATGGTTTACCCGCCGGAAAGATGTCAAGCAGTAGACAACAACCTTGTTCACACAAACGAACCGTGAGGAGGCGGCAAATAGATGAGGGACGATGAACTCCCATTCGACCGCAGCTGTCATGTGCTGTATTCCAAGCCCTGCAAGAAGGAGATACAGTCGAAAATCGCCCTGCATTACCCGGAAGCGGAGCGGGAGATGATATGGGAAAAGGTGCAGCGGCAGTATGTGGATTTTCTTTCAGACTGGCGCACGGATCTGGGCGGTAAACGGAACTTTCACAACGGCGCAGGCGGCACCTATGACTGCATCGCCATCATGAGCTACTATGCAGCCTGCAAAGCGGTTACATCCTTCCGCGAAATCGAGGAAATCGAGGAAAATCTGATCCTGCCGACCTTCCGCAAACTGAAATTCGTGGACTGCAACAAGCCATTCTGGAAGAAACTGATGTACAAGTCATTCGTACGGGCAAAAGCGGGCTGTGACAAATGGCACGATTATGAGATGACGGTGGCTCCTTACGAAAAGAACAAGCCGATCTATTATGAATTTACCGCCTGTCCTGCGGCAGAATTTGCCATCCGGCACGATCTTACGGAGATCATGCCCGCCCTGTGCAATGTGGATTTTGCAGCGATGGAACTGCTTCACGCAAGGCTGGTGCGGACGACCACCTGCGCGATTGGCTGTAAGTGCGACTACACCATCTGCGGCGATCAGGACCCATACGGAAGGGAGCATCCCGAATACCGGGACGAAAACGGATACAGGAGGAACAGGGAATGCTCTTACAGGTGATTCTGGAAGGTCTTGGGCTGGGGGCTTTGCTGGTTCTTGTCTGTGCCGTGGGTATTCGTAAGGGGGCTGTTGGGATGGTGCATCTTTACAGCCCGGCGGTGCAGCAGCGGTGCGTGACGCTGGGACTTACAACACACGAGAAAATCAAGCGCAATTCTCTACTTTTCAAAGCCGTTTGCATTCCCGGCTATATTGGCTATGTGCTGGTTTGCGTCTATGGGATAAACGGTGCAAAGGGCTTTGTTCAGGGGTTCTGGCAGTTACTCGTCATCTTGTCCGTTATGAATCTCATGGACCGCCTGTTGGTTGACGGCTATTGGGTGGGGCACACGAACGCATGGACGATTCCCGGAACAGAAGATCTGAAGCCGTACATCACCGCAAAAGACAAGCAGAAAAAGTGGCTATTAGGCACGGTGGGCATGGCAGTCATAGCGATGGTGCTGGCGGCAATGATGACTATTTTTACTCACTGAGGGAGGAACCTATGAAATACAAAATCGAGAAAAACACCGTGCAGGAGACGTTGATCCTCCCGCTGTATTCACGGAAGCTGTGTACGGAGCTGTACCCGAACCTTTACAGCGATGAAACAGCGGTGCGTCTGATCGACCAGATCGACTACGACTTTTCAGAGGCAGAGAAAAATTCCCGCAGCCTGATGCAGCGCTTCGGTGCGCTGGAGGTCGCCATGCGGCAGAATGACCTTGCCTTTGAGGTGCGGGCGTACCTGAAAACGCACCCTAAGGCGGCAGTGGTCAATCTGGGCTGCGGGCTGGATAACACCGGCAGAGCCTGCGACAACGGCAGATGCAAGATCTACAATCTGGATTTCCCGGATGTGATCGCCTTGCGGCAGCAGCTGCTGCCTGCCGGGGAACGGGAGCAAAACATCCCCTGCGACCTGAAAGACCCCGCATGGTTTGACCGTATCGATGCCTCCGGCGGGGCGGTGTTCTTTGCCTCCGGGGTGTTCTATTACTTTCTGATGGAGCAGGTTCGGGAACTGGTGCAGGGAATGGCGGACGCTTTCCCCGGCGGGGTGCTGGTGTTTGATGCCGCCAACCGCACGGCGGTGAAGATGATCGCCAAAACGTGGCTCAGGACGGCGAAAATCAAGGATGTGGGGGCGTATTTCGCGGTTTCGGATGCTCCCAAGGAGATTGGCGAGTGGGACAGCCGGTTACGGGTATCCAGCAAGGGCTATATGCTGGGGTACAACGATTTGAAAGACCCTTCCGTCAGCGGCTTTTTCCGATTCCTCGCAAAAGTTGGGGACAACGGGATGAAAATGCAGATCGTGAAGATCGGATTTGGAGGCAAGCTATGAAAATTCTGGTATATGGTGCAGGCGTTCTGGGGTGCAATCTGGCAAGAAATCTGCTGCGCGCCGGAAAGGATGTCACTCTGCTTGCACGGGGAAACTGGGCTGCGGAGATCAAGCAGAACGGTCTGCGGATCAAGGATAAATTTTCGCTCCGCACCTCGGTCAGCCGCATTCCGGTGGTGACCGAGCTTGCACCGGATGCAACGTATGATGTAATTTTTGTGGTCCTGCGCTATACGCAGCTGGATTCCGTTCTGGACACGCTGCGGGCGAACCGGACGAAGAACATCGTTTTTGTGGGGAACAATGTGCAGGCGAGGGCGCTGGCGGCGGCGCTGCCGGGGAAGAACGTCCTGTTTGCCTTTGCGCTTTCTGCGGGGCATCGGGAGGTTGACCGGGTGGTCTCCATCGACCTGAAAAAAATCACCATCGGGCAGCTGCCGGGTGCAACCTCCAATAAACAGTTGATCGGGCAAATTTTCAGCGGCACAAAGTACAAGGTCGTATACGAGCCGAACATGGAGGACTATCTGCTCTGCCATGCCGCGTTTGTGATGCCTGCGGCCTTCGCCTGCTATAAGACAGACGGCGACCTGAAAAAGCTCAGGGGAGATACCGCGTACCTGAACCGTGTGCTGGATGCCAACATCGAGGGATACTGCGCCATCCGAGATGCCGGGCACACCATTCTGCCCAAGGAGGATGCAGACTTTGAAGGGGAGAAATACCGCAAGACCTGCCTGCGCTTTTTCAAGCTGATGTGTGCCACCTCGCTGGGCAAGCTCTGCGCCTCCGACCACGCCATGAACGCCATCGACGAAATGAGCACGCTGAACCGGGACCTCAAGAAATTTTTTGATGAGAACGGCGCAGCCTACCCGGTGTGGCAGGCACTGGAAGCGGAAGCCGGGAGGTATCTGCAATGAAGTATGTCGGAATGCCCTTTGGAATGTGGGTGCTGTTTGCAGGCTCCTTTCAAAAGCAGCTGACCGCTGTGCTGGGCTATGATGCGGCCACCGCAAGAGCTATTACGAAAAAGGCAAAGCCGCAATACCGGCAGATCATTGCTGGTTTGCCGGAGTTTGAAAAAGCGGACCGCTTCAAGATGAACATCGTCAACTGCGCAATGCTCGGCGCGTTCATCCTCTCCATGCCGCAACATCCGGAGGTGGACAGGATGACGGATTACTATGCAAGATCCATGATGACAAAGCCCATGCAGTGGTTCTGCCGCAAAAGCGGAAAAAGCAAGTTTACCGCAAAGGATGTTGCCGCCATGAAAGCCACTGCCGCCCTGAAAGCAGCTGACCGCAACCCCTATTCGTGGAACATGGAGTTTTACGAATACCCGGATGGCAGCGGCTACGAGGGACGCTTTATCAAATGCGGCATCTGTGTGCTGATGAAGGAGCTGGGACTGTACGACCTGACCCCTGCTTTGTGCCATCTGGACTACACCATGAGCGAAGCGGGCGGTGTGACAAATTTTGTGCGGCAGTATACCCTTGCCTCCGGCGGACCCTACTGCGACTGCGGGTACAAAAAGAAGGGGTGACGGACGATGGAGGCGAAGGAAACCTATCTTTCCCGTGACTTTCGGGAGACTGCGGCGCAACGCTTCCCCGCGCAGGCAAAGCAGCTGAACGCCGCTTTCGATATGCGCCTGAGTGCGCTGCTGGCTGAAAACGCGGGTGCAAGCAAGGAAAAGCAATACCACCTCAAGCGGCAGATCTTACCGGGCATTGCGGCCTACGAAACCCTGCAGCGGGTCATGCCGAAAGAAGAAGCGCTGCAAACCGTTCACGGCTATGTGGAGCAACTGGCGAGAACGAGCCACAAACAGCTTGCCGCCCTGCTGCACATGCCGGGGCTTTACCGCCTTGTTCCCGGCGTTTTTGTCAAATCTACCCGGAGCGTTTTCGGCCCGGCGGCGGGCTTTGCCCCAAAAGAACTGCAGACCGGTAACGGCGTCTGGCGTGTGGATATGATGAAGTGTCCCTATCACGACACCTGCACAGAATACGGCTGCCCGGAGCTGTGCCGCTGTTTTTGTGACAGCGATGACATCAGCTATACCGGGCTGCATCCGAAGCTGATCTGGGAGAGAACCATGACGCTGGGGCGCGGCAATGACCGCTGCGATTTTTGCATGAAGGTCCGATAATAGCGGGGAGGCAGATTGGTATGGAAATCAAACGATTCGGCAATATAGAGGGAAAGACCATGATGCTGCTGCACGGAAATCTTATGTGCTGGCGGCAGTTTGAGGATTTGATCCCGCTGCTGGAAAGGAAATTCTGCGTGTATGCCGTCAGCTTCGACGGCTTTGATGGAACCGGTGAAACGACCTACACGACTGCCCGGGACCAGGCGGACAAGTTGGCCGCTCATATTGAAAAAGAGCTTGACGGACAGTTGGATCTGCTTTTTGCAGAGTCGCTGGGCTGCGGACCGGCTGTTTTTCTGAAGGCTTCCCCAACCGTTCAGATTGATCGGATGATCCTCAGCGGGCCGGAGTATCTGGATTTCGGAGTGCTGAATCGACTGATTTTGAAGGTCATGCCGCAAAAGCAATATCGAACGGCACACGAAAAGTACATGCCTGCATGGGCGCTGCGCTTTATGGGGCAGACGGAGCAGGGAATGCAGACCATGCTCCACCGTATCCCGGATCATATCAGCTTGGAATCCGTCCGGGCCACTTGGGAGGCAGGACTTTATCTCTATCGAACGGACTTTTTGGTACAGCCCGATGCAAAGGTCGCCTGCTGGTACGGAGAAAAAGAAGGACACATGAAAAAGGCCATCCAGCGGCTGCGGACGGCATATCCGAGCCTGATCGTCCGCTGCTTCCCCGGTTTCGGCCATGGCGAGATCATCAATCATCCGGTACTGCTTGTTTCGGAGATGGAGCACTTTCTGGCAGACGGCGAGACAGTGGCAGATGCGCAGCAGAATCAGGAAAGTGAAATACAATGAAGGTTACAACATTAGACGAGAAATCCATCCGTGATATCGGCCATGCCTTCGGCTATTATGACTACGGACAGGAAACGGGAATGTCTGCTGCCTTTTCCGGGAAAGAAGCCACGGCAAACTATATCTGCGCTTATGTGCGCGGGGTGCTGCGGGGCGGCTTTCTGCACACCACCAGCGAGCGGGGCGAGGGATATATCGCCTACAAGCTGTCAAAGGAGAAGATGGGACTCAAGACGATGTGGCCCATCGCCTGCGGAATGCTGCGCAACTCCACCCTGAAGCGCCTTCTGCGGTTTGGTATCGCTATCAAGCGGGGAGAAGCTTCCCTGCAAGACCGCATGGACAAGGAAAAGAAACCCTACATTTTCGTTGGACTTGTCTGTGTGCGGGAGAAATATCAGGGGCAGGGATATATGCGAAAGGTGCTGGACATTGCCTTTGCCGAGGGCAATCGGCTGGGCGTGCCGGTGATTCTGGAAACGAATGCCAAATCTAAGTGCGACAAATATGTACATCTGGGCATGGAACTTGCCGGAGTGCGGGATATCGGCGAATTTGGAAAGCTGTATGACCTGATCAAAAAACCGGACGCGGAAAAGCAGCAGTTTGTCAGTACGGAGGCATCAACATCAAAATGAAAATCACGGTTCTTGTAACGCTCATGGTATTTCTGGCATACTTTCTTGTTTTATACGGCGGGGTGGGTTTCATTCAGGACAAGCGTTTTTTCTCATCCGCACCAAAGGAAAATCTGGACGCAATCCCCGATACAAAGGAACGATTTCCCGGCGCACATAGTATCGGCTGGGTGATTGAGATCATTGCCATCCTGTTTTTTCTCGCTGCGGCGGCACTAAGCGTATGGGACGGCGTCAGAAACGGCTTCGGCTTCCTGGACTTCTTTGTGCGGTTTCTCGCCGTGCTCTACGCCATGGAGATCTACGACATCATTTTCTTTGACTGGGTGCTGCTGTGCCACTCCAATTTCTTTCCGCATTTCTATCCGGAGCTGAAGGGCGTGGTCGGTCCGCATATGTTCGGCTATAACAAGCGAACACATATCCGGCACTTTGTGATCTACATTCCCGCCTCCGCTGTGGCAGCGTGGCTTTGCGCGCTGCTTTGAGGACGTGTGACAGAAGCAATCGTTTTGGGAGGCAGAGATTTTCTATGCGTGTGATAAAAAAAGTCCTGCATGAAAAAAGAAAAACAACAGAAGCCCATATCCAGCAGCTTCAGCATAAGGGAAAACAAGGAATCCGCTACACCGCGATGATGCCAGATGCCCGATTCGCACGCAGACTGAGAGGAGAAAAACAATGATCGTACTGCAACTGCTGCTTTATTGTCTGCTGTTTACCGCAGTGGTAAAAATCGCTGTGATCGGCGGTGCTGTCAATGGGCTGTACTTTTATCCCAAGGAGGTGCAGGATCGCGCCATCGAACTGGGACTGATCGACCGCAATACGATGAACCGGAAACGAAAATGCTTTATGATACCGTTCTTTATCGTGATGCTTGCTGCTCTTGTGCTGATCATCGGTTTGTGGAACGGGGCTTCCTCCTTTGGTGAGGCCTATTGGCAGGCGCTGCTGTTTCTTGAGGTTATGAATATCTATGACGGCGTTGTAATCGACAAGCTATGGGTCGGGCACAGCCAGTTTTGGGTGCTGCCAGGGCTTGAAGATGCGCCGTTCGTGCAGACATGGAGGCAGGTGCTGAAAAAGCGAAGCATACTGGCGCTGATCTGGGTTGCGGGAGCGGCAATTGTCGGCGGTATTGTCCATTTGATTTTCTAAGAAGTTGGAAATTGCCCAAATGAAAAGCAGAATCATGAACTGCAATCGGAGGCAAAAAAGATGAAGACGGAGAAAACGAAAATGCTGATTCGATGGTGCATTCTCGGTGCGATCGGGGCAGTACTGACGATCCTGGCGGCAGGCATTGTGGTGCCCGCTTTGTCCTATCTGCTCAGCTTTGCCGCCGGAGCCATGCTGTATGTGGTGGTGGAGGAGCTGATCCCGGAAATGTCGCAGGGGCAGCACTCTAACGTCGGCACGGTGTTTTTTGCGGTAGGCTTCAGCGTGATGATGGTACTGGATGTGGCACTGGGATAGCGCATGGTTGAGAAAATTGCGATGCAAGGGGCGAAGAAAGGAAAAATATGAAAGACAGAGATCTGCCAGTTGACCACAGCTGCCATTCCAAGCCCTGCAAAAGACGGATTGTGGAGATCGGATTGAATAAACAGTATGATTGATATCATTTTTCATGACAAAACGGGGGTCACTCCCTATAATCCCGGACAAACAGGCGGCTTTGAAAATGCGGCCGGAAGTGGAGAAATTCACTATTACCGGCTGTTTGATGGCGTGGGGATCATGCTGCTGCGGCTGGAGATGGAGACCTATACGGAAATCCGCACGCAGATCGGTATGATAGAGATCAATTTCTGCATCAATGGCCGTTTTGAAACCAGCTTTTCCATGCGTGACAGCGTTCTGCTAAAGCCGGGGGATATGGCCGTCAGCTGCTACGACGGACGGCATGGAACACGTTCAGAGTCACGGTTCCCGCTGGGCTGTTACGAAGGGCTGTGTCTGGAAGTTGATCCAGCAGCCGCTCAGAACTGGCTTGAGAAGAACGCACCGGGCTTTTCGGTGGATTTTGCGGTACTGAAGCAGAATCTTCTGGGAAACCGATGGTTCATGTTCGGTACGGCAGGACCCCGCTGTGAGCACGTTTTCCGGGAATTGTACGAAAATGCGCCCTACATGGATCTCCGGTTCCTGCGGCTCAAGGTGGTGGAGCTGTTGATGCTGCTGAGCCGCATTCCGCAGGAGGAAGGAACGGACTTGTACTGTTCTACCGAACAGACCGAACTGGCACACCATCTCCGGGATCACCTTCTGACAAACCGGGAGGGGTATGTCTCCCTTGCGCAGCTGGCAGAAGAACACGGGATCTCGGTTTCGCACCTGCAAAAAATGTTCAAACAGGTCTACGGTGTGCCAGTATACCACTATATCAAGGAATACCGTCTGGAACAGGCTGCCGTAGAGCTTGTCCGGAGCGCAAAGCCCATTACGCAGATTGCACAGAATGCAGGATATGACAACGCCAGCAAGTTTTCGGAGGCTTTCCGGAAACGATATGGAACGACCCCGTCGCAGTACCGCACCCACGCAAATGGACTCGCAAAACGGAGCAGGGAAATCAGAATGGAGTAGTCCACGGCCGAAAAATATGCTAAAGTACAGAGCGGTTAGAACAAACTTACTTTAAAACCGGAGGTACTTTCATATGATGATGAAAAAGAAATTTGTTGCAGTGGCCTTGTCTGCGGTCTGCCTGCTGTCTGCTGTCGGCTGCGGCCAGCAGAGCGCAAGCACAGCGTCTTCGGCATCCAGCGTTTCCTCCTCGGTGGCTTCTTCGGCTTCCGCAAGTCAGGTAATGGATGCGGAGGATTATCTGTCTGGTATCAGCGGGACTTATGTGGAACTGTTCCCGGAGATGGCAAAGAGTGAATACCGGAATTTGTGGATCGACGCTGCGACTCCGCTGGTAGGCGAGGACAATGCGGAATCGGCTACGGATATGCTGCTGGGAATGTGCATGGCAGAGCCGTATGGCGAGGAGGCTGTTGAAAAATATGCAGCAGATCCGGACAGCACGGCGTTCAACTGCTATTTTCTGGGCGGCGTGGAAAAATTCGTGATGAATGGCGACACCATCACCGGTCTGGATGCGCAAGGACAGGAAGTGTTTGCACACACCTACCAGAAACTGGATGTGGACAATGAAAACAGCTTCCTCTTCTACCAGAGCGAGGATACGGATTCCGGGGAGTTTACCTACTTTGCCTTTGCGCCCGATACGATGGAAACGACGTATCATCTGGAATTCCGCTATGCAGAGAATCTCGACGACCTGCAGAGCTGGTATGAAGGAAATTATGCTTATTGGAATGCTGCCGCCATCGCAGAGGACTATGATCAGGCAACTATGGAAAATGTCATTGAACTTTTCGTCACGGAAAATTTGTCTGAGGCAGAATAAACGGCACATGCGCACCCGATCATGTCAGGCGGTACGCATGGCAATATTACGGTAAGGATGTGATTTGATTGAAAAAACGATCGGACTTTTCCCGGCTGATGGGCTATGCAGGCGGACATCGGGTATTCACCTATGCTTCACTGGTGCTCTCCGCTGTCAGCGCACTGATGGCGCTGATCCCGTTCCTCTATATCTGGATGATCTTGCGGGATGTGCTGGCTGTCGCACCTGACTATGCACAGGCGGTGAAGATCCCCCATTACGGCTGGATGGCAGTGCTGTTTGCGGTGCTGGCTTACCTCATTTACATTGCGGCACTGATGTGCTCCCATCTGTCGGCGTTCCGGGTGGCGACCAATCTGCGGCTGGAGGTTTCCGAACACCTTGCCACACTGCCGCTGGGCTTTACGGAGACGTTTGGCAGCGGTAAGCTGCGCAAGATCATCCACGAGAGTACTGGCGCAGCGGAGACATTTCTCGCCCATCAGCTGCCGGACAAATATAATGCAATGGCAACACCCATAGGTCTGTTGGTTCTTTTGCTTGTGTTCGACTGGCGGCTGGGTCTGCTGAGTCTCGTTCCGGTGGCACTGGGCTTCGTCATCATGTCCGCCATGACAGGAAGGCGGATGGCAGACAAAATGCGGCAATACGGTAATGCGTTGGAATCAATGTCTAACGATGCCGTGGAGTATGTCCGCGGCATCCCGGTGGTGAAGATTTTCCAGCAGACGGTCTATTCCTTCAAAGCGTTC
>ENA-ORTH01000070-ORTH01000070.1-human-gut-metagenome-genome-assembly--contig:-NODE-70-length-113792-cov-5.024829_pt1 | contig 113792 bp, 115 predicted proteins | sample MGYA00241914_ERZ509192 | MGnify/ENA primary metagenome ERZ509192 (study PRJEB26280, sample SAMEA2338826) | human gut metagenome | biome: human gut; feature: human-associated habitat; material: faeces...
GCAGGATTCTCCGCCTGCGGCGGGTTGCATCAGCAACATTTTCATCTCCGCCGCAACACCGCCTTGCGGTGCACTATCTTATTGCGGCGTGTGCGTCCCTAGCGGAGCGTTTTTATTTAGGAAAGAGCTTATCACGCTAATGCGCGAAAGCTCTTTCCTAAATAAAAAAAGACTGCCAAGCTGACAGTCTTTTTTATCTTTGAGTTTCTTCCCTATTTACGTTAAAAGATTTCCTTTAAAAGATGATATGTCTCGGACAAACTTCTTTACATGCCCCACAGTTCGTACACTTTTCGTAATCAATATGAGCACAGAAATTATCCACCTTGATCGCCTCACTCGGACAAGTCTTCTCGCATTTTTTACATCCGATACACCCTACTTCACAGTTGGCAGTCACAGCCTTGCCCTTCGCATTGGAACTGCAATGTACAAACACCTCCTGCGGATATGGAACCAACTCAATCAAATGTTTCGGACATTTCGCAACACATTTACCACAGGCTTTGCATGCCTCTTTATCTACGACAGCGACTCCATTTACAATATGAATGGCATCAAATGGGCACGCTTTCACACAGCTACCATATCCCAGACATCCGTAATCACAGGACTTCGCCCCGCCACCTGGCACAAAAGCCATCATCTCACAGTCTTCCACACCAGTATATTTGTAATTCAAATGCGTCTTAGAACAGTCACCGGCACATTTGACAAACGCCACCTGACGGACAGACTCCGTAATTTCCTCGCCCATGATCTTAGCAATCTGCTTCGCAGCAGCATCACCACCGACCGGACATGCATTTACGGGAGCTTCCCCCTTCGCAATCGCCGTTGCCAAACCATCACATCCCGGAAAACCACAACCGCCACAGTTATTTCCAGGCAGAGCCTCTCTGACTGCGATTTCCTTTTCGTCCACTTCCACTTCGAATTTTTTGCCGGACACCCCCAGGAAAATTCCTATAAAGAGGCCGACACCTGCCACAACCACAGTGGCAATGAGAATTGCTGTAATATCCATACGATCTGCCTCCTTAAATTAATCCTGAAAATCCAAAAAATGCTATTGCCATCAGTCCTGCAGTAATCAACACGATGGGAAATCCCTGAAAAGATTTCGGAATATCGTTGTACTGAATTTTCTCTCTCAAACTTGCCATAAGCACAATAGCCAAAGTAAAGCCAATTGCTGTGGCAAAGCCGTTTACGGTACCCTGAAGAACATTGTAAGACTCCTGCACATTGATGAGCGCTACACCCAAAACTGCACAGTTCGTAGTAATCAGCGGCAAATACACTCCCAAGCTCTGATACAGAGACGGCATCGTCTTTTTTAAGAACATTTCCACAAACTGTACTAGCGCAGCGATTACCAGAATGAAAACGATCGTCTGCAGATACTCCAATCCCGTCGGTACTAAGATAAATTGATAGATCAGGCTGGTGACAAAAGACGACAACGTAATGACAAAGACAATCGCACCGCCCATGCCGGCTGCCGTGTCAATCTTCTTAGAAACTCCAAAAAATGGACAAAGTCCCAAAAACTGACTGAGCACCACGTTGTTTACCAGGGCAGATCCGATAATGATAATCAGTAATTCTTTCACTGTTTGTCACCTTCCTTTCCCGTGCAGGCTGAATTCTTGCAGGACTCACAGCCGCTACAGCACCCGCCGCTTTCACTGGGATCAATGTGACGTTTTGCCGCACCTAATTTAAAACGATTCTGCAGAGCAGATAAAGCTGCCAGTACAAAGAAAGCACCAGGCGCCAACACAAAGATTGTGATTGGCTCATATCCCATAACACCGTTAGCAGAATCCGCTAATGGCAGAAGCTGCATTCCGAACAGCTGTCCTGCCCCGAGCAATTCACGAACAGCACCAATGCAGGTGATGCTCAGTGTGAATCCAAGTCCCATACCAATTCCATCAAACAAGGAAGCAAGAGGTTTGTGCTTGGACGCATACGCTTCGGCACGCCCTAAAATAATACAGTTTACCACAATCAGAGGAATATAGATACCCAAAGCCGCATATAGACTTGGAATAAACGCCTCCAATAAAAACTGTACAATCGTCACAAAAGAGGCCACAACCACGATGAATGCAGGGATACGAACCTTATCTGGAATAAAATTCCGCAACATTGAGATAATCAGGTTCGACGCCGCCAAAATCGCCGTGGTAGTCAGACCCATGCCGACACCATTGACTGCTGATGTAGTGACCGCCAATGTCGGACACATTCCAAGAACCAGCACGAAGGTGGGATTTTCTTTGACGATACCGTTGACAAGTCTCTCAACCGGTGAGTTAGCCTTCATAGTTTAATTTCCCCCTTTCTCATACTGGAACGCGCACAGACCAGCGTTTACGCCGTTGGTCATCGCGTTGGTCGTAATTGTCGCCCCGCTGATGACGTCGATCTGATTTTCTTCTGTCGCACCATTTTTGGTATACTCAAATTTTTCTACATTCTTACCCGCAAACTGATTCTTAAATTCATCTGTGTCTGCCTTCATTCCCAATCCAGCAGTTTCACTGATAGATAGAACAGAGAGACCATTTAATGTGCCATCATCTTTTACGCCCATCGCAAACTGGATATCCCCGCCGTATCCCTCAGAAGTCGTAACGGTAAAGGCGTAACCGAGAGGAGCTCCGCTCTCATCCACCGCCAGCATCACTTCGTCGATATTCTCTCCTGTATATCCATTTTTATCCAGATAGCTTTCCAACTCCGGATCTTGTGTATCAGATACAGTCTCAAAGTCTGCGGCTTCCGCAAAAACTGCCTTGTAGGCCTCTGCTTTTGCTCTCGCCTGCTCTGCCGCGATAGGAGCCGCCGTGATATCATAGACAAGTCCCAGCAAAAGACCAGCGACCAGAGTAATCAAGGTAAGAGCAAACGTGTCTTTTACAATGGTATTACTTTTCATGCTTTTTCCCTCCTTTGCCAAACGCCGTAGGACGGGTTACTTTCTCGATCAGCGGAACCAACAGGTTACAGAAAATGATTGCGTAGGAGACACCTTCCGCAGAGCCTCCGAACAGGCGGAAAATCGCTGTCAAAATACCCAGGCAGCACCCATATACCAGCTGTCCTTTCGGCGTAATCGGAGTAGTCACATAGTCTGTGGCCATAAACCACGCTCCCAGCATCAGGCCGCCACCAAACAGGTGAGCTCCCAGATAATTCAGATCAAAGCCCATACCGCTGGCCATCATATAAATGCAAATAAAAATTGCAAAACTTCCGATGTAGGTAAGCGGAACTTTAAAATCAATCACTTTAAAAGCCAGCAAAATTGCCGCACCGATCAAAAGCGCAATGACAGAAGTCTCACCGATAGTTCCCTGAATATTACCAATAAACATCTGAGAAACCTGCACGTCTCCCAAACTGCCGTATTCTTTCATCGCAGCCAGAGGAGTTGCCCCTGAAACCGTATCTACGACTGCATGTGCCCCTTCTGCGACTTTAAAGTTTGTCATGCTTCCCGTGAAAGAAATCAGCAAAAAGCATCTAGCGCCCAGGGCCGGATTCATAATATTCTGTCCCAGACCACCGAACAGCTGTTTTACGACAATAATCGCGAACGCGCTACCCAATACGGGAATCCACAGCGGAATCTCAGGCGGCATATTCAATGCCAGCAAGAGACCAGTCACAACTGCGCTGAAATCTTTGACTGTATTCGCCTTGTGCATAAAATGATCAAAAAGCCATTCAAATAATACACTGGAGGCCACAGTCACTAATATTACCAGTAAAGCGTGAAATCCAAAGTTCCACACTCCAAATACAGTAGCAGGCATCAATGCGATGACTACCAGCTGCATCAGTCTGCTCGTGCTCATCTTGTCCCTGACATGAGGATTCGATGACACATTATACATTTCGTTCATGTTCTCTCCTCCCTCTACCCTCTCTTACGGCTCGCAAGAACCATCTTGCGCATTGACTTAATGGACTGCGTCAGCGGACGTTTAGCCGGACAGATATAACTACAGCAGCCACATTCGCAGCATTCCATTCCGTCAAACTCCTGGAATTTCTCCATATCTCCGTGCTGGGCAAAAGTCGCCAATCTGGCCGGTATCACATGCCCCGGACAGACACTGACGCAACGGCCACAGTTGATGCAGGCAGTCTCCTGTACATGGGAGACCTCATCCCGAAGAAAGCTCAAAATTGCAGAGGAAGTCTTCGTACACGGAATATCCAAGCCATACATGGAAAAGCCCATCATAGGACCTCCAGAGATGATTTTCTCCGGCTGACCCTTAAAGCCTCCTGCTGCCTCCACCAATTCATTCATATTTGTTCCGGTGCTGACCAGGAAATTCTTAGGCTGGGCAACTGCATCTCCCGTCACCGTGACAATACGGTCAATCACCGGTCTTCCCAGCATAACAGCTTTATAGATTGCAGTGACTGTATCCACATTGTCCACCACGCACCCTACGTCTGCCGGCAGCATGGAAGAATTGATCTCACGCCCGGTGGTCGCATAGATCAACGCACGCTCACCACCCTGCGGATATTTTGTCATGAGAGCTTTTACTTCTATTCTTGGAATGTCTTTTACCAGCTCCTCCATCTTTCGAATACAGTCTGGTTTGTTGTCTTCAATGCAGATGTAACCCTTTGCATTGTCAAACAACGCCAGCATTACCTTCAGCCCTTCTACTACCTGCTCTCCTTCTTCCAGGAGTCTTCGGTAATCTGAAGTCAGATAAGGCTCACATTCCGCACCGTTGACTAATATGTACTCAATGCTCTCCGGATTCTTAGGAGCCAGCTTCACATGGGTTGGGAATCCCGCTCCGCCCATACCTACGACTCCACCCTCTTGGATTCTCTTCAGAATTTCCTCCTTGGTCAGCTCCCCCAGAGAAGTCACTGGTTGATATTCTACTTCCTCATACTGCTGATCATTCTCCACAATGATTGCATTCGCCATTGTTCCTGTCGCTGTCAGACGGGGTTCCATCCCCTTTACGGTTCCAGACACCGACGCGTGGATAGGTGCCGACACAAAACCACCGGCTTCCGCGATCACCTGTCCTTTTAAAACGCGATCTCCCTTTTTCACCACAGGCTTAGCAGGAGCACCGATATGCTGCGACAATGGATAGGCCATGGTCCCTTTGGGAAGATAGACCTCAATGGGCTGTTCTTTTGACAATTCTTTCCCGTCAAAGGGATGAATGCCACCTTTAAAGGTTAATAGTCCCATTTATTCATTCAACCTCCTTTAATCAGTATTGTTTCTTCAGTTTTCGTACAGAAAATTTTACTGCACACTGAGGCTTTTTGGCATCAGGTTGTAAAAACCTGGCCTGTCTGATTTTACCAAATTATCAGACGTCTTTTTTATTTCCCTGGATATACTATACAACTTTTTCTACAAAAAATCACTATTTTTTTTTGAGATTTTGGTATATAATTAAGTACAATTTTAGAAGGAGAAGAAAAGTATGATTGTTAAAAACTCCCCAATTACAGAGGGTTTAGAGGCATTTGATATTGTTAATTTATTGTCTTGTCAAAGCAAACATAAGTACGTTTTATTGGACATAGAAACCACTGGTTTTACTCCAAAAAATTCACAGTTATATATGATTGGATGTATCCATTTTTCAGAAAATTCATGGATTCAAACACAATGGTTAGCCGAAACTTTTGATGAAGAGTGGAAAATTTTGCAGGAATTTCTGACGCATTTTCAGGGGAATTTTCACTTCATCACTTACAATGGAGACCGTTTTGACCTGCCCTATCTCACAGACAAAAAATCTCAGTGCCAATGCATCAAAGCGCTGCCTTGGCAGAGTTCTTTAGATCTTTATAAATTATTAAAACCTTATAAAAAAATGCTAAATTTTTCACACATGAAGCAGAGAGATCTGGAAAATTTTTTGGGATTTAACAGAAAATACGATGTGAGTGGCAAAGAATGTGTCACAATTTATCAGAGGTTCCTCCGGGAAAATCAACCAGAGCAGGCTGAAATCTTGCTGAACCACAATCGCCAGGATCTCCTGGGATTGCTGAAAATTTTATCTATGCTCACCTACACCCTGCCTTCTGCCGGGGATTTTCAGATTGAGGACTTAAGCACAGATCAGCAAAGTTTTAAAGCAGTTCTTCGTCTTCCTCATAAGCTACCGAAATCTTTTTCCTGGGAGGACGAGTTGTTTCACCTGCAAGGGGATAAAGAGATGTTGGCATTTAAGACTCCCCTGTCCCAAGGCCGCCTTAAAAAGTTTTATCCGAATTACAGCGATTATTTTTATCTTCCCGGAGAAGACATGGCTGTTCACAAAAGCCTAGCCACATACATAGATCGCTCTAAAAAGAAAAAAGCTACAGCCAGAACCTGCTATACCTGGTTTGACTGTAACTTAAACTTCTTAAATGATATTCCGACTGTAAAAGACTGGCTGACGGATTATTTTCGGCTCGCCGTCTCCTGCCAATGACTTTGAAAGCTCCCACATAAAACGGTGAGCTTTTACTTTTTCCCTACTATTGTTTTCCGACCAGCATAAAATTTACTGTCGCTGTGGCAATGACATTTCCGCTGTTCTCCGAGTAACAATTAGTAGTCAGATTCACCAATCTCTTTCCCATACGGTCGATTTTGGCCTTCACCAGCATCGCATCTCCATCCATGGCAGGTGAAAGATAATTGATATTGATGCTGATCGTGGGAGTTATCGTATGATTTGCAAAATGGCTGGTAGTGATACCGCTGGTGGTATCGATGGCAGAGGCGATAATTCCGCCGTGCATACTTTTCATGTGATTCAGCTCCCAGTCTAAGACCGGATAACGCACTGTGACAGATCTCTCCTCGTAGTCCCAGTCATAAAACTCCATTTTTAGTTTCTGGTAGAGGTGATCTGGCTGCCTACTCTCAATCTCTTTGATATTTTGGCGAATCTCTTCCTCCATCTTTTTGATTTCTTCTGTCGTCTTTACTTTCCCCATAAAAGTCTCTCCTTTTCTATGTATAGGAACAAAGTGTGCAAGCCCACTTTGGCTCCTCCATTCCCTCAATCTTGAGGGGTACAACCCCACTTTGTGCGCCGAACGCAGCCGCCTGCGGCGGATACCTCTTGTGTGAGTGCGCATCCACAGCGGAGCGTTTTTGCTATAGGAAAAAGCTTTCACGCATTAGCGTAATAATGTCTTTCCTAGAACATAATCGAATAGAGCGGGATAACTATCCCGCTCTATCTAAGCATCTCCGTATTCAGAGATCATCTCCATCTTCTATATGCAAATCTGCATATTACTCCTCTTCAGCCGCTGCATCCTCTTCGGCAGATTTCTCATCCGCGGGTTTTGCCGCCTCTAGAGCTTTCATACTCAGGCTGATCTTCTTTTCCTCACCGTTAAAGTCCACAACTTTAGCCTGAATTTCCTGGCCAATATTTAATACATCAGCAGGCTTCTCCACATGCTCTCTAGAAATCTGAGACACATGAAGCAGAGCATCTACTCCAGGTGCCAACTCAACAAACGCGCCAAAGTCAGTCATTCTCGCAACTTTTCCAGTAATCACATTTCCAACTGCAAATTTCTCAGCAGCTGTCAACCATGGATTCTCTTCCGGAAACTTCAGACTCAGAGCAATTTTATCGCCGTTGATATCTTTGATTAACACTTTGACGGTATCCCCAACTTTAAAGACTTTCTTAGGATTCTCCACTCTTCCCCAGCTCATCTCTGAGATGTGAAGCAGTCCGTCCGCTCCGCCTAAGTCGATAAATGCGCCAAAATCCGTCACATTCTTAACCACACCTTCTACGGTATCTCCTACGGAAATTCTAGCCATCAATTCTTTCTGCTTCTCAGCTTTCTCAGCCAGCAGAAGCTGCTTACGGTTACCAATAATTCTTCTTCTCTTTGGATTAAACTCTGTGATTAAGAATTCAATTTCCTGGTCTGCATATTTGCTCAAATCTTTTTCATAAGTATCAGATACCAGACTTGCCGGTATAAAGACTCTTGCCTCATCCACAACAACACAGAGACCACCATCCAGTACCTGAGTCACTGGAGCTCTCAGAACCTCCTGGTTCTCATACGCCTCTTCCAGTCGTTTGTTGCCCTTTTCTGCCGCCAATCTCTTATAGGTAAGTACAACCTGTCCCTCACCGTCGTTTACCTTCAGGACTTTCGCTTCCATGGAATCACCCACATGCACCACATCCTGCAATACAATACTCTGATCATTTGAGTATTCATTCTTCGTAATGATACCGTCTGCCTTATATCCGATATTCAGAATAATCTCATCATCTTTTACATCAATGACGGTACCCTGGACAATCTCTCCATTTCTGATAGTTTTTAATGACTCCTCCAACATCTGTTCAAAACTTAATTCTGACATGCTTTTGAACCTCCTCAATAATTTTGTTTGGGGTGGATGCCCCTGCTGTAATACCTACGCAACTACTGGATTGGAACATTTCAGAATCCAAGTCGACAGGTGACTGTATATAGTAAGTATTTCCACATTCACATTTTGAGATTTCATACAACTTCTGTGTATTCGAGCTATGCTTGCCGCCGATTACCAGCATGGTGTCCACTTCTTTTGCGATCTGTTTCGTTTCCCTTTGCCGATCCTCTGTAGCATTGCATATGGTATTTAAAACATTATTATCATACCTCTTTTTTTCAAGAATTTCAACTAAATCTTTAAATTTGTTGTAATTAAATGTCGTTTGGGACACAATACACACAGGATTGCCGTTCATAGCCTGATATTCTTCTGCTTCTTCCACAGTTTCGATTACCACAGGCTTCGACACTGACCATCCGCAGATTCCTTCCACTTCCGGATGTTTCGCATTTCCAATGATGACAATATTTTTCCCCGCCTTGCTCTCGCGCTCCACGATCTTGTGAATTTTCAGCACATTAGGGCATGTCACATCCACATAGGACAGTCCTAGGCTCTCCATCAGCTCATAGACCGCCCTTCCCACCCCGTGAGAGCGGATGACAACAACCCCATCTCTGACAGAGTGTAACTGTTCGATGTTCTCAATTACTTTTACTCCCTTTGCTTCTAAATCTCCCACTACAGACTCATTATGTATAATGGGCCCTAAGGTATAGATAGGCTTTTCCTGGGACTCAATCAGCTCATATACCTTATCCACAGCCCTCCTCACACCGAAACAAAATCCTGCATGCTCTGCAACTTTTACATTCATCTTTGCTCACTCCTCGCTCGGTACACCGCCATAATTTTTTCCACAACCTCGTCGATTCCCAAGTCAGAAGAGTCTACTAGCACCGCGTCATCCGCCTGGCACAGAGGAGAAATTTCTCGTTTCATATCCCTCTCATCTCTGAGGATAATGTCTCTTTCAATCTCATCTAAATCACAGGAAACTCCTTGTTTGACAAGTTCCTGATAGCGCCTGAGCGCCCGAGTGCGTGCACTGGCTGTCAGATATATTTTTACGCCGGCATCTGGCAGTACTTTCGTCCCGATATCCCTTCCATCCATAACGACACTGTTGGTCCTCGCCAAATCCTGCTGAAGCTGCATGAGCTTCTCGCGGACTTTTGGATTTGCCGAACTCACAGAGGCCATATTACCTACCTCTTCCGTGCGCAATTGCCCCGTCACATTCTCACCATTCAACAGCACCTGCTGTTCTCCGTTTTTGTGAATGATAGAAACATCTGCACTCTGACAGGCGCTCTCCATGGAAGCTGAATCTTCTGGGCGGATATGATTTCTCAACAGATACAGGGCCATAGCCCGGTACATCGCTCCAGTGTCCACATAGATAAAGGACAATTCTTTTGCCACTCTTTTGGCAATCGTACTTTTGCCGGCACCTGCCGGTCCGTCAATTGCAATATTTGTAACCATTGATTCCTCCTTTATTTTAGTGCCTGCGCAGCCAGGAAGGCTGTTGACCAGGCAATCTGAAGATTATATCCTCCAGTCACCGCGTCCAAGTCCAAGACTTCCCCGGCAAAATACAGACCTTTCATTTTCTTTGATTCCATTGTTTGGGGATGAACTTCTTTGACAGAAACTCCTCCCCTGGTAATGATCGCTTCTTTAAACTCTCCAATTCCCGTAATTGTGAAAGGAAAAGATTTTATCAACTGTCCAAATGTCTGCCTCTCTTTTTTGGAAATGTCGTGTACTTTTTTCTCTGGCGGGATTCCACTCAGTTCTACCACAACCGGAGTCAGAGAAGACGGAAAAAGACCAGAGATTACATTTTTGAACTGTTTGTTCTTCCCTTCTTCAAAATCCCTCAAAATTCGCCGATCTAACTGCTCAGCTGAAAGTCCAGGCTTCAAATCCAAAGAGGCTAAGAGTACCTCACCCTTTTCCAAATATCTTCCAACTCGGCTACTGGCAGATAAAATCATAGGTCCTGTAACCCCGCAATGGGTAAACATCATCTCTCCGAAATCCTCATAGACTTTTCGAGAATTCCGAAAAATTGTCAAAGAGACATTTCTTAAAGAAAGGCCTTGTAGTCTGGGGATATAGTCCTCCTTGGCCGTCAACGGAACCAAAGAGGGGGCTAGAGAGGTTACGGTATGTCCACACTCTTTTGCAAACCGGTATCCGTCTCCCGTAGAACCTGTGGATGGATAGGATAGTCCTCCAGTCGCTACTAGTACATGTTCTGATGGCACAAAAACACCACCTTCCAACTCTATCCCTCTGATTTGCTCCCCCTCACAGAGCAGCCTTTTTACCTCTGTGTTCAGATGAATCTGCACACCTGCACGCTGCATCTGTCTTGCCAGACCACTGATGATGTCCGAAGAGTGATCTGACTTTGGAAAAACGCGGTTCCCCCGTTCCACTTTCAAGGGCACATCTGCCTCCTCAAAAAAGCTCATCACAGCCTGGCTAGGGTAGGCATAAAATGCACTGTAGAGAAATTTAGGATTGCTCACAATGGCAGAAAACAATTCTTCTGTGGCACAGTCATTGGTCAGATTGCAGCGTCCTTTTCCTGTGATATACAGCTTCTTCCCCAATTTTTCATTTTTCTCAAAGAGATGGACCTCATGCCCTCCTCTAGCTGCATGTACCGCGGCCATCATTCCGGCTGCACCGCCCCCCACGATCAAAAATTTTGCCATGTTTCGTATTCCTTTCTCTATTTTCTCACATATACCTGCTATTATACCAGAAGGACAACTTCAATTCCAGTAAAATTCACCGCTCATCGCGTATAAAAGAGGAGACCTGCCTCAAGCAGACAGGTCTCCTCTAACTTTACAATTTTTAAACAGGATAAGCTCCATTTTGGGTATCCGCCATCTTAGCGTCCACTTTCGTCTTCTGTGCTTCACGGTACTTGAAGAAATCCGTCGCAACCTGTGGGAACAATGCGTAGGACAGAACATCCTCATCTTGCTCCTTGTACTTAGCCATCTCACTTTCCAAAGTCTCCAGCTCGTTGTCAATCAGATCTGCTGGGCGGCAGGTGATCGGCTCCTTATCTCCAATACATTTTTTCACAACCTCTGGGTCAAAGGGTTTTACCGTAGCGCCGTATTCACCGCTTAAGATTCCCTTCGTCTCTTTTGTAACCATCTTGTAGCGCTCGCCCATGATAACGTTAAACACAGCCTGAGTTCCCACAATCTGGGAGGATGGAGTAACCAATGGCGGCTCGCCTAAGTCTTTTCGCACTCTCGGAACTTCCTCCAAAACCTCATAGAATTTATCCTCCGCATGCTGCTCTTTGAGCTGAGAGGTCAGGTTTGAGAGCATACCGCCTGGTACCTGGTACAGCAAAGTCTTGATATCCACACCCATATTCTTTGGATTTAGCAGACCGCTGTCCAGAGCCTCGTCACGAATTGGGCGGAAATAATCGGCGATCTCTGCCAGCAGATTCTGGTCATAGCCTGTGTCGTATTCTGTGCCCCGGAAAGTCTCGACCATCACTTCCGTAGCCGGCTGGGAGGTGCCCAGCGCAAACGGAGACATTGCGGTGTCAATGATGTCGACACCCGCCTCCACAGCCTTCATATAAGTCATGGAAGCCACACCAGAAGTGTAGTGTGTGTGCAAATCAATGGGAATCTTCACCGTCTCTTTGAGGGCCTTTACCAGCTCCGTAGCCTTATAAGGCAACAACAGGCCAGCCATATCTTTAATACAGATGGAGTTCGCCCCCATCTGCTCAATCTGCTTTGCCTTCTCTGTCCAGTACTCCAGAGTATAGGCATCTCCCAGAGTGTAGGACAAGGCCACCTGAGCGTGAGCATTCTCTTTGTTTGCCGCAGTCACAGCGGTCTGCAAATTACGCAGGTCATTCAGACAGTCAAAAATACGGATAATGTCAATTCCATTTGCCACAGATTTTTGAACAAAATACTCTACCACATCGTCTGCATAGGGACGATATCCCAGAATATTCTGTCCTCGAAAAAGCATCTGCAACTTTGTATTTTTAAAGCCATCACGCAGTTTGCGCAGTCTCTCCCACGGGTCTTCTTTCAGGAAACGCAAGGAAGCGTCAAAAGTAGCTCCTCCCCAGCACTCCACAGCGTGGTAGCCGACTTTGTCCATCTTATCAATAATCGGAAGCATCTGTTCCGTTGTCATTCTTGTTGCGATCAGAGACTGATGCGCGTCACGCAGAATCGTCTCCATTATTTTAACAGGTTTTTTCTGAATCTCGGACATCTTAATTCCTCCTATAAATTTTCTGCGGCGACTCGCTTATACACCGAAAATCGCCATGAAAGTACCGGCTGCTACTGCCGTACCGATAACACCTGCCACATTCGGTCCCATGGCATGCATGAGAAGGAAGTTCGTAGGGTCAGCCTCAGCTCCTACCTTCTGGGACACACGAGCCGCCATAGGAACTGCGGACACACCGGCAGAACCGATCAATGGGTTGATCTTGCCTCCTGAGAGCTTGCACATCAGTTTACCCAGCATCACTCCTCCAAAGGTACCAAAGGAAAAGGCCACCAGACCTAAAATAACGATCTTAATGGTATCCCAATTCAAGAATGCCTCGGCACTGGTGGTAGCACCGACAGAAGTACCCAGAAGGATAACCACGATATACATCATCGCATTGGAAGCAGTCTCTGTCAGCTGTTTTACGACACCACTCTCGCGGAACAGATTTCCCAGCATCAACATACCAACCAGTGGAGCGGTAGTAGGAAGAATCAGACACACAACTGCTGTGATGATGATTGGAAACAGAATTTTTTCCAGTTTTGATACCGGTCTTAACTGTTCCATCTTAATCTTACGCTCTTTCTCCGTCGTGAACATCTTCATAATCGGAGGCTGAATAATTGGCACCAAAGACATATAAGAATAGGCTGCCACTGCAATGGGGCCCATCAACGATGTCTGCCCCAGCTTGCCGGCCAGGAAAATAGACGTCGGTCCGTCAGCTCCGCCGATGATAGAAATCGCTGCCGCAGCTTTTCCGTTGAATCCAAGGAAAATTGCCAAGAAGTAAGCCACATAGATACCCAGCTGTGCTGCCGCACCCATTAGGAAACTTTTCGGATTTGCAATCAGTGGCCCAAAATCCGTCATAGCTCCGACTCCCAGGAAGATCAGGGAAGGAAGGATGCTCCATTCATCCAACAGATAGAAGAAATGCAGAAGTCCCGCAGCTCCCCCGGATGATTCTTCCGCTGACAAAATAATATCTGGATAGATATTTACCAAGAGCATACCGAAGGCAATTGGCACCAGCAGAAGAGGTTCGTATTCTTTTTTGATTGCCAGATACAGGAAGATGCAGGCTACCACAATCATCACATAGTTTCCCACGGAAAGATTAAAAAAGGCAGTCTGATTCACCAGATTTGACAATGTATCACTTATATAAGACATTTGTCTACCTCCTGATGTGTATTAGTCCATTGTCGCAAGCACATCTCCGTTTTCTACCGCTGCGCCTTCTGAGACGTCAATGCTTGCAATCGTTCCATCCTGCGGAGCTACAACCGGAATCTCCATTTTCATGGATTCCAAAATCACAATATTGTCTCCTGCTTTCACAGACTGTCCCACAGATGCCTCTACTCTGAGGACTTTTCCTGGCACAGAAGCATTCACTTTGACAGAACCAGCACCTACACTCGCTGCAGGAGCTGCAGCCGCAGGAGCTGCCTTCGGTGCAGAGACTGCTTTTGTAGCTGCCTGAACGACTCCGTCTGTGGTCCCCTCTTCTACTGTCACCTGATATACGTTTCCATTTACTGTAATTGTATAATTTTTCATGGTCAATTCCTCCTAATTTATCTCACCATTTTTTGCGTTTTACTTTTCGAATCGTCCGTACTTGGAAACCATCTGTGCTGGTTCCCTCTGCGGCCGCAATCGCCGCAGCGATGACAGCGATCAGCTCCGTGTCATCAGATACATCCTCCGTCAGCTTCTCGGTCAGTTCCTCCGGCTCTGACAAGAGAACTTCTGTCTTCCGTTCCTGTGTATCCTGAGGCGCCTGCTTCTTCTTTCCAATAGAGTCCACCCATCCAGGAATGTATTTCAGCAGAGAAATCACAAAACTCAGGAAAATCAATACGACAAACACCGTTCCAAGTCCCATCAAAGTATTCATCGCCGCGCGCTGAAGATTTACAGACTTTGGATACTGTACTTCCACACTCAAAGTAGAAGGAGCTCCTGTCTTATCAAATTCAAACACAAAATTTGAATCCGCATTCTCAAATTTCGCCGGTACTGTCACGGTATATTTTTTTTCAGTCTCGTCGTACTCTGTGGTCACATCTCCAGCCTCGGTGAACGCACCCAGCTCTCCTTTTGAGCCTTCCCATGCCTCCATGGCATTTTCGGTGAACTCATCCCCGGAGTTCATATAATTCTCTATGTCACTGTCCGTCAGTTCCACAATCGTCTGAACCAAGCCGATAGCGTTTTGCTCTGCCTGACTTTGAATGTCTGCATTGAGCGTACTCTCCTTTTTGCCGCCGCAGGCACACAGAGAAACCACGCACAGAATCACCAGAGAAAGGCTGATTAATCTTTTACTTGTCTGCTTCATCAATTTCACCTCGCTTAGACTGTTCCATGCTTCTTCGCCGGACGGTCTTCTCTCTTTGTGAACAGCATCTCAAAAGCACCGATTACATATTTTCTGGTATCCTGAGGCTCGATAATCGTGTCCACGTATCCTCTCGCCGCCGCAGACTGTACACTGTCCTGCAACTTTGCATACTCAGAAGCTTTCTCGCGTATCACAGCCATATCTGAGTCTGCATACATAATCTTAGCTGCCAGATTGGCGTCCATCATGCCGATCTGGGCATCCTTCCACGCATAGACCATATCCGCCCCCAAAGCTTTACTGTTCATCGTTACATACGCGCTTCCAAAGGCTTTGCCTACAATCACATTCACTTTGGGAACTGTGGCCTGCGCAAAGGCATAAGTCAGCTTTGCCACAGATTTTGCGATGGTCTTCTCAGAGCATTTGCCGGCAGAATATCCTGAGGCATTGGTCAAAGTCAGGACAGGAATCGAAAACGCATCACAGAACTCTATAAATTCTGCTGCCTTTCGGCATCCCTTAGAAGTCAGACTGCCGTCAAACTGAGCAGTCTTATTTCCCTCCTGGTCATACACTTCGCTGCGGTTAGCCACTGCACCTATAGTCATGCCATTCAGCTTAATAAAACCCGTTACCATCTCTTGGGCATAGTTTTCTTTTATCTCAAAAAAGATGTGATTGTCTGAGATCTGAGACAGCGCTATCGCCGTATCTCCCGCACAGTTCACAAGCTCTGAGCAGACACGGTTCAAATCGTCTGTACACTCCTCGTAAGAGGCGTCATCTTCATTATTTGAAGGTAGCATTGTCACCAGTGTCCGAATCTTCTGCAAGATCTCTTCCTCACTTCCGACACCATCCACCAGACCAGTCTCCTCGCTTTGATACAAAGCGCTGCTGGTATCGCATTTTTCCTCATAGTTGTCCTCAATCGCATTGGGAGAATTGACAAACAGTCTAGCCCCTTTGTCAGCCATAAAAGTAAAATCTGTCAATGCTGGGAAGATGGCCAAACCACCACCACAGATTCCAAAAATCCCCGTAATCTGCGGAATCACACCGGATGCCAGTGCCTGCTTTCTGTAGATCTCACCGAAAGCGTTCAGAGCATCTGTCGCTTCCTGAAGCCGAAGCCCGGCACAATCCAGCAGCCCGATCACCGGTGCCCCGGTTTTCATTGCCAAATCATACAAATTGGCAATCTTTTTGGCATGCATCTCACCAATGGTACCGTTTAACACGGACACATCCTGGCTGTACACATACACAAGATTGCCATCAATAACACCATAGCCGGTGATGACTCCATCGGATGGTGTCTGGATTCCAGTCAAGTTAAAATCTGTGCTTCTGGCAGTGATACTCGCACCGATCTCAACAAAACTGTTCGCGTCAAGCACGGAATCAATTCTCGTACTTGCTAAGCTGGTTGTTGTGTTGCTCATTCTTTTGCCCTCCATTTTCTATATTGTTAAAAATTATAACCAAAATTTTAGCCGATTTTATTATAAACTGAAAGTTATCTTTTTTCAATGATTTTCCAAGTCGCTATGTGAATTTTTAAATTGCTAAAGTGGAAAGGTGAATAAGTTAAATTTATTAAAAAAAGTGGCGCCCAATCATCATAAAGACGATCGAGCGCCACTTTTCTTCTCAGTATCCACTCATACGACCACATGGCCATACCAGTGAACACTATCTATAGGGGGAAAGTAAAGCAGCTTATTTAATAACTTGAATCCATCCTTCTGGAGCTTTAATCTTACCCTGCTGAATACCGGTCAAGGTCTCATACAACTTCTTCAGAACAGGTCCCATCTCACTCATGCCGCTCGGCATGCAAATCTCTTTTCCATGATCGACAATCTTGCCAACTGGAGAGATTACTGCTGCTGTACCACACAGACCACACTCAGCAAAATCTTTTACTTCCTCGAATAATACTTCACGTTCCTCTACTTCCAGACCCAAGTATTCTTTTGCTACATAAACTAAAGAACGGCGGGTAATGGAAGGCAGAATCGTATCGGACTTCGGTGTCACTACCTTATTGTCTTTTGTCACAAACAGGAAGTTCGCACCACCGGTCTCTTCCACCTTTGTTCTGGTGGCAGAATCCAGATACATATTCTCATCATAGCCTTGATTATGAGCATCTGTAATTGCATATAAACTCATTGCATAGTTCAGACCTGCTTTGATATGACCAGTTCCATGAGGAGCCGCACGGTCAAAGTCGCAAACACGAATGGTAATCGGCTTTGCACCGCCTTTGAAATATGGTCCAACAGGAGTACACAAAATACGGAACTGATATTCTTTTGCCGGCGCTACACCGAGTACCGGATCACTTCCAAATATAAATGGTCTCAGATACAGGGAAGCTCCTGAGCCATAAGGCGGAACATATGCCTCATTGGCAGCTACAACCTCCTTCACAGCTTCCATGAAACGATCCTTTGGAAATGGCGGAATCTGCAATCTGAGAGCGGATGCTTCCAAACGCTCTGCATTCATATCGGGACGGAAAGCTACAATATGGCCATCTTCTGTAGTATAAGCCTTTAACCCCTCGAAAACAGTCTGTGCATACTGAAGAACTCCCGCACTCTCGTTAATATGTACTACAGGATCATCAATCAATGCACCATCATCCCATTTGCCGTCTTTGTAGTTTGAGACATAGCGTTTGTCTGTAGGCATATAAGCAAACCCTAGACTACCCCAATCGATGTTCTTTTTCTCCATAATTTAATACCTCCATTGTGTTAAGAAACTTCTATATTTAAATGAACAATTTTAAGCCTCTTCGGCAGCTTTTGCTTTTCTCGGAACAAAGAATCCGATCAGCCCTCCGATCACTGCTGGCAGAACCCAGCCAAGCCCCATGGAATCTAGTGGAAGCATTTCCAAGAATGAGAAGTTCATTCCGAAAGTGCTGTGCAGAGTGTCAAAGCAGGTGATAACAAACGCCACCAGACACGCCGCGCCCGGAAGATAACACCTTAACAGTCTGTCTTTAAAGAACGAGCAGATAACCAATATGATTACTACCGGATACAACAGACTCAAAATCGGACTTGCGATAGCGATAATCTGATTCAAACCGATATTAGAAACTGCAAAACTGAATACAGTAACAACAACTACCAGGGTTTTGTAACTTACCTTTCCTTTGAAAAGTGTCTCAAAATAAGAGGCTGTTGCGGATGTCAAGCCAATTGACGTTGTCAGACATGCTAGTCCCACGATAATTCCCAGAAGAACCATACCGCCGAAACCTAAAAGATCTTGGATGATCATTGACAACAGCTTCGCATTGTCCGTTACTTCTGGATAGACATCAATTGTAGTCGCACCTAAGAAGGTAAGTCCGCCGTATACGAACAGCAAGAGAACCGCGGAAATTCCACAGGCACCCATCATAGCACGGCTGCACTCTTTTCTTCTCTCGTACCCTTTTTTCCGGGCACTCTCTACAATAATGATCGAGAAGCACAAAGCCGCCAGCACATCCATGGTCTGATAACCATTTACAATACCTGTATTAACTACAGAAGCAGCGTCCATACCCGCCCCAATCTCACCGATCGGCGTAACTACTCCCTTTATAATCAAAACGATCAGAGAAATCACCAGCAGAGGCGTTAAGATCTTTCCGATAATGTCAATAACCTTGGACTGACGAATCGTCAAAAGCAATGTAACTGCAAAAAATGCAAATAAGAAAATTACTTCTGCAACTCTGGAGATGTCTGGATTAATCGACTGTACGGCCATCTCAAACGTCGTCGTTCCCGTTCTAGGAATCGCCAGAAATGGTCCAATACACAAAACGACTGCCGTATTGATTACTACACCTAATTTGTCTCCGATGATATTCGTCACAAAAGCGACGGTTCCGTCTCCCCTAGACATTGCATATACTGCCAGCGCGGCGATACCTACGTCCACTCCCGCAAAAGCAATAAATCCTAATATCCAGTTTGTTCCTCCCAGATAACCAAGCATGGGTGGAAAGATCAAATTTCCTGCACCGAAAAACATAGCAAACAGCGCAAACCCAATTACTATTATACCACCTTTTTGTTTCTGTTTTTGTTCTGTCACCCCATAGCCCTCCTTCTCTTTTAAACCACTCTATCGCTGCCTGCACATCTACGATGTTTTTAATTGTTTGCTACCTCTTAATCGATACACTCCACTCCCTTTGCAAGGGCATCCAGATTGATCTGAATCAGTTTCGCTTTTCTTCCTGAAAACATATGGCGTACCATTTCTTCCAGGGTTTCTATTTTAAGATTTCCAGTAGCTTTTGCATAGGCTCCCAACATAACCATATTGGCTACTTTGGAATTCCCCAATTCCGCCGCGATACTGTCACAAGGAATTTTGTACAATGTGATATCGTCTCTCTCAACTTCCTTTGTCACAACATCACTGTTGACAAATAGAATTCCTCCTTCCTTCAGTTTTGGTAAAAATTTATTTAAGGCCACCATATTCATAGCGATAAACTCTTCCCACTCACTGAATACAGGAGCTCCAATTCTCTCATCAGACAAAACCACATAGCAGTTCGCAGACCCGCCGCGCATTTCCGGACCATAAGATGGAACCCAGGATACTTCCAAGCCTTCCGTCGCTCCCGCTTCTACCATGGATTTTCCAATAGACATTACACCCTGGCCGCCGAAGCCGGCAATCAAAATTTCCTTTTTCATGCAGTTACCTCCTTAATCACTCCCAATGGATAGTACTCTGCCATATTCGTCTTTACCCACTCATTTGCCGCCAAAGTAGTCATACCCCAGTTTGTCGGACAGGCACAGAGAACTTCCACAAACGTAAACCCTTCATTGTTTAGCTGTTTGGTAAACGCTTTTTTCAGTGCTTTTTTTGCTTTATTGATATTCGGCACATCTGTGACACAAACTCGTTCCGCATAAACCAGACCACCCAGAGTAGCAAGCATCTCAGACACTCTCATAGGCTCTCCATGCAGTTCCTTACAACGTCCTTGTGGAGCTGTCGTCGCTCTCTGACCAATCAGAGTCGTAGGCGCCATCTGTCCTCCGGTCATACCATAAATTCCATTATTGATGAAGATCGTCGTAAACTTTTCTCCACGCATCGCTGCATGAACAATCTCTGCTGCTCCGATAGATGCCAAGTCTCCATCACCTTGATAGGTGAATACTGGTTGATTCGGATGAGTTCTTTTGATTCCTGTCGCCACAGCAGGCGCACGGCCATGGGCAGCCTCGATGGTATCACAGGCAAAATAATTTCCGGCAAATACAGAGCATCCAACTGGACACACCGCAATCGTATCATCGATAATGTTGAGTTCTTCCATGACTTCACCGATTAATTTGTGTACGATTCCATGACTACAGCCAGGGCAATAGTGCAGTTCAGTATCCTGAAGTCCTTTGGTTTTGGTATATATCATTTTCATTCTATCTGACCTCCATTTCAAAACAATTCCATGACTGCATAAACCTGTTTTGCTGCCTTTACGATATCGTCCAGATAAGGAATGCTTCCACCGCTTCTTCCATACAGTCTGACTGGCTTTCTTCCATTAACTGCCATACGCACGTCTTCCACCATCTGACCTTCACTCATCTCTACTGCCAGGAAACCTTTCACCATATCCCTAGATGCCAGTTCCTCTAATACTTCTGACGGGAACGGCCACAGGGTAATCGGTCTTACCAGACCTACTTTCATTCCCTCTGCTCTCATCTCTTTGATTGCAGTCAAAGCAATTCTCGCCGGAGTTCCATAAGCCACCAAAATCAATTCCGCATCATCCGTGTACAGACACTCCCAACGGCACTCTTTTTCTTCGATCTCTTTGTATTTTTTCATCAATTTCCGGTTATGAGCCTCACAATCCTCTGCCTGGATCAAAAGTGATGTCAGGAAATGATTCTTCTCTCGTCCATGCAGTCCGCTGGCTGCCCAAGTATCCTTTGACGGAATATCCCTCTTAGGAATCTCATGCCACTCAATCGGTTCCATCATCTGGCCAATCATACCGTCTGCCAAAACCACAACCGGATTCCGATACAGATCTGCTAATTCAAATGCTTCCTGAGTTAAATCTACGGCTTCCTGGATACTCTCTGGCGCCAACACAATCGTACGGTAGTCCCCATTTCCTCCACCTCTTGTAGCTTGGAAATAATCACTCTGTGAAGGCTGTATAGAACCTAAACCAGGACCGCCTCTCATTACATTAACAATCACTGCCGGAAGCTCTGCGCCGGCTATGTAGCTGATTCCCTCTTGCTTTAAGCTGACTCCTGGCGAGGAAGAAGAGGTCATTGCACGCATTCCGGATGCTGCTGCTCCATAAACCATGTTAATTGCTGCCACTTCTGACTCAGATTGAACAAAAACTTTTCCCACCTGAGGCATACGCATAGACATGTATTCCGGAATCTCATTCTGAGGAGTGATTGGATATCCGAAAAATCCATCACAACCTGCCCGAATCGCTGCCTCAGCTATTGCTTCATTTCCTTTCCAAAGTTCTTTACTCATACCTCTCTACTCCTTTACCTTATTCTTTCCCAACAGAGATGGCTGAATCTGGACAGATTTTCGCACAACTTGCGCATGCGACGCATGCCGTCATATCTGTCATCTCAACCGGATAATATCCTTTGCCATTTGGTTCCTGATGGCCCAGTTCCAATAGTTTCTTCGGACAGGCCACCGTACATAGTCCACAGCCTTTGCACCGTTCCCTATCAATCATCCAAACCGCTGCCATTTTGTGTCCTCCTTTTCTTTCTATATTTCCCAGGGTTTTTTCATATATATCCGAATCGGCAGGAGTCTGTCCCCCAACTGTTCTCTCAAACTTTGTTCCTGCGCTATAGTTTTTTCCACAGCGTGGGCAACTACAGGAATTCCTGTGCGCTGTGAGAGCTTCTCCGCGAGGACGATTCCTTTCTCGATATCTGAAATCCTGGTTTCTGTACACATGTGCGTGTTATTTATAATTCCGTCGATGGGCAACCCTGTCACCGCTTCGATCTCACGAAAATAGTTTTTTGCAATCTCCACGGAAGCTGTCTGAGGGCGATTCGCATTTAAGACAAATAACATACGATAATCTTGTCTTATCACCTGCGGTTGGTACCTAGCTAACACTTTCGCTCCGACCATATCTCCACCCACATCCCAAATTGAAGTAATACTCTCGTCCTGAATCAGGGTGTTCAGCTCCACAGGCATGGAAGGAACATCTGCGTCGGCGCAAGCTTTTGAATTGGCCACCAGCCAGATTCCTTTCTCTTCAAACAGCTCTCCTTTTTCTCTGGAACGAAAATATGGATTTACCACGTCCAAGTCAGCCAAAGCTACCCTTTTCTTTTTCTCTGCCAGCATCAGTGCCAAGTTTACTGCCAGCTCCGTCTTTCCACTGCCATAATGTCCGACCATGATAGTCAGACGCTTTTCTGTAATCCACCCCATAAGCTTCTCCCAATCAATACTGCTTTGCTTTCTCCTGTCCCTCCAGCACTCTGAGTACACCGAATGCAAGAGCTTCCATCTCGTTTTCTCCTGGATATATCACTACAGGAGCTACAAAGTCCACACGGTCTTTAATCCAGTTTGTCAGTCTCTTATCGTAAGCCAGTCCGCCGGTCAACAAAACGGCATCTACCTTTCCGGACAGAGTTGCCACTGCCGCGCCGATGTCACGGCTAATCTGATAAGCCATAGCTTCATAAAACAAAGCCGCTTTTGCGTCTCCGGCTTCAATACGCTTACCGATTTCAATTCCGCTGTTGGTTCCTAAATGAGCCACCGCTCCAGATTTTCCATTCATGACCTTCTGGAAACTTTCCATATTATCGTAGGTATCATTTAAAAAACTGTTAGCTAACGCAGAATACGGAAGCCTTCCCGCGCGCTCTACGGTAAACGGTCCTTCGCCTTCCAACGCACTGTTCACCTCCACGGTACGCCCTTTTGCATGGGCGCCTATGGTAGTTCCTCCACCGATATGAGCTACGATTAAATTCAACTCTTCATATTTTTTCCCGATGCTCTCCGCGTAGCTGATAGCCACCGCTTTCTGATTCAGAGCGTGCCAGTTGACATGACGCCGCACTTCCGGTCTTCCGGTAACTCTCGCAATCTCGTCCAGCTCGTCTACGCTGGTGGGATTTACGGTGTATACCGGAATGTTATACTTCTGTCCCAGCTCATAACCGATAATACCGGTGCCATTGGAAGCATGGGACCCATATCTTTCAGATTTCAGATCTTCCACCATCCGCTCATTGATCTCATAAGTTCCGCTCTCAATTGGACGAAGAAGACCTCCTCTTGCTGCAATCGCATCCACCTTCTCAATAGGATGACCCTTTTCTTCCAGGATTTCCATGACCTTTTTCTCACGGAAACCAATCGGATCATCGCAGGCCAGCTCTTCCGCCGTGTGCCGGAGAGTTTCCACAAATAAGGGATTTTGTCCCTGATAGATTGCAATCTTTGTGGAAGTAGAACCAAGATTGAGCACAAGTACGTTCTGTTCTTTCACCTTATTCTCCTTTCTTCTCTTTTGAGGCCGTCAACAATGCAAGCGCAATAGAATTTAATTTCGCCTGCTCTGAATCTGCCCGTGAAGTCACAACCACTGGAGCTTTTGCCCCGATAATGATGCCTGCGTTTTCCGCTCTTGCAAAAAAGACCAAGGATTTGTAAAGAACATTTCCCGCTTCAATCTGCGGAACCAACAGGATGTCCGCCATTCCCGCAGATGCATCTTGAATTCCTTTGTGTTTGGCAGCCTCAACGGAAACCGCATTGTCCAGAGCAAACGGGCCTGCTACGGTACAGCCGGTGATCTCTCCTTTTTGATTCATCTCCACCAGCTCCTGTGCATCCAAAGTTGCCTGCATCTTAGGATTTACCTTCTCCACTGCACAGATACAAGCTGCTATCGGATGCTCGATCCCCAGTGAATGGGCAACAGATACTGCGCTTTGAACGATCTCCTTTTTGGCATTCACATCCGGTGCAATATTCATTGCCGCGTCCGTCACCAGAAACAGCCGGTCATATCCGTTTACCTCAAACACTGCCACATGGGATAAGACTGCAGCTTTTCGAAGCCCATACTCCTTATTTAAAACTGCCTTTAAGATGACGGAAGTATCCACGATCCCCTTCATCAAAATATCTGCCTTGCCCTCTGATACCAGCATCGCTGCTCTTTTACAGGCTTCGGCCTTGTCCGGTTCGTGAATGATTTCAAACTCCTGCGGTGACAACCCTTCCTCCGATAAAATCTCCTGAATCTTATCCGAATCCCCCACTAGGATTGCGTTGGCTAATCCGTAATCTACGGCCTTGTGAACGGCTTTTAATACCTCAGCGTCCTGTGCAGCGGCCACTGCGATTGTCTTCTTAGACTGTCCTTTGACTGCCTCCACAATCTCAGAAATACTTGTAATTTTCTGCATAGCCCCTCCTTGATATGTAATACATATTCATAACTTGTATGATGTCATATTACAATGTTTTTTGTCTTATTTCAAGACGGAATATTTAACAAATTACCCCCCCCCATTTTGTGAATATTTTTTTGATTATTTGAAATATTTGTACAAAAATAATCTTATTTTTCTTAAGATCAGAATTGTCATAACTGTATAAACATTTGACTTTTCGTTTTATATGAAGTATGCTTAGCTTAAATCTTTCAAAAGTAAAGGAAAATATTATGGAACTGCAAGATAAGAAAAAGACTCTGTCCCAGCAAGTTTCCGACGGACTTTATAACCTGATTGTCATAGAACGACAGTATAAACCAGGTGATAAACTCCCTAATGAAATGGAAATCTCCGCTATGTTCGGCGTCAGCCGTATCACAGTAAGAGATGCTATCAAGACATTGGTCAGTCAAGGAATTCTAAATGTTTACAGAGGAAAAGGTACTTACGTCGCAGAGAATTTAAATATATACTCTGAAAAAGACCTAAGTAATCTAAACCGGATACGACTTCAATTGGATGATTTGTTTGAGGCACGTCTGGCTTTTGAGCCGGTTGTTACCGCTTTGACCTGCCAGAGAGCCACAGATTCAGAAATCGAACACATCCTTTTCCGTGGCGCACAAGTTCAAGAGGCAATACTTGCCGGTACATACAACGGTAAAGTAGAGCGGAAATTCCACAAATCTATTGCACTTGCCAGTCACAATGAATTTTTCAATGTCGTCACTCCCATCATCAGTAATTCTATTGAAACACTCCTCTCTGTAACAAAAATTAACAAGACTTTGACAGACATTCCTCTAAATGACCATGCAATCATCATGCAATACATTAAAAAACGCGACTCTGAGAGTGCAAGATGTGCAATGGAACTGCATATACGAAATGTCTTCGACGAATTGTTGAATCGAACAAATGGTTAGATTTTACATCGTAATTGTTTTATAGGGGAAATTTTATGGGGAAACGGGACACAAAAAGCCTGGCCTCCAGTCAATCAACAGGCTGGAAGCCAGGCTTTTTCGCGGTAATCGCCGCAGATATTAATGAAAAAAACGGTGAAACACCTGGTCCATACACCAGGCAAAATTTATTCTCTGAACAGAAGCCGCAAGTTTTACCGGATATTCTTGCAATTTCTCACCGTCCAGATAAAAACTGACTGTTCCCACCTGCTGGCCTTTTTTCACAGGCGCTCTCAGCATCGAGGGTGTCTCGCAGTGCATTTTGATCTTTTCACCTTTTTTTAGCAAAATTCTCTGATCTTTATCTTTTTGTGGACATTCACAGATTACATTTACCCGAGCCGTGTCATAGAGTTGCCCACTCTTAGGAATTCCATCCTTCACTGTAATCACATGCAAGGACGGTTCTTTCCAATAAGCCGCCAATTGATAGTTTTCCATCCCATAGTCCAAAAGAGTGCGTGCATCCTGCCATTTATAGCTCTTGTTCCCCGGCCATCCACAAGCCAGTAGTGCCACGATAAAAGTACGGCCATCTCTCTGCCATGCGCAGACATAACAGTATCCTGCATCCGCCGTAAACCCTGTCTTTCCGGCAATGACTCCATCCATCATGTCCAAAAAGGCATTGGCATTGGTCACCACAAACTGCCGTTTGCCGCTGATGTCTGAAAAACTGTACTCACGTGTCTGCGCAATTGTCAGGAAAGCAGGATTAGAGATCGCATAGCGCATGATAAGCGCAAGATCTGTGGCTGTCGTCCCATGTTTTCCTCCTGTATCGCTGGCATCTAGCCCATTCGGCGTCACAAAATGAGTATCCGTACAGCCAATCTCTTTTGCCTTGTCGTTCATCATCTTGGCGAAGCCTTCCACGGACCCACCGAGGTGTTCTGCTATTGCCACGGCTGAGTCGTTGTGACTCTTAAGCATCAGTGAATACAGCAGATCTTCCAGATAGTAAGTCTCCCCCTCCACGATGTTCAGCTGCACATCCGGTTGAGCTGCTGCTTTCGCTGAGACAGTCACCACATCATCACCGTCTCCTAGCTCTAGCGCCAAAATACAGGTCAGTACTTTTGTCGTACTGGCATTGGCACGGACAGTCTTACCATCTTTCTCATAAAGAACTCTACCATTCGAGCCATCCATCAAGACAGCTGATGCCGCGTGCAGCGAGCTTGGCTGCAATTCCTCCGCAGCTCTTACCGGACAACAAGTCCAAGACAATAATAGATTTATACTCAAAAACAATCCAATCCATCGTCGATAAAATCTCTCCATAAGCACCCCCATATCTTATTCTATGAAAAAACTCAACAATTATTCCTATCTTTGACAGACCAAGCTGCCAAAGCAACAGGAATAAGCGCTTCATTTTTCTCAAAAATAAGTCGGGGACATTGCGTCAAAATTCATTTTCGTGTATGATAGTAGCTGAGGTGATAAGGTGAAAAAAAAGACAGAATTAGCAGAAATAGAAGTATGCAGTGAAAAACACACGCATACCCACATCAAGAAGAACATTATCCCGAATCCGGAGGTTCTCCAGAATTTGGCAGATCTGTTCAAAGTTTTCGGAGACCCCACAAGAATTCGAATCTTATATGCGCTTTCCGCTCAGGAACTCTGTGTCTGTGACATTGCATCCATCCTGGAGATGAGCCAAAGCGCAATCTCCCATCAGCTTAGAGTTCTAAAACAGAGCCAGCTGGTAAATTTCCGAAGGGACGGCAAGACCGTCTATTATTCTCTGGCTGACTCCCACGTGGCGACGATTCTCAACCAGGGATTAGAGCATGTGCTCGAGTGAAGTTGCATCACAGATATTTATAGTTTCGGTCGAAACGGGCAGGCAGTGGTTCCAGTGTTTTTGCGCATACTGACACGCTTTTCAAGAGATCAGGCGCATCGCTTTTAGCTGTCTCATACAATGTTCTCAATCTGTTTAGATAAGGATCCAAAGACGGGTCCTTTTCTTTTCGCATGATATGCTCTGACAGCTTCCCTTGCCCGCAAGCTTTCAGCGCTGCTACTAGCAGTCTCTGCTTCCAGGAGTTCCGATAAATCATAAGATTCGTAGTCCTCTTCATCATACACAGAGAACGGTAGATGGTCAGAGGAGAAAACTCTGGAAATACTTTCTGTATCGTCCTAGCAGTTTTCCTATCAGGCTGAATACAACAGGATGGACGGTAGACAAAGGGGTCCTTTCCGTCTTTCTCCATAAGCAGACGATCTAACTCCTTTTCAATCAATGTGTGAGATACCTCAGACTCTATAGAGTAAATATAAGGATGACAGGTACTGTCCAGGAGAAAATGACAAACAAATCCCAGCAGGTACACAAAAAGTGCTTCGTCTCCCTCGTCATGTGCACGGCGCAGTCCTCTTTCCAGGAAAGGTCTCGCAATCTCCTGGTGCATGTTTACCCCATGCTGATTCACTCGGTTTTTGTACAGATGAAAGTAAAATAAAATGTCAGGGCCATGCAGTCCAATCCGGTAGAGCCGTCCATGGCGCCGGATTTTTTCTCGTTCTTCCTGCGGGAGCATACGATAGACTTCCCGCCCAAAAAGATCGTGGGTAAATGTAGTCGGCATCTTTGGTCTCCTCCTATATATCCAGACGCAGCTGTATTTCCTCTTCCGCTTCCGCCTTAAAGTCTTCCATTTTCACCGGATTCATAACCGGCAGTTCATCCAAATTCTCCACACCGAAACAGCGCAGAAATTCCTCTGTAGTTCCCAGTAAAATCGGTCTTCCCGGCGCGTCAAGCCTTCCTAACTCTGTGACCAGACCATATTCCATCAATTTGTTGACTGCATGGTCACACTTAACCCCTCGTATTTTCTCGATTTCCAATTTCGTCACCGGTTGCTTGTACGCGATAATCGACAGCGTCTCCAACATCACATCCGAGAGTACTACCTTTTTGGGCTGCATCGCAATACGAATCAGATAGCTATAATACTCCTTTTTGGTACAGAGCTGATATGCCTGGTCCAATTCAATAATCTGAATGCCTCGGTCTTCCTCCTGATAGCGCAACATCAGATTGTGAATAATTTTTTCCGTGGTTTTATGATCCTGTTCTAAAGCCTTTGCAATCAAAGAGAGCTCGACCGCGCCTCCCATCGCAAACAGAATCGCCTCAACCGCGGCTTCTAGTTCCTTCAATCCCATATCTCATCCTCATTTCTCCACACGATCAATGATGATGTCATCAAACAGTGACTCCTGAGCCACCCGTATTTCTCCCATCTTCATCAATTCTAAAATAGCTAAAAATGTGACGACCACCTGCATCTTGCCGGCCTGTTCTTCTAGAAGATCTCGAAAGGAAAATCTACCGTGGTTGCCGGCATAGGCTCTCACATATTCCATTTTCTGTGGCAGGCTGACATCTTCTCTTTCAATCTTTCCGAATTTACTGCGGATAGGGTCTACTTTATCCTCCTGTCTGCGAATCACAGAACGATAAATCGCATTTAGCCTGTCTAAGGTAATTCCTTCTAGCAGCTTCGCCGGGTTCACCGGTACACGGTATTCCAGGACTTCTCTGGGAATATCCGGTTCTCGGTAAAAGATCTTATCCGCATCCTCCATGCGATCTTTTAATTCATAAGACATATATTTGTACATCTTATACTCCAAAAGCTTTTCAACCAATTCCGCCCGAGGATCCTCTTCAGTTCCTTCCTCATTCACTTCTTTAGGAAGCAGCATTTTGCATTTGATATCCAGCAAAGTCGCTGCCATCACCAAAAATTCGCTCATGACGCCCAAATTCTCTGATTCCATCTGATGGATATAAGCCATATACTGATCTGTAATCTCCACAATGGGAATATCGTAGATATCAATTTTATTTTTGTCAATCAGGTGGAGCAGAAGATCTAATGGACCTTCGAACACCGGAAGCTTCACGGGAATCGCCATATCTTACCCTCTCTCGTCGTCTCAAAAATTCACAACCTACATTGTACTGAAAATCTTCGTATTTGTAAAGCGCCAACGTCAATCCGCCGCGCACAGCGTAACCTCCAGCAAAACTCTGGGATTGTGAATTCGAAACGGCAGCGTGTGCTCGCCCAGACCGGCACTGACCAGCATTCTTTGGTCTCCTCGAATAAAATCCCCGCAGCAGTATCGAGGAAACGGCCAAAACTGCGGAGAGATCAAACCGTGCCGACGCGAAAAGCGCATCAGTCCCCCGTGGTAATGGCCGGACAGAATCAAATCTGCTCCCCAATCAAAATAAGCCTGCCCATATTTAGGATTATGTGCCAGGAGAATCTCAAACTCTCTTTTTGTGTCCCCTCTCTCACCTTGTAAAAGCTCAGTGATATGCTCAGCGGTGAGCCGAGGGGACAAAGGCTTCTTGTAAAAGCTCTGCTCTAGTTCCAATCCATAGATTCGAAAAGAAGTTCCTTCCACATCAAAAGTCTCGCTCTCGTTGTGCAGCATACGCACGCCGCAGGATACCAGCTCTCTCTCATAGTCCATATACCTGCTGCCGTAGAACTCAGTATTTGTCATCATCCGGTGCTCATGGTTTCCCAGTGCATACCATACTGGATAATTCTCAGCTAATCTTTGGAGCAGTTCCAGAGAAACTCGCATTCCCTGCCCGAAATGCAGCTTTCCCACAATCATGTCTCCGCCCACCAAAATCCCGTCCGGCTTAAAAGAAGCAATCGCCCTTAGCAAGCTTCGGTTTTCTCCTGCGAATTCTGTTCCATGCAGATCACTGAGGAAGCAAAATCGCACCGGTCTGCTTCCCGGAATCATTTTCTTAGACTGAAATGTATAAGTTTCCAGACAAAATTTCGGTGTTTTCATTGGTAATCCTCCCTAGAATTTTAATCCGTACGCCAAAGATCACTCTCTGGCAGCTTCCCTCCGGTACCACCACTGGGATACTTCCTTTAGACAGTCCTGGTATTCCGCCTTTTCCACCGTCTTGGCAGCCAGAATCGAGGCCTCTCCTATTTTTTCTCCCTCCAGATAGTAGACAGTCTTTCCCACTGTATCACCTTTTTTCACAGGCGCCGTCAATTCTTTCAGCTTTGTCTTCTGCGTGATCTTATCCAAACTTCTGCCGGAAGTGTCCAGATAAGAGAATGCTTTGCCATACTCTCCTCTCACCTGACTCTCCTTCCCCCTGAGGACCTTAAGCTGAAACGTCCTGTCTGGATTCGGCTCTTGATATAGGCTACACTTGGCAAAACCATAGTTAAACATCGCCGCCGCGTCAGAAAAACGCACCTTGTAATCTGGCGCCGCCATCACCACAGAGATCAAAGACATCCCATTTTTCTGGGCTACCGCAGATACACAGTATTTTGCCAAACTCGTGCTGCCAGTCTTAAGACCCACACAGCCCTCATAGCTACGGATTAACTTGTTGGTATTGGTCAATCCGAATTCACTGGTACCCTGACGGGTCTTATGAGTAATGGTATCCATCCAGATAGAAGAGTACTCCAATATTTTCGGATAGTGTGTGATTAATTCCCTGGACATCAGCGCCACATCATAAGCCGTTGTATAATGATTTTCAGAATCTGTCAGCCCGCAGCAATCCTCAAAGTGTGTATTTTTCATTCCCAGAGACTGCGCTCGGTCATTCATCTTTTTTACGAACTCTTCCTCACTCCCGGCTATGTGTTCAGCCATCGCCACGCTGGCATCATTTCCGGAGGCAATCACGATGCACTTAATCATGGTCTCCACATCCTGGGTCTCTCCTTCCTCTAGATATACCTGAGAACCTCCCATGGATTTTGCATAGGCACTAGTGGTAACCATATCGTCCATATTCAGACTGCCGTTCTCTATGGCATCAAAGATCAAAATCAAGGTCATGATTTTTGTGATGCTGGCTGGACTGCGCTTAGTATCCTTCTCTTTCTCATAGAGGATTTCACCGGTAGAAGCTTCCATAAGTACTCCATAAGGCGACTGAATCAGTCCCTTCTCCTCCTGCTCATCTTCACTCTCCTCTTCCCGGGAATCTACAGTCTCCCCGGTAAATAACACCCGGGCCTGCACGTTATGTATCGGAATGCTGACTGGCAGGAACAATGCCGCGAACAGAAGCCATGCAGTTATTCTCTTCCCCATAGTTCACTCCCATAAAAAACTTCTCTTTCTATTTTAGACTTTTGTCTTTGGAAATATGCAAAAAACAGGATACCATCCTCTATCTGCAATGGTATCCTGTCCCCTAAAGCATCGGTGCACACAGACGTAGAACGCTCTGCATCATACGCTCTGGTAACTTTCTGCCTGAACAGAAGGTGATCGTAATTTTCTTGCAGTAGTCCAATGTGTCTATATAATCCTGCTTCACATCCATAACCGCCTGGTTTCCATACATCCAGACCCCATTTTCAAAATGTAGATAAAGGCTTCGATAATCCATGTTAATCGTCCCGACAACTGCAATCTTGTCATCACACACGAAAGATTTCGCATGAAGAAATCCTGGCTGATATTCATAGATCTTCACTCCTGCCTCTAAAAGTTGTTCGTAGTAAGACCGGGTGAGCAAAAAGACAATTTTTTTGTCCGGAATTCCGGGAGTCATAATCCGCACATCCACACCGCTTTTCGATGCGAGGCACAATGCCGTCATCATCTCATTATCAATAATCAGATATGGCGTACAAATATAGACGTAATATTTTGCTCGATTGATAATGTTCAGGTAGACATTCTCCCCCACCGTCTCATCATCCAAAGGCGTATCACAATAAGGCTGAACATACCCTTCTCCCTGAAACGGTGACGGGTGGTAACGATGTGGAAGATAGCTCTTAAAATTCGACACCTCGTCCGTCTTCGTTACCACATTCCACATATGCAGAAACATCGCCGTCAAATTCCAGACACCTTCCCCTTTAAGCATCACAGCCGTATCTTTCCAGTGGCCAAAACGTTCCTTTTGATTGATGTACTCATCAGCCAGGTTAATACCTCCTGTAAAACCAGTATGTCCATCGATCACACAAATTTTTCGGTGATCCCTGTTGTTCATAATCACATTCAGAAGCGGACGGAAGGGATTAAAAACTTCACACTTGATTCCTTTTGATCTGAGAAACTCGTAGTATTTGTGAGGCAACGTAGTTAGACAGCCGAAATCATCGTAAATCAGACGGACATCCACCCCTTGAAAAGCTTTCTTTTCCAGAATGTCCAGAATAGACCTCCACATCACTCCGTCATTGATAATAAAGTATTCCATGAAAATATAGTGCTGAGCATTCTCCAACTCTTTGATTAGTATCGGAAAAATGTCGTCTCCCACTTGAAAATATTCCACAGACGTGTTTTTATGGAGCGGATAACCAGAAAACCGCTGGATATACTGAGATTGAATCGCCACTTCCGGGTCTTTTTCCCAGAGCCCTTTCATAGCCATAGGGTCTTCCCTCAGATACGGCCAGCTCTCATGGAGAATACTGTCAAATTTCTCCTGCATAGCCGTAGCAACCCTTGATTTTCCGAATAAAAGATACAATACCATTCCGAAGACTGGAATCGCTAAAATCAAAGTAATCCAAGCCAGTTTATAAGACGGATTGATTTTTTTATTTGCGATCCACAGCACACAAAGAACGCTGATGATACTCAGCACGGCAGATGCATACTTAGAATAATTGTTCAAACGCCAAAATAGCAACAAAATCCACCCTAACTGTACCAGCAGGGCGACAGCCACATAAAAAATCCGGTTAAAAATTAATTGCAGTAACTTTTTCAAGACTTTTATCAGCATAATTTCTCACTCCCTGAGACAATTTAAAACATAACTCCCGTAAATAAGATTTATCGCAGCATCGCGAGAGTTTGATTTAAAAAATCCCTGTCGCACAGACAGGGATTTTTTGCGCACATTAATTATATTTACGTTTTCTTGCAGCTTCAGATTTTTTCTTACGACGAACGCTTGGCTTCTCGTAATGCTCTCTCTTACGGATCTCCTGCTGAATGCCTGCTTTTGCACAGCTACGTTTGAATCTGCGAAGAGCGCTATCTAAAGTCTCGTTCTCTTTTACGATTACATTTGACATAGACTCACACCTAACCTCCCTCCAGTTGTAGATTGTGCTTAAATACAACTGTATGGGTATTTTTATTGCACATCTGATATTATATCAGATTCTAAAATTTCGTCAACTATTTTTCACGATTTTTGCAAAAAATTTAATAAAAAGCCTACAAATCTATCTCAATTGACTTTCAAGAATCTCCGGTATTTTCTGGAGCGCTTCCTCTACCTTTTCTGGACTCTTTCCTCCAGCTTGAGCCATATTCGGACGTCCACCTCCGCCTCCGCCTACAATTGCAGCGGCAGCCTTGATTAGATTACCTGCATGAGCCCCCTGCTTCATAGCTCCGTCTGTAGCCATAGCCAGAAGATTTACTTTTCCACTATTCACAGTAATCAGTACAACGACACCCTCTTCCAACTTTTCTTTCAGTTGGTCTCCGAGATCACGTAGCCCGTTGACATCCACATTTTCCAGCTTTACTGCTAACAGCTTCACACCTTTTACCTCTGTCACCTGATTCATCACATCTCCAAGAGAATCCTGAGCCATCTTGCTTTTCAGGGATTCGTTCTCACTGTGGAGAGCTTTGATCTCATTTTGCATGTGGAAAATCTTATCACTAAGTTCTCCCGTGGAAGTCTTTGCAGCCTTGGCTGCCTGATTCAAAAGAGATTCCAGGTTTTTGTAGTATTCCATAACGCCATTTCCGGTCAGAGCTTCAATACGGCGTACACCAGCAGCGATGCCTGACTCTGACACCAATTTAAACAGGAGAATTTGGCTAGTATTGGATACATGAGTTCCGCCGCACAATTCCTTAGAGAACTCTCCCATGGAAACCACCCGGACTTCCTCGTCATATTTCTCACCGAACAGAGCCATTGCACCGGTCTTTTTGGCCTCCTCGATGTCCATAATGTCCGTGCGTACCGGAAGAGCTTCCTGAATTTCCTGGTTCACCAGCTTCTCCACTCTCTCCATCTCCTCCGGAGTCATCGCCTGAAAATGCGCAAAGTCAAAGCGCAGTCTGTCTGGTGTCACCAGTGAACCCTTTTGCTCCACATGCGCACCCAAAACGACTTTTAAAGCCTTCTGAAGCAGGTGCGTGGCACTGTGATTTTTCTCTGTATCCCTGCGCCCCTGCACGTTCACTTCCAACCTGACCACATCCTGAACACTGAGCATTCCAGAAACCATATGTCCCACATGGCCATACTTGCCGCCTCTGAGCTTGATGGTCTCCTCTACCTGGAATACGCCGTTGGCAGTGGAAATCAGGCCGGTGTCTCCTTCCTGGCCACCCATAGTGGCATAAAAAGGTGTCTTTTTCACAAAGACAGTTCCTCTTTGTCCTTCCATTAAAGAAGAAACGATTTCCTTCTCGGTAGTCAATACCGTAATCTCAGACTCAAAAGCCAAATGCTCATAACCCACAAACTCCGTCGTGACAGACGGATCGATCTCATCATAAACTGTCGCATCCGCTCCCATATAGTTGGAAACTTCTCTGGCTTCTCTGGCCTGTTTTCTCTGAATCTCCATGGCTTTTTGGAAGCCTTCTTCGTCCACCTGACGCCCTTTTTCTTCCAAAATTTCTTTTGTCAAGTCCAGTGGGAAACCATAAGTATCATACAGCTTAAATGCCTCCTCACCAGTCAACACTTTAGTACCAGCCTTTTCCATCTTCTCTTCTAAATCTGCTAGGATACGCAAGCCCTGGTCGATCGTCTTATTAAATTGATTTTCCTCATTGTTCAACACATTGAAAATAAAATCTTTTTTCTCCTCCAGCTCAGGATAGCCGTCTTTGGAACCTTCGATTACAGTGGCACTAAGCTTAGCCATAAATTTTCCATCGATGCCCAACAGACGTCCATGACGGGCAGCACGCCGAATCAGACGACGCAACACATAACCGCGCCCTTCATTCGTGGGCATAATGCCATCAGAAATCATGAACGTGGAACTTTTTACATGATCTGTGATCAGACGAATGGAGACATCCGTCTTCTCATCTTTTAAATATTCCACACCGGCCAACTCACAGACTCTGTTGCGCAGGGCACAGTTCGTATCCACATCAAAAATAGAATCCACTTCCTGAACCACTGTGGCCAGACGTTCCAATCCCATACCGGTATCAATGTTCTTTTGTTCCAGCTCTGTGTAATGCCCTTCTCCGTCATTTTCAAACTGAGTAAACACATTGTTCCAGATCTCTATATAACGGTCACAGTCACAGCCCACCGTACATCCTGGCTTTTTGCAGCCGTACTTCTCTCCCCGGTCATAGTAGATCTCAGAACAAGGACCGCACGGGCCAGCACCGTGTTCCCAGAAATTGTCCTCCTTTCCAAAACGGAAAATCCGTTCTGGGGCGATTCCAATCTCTTTGTTCCAGATTTCAAATGCCTCCTCGTCATCCAGGTAGATGGACGGGTAAAGGCGATCGGGGTCCAGTCCTACTACCTCGGTGAGAAACTCCCAGGACCAGCGGATCGCTTCTTTTTTAAAATAGTCTCCAAAAGAAAAATTTCCCAGCATCTCAAAGAATGTGCCGTGACGGGCAGTCTTTCCTACGTTCTCAATATCGCCGGTACGGATACATTTCTGACAGGTAGTCACTCTTTTTCTGGGCGGGATTTCTGCTCCAGTAAAGTACGGCTTCATTGGCGCCATACCTGAATTGATCAGCAGCAGACTCTTATCGTTTTGCGGTATGAGCGAAAAGCTTTTTAATGCTAAATGTCCCTTGCTCTCAAAAAATTCCAGGAACATTTTGCGAAGCTCATTGACTCCATATTTTTTCAATATTTTCTCCTCCTAGCTATCTGATTTATGGTGCAGAATGTATATGAACTGCGCACCTTTCTACGTCAAAGTTGAGCAGGCCATCGCTCACAATATGGGCGTGGCCTGTTCAGACTAACTTTTATGATAGCATATTTGTCTATTTGACGCAAACTTTTTTGAAGGACTTTTTACCTTTTCCAACAAGAATTCCATCCCCTTCTAGGGCCTCTCTCTTAACCTGATATTTAATGTCGGCAATCTTCTCACCATCTATCGTGACACAGGTATTCGGTGTGATTGCTCTTCTTCCCTCATTTCTGGTTCCCACCAGCTCTGCCTTAATCAACAAAGAAATAATGTCAATCTCACCATCTGTCAGATCTTCCTCGCTTAGTTCCACAGTAGGAATATGTTCAGAATCTCCGCTACCAGTGAAAAGTGCTTTCGCTCCTGCCTCAGCCTTTTGCGCCTCGTCCTCTCCGTGAACTAGCGCTGTCAGCTCGTGAGCCAGAATCTCTTTTGCCTGATTTAACTGGCTACCTTCCCATTTGTCCATCTCGTCAATCTGTTCCAGCGGCAGGAAGGTAAGTAGACGTAGACAGTGCAATACATCTGCGTCATCCACATTTCTCCAGTACTGATAAAATTCGAAAGGTGTCGTTTTATCTGGATCCAGCCAGACAGCTCCTGACTGTGTCTTGCCCATCTTCTTTCCTTCAGAATTCAAAAGCAGTGTTTGAGTCATGGCATAGGCATTTTCTCCCAGTTTACGGCGAATCAACTCTGTTCCTGCCAACATATTGCTCCACTGATCATCTCCGCCGAACTGCATCTGACAGCCATGGTCCAAAAACAGACGGTAGAAATCGTAGCTTTGCATAATCATATAATTGAATTCAAAGAAACTTAAACCTTCTTTCATGCGCTGTTTGTAGCATTCAGCCGCCAACATACGATTCACAGAGAAATGAGCGCCGACTTCCCTCAATAATTCCACGTAATTTAAATCCAACAACCAGTCCGCATTGTTTACCATGATGGCTTTTCCTTCACCAAACTCGATGAAACGGCTCATCTGCTTCTTAAAGCACTCAATGTTGTGATTGATCGTGTCCACCGTCATCATAGGGCGCATATCGGTTCTACCAGATGGGTCTCCCACCATTCCAGTTCCCCCACCTAACAAAGCAATCGGACGGTTTCCCGCCATTTGCAGACGTTTCATTAGACAAAGTGCCATAAAATGTCCCACATGGAGGCTGTCTGCTGTCGGGTCAAAACCGATATAAAACGTGGCCTTGCCAGCGTTTACCAGCTCACGAATTTCTTTCTCATCTGTCACCTGGGCAATCAACCCTCTGGCCTGCAACTCTTCATAAATCTTCATAATATATTCCTCCTTTACTTTCAAAAACAAAGTGGGCATGCCCACTTCAGCTCCCCATCCCCTCAATCTTTGAGGGCGCAGTCCCACTTTGCGCGCCGCCGCAACACCGCCTTGCGGTGTACGACCTTATTGCGGCGTGCGCATCCCTAGCGGAGCGTTTATGTTCTAGGAAAGAGTTTTCACGCATTAGCGTGATAAGGTCTTTCCTGGAACATAAAAAAACTCCCGTCCTTCAAAAAGGACGAGAGCAATTCCCGTGTTACCACCTTCATTCACAGACAGCTCACACTGCCCGCCTCCATAGGTACTGACATACCCGAACCATTATAACGTCGGTCAACACGTCGCAGCCTACTACCTAAACTGGATTCAGTGCGAAGCTCAAAGATGTATTCATTTCAGTTCCACGCATGCCTCTCACCCTCCGGCAACTCTCTGTCCGCTTACCCTGAAATTACTTCTTCTTATCTACGCTGATACAGATAAAATTGTCTGATTAGTTGTAGTATAACGGCCGTTTTTTTATTTGTCAAGCCTGTTTCTCGCAAAAATTGTCTTCTATGAGCTCTCGCCCATCCGCTGCTGCCGTAGCTAGCTGATCGCACCGCTCATTTTCAGGATGTCCGTCATGTCCTTTTACCCAGTGAAAGGATACTTGATGCGGTTCTTTCGCTCTCAAAAGGCGCTGCCACAGATCTTTGTTTTTCACTGGTTCGTTTTTTCCTCTCTTCCAGCCTTTTTTCAACCAGCTATCAATCCAGTGTTGATTAAAAGCATCCACCAGATACTTAGAGTCTGAGTAAAGTTCTACCTGACAAGGACGGGTCAATGCTTCTAATCCTACAATCGCTGCCATCAGCTCCATGCGGTTGTTTGTCGTCTTTTTATATCCCTGGCTGAATTCCCGCACGTGTAACTGTCCCTTAGCATCTGTAAAATGAAGTAAAGTTCCGTAGCCGCCAGGCCCGTCCGGATTTCCTCGTGCTGCCCCGTCTGTGTATATTTTCACCAACATAGATTAAACTCCTTTCATTTTTTTCCATATTCCTGTGTTCTGAAACTCTTTCGCAGCCTCCTTTGCCGACCGTACGGTATTCTCGTCATAGCCGGTCAACTCCAACAAAGTCAACGCGTTTCTCGTGGAACATGGTCCTTGTTTCAACTGATAATGAAAGTGGACGTCACTGTCTTCCACCGTCTCCTCAAAGTGATAATTCTCATAGATATCTCCTAAAATCACTGTCAATTCTAGGTCGTGGGTTGCCGCAAAGCAGTGATTTCCCACTTTTGCCAACACCCCTAAAATCCGCGAAGAAGCAGCGATTCTCTCCACGGTATTGGTCCCTCTTAACACTTCATCAATCACACAGAGCACCGGCACTGGTCCCTGGCATGCATCTAAAATCCTCTTCAGGGAGCGAATCTCCGCCATAAAATAACTCTCCCCATCCCGGATACTGTCGCGAAGAGCTATGGAAGTCAGTATTCGGCAGCAAGCAGCGTGATAGCTTCTCGCTGTACAAGTAAAAATTGTCTGCGCCAAAACTGCGTTCACTGCCACCGCTTTTAAAAATGTGGACTTTCCCGAAGCATTAGAACCAGTCAGAAGCACAGCCTTTCCGGCTGTGATGGTATTGGCCACCGGCTGCATAACCAACGGATGGTAAAGGTCTGTCACCTTTAGAACCTGGGAATCTGCGGAAAACTCCGGCTCCCCATACCAGGGCAGCCCTTTCCTGAAAGAGGCGATAGAAATTGCCGCGTCCAGCTCTCCGATCTGATCTAACAACTCCTGGAATTCCGCCTGGCAGCGCAGACTTTCACGGCGCAAAGAAGGATAGACCAGCAAATCTATATGAAACAGCATCTTTAAATAATCCATTATCAAATCCAAAAAGCCTCCGCCCTCTGCCTGCCGCCCGATGAACCAGAATGCTTTTTTCTCAAATCCTGTCAGCCTTTTTCGTATCTCCACAATACGCCGGCAATTTTCCAGAGAGGACCAATCTAATCTTTCCAGCTCTCTGCCCATGTCCAAAATCCTGCGCAGACTGGCGAAAAGGCTCCGATACGGTTCCGTTTGTTTCCGGTCAGAGCCTGTCTGATACAAAAAAGCATTCAAACCCACCAGCGCAAACACCAAAAATACCGCCGCAACGGGAAACACCGGCAGCAACAGCAGCGCAGCCAACAGCGCACCTGCCAAAAGTCCGTGAGAAATCCATCCGATCACAGGGGCATTTTCAAGGGAAGACACCGCATCTCCCAGCGAACAGCGGTTGTCCTTTCCCACTAAGACCAAAGCCAGCTGCATTTTTTCACGTTCTTTTTTATGGCTTTGAAAAAAATTCGTCAGTTCTCCTAGATGCTCCAACTCTTTGGATGACATCTTCGGCAAACGCAAAAGCCGATATAGATACTCCTCCCCCGCAGTCGTCAAAGTCTGATTAATTCTTCCAAAAATCACATCCATCTCCAGATCATTCCAGGTAATATCGTCTAGATATCCCTCTTTCTTTCCGTCCATTTTCCTGGATGAAGCTGAAATTCTCTGGAGTTCCTCATGAGAATACATATGGTCAAAGATCCTGCCATATTGCTCACCGAATTCTCTTAAATGTCGCTCTTTCTGTCTGCGGTTTTCTCTGACAATTACCCAGACAACACCCAAAAGAAAGATAACAGCCGCAAAAGTCACGATAAAATAAGGATGCATAAACGTTCTCCTTTCATTGTTTCTAATCATAGCAGAATCCCAAAGACAAGTCCAGCCCAAAGACAGCGGCTTAAAATTCTCGCGTTGGCATAAGAAAATTTGTCACCATTTCTCTGCTTCCACATAAAATGGAGTGTAATCAATTTTTGGAGGACTTTAACATGAGTGATTTAGCAGCAACGAACTGTGGATGCGGATGTGACAATGGGTGTGATAATGGATGTGGTAACGGATTATTCGGAGGCGGAAATAGCTGCAACTGCATTCTGTGGATCATCGTATTAATGTATTTCTGCGGCGGCAACTCTTACAACAACGGAGGCTGTGGATGCGGAGATAACAGCTGCCTCCTTCTCATTCTGCTCCTGCTGTGCTGCGGCGGCAACGGTTGCGGATGCTAAAGTATACCTGACTTCTACGCATGATACGGTATGTCAAAAAGGCGGGGACTTCTCACGTCCCCCGCCTTTTTTAGTATACCATCCCCTCAAGATTGAGGGGGAGAGGAATTACGACGAGCTTTCCCATTTTGCTTTTTCGGAGTCTGAGACTGACGAGTTTTCCTACCTGCTCTGTCTTGTTTGCTCTTGACACAGTCCATATCTATCTCATAGATTTCATTTCCATTAATAATCAATTTTTCTTTTTTCTCTCTCATCTGTTCTAACCCAGCCTTTCTATTATTTTAAAATTCCCGCTTCGCGGTTCTGTTTCGTATTTATAAAACTCACATTATACAGTATGTCAGGACACCTCTGTCTGTCATAATGTAAATAAGAAGAACATAGACTGTGAAAAAGGGAATTTAAGGAAATCTTATGAGTCAAGAATATCATACTCCCATGACCGCGTTGGATGAAATGGTCAGTGACGGAAATCTCCAAATGTTGAAGGCATCCATGCCCTATCTTCCAGGAAGCGGTCAGAGATTCCTATCCTTTTACACAAAGCTGTTGGAATTAAAACATACCATGGAGTTGTTCTCTCGGCCGCAAGATCTGACAGCCTGTGAACTCTCCTCGGCATCTACCGTCGACCCGGCGAGTATGCTCAATGATATCCGCCGCTTCTGTGACCCCAATATGCAGAAAAATATTGATCAAGTTTTAAATATGCTCGTCATGGTAGAGCTGATAGAAACTTTTAAAGATGAGCCAGGCAGCCAATAAGGAGGATGACAAAAATGCCACAGGATTGGATGAACGATCCCAAACTCAACGGACTCGATAAAAGCAAACTCGCGCTTCTTCAAAACCTTGCTGATCAAGGAGGACAAAAAAGTCCCACAGAACTGCTTCCATTTTTGATGGCCGCAGCGAACCAGGGAAAAAATCAGGGAGTGAAATTCAATACCAATGAAATGGAGATGATTATAGAAGTACTCAAACAAGGACAGTCTCCTCAGGAGGCAGCCAAAATGGACAAAATCATCAATCTGATGAAAATGATACGATGACCGTACTCTTTTCTTTTCACAGTGATTATGATAAGATAAATATAAAAGAACATCAGGAGACGGATTATGAACACACTCTCACAAAATTCTTACGAATGTCTAAGCGGCAGTGTCTTAAAAGTCATTGCCGCTGTCAGTATGTTGATCGACCATTTTGCTGTTACAATTTTGGCAAATGATCCTGAGGCATTTATCCCTTATTTTTATTTTTTAGATACCCCCATCGGACTTTACCGATTATTCAGAGACTTCGGCCGTCTCGCTTTTCCAATTTTCTGTTTTCTCATGACAGAAGGCTTTGTACATACCAAAAGCAGAATACGGTACGCCCGCAACCTGCTGTTCTTTGCTCTTCTCTCCGAGATCCCCTTCAGTATTATGATGAACGACCTGGGAAATTTTCAAAAGCAAAATACCCTGTTCACACTTTTGCTGGGTTTTTTGGCTCTGTGGGCCCTAGAACGGTTTGCCGCCAATGTATGGCTTCAGATTCTGTGCGTGGTCAGCTCCATGTGGGCTGCTTATTTCTTTCACACGGACTATGACTGGCGGGGTGTCCTTTTAATTTTGATCTTTTATCTGTTTCGCTATTACCGAAACAGTCAGGTGATTCTGGCAGGACTCTCCTTATATTGGGAATGGAAAGCATGCTTCGCGATGATCCCCATCCGCATGTACAACGGACAGAGGGGCTTTTTGAAGGGAAAAGCAGGAAAATATTTTTTCTATTTCTTCTATCCGCTCCATCTGATATTCCTAATAATTCTCAGATATCTGCTCTATTCCTGAGCTCTGCTATGTCCACCTACAGCAGAACAAAGTGGGCAAGCCCACTTCAACTTCCCCTCAATCTTTGAGGGAGCAAAGCGCCATCTTTCACTCCGCCGCAGTGCGATCCACGTGGAGCGTTTTTTGTTCCATAAAAACGGAATTTCTTATGAAATAAAAAAGCCATCGCTTCAGCAATGGCTTTTTTGCATCTCTTGTCAATCATGTTTCTGAACAATCTCATCCTTATTCTTGTAGATATGATTTGCCGGAACACAGCCTCTGACCGCTGATAACGGATATACATTGGTCCTGGCCCCAATCACTGTTCCTGGATTGAGCACAGACCCGCAGCCCACATCGGCGTAATCTCCCAGCATAGCCCCTACCTTTCTTCTCCCGGTGGAGATATCCTCTCGGTCTGCATGAATCACCACAGCTTTGTTGTCTGCCTTCACATTAGAGCAGATGGAGCCTGCTCCCATATGTGCATGGAAGCCTAGAACGGAATCCCCAACATAATTGTAGTGGGGAACCTGTACTTTATTAAAGAGAATCACGTTCTTTAACTCCGTAGAGTTTCCCACAACAGCACCTTCTCCTACAATCGCATTTCCACGAATAAAAGCACAATGACGTATCTGCGCTTCCTTACCAATGATCGCCGGCCCGTCAATATGTGCAGAATCTGCTACTTGAGCAGTTTTCGCAATCCAGACGTTCTTCCCTTTTTTCTCATACTCCGCAGGGTCTAACGTCTCTCCCAATTTTAAAATATACTCTCCAATCTCTTCCAGTACTTCCCAAGGATATACTTTTCCCTGGAAAATCTCTTTGGCGATCGTCTCATCTAAGTTAAAGAGTTTCTCAATGGTATAATCTTTCATCTTACTTACTCCCTTTTTTCGTTTTTGGCGGCGGATAGTTCTGGGCCGCCAGATCATAAAATTGACGCAGAGCATACTGAAAATTGTTTCCCATCACCTGCTCTGTCCTGGAACGGATAAAGTTCTCCAGCTTATCCATATACTCCTGGGGAGTGATGCTCCCTTCTGCCACATAGGTAAGCCCCTTCTCCCAGCTAGCCGTCAGCTCTGGGTTTAACAGGGAACGAATCGAACAATTCACCACGTCGTAAATCATCTCTCCTAACAACGTCGGAGTGATTACCTGTGTCTTCTTATTCAAATTCAGATACTCTATGTGAAACAGCTTTTTTAGAATCTCTGCCCTAGTGGCACTAGTTCCAATCCCACTGCCCTTGATCTGAGCACGGAGCTCCTCATCCTCGATCAGTTGGCCTGCATTTTCCATAGCCAAAATCATTGTCCCGGAGTTATAACGCTTCGGGGGTGATGTCTCCCCTTCTTTTACCGCCAATTTCTCTACAGGCAGTATAGCACTCTTCTTTAGTCCCTGCAACGCCTGAAGCAAGATTACATCACAGGTGGCTTCTCCATTAGAACTCTCAGTGTCGGTCGATTTTTTGGCAAAGGAACTCCCAGCAATCTCTAAATATCCCGGGGAAAGCAGTACTTTAAACGAAGAAAAGAAAGATTCGTTCTGTATTTTCGTGGTCAGAGCAATTTTCTGATAGATGGCCGGAGGATAAAAAATCGACAAAAAGCGTCTCACAATGGTCTCATAGACACGCTGGGAAGTCACCGGCAGACGTCCCAGAGCTCCCAGTCCTTGGCCTGTAGGAATCAGTGCATAATGATCTGTCACCTGTTTGTCATTCACATAACGGCTCTTGGACAGATTCTTATACTCTCCCTGTTCCAGTATGTGGGCGGCAATATGTGACACCATCCCAAATCCTTTCAAGCCATTCAGATTCTTTCCCACTACCTTTGCCGCCGCTGTAGACAGCACTCGAGCATCCGTACGGGGATAAGTAATCAGTTTCTTTTCATAGAGTTCCTGGGCAATGCGCAGAGTCTCATCAGGGCTGATCTTGAACAACTTAGAACAGACATTTTGCAGCTCCGCCAAATTAAACAAAAGCGGCGGATTTTTCTTCTCTTTTTTCTTTTCAATCTTCTCCACTGACGCTGTCAATGGTTTCTGGGCGTTTAACTGATGAATTAGCTCCTGCGCATCTTTCTTTTCCAGAAACCCATTCTCTTTATACAGCTTCGGATACTGGAAATAACTGCTCTGCGGCGTCACTCTCCATTCTCCGTCAAATTTCTTTCCCGCCAATTCTAAAGTGCTAATTACCCGGTAAAAAGGAGTCTTCACAAAATTTCGGATTTCCCGTTCTCTGCGCACTACCATCCCCAACACACAGGTCATCACCCTTCCTACAGAGATCACCTGATAGCGAGTCTTCCGGTAATTTGCGACACTGTTCCCATACTTTAAAGTCAGCAGACGCGAAAAATTGATTCCCATCAGATAATCTTCTTTTGCTCGCAGATAGGCTGAATCCGCCAGGTGGTCATAGGCAGACAGATCTTTTGCCTCCCGTATTCCACGCAGAATTTCCTCCTCTGTCTGAGAATCAATCCACACCCGTTTCTTCTCTTTTCCTGTTACTCTGGCCTGCTGATCTACCAGCCGATAGATGTATTCACCTTCCCGTCCAGAGTCTGTACACACATAAATAGTTCCAATGTCTTTCCGATTTAGAAGACGGCTTACGATATCAAATTGTTTTTTTACGGAAGAGATTACCTCATATTTAAATTCACACGGCAAAAAAGGCAGGGTATCAAAACTCCACCTTTTATATTTTTCGTCATAGGCTTCCGGATAACTCATGGTGACTAGGTGTCCCACACACCAAGTCACCACAAATTTCTCCGTCTCTAAATAACCGTCATGACGACCACCATTTACTTTTAGTACTTTCGCAAATTCCTGAGCCACACTGGGCTTCTCTGCGATAAACAATGATTTTTTTGTCATTACTGGTCTGCGCTCATCTTGCGAAGCGGCCATGCCAGAAGGACAGCTCCGCCCACGATATTTCCTAAAGTTACAATCAACATACTCTTCAGCATTGCAGCAATGGACAGCCCTGGAACCAGACAGTAAGCAGTCGTAAAGATCGCCATGTTCGCGATACAGTGCTCAAAACCGCTCAAAACAAATCCTGAGATACAAATTACGATCATCAAGAACTTCCCACTCTCTGATTTCATCTTCAGGCCGCACAATACAGCCAGACATACAAAGAAGTTACAGAGCACTGCTCTGAAGAACATCTGACCTGGAGCGATGGACAATTTTCCATCTATAAAACCTGCAAAGTAGTCTGCTGTGCCAGAAGCACCGCCACCGACAAAGATCAGTGAAAGAATAAAACATCCAACAAAATTTCCTATGTAGCTCACAACCCAAACCTTGCCCAAGTCGCCCCATCCGACTTTCTTATCTAGCAAGCCAAAGGCCATCACGAGGTTGTTTCCAGTGAAAAGCTCACCGCCCACCATTACAATCAGCAAAACTGCAATGGAGAACACCAACGCTCCGATAAATTTACCAGGAGCTGAACCTTCAAACAGATTTCCAGCCACGTTATTGTAGATCATGGCTACCGCAATAAAAAACCCCGCCATAATCGCCCGGATAAAGTACTTTCCAAAGTGGTTCTTCAGAAGAGTAATTTTGGCTACCGCCGCGTTTGATATCTTTTGTACATCTTCGTAAATCATAGAACTCCCTCCCGCTTATACATTATTGATTACTTCCATAGAATACCACTTTGATACAAAAATAACAACCCTTTTTTCAAAAAAATCTGTGCATTTTAGTAATTTTTTTTATTCAATCTTGGATGTTTTTGGTTAATATTATGTTTTCTTGGAAAGCTCGACTTATGATTTGTGTTTTTTTTCGTTTATTTCTGTTTATTTTTGGAAAAACTGAAAATAATAAACGATTTTCCATTCTTCTGTCTGTTTAAGGTTGATATAAATTTAACACATTTTATATACATTCAGCAATTTCTTCATGAAAACACAGTATCGCAGTCTGTTCGGCTGCGATACTGCAAATATCTCAATGGGATTCCAATGATCCATTTCTATCTTTTATTTTTTCTGAATATACCCTTTCGCCTTCAGGGTTTCTGCACACAGCACTGCGCCGCCAGCAGCCCCACGCACGGTATTGTGGGAAAGTCCAATGAATTTATAATCATACACGGTGTCTTCTCTCAGACGGCCAATGGACACACCCATTCCTTTCTCGTAGTCCACATCTTCGGTAACCTGGGGACGATTGTCCTCTTCCAGATACTGAATGAACTGCTTTGGTGCACTCGGGAGATCTAACTCCTGAGGTACTCCCTTGAAATCTTTCAGTGCCTGAACCAACTGCTCTTTGGTCGGTTTCTTTCTAAATTTCACATAAGCCGCAGCCGTATGTCCATTCAAAACCGGCACACGCACACACTGACTGGTAATCACCGGCTCGGTGGCTGGTTTAATCACACCGTCCTCAATCTTGCCCCACAGTCTGAGAGGTTCTTTCTCACTCTTCTCCTCTTCGCCGCCAATGTAAGGAATAATATTATGCTCCATCTCCGGCCAATCCTTGAAAGTCTTGCCCGCACCAGAAATTGCCTGGTATGTACAAACTACCACTTCATATGGCTCAAACTCTTTCCACGCTGTCAGGGCTGGCGCATAGCTTTGAATGGAACAGTTCGGTTTTACCGCAATAAATCCTCTGGTAGTTCCCAGACGCTTTTTCTGGTACTCAATCACCTCAAAGTGTTCCGGATTAATCTCCGGTACTACCATAGGAACATCCGGTGTCCAGCGATGCGCGCTGTTATTTGATACCACAGGAGTCTCCGTCTTTGCGTACTCCTCCTCGATGGCCTTAATCTCATCTTTTGACATATCCACAGCGGAAAATACAAAGTCTACCGTAGCTGCTACCTTCTCAACCTCATTTACATTCATCACTACGATGTTCTTCACAGCTTCCGGCATCGGGGTATCCATTTTCCAACGTTTGCCCACAGCTTCCTCATAAGTCTTTCCGGCACTCCTTGCACTAGCTGCCAGCGTAACTACCTCAAACCATGGATGTCCGTCCAGCAAAGAGATAAATCTTTGCCCTACCATTCCTGTTGCTCCTAAGATACCTACTTTCAATTTTTCGCTCATATTACCTACTCCTACTCTTCTATTTATGCGTCTTTGCATTACGCACATCTGTCTTTCTGTTACATAATACTATACCAACTCCAGCGAAAATGCAACACTTTTTTTCGTTTTTTTTAACAGTTAGTAACAGTTCCGTCAGCGCCATTCGTAAAACCGCACTGCGTGCTTATCGTGGTGACGCCGCTGCTCACGCGAGACTGTCCCGCAAGGTGCTACAGACTTTCTTCTTCCTTCGCAATTACCTGTTCCATGATTTCCGGTCCCGGCGCTCCTAGAGTCATCCGCTTTTCAACGCAAGTCCTCATACTGATCGCCTCGTAGATATCTTTCTCGAAGACAGGACTGATCTTTTGATATTCCTCAAGAGGCAACTCATCCAAAGAAATTCCCTTTTCAATACAGGTGAGCACCAGTCTCCCCACAATCCCATGAGCGTCCCGGAATGCAACTCCATGATTCACCAGATAGTCAGCCGCATCTGTCGCATTGGTAAAACCATTTTTCGCGCTTCGATTCATGTTTTCTTTTCGAAATTCCATCGTGGAAATCATACCGTTAAAAAGAGCCAGGCAGCCTTTGACCGTATCAATGGCATCAAAAGTGAGCTCCTTGTCTTCCTGCATATCCTTATTATAGGCCAGGGGTATTCCCTTCATCGTGGTGAGTATACTCATCAGAGCACCATACACGCGGCCCGTCTTTCCCCGCACCAGCTCTGCAATATCTGGATTTTTTTTCTGAGGCATGATGCTACTGCCAGTACTATAGGCATCGTCAATCTCCACGAACTGATATTCATTGGAGTTCCACAGAATGATCTCCTCGCTGAACCTGCTCAAATGCATCATGATCGTGGACATCGCACTGAGAAGTTCAATCACATAATCCCGGTCAGAGACTGAGTCCATACTGTTTAAAGTAGGGCCGTCGAAATCCAAGAGCTCTGCTGTATATTCCCGGTCGAGAGGATAAGTGGTTCCTGCCAGGGCGCCTGCCCCCAACGGACAAGTATTCATCCGTTTGCGGATATCTGTCAAGCGGCCTCTGTCCCTCTTAAACATTTCAAAATAAGCTCCCACGTGATGGGCCAAGGTGACAGGCTGCGCTTTCTGAAGATGGGTAAAGCCCGGCATATAAGTATGTACGTGTTCTTTCATGATTTTCAGGAGCGACTCCATCAGTTTTTTCAGCAGTCCATCCATCTCATCAATCTCATCTCTCACATACAGCTTCATATCTAAAGCCACCTGGTCATTACGGCTCCTCCCTGTGTGAAGCTTCTTCCCCGCGTCCCCAATGCGGTCGATCAAGGTAGCCTCCACAAAGCTGTGAATATCCTCATACTTATCACTGATCTTTCGTTTTCCGCTCCGGACATCCTCCAAAATCTCTTTCAGTCCTTCTAGAATCTGATCTCGCTCGCCGTCTGTGAGAATCTGCTGTTTCGCCAACATTTTCACATGGGCGATGCTTCCCCGGATGTCCTGCTCATAGAATTTTTGATCAAAACTGATAGACGCGTTAAAATTGTACACCAGCTGGTCCGTTTCCTTTGTGAAACGGCCTCCCCAAAGTTGTGCCATAACATTTCTCTCCTTTTACTCCTGTATTTTTTTTGGCCTGCTCTCTTTTTACTGCTTCTCTTTTTGAGAAAACGCAGCCGCAATAGTTCTGCCTGTAAAGTCCGTATTCATGGGAAAGCTCCACAGATCTTCGATATCCATTTTTCTTCTTGAAATCAGAGGGCAGATGGCTGACTTTATAAATCCCGGCCAATTCCTCACCGATCTCATTGAGCTTCTGTGCATTTTTCAGAGGGCTGATACTGAGTGTCGTTGTAAAATAATCATACCCACCCTCGGCTGCTAATCTCGCTGCCTCCTCCATCCTGAGTCGGTAGCAGGCAAAACATCTTTGGCCTCCCTCCGGCAGCATCTCCATCCCTTTTGCCATAGAAAAAAAACGTTCCGGTTCATAGACGCCTTCTAAGAATTTAACCGGATAAAGATAGGACTGTTCCCTAATCAGACGCTGGATCTCTCCGACACGCTTTTCGTATTCTTCCCTAGGGGAAATGTTCGGATTATAAAAAAACACCGTGACAAAAAAGTAACTGGACAGATATTCCAGTACATAACTGCTACACGGCGCACAGCAGCTGTGCAGAAAAAGGGTAGGAACCTTTTTCTGGCTTCGGTTCATCTCAATCAACTGATCTAATTTTTTTTGATAATTGACCTGATTCATCTTAAGCCTCTTTCTCTTTATACTGACAATCCTGCTTTCTTCAGCGGAAGTCCCGCTTTAGTATAGCACAAGAATTTAAAAAAGTCATATATTACTATATACAAAAATGGAGGTAAATCTATGGATACACTGTTAGATGTACAAAACGTCTGCCTTTCTTATCACACGTTAGAGGGTGAGACTCGTGCCCTTTCGAATATATCTTTTCAGGTAAAACAAGGCGAATTTCTTGCAATCGTAGGCCCCAGCGGCTGCGGCAAGTCTACACTTTTAGACCTGATCTGCCATCTTTTGACTCCGGAGAGCGGTACGATCACTCTCAAAAGTGCTACTGGTGGCAAAGACGAAGCCAAGATTGGCTATATGCTCCAAAAAGACCATCTACTGGAATGGAGATCTGTCTATCAAAATGTAATTTTGGGATTGGAAATTCGACATCAGCTCACCCCGGACAAATGTTCCTATGTAGACCATCTGCTGAAGCTTTATGGATTGGACAAATTCAAAAAAGCCCGCCCTTCTCAGCTATCCGGCGGTATGCGCCAGAGGGCAGCCTTAATCCGTACTTTGGCTCTGCAGCCTGACCTGCTTCTCCTGGATGAACCCTTCTCCGCTTTGGATTATCAAACCAGGCTAAATGTCAGCGATGACATCGGAAAAATCATACGTAGGGAGTCCAAAACCGCAATCCTCGTAACCCATGACATCTCAGAGGCTCTTAGCATGGCTGACCGCGTCTTGATCTTATCTGCCAGGCCTGCTACTGTCAAAGACATCATCGAAGTTCACTTCGATATTCCTGACCGGACTCCTCTAGCCTCCCGAAATGCCCCGGAATTTAAAACTTATTTTAATCTCATCTGGAAGGAGTTGAATGACCATGATTCCACCATCCAAGGCTCAGCTGCAGTATCTGCGGACTAAAAAGCACGAAAAAATCCTGATCTGGTTTTTCCGTGTCGCTATCTTTCTCGCCTTTCTCATATTGTGGGAAACCGCAGCCGACAGAGGCTGGATTGACTCGTTTATCTTCTGTTCTCCTAGCATCATCGCCGGTACTTTTTACGATATGTGCCTAAACCAGAGCCTTTTTACTCACATAGGAATCACTCTCTGGGAGACCATCGCCAGTTTCTTTTTCGTGGTTCTTTTTGGACTTGGCATTGCTGTCTTACTCTGGATATTTCCAAAACTCTCCAAAATTCTGGAGCCTTATCTGGTAGTGCTCAACAGTCTTCCGAAATCTGCCCTGGCTCCTCTGTTAATTGTATGGCTGGGCGCAAACCAAAAGACCATCATTGTGGCAGGTATCTCTGTCGCAATCTTTGGCTCTATCATCAACCTCTACACAGGCTTTCATGAAATCGACAAAGACAAAATAAAATTAATCGCTACCTTAGGAGGAACGAAGCTGGACACTCTGCTAAAGGTCGTACTTCCCTCCTCGATTCCTCTGATTCTCAGCGTGATGAAAGTCAACATAGGACTGTGTCTCGTGGGCGTCATCATCGGAGAATTCATCGGTGCCAGACAGGGATTGGGATATCTGATTATCTATGGAAGTCAGGTGTTTAAACTCTCATGGGTTCTGATGTCCATCGTAATTCTCTGTATCATCGCCATGGCTCTGTACAGCCTGATTAATCTTGCAGAAAGGCGCTATCTTAACAAAAAGTAAAAGGGAAGGCTGCGGAAAATCCGCAGCCCCCTGTCTTATTCTTCTTTCTCTTTTTTCAGTCCGGGTACTACCTGTTCCTGGGCCTTCAACACATAGCCACATTTTCCACAGATGGAATCCTCCACAACTCTTCCTTTGTATGTGTACACATCCATCTCCTCGCCGCATTTCGGACATTTACGTTCTTCCAAATCCCATGTCTTGGAGTTACCTTCACAACCTTCAAAAACTGCCATCTTCTGAATCCTCCTTTTCCTGATCTCTCCAAAATGAGAGGTGCATTTCTATTGTCAAAAACATTATACCACTTTTGTATAAATTCAGACAATAGAAATCTGTAATCATTTTCCGCGCCGGAGAACCTTCATCACTTCCATTTGCACAATGGAAAGCACGGACAAAGCCACGACGATCATCCACTGGAGTACAGACAGTGTCGTCAATTGAAAGGCCGTCTGTAACGCCGGCACAAGTAAAATGCACAACATCAAAGCCGCAGACGCCAAAAAAGAAACCACCAGCCATGGATTCAAATTCTCGGCTCTCACCCAGATCGGCTCCGTGTTCGACCTCTGGTTAAATGCCCGAAGCATCTGTGAGAAGGCCAGCACACAAAACGCCATCGTCTGCCCGGCTGCATGCCCTGTCATGCTTGCTCCTATCCAGTAGGCACAGATTGTCATAGCTGAGACAAACACTCCCTGGATAACTACCCGGTATACCAGATCTTTCTCAAACAGAGTTCCCGATTTCACTGGGCGATGCCTCATAATATTTTTGCTGGGAGGATCTATTCCCAATGCCAATGCGGGAAAGGAAGCCGTCGCCAGATTCACCCATAAAATGTGGACCGCCAAAAGCGGAGCTTCCCAATTCAATATAGTTGCCACAAACAACGTGAGAATTTCCGCAATATTTCCAGCCAGCAAAAACTGTATCACCTTCTGAATATTGCGGTATACACGACGCCCTTCTTTGATCGCATACACAATCGTTGTAAAACTGTCGTCCAGAAGAACCATATCCGAGGCATCTTTTGCCACATCGGTGCCAGTGACACCCATGGCTACACCAATGTCAGCAGCTTTCAGTGCCGGAGAATCATTGACCCCATCTCCCGTCATTGCTGTCACCTCTCCAATGCGCTTTAAGGATTGAATAATCCTCAGTTTATCCGCTGGAGATACCCTGGCAAAGACCGTGGCAGTTCCCACCACAGCATCCAAAGCCTCGTCGTCCATCGCATCCAGCTCGTCACCCGTAAGAATCGTGTTGCCCTCCTGATAAATTCCCAGTTCTCTCGCGATAGCCAAAGCTGTGACCTTATGGTCCCCAGTGATCATCACCGTACGTATCCCCGCGTTCCGACAGATCTGAACGGAATCGGCAACCTCTTTCCTCGGTGGGTCTATCATTCCCACCACTCCGATAAACGTCATCTGAAATTCTATATTCTCGTCTTCCTCTGGAATCTTCGGAAGAATACGCATGGAAAAGCCCAGTACTCGCAGCGCCTCCTGAGACATCTCAGAACAAAGAGATAAGACATTCTCCCTATCACCGTCTGTGATCGGGCGTATCCCCTGAGCAGTCATAATCTGAGTACACAAAGGCAGCATCTCGTCTACCGCCCCCTTCGTATAAGCAACCACTTTTCCCGCGATGGAATGCACTGTCGTCATCCGTTTTCGCTCCGAGTCAAAAGGCTGTTCATACAGTCTGGGATACTCATCTTCCAACCGCTCATGGTCAATCCCAAACGCCTGAGCCATGTAAATGAGAGCTCCCTCCGTGGGGTCTCCGATAATCTCTCCCTTTCTGTCTGGGTCGAAACTAGCGTCATTGCACAGGGCAGCCGCATAGACCAACTCCTTATACACACCAGGATGCTGATCCGACGCATTCTCAACCTGCGTGGGCGTTCCTGTCTCAAAATCTCCGTTAACTGCGATCTTTGTCGCTGTCATTTTATTTAAAGTGAGGGTTCCCGTCTTATCGCTGCAAATCACTGTCGCATTTCCCAAGGTTTCCACAGCAGGCAATTTCCGAATCAGAGCATTTTTCTTTGCCATCCGCTGTACTCCCAGGGCCATGACAATCGTAGCTGTGGCAGGAAGACCTTCCGGAATGATGGAGATTGCCAAAGAGATCGCCACCAAAAACTGCGGCACCAAAGGTCTCTGATACAACATTCCAATGACGAAAATCAGCACACACACTGCCAATCCCACAAAAGTCAATGTCTGTCCCAGAACACTCAGCTTTCGTTTCAGCGGAGTGTCCAGTTCATCTTGACTGTCCAGCATCTGTGCGATACTCCCCATCTCTGTGTCCATACCTGTAGCAACCACAACACCCGTCGCACGGCCATAGGTAATAATCGAGGAAGTATACAGCATATTTCCCCGGTCACCCAGCGCACACTCCACAGGAAGCACCTGGTCTGCTTCTTTTTCCGAAGGAACCGATTCCCCTGTAAGCGATGCCTCCTGGACTTTCAAGTTTGCCGAATCAATCAGGCGGACGTCTGCCGGCACCATGTCACCGTCACTTAAAAACACCACATCTCCCACTACCAGTTCTTTCGCTGGTATCAGACTTTCCTCTCTCTGGCGCAAAGCCCGGGCAGTGGGCGCACTCATATTTCGCAGTGCTTCTAAAGAAGACTGTGCTTTTTTCTCCTGCACGATTCCAATCACCGCGTTTACCACCACAATCGTCGCGATCACTACTGCTTCTGTCCATTCCCTGAGAATTCCCGAGAACACAGCTGCTCCAACCAAAATCAAGACCATTGGGTCTGATATCTGAGTCCAAAGCATCTGCAAGATTGTTTTCGGCGGTTTCGCCCTCAACTCATTGTAACCATTTTTCTGTAATCTTTTTTCTGCCTCGGCATCACTGAGCCCCTCCTCTGAAGTGTCTAACCTTTGATATACTTCTCCTAGCTCTCTCGAATGCCAAGGCATTTGTCTGTGATTATCCATATCGGATATACCACTCCTTTCTTTCTCTTATATTTTATTTATATTCTGACCGCTTTTGGTAAAAATCAGACATGAAATCTTTCGTAGCCTTGTCTCCTAGCAGCACAAAAAGACATAGCCTGTGTCCCGAGAATGGGTCCACAGGTTATGTCTTCTGCCATTTGAGACCATATGTAATTTTCCTGGTCAGCGTCGCTATCGGCGTCGTCCATAATGCTTGCTAATTTCCTTTCCTGATTCCAAAAACACTCCGAATATTTGATTTACATTATACGAATTACAAGCAACCATGTCAAGCCTTATTCTAGAGACACATCTCAAAAATTTTTTCGATGTCCTCCTGTTTCAAAGGCCCTAAACCGCTTTGCAGCACATCTCCTTCACAGGCTTTCTGAGCCATATGGGCAAAATCCTTTTTCTGAATTCCCACTTCCGTAAATGTGCTTTTAAGCCCCAACGTCTTAAAGAAAAACTCCGATAACAGCTCAATGCTTTTTCTAGCCACAGTCATCGGTTCTAAAGAAGCATCAATCCCAAAAACTCTGGTTCCAAACTGATAATACTTAGAGACTGTCCTTTCATTCAGACAGTATTCCATCCAGCGTGGAGTCAAAATCGCAAGCCCTAGCCCATGGGTGATGTCATAGATCGCAGACAACTCATGTTCAATAGGATGGCAGCTCCAAAGGTGACTTCTCCCACCACTGATGAAACCATTGATCGCCCAGGAGGACGCCCACATCAGGTTTGCGCGCGCCTCATAATTTTCTGGATCACGCAACGCGACCGGCGCGAACTTCACCACGGTCTGCATTAACCCTTCCATAAAACAGTCCAACATATACAGGCCATCTTCCATATTAAAATAAGTCTCGATGACATGAGACATGATATCCGCCGCACCGCAGGCCGTCTGATAGGCGCTCACCGTGTAGGTATTTGTCGGGTCCAAAAAAGAAGCCTTTGGAAACAACTTCGGCGACATCCCCACAATCTTGTCATGAGTCTCGGGATTGCTGATGACACCACAGGCATCCATCTCTGACCCGGTGGCCGCCAGCGTCAGTATCGTGACGATCGGCAGCGCTTCTTTGACAGGAGCTTTTTTCTCTAAAAAATCCCAGGGATCACAGTCTGCACAGGCAGCAGCAGCCATATATTTCGCCGCGTCGATCGTAGAACCGCCTCCCACAGCCAAAAGCACGTCAATGTGCTCTTCCTTGCATAGCTGCGCGCCTTTTCTGACCGAATCAATACGTGGATTAGGCTCAATTCCAGAATATTCATACAGCTTCAAATCGGCTTTCTCGATCTCAGAAACAACCTTGTCATACAGACCCGTCCTCTTGATAGAACCTCCTCCATATATGAGCAGTACTTTTTTTCCATGTCTGCTCAGTTCCTGACCCAGATGGCCAAACTGTTCCCGGCCAAAATAGACTTTCACCGGAATCTCATAGATAAAATCTCTCATTGTAACAAACCCTCCATAGTTTTCAGATAATATATAATCTATTATATTTTATATAAAATCTTAAACTTTTACAATACCAAACTTTTGATCTCCTGACATCTCTCATCCATCTTCCCGCTCAAAATCTTCCGGTAGTCTGCGATAGACAGACGGACTTTGTTTTCTGTACTTTTTAAACGCTTTGGAGAAGTACAGATTATTCTCAAACCCCACCGAATAGGCAATCGCAGAAACGGACAGCTGCGTTTCCTTCAACAGACGACACGCCTGCTTCATTCGGTATTCCGACAAATACTCCTTCGGCGATTTTCCTGTGTGCATTTGAAAAGAGCGAAATAGATGACTGCGACTAATTCCCACATAGGCCGCCACATCTTCTATCGTAATCGGATAGGAGTAATTCGTCTCTATGTACTTCTGTGCCTGTTCCACATACAACATTTGTATCTCTTTTCCCTGATCTTCTCTGTCATAATAGTGCATAAACACAGACAGAAGGCTGTACAGAGCACCCGTCATAGCCACCGACGCCTCATAGGTATTTCCTTTCAACTGATAGATTCTCTCCAACCCGCTGCGCAGCTGCTCGTCTGGTATACAGCCTTTTTTAATGTAGGGCTTTTCTCTGGAAAATCCGGTATTCCGAATCACTGAACCGGCATCTGACCCCATAAAGCCTACCCAGGCATACTCCCATGGCTCTGCTTGATCTGCATAGTAATGTACCTCTTCTCCAGGATAGAGGATGAACATATCTCCCACTCCCAAATACCAGGATTCCTGTCTTGCAGAATAATAACCGCTTCCTGACAAAATATAATGGATACAGTAGTGATCCCGTATTCCCGGTCCCCACTGGTATCCCGGTTCGCATTTCTGATACCCCACATTGTAAACGGAAAGTGCGTTTAAACGGTTTTCTTCAATTTTATACGAATACTTGTATGTTTCTGTCATTTTTCCACCTGCCTTCTCGCTTCCATTATATCTCTTAACCAACCCTCAAACAACATTTTTACATAATATTGTACAGATTTTCAATGTACTCCCGTCTTTTTTACCTTTATAATAAAAATAGAAAATCTGGAACTTACACTCATATATTAGGAGGCGTACGAACTATGAAACAAAGGCTGTACGAAAAATTTGCCGGACTTTTCTCTGATGCCACAGATGCTCATTTTTATTTCTCACCCGGCCGTGTCAACCTGATCGGAGAACACACAGACTACAACGGCGGTCATGTCTTTCCCTGTACACTGACCTTAGGCACCTATGGAGTCGCCCGCAGACGCAATGACCGGCTGATGCATTTTTATTCCTGTAACTTATACAACATAGGGGTCGTAGAAGCTTCCTTAGATGATCTCACCAACAAAGACAGCTACCATTGGGCCAATTACCCCCTCGGAGTTGTCTGGGCTTTCGCCCAGAAAGGGTACAAGCTGAAACAAGGGTTTGACCTGGTGGTCTGGGGCAACATTCCCAAAGGGGCCGGTCTGTCTTCCTCCGCCTCTCTAGAAGTGCTAACCGGAGTCGTACTCGTAGATTTATTCGATATCCAGACACTTTCCCCCGTAGACCTGGCCTTGTTAGGGCAGTACTCTGAGAACAATTTTAACGACTGTAGCTGTGGCATCATGGACCAATTCGCGGTCGCCATGGGCAAGAAAGATCACGCGATTTTCCTTGACACCAGCTCCTTGAACTATGAGTACGCACCTATTCAGCTCAAAGACGCCAAAATCATCATCACGAACAGCAAAGTAAAGCACAGTCTGGTGAGTTCTGCCTACAACGACCGCTACCGGGAATGTGCGGAAGCCCTAGCAGACTTGAAGACGAAGCTTCCAATCTCCTCTCTAGGAGACCTCACACCGGAGGAATTCGAGAAAAACAAAGACTGTATCCGGGACGACCTGCACCGCAAACGGGCCAAACATGCTGTCTATGAGAATCAGCGCACCATCACCGCCGCTGCCGTCCTGAAAAAAGGCGACATCACACAATTTGGACAGCTAATGAACCAGTCTCACGTCTCCTTGCGGGACGACTATGAGGTGTCCTGCGAAGAGATTGATATTTTGACAGACCTGGCATGGAAGACACCTGGTGTCATCGGCTCCCGCATCACTGGCGGCGGATTCGGCGGCTGTACCGTCAGCCTGGTTAAAAACGAGGCGGTCAGCGCTTTCATTGAAACTATCAAAGACGCATACAGGGAAAAAACCGGATACGAGGCGGAATTTTACACCGTAGACATCGGAGACGGAGCTTCCCGCCTAGATGACTGAGAGGAGGTTACAAAATGTTATTTGAAGGAATCAAAAAATTAGTTCAATACGGAATTGACACGGGACTGACCCCCCGTTCAGAAAAGATTTATACCACTAACCAGTTGCTTTCTCTATTTCAGGAGGAGAACTATGAAGACGTCCCTTGCGACCTGGTACACCTCGAACTGGAAGAAATTCTCACGTGTCTTCTGGATGAAGCCGTCTCCCGGGGAATCATAGAAGACACCAGTACTTACCGGGATTTGTTTGACGCTAAACTTATGAACTGTCTGTTGCCCCGTCCCGCCCAGATTCAGCAGGAATTTCAAACAAGATACCAACAGTCCCCTTTGACAGCCACGGAATATTACTATAAGCTCAGCCAGGACAGCGACTACATCCGCCGTTACCGAATCAAAAAAGATCAGAAATGGAAAGTGAACACTGAGTATGGCTCTCTAGACATCACCATTAACCTGTCTAAGCCGGAAAAAGACCCAAAGGCAATCGCAGCAGCCGGCAAGGCAAAGTCCTCCACCTACCCCAAATGTCTGCTCTGTATGGAAAACGAGGGATACGCTGGAAGAGTTAACCATCCTGCCCGGGACAATCACCGAATCATACCGCTGACGCTGGACGGCAGAGAATGGGGCTTTCAGTACTCCCCCTATGTCTATTACAACGAACACTGCATCGTCTTCAATGGCGAGCATGTCCCCATGAAAATTGACAGGCACACCTTCACCAGATTGTTTGATTTTATCAAACTGTTCCCTCACTATTTTCTTGGTTCCAACGCAGACCTTCCCATCGTAGGTGGTTCCATCCTCAGCCACGACCATTTCCAGGGCGGCCATTACACCTTTGCCATGGCAAAAGCTCCCATCGTCAGACCGTTCACTGTGGTCGGATACGAAGAAATTGAGGCCGGCATTATAAAATGGCCGCTCTCCGTAATCCGCCTACGGGGAATTGACACAGACCGGCTCACCTCCCTGGCCGACCATATCCTGAAAAACTGGCGTGGTTACACCGATGAGACTGCCTTTATCTTTGCCGAGACAGATGGGGTTCCCCACAATACCATTACACCAATTGCCCGCAAAAATGGAGAGCTGTATGAGCTGGACCTGGTGCTGCGCAACAATATCACCACCGATGAACATCCTCTGGGAGTCTTTCATCCCCACGAAGCTCTTCACCACATCAAGAAGGAAAATATCGGTCTGATCGAGGTGATGGGACTGGCCGTTCTTCCTAGCCGTCTGAAGCATGAAATGGACCTGCTGGCAAAATATATCCTCGAAGGTAAAGATCTCCGAAGCAATCCTGATCTTCTCAAACATGCCGACTGGGTGGAAGAATTTCTCCCTTCCTACCCTACTGTCACAGAGGAAAATGTTCAGCAGATCTTACAACAGGAAATCGGCAAAGTATTTTGCCGTGTCTTAGAAGACGCCGGCGTATACAAATATACTCCTGAGGGCACCGAAGCTTTTCTGCGCTTTATCCGTACCCTCTCTTAATACTGGAATATTTTCATAACAAAAGGCGGTACACGATTCAGAACGTGTACCGCCTCTCTTAGATCCACTGAGATTATTCCATTAAAATCTTATGAATCCCCCGATTTTCCAGAAGACTCCGCACGATGCGCAACAGTTCCCGCTGGTGATAACCTGCCTGTGTCTGTTTTTCATGAAATACTGACTTACGCCACACCTTCCCTGCGCTTCTTTCCCTGCTTGCACACACTCTCATACTCTCTTAATTTTTGTCTCTCTTCCGAGCTGAGAGCTCTCGGAACTTGAATCTGCACCGTCGCATATAAATCGCCTCGTATGGAAGAGTTCTTCATGGACACGATTCCTTTTCCTCTCAACCGAATCTTCGTCCCGGACTGAGTCCCCGCTTTGATCTGACATCTTGCCTGACCATCCAAGGTCTGAATCAGCGCCTCGCCTCCGAACACAGCCGTCGTAAACGGAATCTCCACCGTTGTATACACATCCAGTCCCTCCCGGTGAAAGCCACGTTTTTCCTTTACTCTTACCTTCATCAGCAAATCCCCTGACTGACCGCCGGCGAATCCTGGTTCTCCTTTTCCCCGAAGTCGAATACTCTTTCCGTCCTCAATCCCTGCTGGAATGCAAACCTGCAAAGACTGCACTCTTCCGTCTGGCCGTTGGATACTGATAACTTTTTCGCACCCAAAAGCAGCCTCGTCAAAGCTAACTGTAACCTCCGTCCTCAGGTCTGCGCCCTTTCTGCCAGAATAGTCCTGCCGCTGAAATCCATTTTCTCTAAAATCCTCTCCATGAAAGAAACTGCCAAACATCTCTTTCAAGATATCATCCATACCCCCATTCTCATAATGGTATTCCTGATAATTCCCATTCTGTCCTCCAAACCCGTGATAAGTCCCTGAGCCACCTTCCTCGAAAGCCTCATGGCCAAACCGATCATAAAGTGTCCTTTTTTCTGGGTCACTAAGTATGTTATACGCCTCTGTCACTTCCTTAAATCTTTGTTCCGCATTCCCATTCCCTGGGTTCGTATCTGGATGATATCTTTTCGCCAGTTTTCTATAAGCTTTCTTTAAAGTCTTTTCATCTGCACTTCTGTCAACGCCAAGAACCTCATAATAATCTTTCTTTGCCGTCATTTCACATCACCCTCATTTCTATTTAAAGCTTCGCCGCCGAATTCTGTTCACACAATTTTCGGCAATTCCCCTCGCATTTCAATAAGGCAACTCCCCCGAGTCGCCCCGGGGGAGATAGATCTGAAATGCTCAGGCAATCATTGTTCTATGTGTAATATAACAAATATCTTTTTTGCTGTCAAGTCAGAAATTTTATCTGCAATCAAAGTCAGCTTTGTATACCGCCCATTATGGCTCCAAAAACCAAAAGTTTTCCATGGTGAGTTTAAAAGTACGGTATCCCTGCATCGTACACGTATAAGCATACTCTCGAATCAGTTCCCCTTGACTGTCATATTCGCCAAAGACATTTGCCATTCCGCTGTTCACGATCCAATTGTCTGTGTTACTGGCAGGAGCTGCGTTAGAGACAATGCTAGAATATGGCACCTCAAAAGAGCTCTCCAACCGATATGACCGCTCATTCTCATCAATCTCATAGATATAGACCTGACTGCTGACTCCTTCGCCCCCATACAGTTCCGTACCCACAGAGTCATCCAAATCGGCTTCATAATCACGAGTATTCAAAGACCAAAAATTGTTATTGTACATCCGCAGTTCATAGACACCCGGCTCATTTTTCGCCCCTACATACTCGACGCTGTGCTGCCCATACTGAGGCACAAAATCCCCTTCTTTTGTCAGGCATAAGTCTGCATACGCAGTATCTTCCCAAAAAGCGCTGTCACCAACCAACCAGTCCAGACTTGGGCTATTATGTATACTCTGAACTTTTATAATCGTGGAGGTCTCTCTAGAAGAGACGACAAGACTGTCATTCTCCTGCATATACTGTAGTGTATTCAAATGAATCCAGTCTTCCTCCCCTGCCTGCCAGAAGAAATCATCGGCGGCAGAGACCGGGCGTGTCTCCTGCTCATAGTATTCGTTCATGATCTTTTTAAAATCCAAAAGCTCTGTCACCTCACCCGATTTCAAATCAATCTCCAACACCAAATCTTCCACATTCGCCGTATCTTCGTGTTCTGCCAGTGCCAGAATTTTCCCCTCTTTCGCCGGCTGAATGTCATGGTGCAACTGATATCCGTCCAAAGAATAAGTTTGAATCACTCTGCCTACCCCATCCATCCGGGCAAGTTTTGATGAGGACACACAAGTCAAAATTGTGCCGTCTCCCTGATCTAAAATTCGATCGAGACCATAGCCTTCCAGAACCATCTCATACCTCATCACTCCCTCATTGTCAAAAAAGAATCCATAACCTAGATATCCATTGGTTCGCATCATCGCGTACAGACCGTCAGAGAGTCCTTCCACGCTCTCACCTTGCGTGTACTCCAACTGTGTGGGATATCCAGACTTGTTCTCAGGCATTGTAATCTCAAAAGAAACTTTTTTTCTCACGTTTCCCCAGGTACCTGTCATCGTCATGGTCACCTTGTTAGTCTTTCCTGGTACAAGTCCAATGATCTGAAATTCATGTTCTTTTGTATATTCTTTTGCACTGCTATCTCTGGCAACGGCTGAGTAATCTAAGATTGAATCGTCTTCCACGGAAATCTTATAGCTTATTTTAGTGGCATAATCTGTGGTAAAGTAAAGATACAAGCCGTTGCTGCCAGTACCATAAGGATTCAGCACAGCCAATGGGGCATCCGCATCCCAGTCAGTCCTAAATTCTTTCAGTGTCTCCAAGGTTCCTCTTAGCCGGTCCTGAACGTCCGTGTCATAATAAGTAAATCCTTCTTCCTCGATTTCAAATGGAACAAGCCGCAAAATAGGCAAGTCTGATTCCAGCCCCGCATCATTTAGTCGGACTTCCTCTTCCTCGTCTGTTCCCACCAAACTGCTGACTTCCTCCGACCAGTTATCTCTGATTGCCTGTTCCTGAGCTGTAAAATGCTTTGACACAACCATCACAATGAGCGGAATCAAAATCACGAGCAAAAGCGCCACAATCATTGCAATTTTTACCCTCTTTTTTCGGAACTTCATATGGTTTTTCCCCCTCTAACTTTCTCACATGATTTCTTTCATAATATCACAAGCACTTCCAATTCATCTACATTTTTTCTGTTTTTTCACATTCAGCCCGTCCGCTGCATACTCTATAGTATCGTTTATCACGCAGTTGAACCACTTCTGCCAATAAAGGAGGACCTACCTATGAATTTATCAGACATAAAGCCCGGACACTACGGAATTGTCACTGGCTTTGCAAAAAGCTCACAGATACGCCGGCGTCTCCAAGACTTAGGAGTTATCCGCGGCACGAAAATAGAGTGTATCAGCAGGAGTCCTCTCGGAGATCCCAGCGCTTACCTAATCCGAAAGACGATCATTGCGCTACGCAGGGAAGACGCAGAACAAATTTATATCAGTGAGGTAGATCAATGAAAAGAATCATAGCGTTAGCTGGAAATCCCAATGTGGGAAAAAGTACAGTTTTCAACGCGCTCACCGGCATGAATCAGCACACAGGAAACTGGCCTGGAAAGACGGTGGAATGTGCTAAAGGAATCTACCGTCAGGAAGACGTTACCTATCAGCTTGTGGACCTTCCTGGCTGCTATTCCCTGCTGGCACACTCTGAGGAAGAAGAAATCGCCAGAGATTTTATCTGCTTTGAACATCCACAAGCCGTTGTCGCCGTTTGCGACGCAACCTGTCTGGAGAGGAATCTAAACCTAGTTCTGCAAATTATGGAAACTACCAGGCAGCTAGTGCTCTGTGTCAACCTGCTGGACGAGGCCAAAAAGAAAAAAGTAAAAGTAGACCTGGACCTGCTCTCGCAAGAGCTGAACATTCCCGTCGTCGGAACCGCGGCGCGGCAACAAAAAGGACTGGGAGATATTTTCACAGGCATCGCCTTGCTAAAAACCGGAAAATACGGAAAAAAAGAAGCGGTACACTATCCGCTCCCTCTGGAACATGCCATCCAAAAACTCCTAGAACCCCTTCAACAAACACTCGGCTCCCAATTAAATGCCCGCTGGGCCTGCATCCGTCTTTTAGAGGACTATGATAATTTTACACTTACTTTGAAACAAAAACTTGAGATTTCTCTGTCTGAGTATCCTGAGATCATCTCCCTTCTCACGGAAGTAAAAAAAGAGCTGGAAACACAGGGTTACACGACCGAGGTGATTCGGGATGTCATTGCTGAGAGTTTCATTCACCGCTGCGAGACCATCTGTAAAAAAGCAGTCACTTTTGAAGATGTACAGTATGCAAAGTTCGACCGGAAGCTAGACCACCTGTTCACCAGTAAAGCTACAGGATTTCCGATCATGTTTCTGCTGCTTTTTCTGATCTTTTGGCTCACCATCAGCGGAGCAAACTTTCCTTCTTCCCTTCTGTCATCCGGACTGTTCTGGGTCGAGGACCGGCTTGTGGATTTCGCGATTTCGATTCAGCTTCCCAAAGCCATCTACTCCCCGCTGATTTTTGGAATGTATCGGGTCCTAGCCTGGGTCGTCTCCGTGATGCTGCCCCCTATGGCAATCTTTTTTCCGCTTTTTACACTTCTAGAAGATTTCGGATACCTCCCCCGGGTAGCTTTTAATCTAGACCGCTGCTTCAAAAAATGCTGTGCCTGCGGAAAACAGGCCCTGACGATGTGTATGGGCTTTGGCTGCAACGCCGTGGGCGTCACTGGATGCAGAATCATAGATTCCCCCAGAGAGCGCATCATAGCCATCCTCACCAACAGCTTGGTACCCTGTAATGGCAGATTTCCCACAATCCTAACCATCCTCTCACTTTTCATAGCCGGCGGTGCCACAGGGCTATCTGCCTCACTCCTTGGGGCTTTCTGTCTGGCCTTAGTCATTCTCCTGGGAATCTGCATGACCTTAGTGGCATCTAAAGTGTTATCCAAAACTCTCCTAAAGGGAATGCCTTCTTCTTTTACGCTAGAACTGCCTCCATACAGACGGCCGCAGATTGGAAAAGTAATCATCCGCTCCGTTTGCGACCGTACTTTGTTTGTGCTTGGCAGAGCCATCCTCATAGCTGCCCCTGCCGGTCTGCTGATCTGGATGACAGCAAACATCACCGTCGGCGGCACCGCCGTCTTAAATCACTGTGTAAACTTTCTCGACCCCTTTGCCAGACTTTTGGGCCTGGACGGAGTAATTTTAATGGCTTTCCTCCTGGGAATGCCTGCCAACGAAATCGTGATTCCCATTATGTTGATGACCTACCTGGCAAAAGGAAGTCTGCTAGAGATGGAGGACCTGAACCTCATGCGCCAACTGCTCGTGGACAACGGCTGGACCTGGATTACCGCTGTAAGCACTGTGTTATTCTCGCTGATGCACTGGCCCTGTGGGACTACTCTTATGACCATCCACAAAGAGACACAGAGTCTGAAATGGACCTTCGTCTCCATCTTAGTACCCACACTGATGGGAATGAGCCTGTGCTTCTTATTCACAGCCTGTGCTCACTTCCTGATGGGGGTTCTTTGATTTTTCCGTCCAAAAGTCAGCCTAAAAAGAGGCTCCCCGGACAAACCGAGGCGCCTCTTTCCTATTATAATCTAAATCTCGTCAATTGCCTTATTGGGGCAGACATCTATACAGTTCCCACACTGTAAACACTTCCTGTAATTGATACAGAATTTTTTTTCTTCTTCTACAATCGCCTTGTTTGGGCACTCAGATTCACAGGCCCCACACTTTACACAGCGGTCTGTTATAACAAAAGCCATAAATTCTCACCTTGCCTTTCCTACCTTACTTCGCCACTGCGGTCCATATAGGCAGTGTGCAGCAGGTGATGCGAAATATGACCACAGGGTTCTTTGAGATACTCCTCATAGAGCTTCTGTACCTCTTTGTTCTCATGGGATCTTCGGATCGCACTGTTTTTATCACTCTCATACATCTGATCCATTCTTCTGGCAATCATATCCGGTGAAGCGGTCAAGGGAGCTCCGCCGCCATTTAAGCAGCCGCCGGGACAGGCCATAACTTCTATAAAATGATAAGGAGATTTCCCGGCCCGGATGTCTTCCATCACCGGCTTTACATTTCCGATTCCATTGACAATAGCAATCTTTACTTCCAAATCCCCAATCTTCACAGATGCCTCTTTCAGTCCCTTGTAGCCCCTTGCTTCCTGGTAGTCAATCTGGTCAATCTTTCCTCCGGTCAGTTTCCACACCACCGTGCGCAGCGCGGCTTCCATGACACCTCCTGTCGTGCCAAAGATACGGCCAGCGCCGGAACCCTCGCCCATAAAGTCATCAAACTCTTCTTCCTGAATCGCGGCAAGGTTGATTCCACGAAGCTTGAATAATTTCGCTGCCTCTCTGGTCGTGAGTACGATATCTACGTCTCGGCCATTTTCGCTCTCCATCTCTGTCCTGTCCCGCTCAAATTTCTTCGCGACACAAGGCATGATGGAAATCTGGCAAATATTCTCAGCAGGCACACCAATCTTCTCGGGCAGATAGTTTTTGACCAAAGCTCCAAACATCTGCTGCGGCGACTTACAGGTAGAAAGATGGTCTAACTGATCCGGGTAATGATACTCCATATATTTTACCCATCCAGGACAACAAGAAGTCATCATTGGAAGCACGCCACCCTTTGTCACACGCTGAATAAACTCTGTCCCCTCTTCCATAATCGTCACATCTGCGCTGAAATCCGTGGTAAACGCATAGCCTCCCAACTGCTTCATAGCTGCCGAAATCTTTTTCGTCACATCGGTTCCCGGCGGAAGGCAAAATTCCTCTCCCAGTGTGTTTTGAATCGCTGGAGCCATCTGCCATACCACTGTCGTATTGGGATCATCCAAGGCTGCTATCGCCTTATGTATACTGTCTTTCTCTGTCAGCGCAGCAACCGGACAGACTTTCACGCACTGGCCGCAATTGATACAAGCCGTAGCAGACAGATTCACATCCTTCTTCGTGTTCACATAGCGTTCTCCCGTCTCCTCATTGCATTTCATCTCATAGATTCCGATTTTCTGTACTTCCTCGCACACAGTCACACAGCGTCCGCAGGCAATACACTTGTCCATATCCCGGACCATTGCCGGGCTAGAATCGTCGATTCCCCTTCCAGGTACATTGCGTTTCTCGGGATTGATTCCGAACAGGTATGAGACATTCTGAAGCTGACAGTTTCCCCCTGTTTTCTGACAGGTCAAACAATCGTTGGGGTGTCTCTCCAAAATCTCTCTCAGCCTCTCCTTTCGGTATGCATCCACCGCTGGAGTGTTGGTGTAAATAACCATGCCGTCTTTCGCGCGCACACGACAAGAACGACGAATAATCCTGCCTCCCTCTTCCTCGATTTCCACCGCGCAGATTCCACAGGCACCGGTGGGAGTCAAGCCTTTTAGATAACACAAGGTGGGAATTTCAATCCCTGCTGATCTGGCAGCCTCCAAAATAGATGATTCTGGTGGACAGACTACCTTCTTACCGTCAATCGTACAGACAATGTCCTCTTTCAGCATTCCGCCATACACTTCATACATAACTTTTCATTCCTTTCTGAGCATCCATTACTTTCCTACCCCCATATTCACTGCGCCTGGACAGAGCCTGTCAGGTTTTCCGCAGTGTGCTCCCGATACGCAGTGCTGATGGGGTCTTCCCGGTCATAATACTCAATTTCTCTGTTCCGCGCTTTTTCCGTGAGCTCCTTCGCTTTTTTTCCATCAACCTTTTCTATTTTTACACCGATCTGTTTAAAGCCCGGAATTTTGCTGACTGGGTCGAGATGTTCTGAGTCTGAGAGAACATTGGCTCCTCCTGCATAATGGAAAGGCATCCAGGCCACTCCCGGTCTCAGAGTATCCGCAATTCTTGCCTCCACATACACAGAGCCTCTCGGCGAGGATACTTTCACCCAATCGCCGCCCTGAATTCCCAGATCTTTTGCATCACTTGGGTCTATCTCAATCCAGTTTCTGGGAGCTGTGAAATGGATACCCGGTGTCTTGTCCGTCTGGGTCCTCGTATGGTAATGATAGAGTATCCGGCAGGAAGTCAGCACAATCGGATACTCAGGATTGCAGGTATCCGGCGACGGTATCCAGTCCAGAGCTTTCAAAAGCCCGCGGCCTCTGCCCGGTCCGTTCACATGCAGGATCGGCGTACCCGGATGCTCCAGGGTAGGACAGGGCCACTGAACCCCTTCCTTCTCAATTTTCTCATAAGTAATTCCCGCATAAGAAGGCGTCACCGTTCTCATCTCATTGAAGACATCCTCCACCGTGTCATAGTGGCAGGGATAGCCGATTCGATTCATAACCTCCATAATCGTCCACCAGTCGTCCTTACATTCCCCTTTTACACTGGCAGCTTTTCGTATTCTCTGTACACGACGTTCCGTATTTGTAAAAGTACCATCTTTTTCCGCAAAAGCCTTCGATGGCAGCACCACATCTGCATATTCCGTGGTCTCATTGGGGAAAATATCCTGTACCACGACAAAAGCCTTTTCCAGAGCATGTTTCACATGATTGGAATCTGGGTCAGAAACCATTGGATTTTCACCCATAATATACAGAAGTTTTACTTTGTCTTCCAGTATTGCCGGTATCGTCTCTGTCACCGTATATCCCTTATTCGGACTGAGCTTCACACCCCAAGCTTTCTCAAACTTCTCCTGTACCTCAGGATTAAATACTTTTTGGTACGCTGGGTAATCGGTTGGCAGTGCCCCCATGTCGCAAGCCCCCTGTACATTGTTCTGTCCACGCAGAGGATTCACGCCGCTGCCCTTCTTGCCAATGTTCCCGGTCACCAGCGCCAGATTGCTCAGACTGGATACATTGTCCGTTCCATTGACATGCTGGGTGATTCCCATCGCATAAGCAATATAGGATTTATGTGTGCTCGCGTAGAGCCTTGCCGCCTGAATAATCAGATCTTTATCGACCCCACAGATCTCTGCCGTCTTCTCCGGCGTGTATTTCTTTACAATCTCTCTCAGCTCTTCAATACCTTCGGTATATTTTTCTATATATTCCTTGTCTTCCAGTCCCTCTTCAAAAATCACATGCAGCATCCCGTTGCTCAAAGCCACGCTGCTTCCCGGATTGATTTGCAGATAGATATCCGCGATCTCAGCCAGAGGAATGCGTACTGGGTCTGCGACGATGATTTTCTTGCCCATACGGTGTGCCTGACGCACATACATTCCCATCACCGGATGGGTTTCTGTTGTGTTGGAACCAGTGATAAAAATCACATCCGCGTCTTTGATTTCCGCGATACAGTTGGTCATCGCTCCGCTTCCGAGGGTCGCCGCCAGCCCTGCAACCGTGGAACTGTGACAAAGACGTGCACAGTGATCGACGTTGTTCGTCCCCACCGCTGCCCGGATAAATTTCTGGAACAGATAGCTGTCCTCGTTTACTGTTCTGGCGGAGGAAAAACCGGCAATCGCATCCGGGCCAAATTCTTTCTTTATTTTCAGAATTTTCTCTGCCACAAAATCCAAGGCTTCTTCCCAGGAAACCCTCTCCAACTTCCCATTTCTGCGAATCATCGGATATTTCAGTCGGTCTTCATGATTGATAAACTCATAGGCAAACTTACCTTTTACACAGAGAAGTCCTTGATTGGAAGGGCCATTGGCCGGCTTCGCGTCCACAATCACTCCATCCTTGACAGAAAAATCAATCTGGCATCCGACACCACAGTATGCACAGGTCGTCCGGACTTTTTGTGTCTCCCACTCCCGGAATTCGTGGAGGGATTTCGGCATCAGCGCCCCCACAGGACAGACAGACACACAGTTGCCGCAGGAGACACAGGCTGTCTCTGCCATGGTGTCTCCCCCATTGGGAACCACATAGGCTACAGCTCCTCTTTGAGCCATTGCCAGCGCATTGATTCCCACCAGCTCCCTACAGGTTCTCACACATTTTCCGCAGCGGATACACTTATCCATCTCCTGGTAATAAAAACGGTTGGAAGTATCTTTCTCCCGGTGTTCGTAAGGCACCACATACTGGGCTTCCTTCACCCCGTACATTTCGCAGTACTTTTGCAACTTACAGGCGCCCAGCTTCCTACAGTTCATACAGTCCAAGGGATGAGTGGCAATCATCCGGTTTAAAATCCCGATGCGGGCTTTCTTAACCTCTTCTGACTCTGTCCAGACCACCATTCCCTCCCGAGCCTCCGTGTTGCAGGCAGTCAAGAGGCTGACCTCCCCTTCCACCTCGCAGGAACATATTTTGCAGTCCCCGTACTCACTGCAATTGCTACAGTGTTTTGCCGGCATTCTTTCCAAATCGTCAAAACAAAATGTGGGGATGAACACCCCTATTTTCTTAGCAGCCTGTAGAATCGTACTGCCTTCTTCCACTTCGACAGCTCTGTCGTTGATTTTTAGTGTTATCATACCCTTCCTCCTTATCCAAATCAAACATCGAACATGTCTGACTTTTCTCATTTTTAAAAATGATTATCCCATACTCAATTATATATTATATAATTCTTTGAAAAAAATCAATTTTTATATTATTTGTTATTTCAATATCCAAATAATTCCAAATTATTTTTCACTTATCTTCACATGACCCATATGATAAATATTTCCTGTCTCTTTTCTGATAAATCCCAACAGTGTAATGTCCTCTTTTTTGGCAAGAGCCACTGCACTGCCAGTCACCGCAGCCCTGGACAATACCACCGAAAACCCAGCCTGAATTGCTTTTTGAAGATAGTCCTGCGATATCCGCCCGCTACTGAACACCGCACATTTTGGGATCGGTATTTCATATTTCAGCGCATAGCCAATGACCTTGTCCAAAGCGTTATGCCTGCCAATATCCTCCATAGAGCAAAGTACCCTACCTTCCATCATGAGCACACAACTGTGAGCGCATCCAGTATCTGAAAAAAGAGTTCCCGGATTTTCAAACATTTCCTTGGCAGCCTGGAAAATTTTTTTCAGGCTTATACTTTCCACTGGGTCCGCATGTACAGGCTTGATTTCTCCTGCTAAGTCTCCCAACAAAAATCTTCTTCCCAGGGATAATTCCTCCATATGTGTCGGTGTGCACGAAATGGAAATCTCTCTTCCATCTTTCAGTCTGAGGCAGTATTGGTATTCCAGCGCCACTTCATCCTCTTTTTCTTGAAATTGATTCCCTGTAATTTTTAAAATCTGTACTCTTTCTTTTTCCATCTTCCCTCCTCGTCCTTCTGCCGTCCCATCTGGCCGGCTCTCTAACAGTCTTTTATAGAGCTCCGGAGTATTTACATTCAGAATCTGATCTTCCGGGATATCCCTCAAAAAGCACTCATATCCCCATCGGTCCAGTACCCGGAATACCGGAAGCGCACGTTCCTTTATCATCTCTTCTATCGTCTCTGCCATAGCCACCGGATAAACACCGATCAGCGGTTCCTTACGCACACCATGCTCCCACAGCAGCGGAATCTCCCTCCCCCTCGTCAATCCCCTTCGGTGTCTCTCATGATACACCAAAAGCTCCTCTAAAATTTCTGGCGAAAGCCTCGGCACATCCACTGGAAGCACCAGACAAAAAGGCGTCTCCATCTCTTTCATACAGGCATGGAGTCCTCCGAGCGGCCCGCGGTCCGGATACCGGTCCCATACAACCTCCCCGACGTCCCCCTCAAGCTCAAATCCCGACACAAAAATCCGGTCAATCCCAACTTCTTTTGCCTTGTCGATAATCAGCTCCGCGAAGGTCTTTCCGCCATACAAAAGCCGCGCCTTATCTTTTCCCATTCTCAGACTCTTCCCGCCTGCCAAAAGCAGGAGGGAATAGACGTCCTTTCTGTCCATTACTTTTCTCCTCTATTTTTTCTGTGACAAGATTTATATGATTATATCAAAAAAGGCAACATTCACCCTCTTAAGTAAATGTTGCCCAGACGGTCGGCATGCCACAGAGACAGACTCCCACGTGGTTCTCCACATTAAATCCGTCAGTCGTCAGCTCTGTTTTTTATTAATTTAGCATACCACTTCCCGGTTTTTTTGTCAATATTTTGTGAACTTTTCCTATTTCTGTCCAGTATTGATCTTGACATCATCTCCTGTCCGCAGCCATCCGCCCCTGGCGACCTTTGCGAACACTGCCTGTCTTCGCAAAGAACAGTCCTGCCCTGACTTCGCTAGTTCACACAATTCAGGATAACATTTTTTAAAAACTTCGGTAATCTGCAAAACCACCTCTCCCATCCTCAGAAAAGTACCCGGGGAAGTCTTTGAAAAGTCAATCCCTTCCACCTGTACGTTTTCTTTGAACTTTTTCAGACAGAAGCCTTCCTCCTGAAAATCTCTGACTTCTACCGGGAGAATGGAAATCTGTCTTTGAAGGTCGCTCCCGTGCCAGTCGCCTTTGATACCGTCTTCCACGGTCAGCTCACAGGCATCACAGGAGATCGGCGCTGCACCCTTTTTCTCATAGACAAAGATTTTCGATATTTTTCCTAGCCCCATAATAATACCTCCTCACTTCATTGGCCGGCTGTCTATCCTCACGACTTGTCCCGCCTCTTCCCAGGAATAACCTCCCAGTTCCCTTAATTTTTCATGGAACCTTTCAGATTTTAAAATTTGAAGGAAGCATTTCACCAGCGGAAGCTCTAAGTCTTCTTGATAGAGAGCAAAATCATAGGATTCGTCTCCCACCGGCAAGAAATCCAGCCCCATGGCCTTCGCCGCTGAAAACACTCCCATCCCCGCATCTGCTCCCCCTGAGGCAACCTGAGCAGCCACAGCCATATGCGTCGTGGCTTCACAGTCATACCCGGAAATCTCCTCCGGCGAAATCTGTTCTTTTTTTAGCAGATAATCTAACAAAATCCTTGTCCCTGCTCCCCTCTGCCGATTTACATAGCGGCATCTTTTTAAATCTTCAATCCCGCAAATACCCATGGGGTTGCCTTTTTTCACCATCAATCCCTGCACCCGGCCGACTCCTCGAATCAGAGCCATTGGCTCCTTAAAAATTCGCTTCAGATAACTTTGATTGTAGACGCCGGTGTCTTCATCCAGAAGATGTACCGGCGCGATATGAGCCTCTCTCCTTTTCAGAGCCATCAGTCCGCCCATGCTTCCCACATGCGTGCTAGACAAGTACATCCCTCTGCTGACCTCCGGCATCAAATCCGCCATCACATCCAAAATCAGATCATGACTACCTATCACCACCAAAGTATTTTCTATTTCCTGAATATCCCGGTAAAGCTCCACACTCACCGTCTCTGATGCCTCCACACCTTCGCTGTTTTGGGGAATCACGCAGAAGCCGTCTGCACGCACCATAGACATGGCTGCTCCGGCCCCCCTAGCCAGCGGTGCCGCCACCAGCTTCTCTCCCACCTTGCCGACTTTCACCCGGATATACTCTCTGTGTTTGAGACTGGAGACAAGCCTTTTGGAAATTACTGCGTCTACAACAGGATTTTTTCTGCATGTAAAATCTCCCAGCATCGAAAGTACTGGTATCACGAAATTTTCAAATCCAATATAGGCACTCACCGGATATCCCGGCAGGCCAATCACTGGACAGTCATCCACGACAGCCAGAATGACTGGTTTTCCAGGCTTGATCGCAACCCCATGAACCACCACCTCTCCCAGCTCTCTGAGCACATGGACGGTATAGTCTTCTGTCCCTGCGCTGGAACCAGCGTTTATAATTACCAGATCGTATTTTTGAGCCGCCTCTTTGACCGCCCTGCGAATTTTCTCATAGTCGTCGGGAATCACCGGAAAACGCTTAGCCCTTGCTCCTTGCTCCCGCGCCAAATTCTCAAACATACGGGAATTCGATTCAATGATACTGCCCTCCACAGGAGTCTCCCCCGGCTCGATAATTTCTGTACCTGTGGGGAAAATTGCCACGGACGGCTGCACCGCGACTTCTATCTCAGTGATGCCTGCGGAGAGTAAAACTCCCACATCAATGGCACGTATTTTGTGGTGTCCGGGCAGAATCATCTCTCCTGCCACGATGTCCTCGCCAATAGGGCGAATATGCTGCCACGGCGCAGCCGCCTCCACAATCCGCACTTGTCCTTCTTTCCCGGTCTCCAAGAGATCCTCCGCCATAATCACCCCGTCATAAGGAGGACTCACCGGATCTCCCGTATCTACAACCTGATAATCCTCCCCTTCTGTCAGCTCCACCGGCCTGACCTCCGAGGCACCTTTCGTTCTCTGCGTGACTACCGCAATGCCGTCCATGGCCGCAGAATTAAACAGGGGGGAGCAGTATTTCGCATAGACTGCGGAGCGGGTCACCCGGTTCAGACTTTCGGTCACAGGTATCCGTTCCCATTTTACCTCGATCACCGTCTCCAAAACTTTTTTATATTTTTCCAATGCTTCTTCCACAGATATCGTCTTTAAATACAGATTTCTCTTCTTCATCTTTACCTCACATCTCAAAAAAGTTCTACCCAGACTAATTCGCCGGTCTTTAAGCCTTCCTTTCCCATGGGAATCCTCACATAACCGTCCGCTTTCGTCAGCGTGCGCATCAAGCCAGATTTTCCCAGGACCGGTCTGGCCGTATAGCCTTCTCCATCTCCTGGGAACAGTTCAACCATGACACAGGTGTCCTTGCCTGGCGCTGCCGGAATGTTGCTCTGCATAGAGGCCGGTATTTTCAAACTGTCTGCCTCTCCGGTCCTCCACTGTTCCAGCCACTTTGCCAAAAGTCTGAAAACCATGAGGGCGGCCGCCGGATGTCCAGGCAGACCCATCAATATGGTCTGCGAGGGCTCATCCACGGCTAAGATTGTCGGCTTTCCCGGCTTCAAGGCAAGACCGTGGGTAAACACCCCAGGGTCTGCCAGACGATCCAGCAGCTTCGCCGTGATATCTTTCTTTCCCTGGGAGCTGCCCCCTGAGATCACAACCAGGTCACTGTCTTCCATTCCAAGGCGTAAAGCCTTCTCCAAAAGTTCTTCCTGGTCAGGAAGCACCTGGGTCTTCACCTCTTCAAATCCGATCTCACGGGCCAACTGCCGCAGTGCAGGTGTATTGATATCATATACCTGCGCTAAGCCAAGCTCTCCTCCTACCTGCACAAGCTCATCCCCTGTAGAGAGAATTGTCACCTTTAGAGGACGATAGACCTCCACGGTACGTCTGCCGTTTCCCGCCAGCGCCCCGATTTGTGCCGCAGCCAATCTGGTTCCTCTGGGAAGAATCGTCTCTCCTTTTTCTACGTCTTCTCCGATCTGCACCACATTCCTGCCGGACGCAAGCGCGTGATAGACCGCAGTGCAGGATTGGTCGAACAATTCACAGTACTCCACCATCACCACTGCATCTGCACCTTCAGGAATCATCCCCCCAGTGGGAACATAGGAACAGGTCCCGCTGACCACCCTCTTTTTTGCCGGTTTTCCGATCTCAATCTCTTCCATGATATCTAAGAATACTGGCACTCCATCGCTGGCCCCCTGGGTATCCGCCGCAATCACCGCGTAACCGTCCACCGTGGAGCGCAAAAACGAAGGCAACGGGACCTCTGCCTTAACATCACGAGAAAGCACCCTGCCGGCCGCCTCCTCGATGGGAATGACCTCCGTCTTTTTGATATCCCAGGTAATCTGTTTCAATAATTTTTCTCTCGCCTGCTCCAGGCTGTCCACTCTCAGAAGTTTCATCTACTCATTCCTCCTGTCAAACGCGCTTTCGCTCAAAATCTCTCCTCTCAGGAAATGCCGCACCTCAGGGACCTCAGAGTGAAACAACACCTCCCTGGCCGGCCCGCTTTGCACAACCTTTCCCTTGTAAAAAACATGAACTCTATCACAGAGCCTTGCAATATGGCTCAGACTGTGACTGATCAGCATCCAGGTATTTCCTTCTATTTCCCGGGTCCTTAAAATCTGTTTTTCAAAAAACTCTACGCTATCAGGATCTAGATTCGACAGTGTCTCGTCAATCATTACAAAACGAGGATGAAAGCAGAGAGCTCTTATCATGGACACTTTCTGCTGTTCCCCGCTGGAAAGACTTCTCGCAGCCTGCCGCTCTTTCCCTGCCATACCGCAGCTTTCCAAATAGGCCCCAATCTTTTCCCGATCAGGACGTGTTCCCCTTATTTTCAGCGGATAAACAATATTTTCATAGACTGTATCATGCAGCAGATAGGGTCTTTGGCTCGTCATGGTGATCTCCCTCATATTCAATCCTTCATACTCAATATGCCCGCTGTCAGGGGACAAGATTCCCATAATCAGTTTCATGAGGGTGGTTTTTCCACTGCCGTTCCCCCCGATCAATCCGTGGATACACCCTTCTTCTATCTCTAAATGGTCAATCTGAAGGACAAATTGACCAACTCTTTTTTCCAAGTTAATAATTTTCATTTTCTTTCGACTCCTTCTGAAAGAAATCTGCCAGACACTGGAGAAGAAACGCCATCACTAGCAACAAAATTCCCAAAGTTAGGCCTTCTGTGAAAATCCCCTGACTTTTCAGCAGGGAGATCGCTGTCGTCATCGTTCTGGTATGCCCTTTGATATTTCCGCCCACTAGCATCACCGCTCCCACTTCACTGATGGAACGGCCAAATCCGCTGACGATGGCAAAATAGATCTCGTGTTTCATCTCCCTTAAAATCAACAGATTTGTCTGAAGTTTTCCAGCTCCCATCGTCTTCGCAAAAACCCGGACCGCAGGCGCTGTTTTGTTTCCGTAAGTGTAAATCATTCCACAGATAATTGGTGTGATAATGATTGTCTGGGCTAAAATCATTCCTTCCACAGTAAACAAAAGTTCCAACTTTCCCAGAGGGCCTCTGCGCATGGTCAACATATATACAATAAGCCCCACGACTACCGGGGGCACTCCCATCAAAGTTCTGTTTATACGGACTACTACCCTCTTTCCTGGAAAAGAAAATCTCTCCAAAGCAAGTCCTAAAACAATTCCTAGAACAGCAGAAATAAAAGTAGAAGTTACCGCCATTCGAAAAGTAACCCGAATGGCGTCGTAAACTCCTACGTCCGAAAAAATCTCTTCGATCATTGTCTTCAGCATGGAAAATCTCCAAAGAATCTTATGCGTCTGTACCGGCGTTGGGAACAAACAAAGCCTCTCCGTACTCCTCAACTCCGTACTCACCGATCAGCTTCTGAATCTCATCAGAACAAATCCACTCGATGAACGCGTTTGCAGCTTCATTGTTGACTTCTGGATATTTCTCTGGATTCACTGCAATCACTCCGTATTGGTTCAGCAAATTGGCATCCCCCTCACAGACAATCTCCAGACCCAAGGATACATCCGCGTCCTTTTTCATCTTCAGATAGGTTCCTCTGTCAGTCAGACAATACGCTTGTTTTTCATCGGCCATTGTCAGGGTAGCTCCCATTCCCTGCCCGGATTCCAGATAATTGGGGTCAGCAGCCGGGTCCAGACCCAGATCTTCCCAGATCTGTTTTTCCTTCTTATCTGTGCCGGAGTCATCCCCTCTGGACACAAATGGAAGCTGTTCCTCCAAAATCTGGTTAAACACAGCCTGTATGTCCTGGGTAACGGCAACCGGCTCCGTCGGGCCGACCACGATAAAGTCGTTGTACATGACAGGAAAACGCTCTACACCGTAGCCGTCCGCTACAAATTGTTCTTCGCTTGCTTTCGCATGTACCAGAACAATGTCTACATCTCCATTCTCACCCATCTTCAAAGCTTCCCCGGTGCCAACCGCATCCCACAAAAGCTCATAGCCGGTATCCTCCTGGAAAATAGGCGCCAGATAGTCCAAAAGCCCCGTGTCAGCCGTACTGGTCGTCGTCGCCATCATCAGCTGGCCTTTCTCCTCACCTTCTTTTGACTCGTCCGTTTTCTGGGCATCCTGTGAATCTTCACTCTCTGCCGCGTCCTCTGTAGCTGGCTGCTCCTTCGACTCCTCACTGCCTCCGCAGCCTGCAAGTGTTCCAAAAACCAGCGCAGTTCCCAGCAGCATCGCTAAAGCTTGTTTCTTCATTTTTGTTTCCTCCCTTGAATCTTTCTATTTCAAAACAACTTATCTGTTTTGAAAACTATTTCCTGGACAATCACAGAATCCTCCGCATCTCGTCCCCCACAGAGATTTCCCCTGCGCGCAGAACCCGCGCGAAAACTCCTTCTCTGGGCATAATGCAATCTCCCATCAGTCTCTGTATCTCACAGCCTTTGTGACAGGTCTTTCCGATCTGCGTCATCTCCAAAATTACAGAATTGCAGGCAAACCTCGTACCCACTGGATAGTTCTTGAAATCAAAGCCGGTGACAATCAAATTCTCCCCAAAAGCTCCGTCTTCCACCGGGGCTCCCTTCGCTTTGAACTGCTCGATCACCTCGTAAGACAGCAGGCTGACTTGACGGTGCCAGTTCCCTGCATGAGCATCGTTTTCAAGCCCAAAATCCTCGATAAATCTGGCCTTTCCCACATTTTTCTTCTGGGTGCCTTTCTTTTCACTGATACAGACTGCTTTTACAATCCCAACTTTTTCTTCTCTCATCTCGCGCAATTTTGAGCCTCCCCTGTTAAAATTTCTAACCCATGTTCCAGATAAGGCGCTACGTATTCCAGACACTCACGGACAGCCTTGGGACTACCTGGAAGATTGATAATCAGCGTCGTTCCCCGAATTCCCGCGGCAGCCCTGGACAGCATCGCCCGTCCGGTGAACTGCATACTGTATGCCCGCATAGCCTCCGGTATGCCCGGCACCTCCCTTTGGCATACTGCTTTTGTAGCCTCCGGCGTCCAATCTCTGGGAGAAAATCCTGTTCCTCCGGTGGTCAATATTAACTCTGCGGCCTTGTTGTCCGCAGTGTCACAAAACGCAGCTTTCAGTACTTCCAAATCGTCCGGAAGAATCTGTATTCCCACAACCTCGTATCCCAGCTTTTCCATAGTTTCCCGGATCACGGGGCCGCTGAAATCCTCTCTCTCCCCCCGGTACCCGCTGTCACTGGAGACAATAATCATCACTCTTTTTCTTTCCATTTTTATCCTCCGATCTGCGCCATAAATTTCTTTTCCTTTTCCTTTGGCGCGCCCTCCAAAAAGGCATGGCTTTGAGGCTTATCTAAAATTACTCTCTGAATCCGTGCTCTTAATGCCTCATCCGAATCCCCTGCCCGCAGAGGCTCTCTCAAATCGATTCCTCTGTCATACTGAAGACAGGTCTTCAAATAACCCTGTGAAGTCAGGCGCACTCGGTTGCATTTATCACAGAATTTGTGGCTTACCGCACTGATGAAGCCGATTTTTCCCTGAAAGTTCTTGAACTGCATATAATGACTTGGCCCGTTTCCAAGCCTCTCCGTCACCGGCTGTCCCGGCCCGAATTCTCTCTCAAAAATCGTCAGTAGCTCCTCCTCTGAGCGTCCTGTCCAGGACTCACCCAGTCCGATGGGCATCATTTCTATAAATCGTACATGCACCGGGTAATCCCGGGCCAATGCTGCCATCCGGCATAGGCTTTCCGGGGACTGCCCTATGGAGACACAGTTGATTTTCAGCAAAATCCGGGGATATCTCAGCATTTCCTGAAATCCCTCCCAGGCTCTGCTAAATTCGTCTCTTCTCGTTATCCGGGCATACTCCTGCGGCTTTAAACTGTTTAAACTTAAATTCACTCCATCAATTCCTGCTTCTGCCAGCAAAGCCGCTTTTTCTTTGAGAAGTGTTCCATTCGTGGTCAGAGTCACCTGCTCAATCCCTTCGATCTTTTTCAGATCTTTGACCAGTTCTTCAATCTGCAGTCTCACCAGAGGCTCTCCGCCTGTCAGTTTGATTTTTCGGATTCCCACTGACACAAAGATTTCCGCGAGACGTTCTATCTCGTGAAATCTCAGAATTTCCTGGTGGCTTGCCAGAGAAATTCCATCCTCTGGCATACAGTACCGGCACCTCAGATTGCAGCGGTCAGTAACCGAAATCCGAATGTAGTCTATGGTCCTTCCGTATTCATCCACCATATCTGAAATCCCCACTCTTTCCTCCAGTCTTTCGCACCAAGTGAATTCCACCGATCTCCATTCGCTTGTCGATTGCCTTGCACATATCATAGATAGTCAGTAGAGCAACAGATACTCCCGTGAGAGCTTCCATTTCCACCCCCGTCTTTTCATCTATTTTCACAGTGCACTCTGCTTCAATACGACTGTTTTCTTCATCCAAACTGAATTTCAATGCACAGTTTTGTATATTCAGAGGATGGCACATGGGAATCAGAGAGGCTGTCTGCTTCACTCCCATGATCCCCGCCACTGTGGCGACACTCAGGACATCCCCTTTCTCCACGCAGTGTTCTTTTACCGCCTCCAGGATTTCTCTGCTCACGCGAATTTCTCCTCTTGCCACAGCAGTTCGGACCGATTTGTTTTTCCCAGTCACATCCACCATAACCGCATTGCCGTCCTCATCAAAATGTGTAAATTCTTCAACCATTTTCCCTTATCTCCTAACTAATAAAAAAGAATCCTGCCCCGCAGGATTCTCCGCCTGCGGCGGGTTGCATCAGCAACATTTTCATCTCCGCCGCAGTGTGATCCTACGGAGTATTTCTGTTATAGGAAAGAACTTTCACGCATTAGTGTAACAAAGTATTTCCTATTACAAAAAAAGCCGCCACCCGGCGACCCTGCTCATAATATATTCATTCGTCCATCCGCATTGCGGACTAACGGGACCATAATCTCCTTTCCATAAACATGAAAAGCTTTCGTAATATGACCAGAGTCAATTCTAAGAAAGTTCCTGCACATACCATAATTCTCAGCAGCACAGATCTTCCTGTCTCTATTGTTAAGTTAAAAATTTTGACTCCAAGTCCCGTCTAAACACTCCAAGACTATAATTCGAAACGATCACAGACCCTTTCTGTCCATACAGTTCCCAACTATCGCATGATTTTCCTTTTCCAGTTTTTTCTATAGAATAACCTGGTTAAAAATCCTTTCCAAACACGGGAGGCATTGATTCAAGCGGTCAATACCCTCGCCGAACGAGCGTCGGCTGGTCCTGATTCCTCTTTACAGGACTCGGATTCTTTCTCATTATATAACAGACATTAAATTTTTACAATCTCTTCCCTGATATTTATTTTGTTATATAATTACAGAAAATCATCAGAAAATGCTATTCTTTCCAAAATTGACATACTATTTTCAGAACAAGGTGGGCAAGCCTCTCTCACCTCCCACCTATCTAACTATCTGGAATATTGTGAATTTTGATCGCTATCTGTGTCACATAGTTCTCCTCGCTGCCTATCATAAAATCATTCATTCCCTTCTCGTAGGCATAACCTGTCAACAATAGACTATGTTCTCTCGCATAGGAAAACATTTTATCATACAAAACTGGCAGCCGGCTCCAAGGACCTTTTAGGTATCCGCACAAATATTTCCCTCCGGGTCTTTTTACTACCTGGCCATTTTTCTCTCGCTTTAGAACCGGTGAATAAAGACCATCATAGCTCTCAAATTGCCCTTCACTGGCTTTTTCCAGGGAGATATAGCTACCGATTCCATTCCTATACTGTTCCGGACTCCAAGTATCCTGCACATATCGGAATACCTCCATAAAATCATCATTTTCAAATTTGTAGGGAACCGTCAACAATTCTTCCTTCCTGAAATTTTCTATTCGTATATCCATGTCATTGATATTCTGACAGAGCAGAAGCTGTTCCTGTTTTTGGGATAAAACTGCTTTTACTCTTCTTAGTTTCTCAATTTTCTCCCCGATTTCTTTTTGTTTCGCTTTTGCCATCTCTAAAAATTTTTCCTCATCAAATCCGTGAACAAATGCTTTGATTTCTTCGATACTCAGGTTGACTTCCTTGAGCATCAGGATAAATTCAAAATCCATACTTTGGGAATAGTCATAGTATCTATAGTCGTTATCGCCTTTAAATTTAGGCGAAAACAGCCCAATACTGTCATAATAATGCAAAGTTCTCTTGTTCACATGGTGCAGTTTCGCAAACTGAGAGACGGTAAGTCTCGCTATATCTTTTTTCATAAAAACCTCTTGACTTTACACTTACTGTATCGTTTATTCTTCAGGTATAGCACCTGTGAGTAAAACAGTCAAGCCTGTTTTGTTTACAAATTTCAAAGCATTTGGAAAGGAAAAAAAATATGGAAACTAAGATGATCCTGCGGGATTTGAGAAATGCCGATTTAAAATCACTGGAAGACGTTATCCGAAAGACCTGGAATTATGACAAATTCACCTCCTCGAAGACGGCGAAAAAGCTGGCGAAAGCCTACCTAGCTTCCTGTCTTGCCAATCAGACTTACGCCCTGACAGCGGAAGTAGATGGAAAACCTGTGGGAATCATACTCGGCAAAAATATTGAGAAACACCGCTGTCCTCTCAGATACCGTTGGCGACAGATCACAGCCCTTTGCCGGCTTTTGGCCTCCAAAGAAGGGAGGGACATACTGGGAGTCTTCAAAAACATTGACCACATAGACCGCGAACTTTTAAGCCAGTGTGAAAAAGACTACAAAGGCGAGGTTGCTCTATTTGCGCTTGACCCTGAATACCGTGGACTAGGCATAGGAAAAAAACTCTTCCTCCGCTTGATGGATTACATGAAAAAAGAAGAAATCGAAGATGTCTATCTGTACACAGACACTAGCTGTAATTTCGGTTTTTATGAGCACCAGGGAATGAAACGACAACAGCAATACCAAAAAGTATTCCACATGAAGGGGCAAAAGGAAACTATGGAGTTCTACTTGTACGATATCAGCGTCTCCAAAAAAATTCCAAACTGTCGGAATGTCTGACCATCTGGCTCATGACAGCTCTCCTGGCTACAGACAAGCAACAGGGGTTCCCGCCTGTGTCTTTTTGCCTGTTCTTCCTGAAATCCTTTGGCAACACACCGTAGATAAACTGAGAGCCTTTTGCCACCAGATTCTTTACCCAAAGCCTCTCAGAAAATTGCTCTATCCGTCAAAGACTTTTTTCAAAACCATTCTCATTGTGAGGATCCTTGTAGAAAATTAATAGTTATAGAAAATCCAAGAAATTCGAAATAGAACTGGAAAAATAGAGAAGAAAGGTGTACAATATCAACAGTTATCATTTGCTAATAATTTCGTTGCGGAAAATTTGCCTGCCGCAACCGTTAAAATACTGAAAGGAGAATTGATCTATGTATTGTACCAGAAAGATAACTGACAACATTACCTGGGTCGGTGGTTCCGACCGCAGACTGGCACTGTTTGAAAACCTCTTTCCAATTTCCAGAGGTGTCGCATATAACTCTTATCTGATTGCAGATGAGAAGACTGCTCTCGTCGACACGGTGGACTCTTCCCTCTCACGCCAGTTTCTGGAAAACATCTACCACACATTAGATGGCAGAAGTCTGGATTACCTAATTGTCAATCACATGGAGCCGGATCATTGCGCAAATATAGAGGAGCTTATGTTCCGTTTCCCCGAGATGAAAGTCATCGGGAACGCCAAAACTCTTAACTTTATTCGCCAATTCTATGATATGGAATTGGAAGGTCGCACCATCACTGTAAAAGAAGGAGACAAGCTGGAACTTGGACGCCACACCCTGAACTTTTTCTTTGCCCCAATGGTACATTGGCCTGAAGTCATGGTATCTTACGAGGAGACAGAGAAAATCCTCTTCGCTGCGGATGCTTTCGGCAGCTTCGGCGCTCTAGACGGAATTCTGTTCAACGATGAGGTGAACTTTGACCGCGACTGGCTGGACGATGCCCGCCGTTACTACAGTAACATCGTCGGCAAATATGGTTCTCAGGTACAGGCAGCTCTGAAAAAGTTATCTGCCCTGGATATCCAGACCATCTGCCCGCTGCATGGACCTGTCTGGAGAACTGATCTGGCCTATATCCTGGATAAATACAACCATTGGAGTACTTACGAACCGGAAGATAAATCCGTCGTTCTCATCTACGGCTCCATGTACGGGGACACAGAAAACGCTGTGAACGTTCTGGCTGCCCAGCTAGCTGAAGCAGGCGTAAAAAATATCCGCGTCTACGACGCTTCCAGTACCCACGTGTCTGTGCTGATCTCTGAGATCTTCCGCAGCAGTCATCTAGTCCTGGCTTCTCCTACTTATAATGCCGGTATCTACCCTGCGATGCTGAATCTGCTCCACGACATGGCTGCTTTGAATATTCAGAATCGTACTGTCGGACTGATTGAAAACGGCACCTGGGCTCCTTCTGCAGGCAAATCCATGAGAACTCTGCTGGAAGGAATGAAAAACATGACCATTCTGGAACCTGTCGCAACAGTTAAATCTGCGCTTAAGAAAGATTCTAGAGATAGTCTCTCCCAGTTAAAGGATGCCTTGGTAGCTTCCTTGAATTCATAAACTTAACACCTAATGGGAAATCCCATTTAACTCTCTCGCCCCTCAGGATTGAGGGGCGAGAGCTGTTTCGTATTAAAATTTTTTACATAGATGCGTATTCCATGGGAATTTCCAAATCCCCTAATTTTTGATAGGTGCCGTCTTTAGGCAGATGTTCACACATCCGAACCTTCAACAACTGATAGTTATCATAGGTTTTCACGTAGTAATCCCCGCTTTGCAAATCCATAAATGCCGTATACTGCGTATAATCCGCAGTTCCTCTAGCTGTCATCACCGTTCCTTTCGGTATTGATACGCTTTCCATAATGTGAAAGCATTCCGGTACTATTTTTTGTCTGCTGTCCGGTATTTTTACGTGAGTCTTCAAAAACACAGTCCTCACAAAGCGTGCTGGGGAGGTATACCCACCTGGTAGAGAAAACGTCCCCGCTCCCTGGCCAAAGGGAACCAGCTTCAGAAAATCCCATTCAGCCTCTTCCTCCTGTGTAGAAGTCACACCGGTATAGTTTCTCAAATTTGTCAACTGCCAGGGAAAATCAGGACTGTTGGCCAACACTCCCACGGGGTTCTCATACAAGTCCAGTCCCCAGACTGTCTTTTCCATCACCAGGCTTCTCCCGGTTCTATCTGTAAACATCCAATGTAGCGGAGCCACCATTCCTGTAACCGGGTCCGCCGCTCCCACAATTGCAAGCTTTCTCGCTCTGTCCTCTACTTCTTCGAGACAGCTACAATTTCCTAAAATATCCGGCAGTACATCCAAAGACCCTCGTATCGTTTTTTTGCCGTCCTTTGGTGCCGTCTTCTCAAAATCTGCATACCCTGCAAAATACAAAGCGGCTCCCGCCACTCCCTTCTCATTCACTCCATCCACTAAAATTCGCAGATTCTCAAACTCCTGCCCGATAGCAAGAAATCCTATCTCACTGCTCATTTTCTGTCCCAGGCTGCCCTTCCACTGGTACCCCGCTGAGACTGCAAATAGCTGCGGATGAAGCGGATAAGAAAAATCCATGGTTCTGCCAAAAAAAGCTTCTCCTTTTTTCCCTGTGAAAACTATCGCTGTGCACATACGAATATCCTCTCTGTCTCGCATCCTGGTATATCATATGTTCCTTTTCAGAAATTGACCGCTAAGACAGGGTACATCCTCCCCTATGTTCATCTTTGCTTCACTCTATAGGGCACATCACGATGATTCTCTGGGGAGTCGTCTGAGGCGGAAGACTGTAAGTAGTATTCGTATAATAGACCAACAGATCTGCATTTCCGGGACTGCAAAAGAAGCGTTGCCCATTCCTAGTCTCAATATTCGTGAGTGGAGACAGATTCAATTTCAAGGAATCGTCCTCTGCCGTGAGATTCTCATCAAAGTATTTCAATGTCACTTCCTGGTTTCTGCGCAAAGACGTAATTAACTCTGCCTGATACTGCGGTGGAAAGACCGCAGGTGCCGGAAGATTCGTATCATAGAAAGCTGCAATTCTCATACCTCTTCTCAACCTGACATTATCAATCACCTCTGTATCCTGAGACACAACAAAATCCACCATTTCTGATTCCGTCCTCACTGATATCATCTGGGTGCAGCAGGAATTTCCGCTTCGAATACTCTGAATTGTTCCGATTATTTTTTGGTAAGAAGAATAGACCATTATAAAAGAATCCTTTTTTTCTTAGCATATGGAAAAACACTTCAAATGTGATTTTTATGAAAAAAATATCACCATCAGGGCAAATAGACTTTTGAGCTGTGCAATCCGATTACTCTCCACATGGCCCCTCTTCTATAAAATAGATTGATCCTTTTCGCTGAAATATTCCTTTTTCTTTTGAAAGCATTTCACATCTGTTCAATTTTACATTGCCTACTAAAAGTTTCCCTGCAAACGCCACTGCAAATCTGTCTGCACCGCAATGTTATATTCCTGATCCAACCAGTTTCCTATCCGTTCCGGTAATACACCAGACAGATTAAAGGCAACAGTGCCTGTGCGATTTTCTGCATTTTCATTTCCATATACCATAACGCCTTCTATTTTACTTAAACGGTCTATGGTATATTGGATCAGCGCCAGTTTTGTATTCTCCCTGATCTCGTTTTCTGCATCTTTACTCTTTGTATTCCCTTTAGAATCAGCTTTTACAGTTGAAAATTCAATTCCCCCTGCCTCGTTCCAGGGTTTTCAGGCATCTCCATACCGCATTATGTTCAATGCTGCTGGTAATAACATGATCTCCTTCCATTAAAATCCCTTGTAAAGCTAAATTCAACGCTTCCGTGACATTCATTGTAAAAACAATATCTCCCGGCTTTCGGCAATGGAACAGTCTTGGTTTGCGGCATTGTCCAGATATACGCCTTTTCTTTTTAATTCTTTCCCTATCATAGTCTCCTCCTTTCCTGAACGTTCCCTGTCCCATGTTTATGAAAACAAAATCTGAATCAATTCTTCATTGGACAGATCAAAGATATATTCGGATACCGGAATAGTTCTCAGCACGGCCTCTATTTCTTTTTTCTCAAATCTTTGTCCTGTCAGCCTTTCTTCTAGCACCTCTATGGGATTTCGCTCAAAAAAATCCCCCGTGATTTTAAAGCTCTTTATGATTCCTCCCTCAGCTTTCACGGCGACAGCTATCTGCCCTGCTCTGACGCGCTCCTCCCGTACCTGGTCGATTGCCGGAGACTGTCCAAAATTCCATTGCCAGGTTTCGTATTTTGCTTTTTTTAGGGCGGCGATCTTTTCGTGATCCTTTTCTGATAAGTCCACCACGCATCTTTTCTCCCCGACTTCTTCAAAAAAAGTCTCGGCCAGGATTTCGGCAAACTCCTCCAAGGATATTTTTTTTGCCATGAACGTTTCTATATTTTCGATTCGGCTTCTCACCGAAGCAATTCCCTTAGCTCTTATCTTTCTTTTGTCTACTTTCAGAGAGTTAGACAGCTTCTTTAAATCTGTCGCATACAACAGCGTGCCATGGCAGAGCACCCGATTTTTCCAAAAATACTGGGCACTTCCCGATACTTTTTCCCCTTCCACAAGAATATCGTTTCTTCCGCTAAATTCCGCTCTGATCCCGTATTTCCGAAGGCACCGTATGATAGGCGCCGAAAAAACACGCATCTGGTTCTGCCTATGATCTTCCGGCTCCAAGATCGTAAAATTTAGGTTTCCCAAGTCATGGTACACGGCTCCTCCGCCCGACATTCTCCTTACCACATGAATTTGATTTTTCTCGACAAATGGAAGGTTGATTTCCCCGTAAGCGTTCTGGTTTTTTCCAATCACCACCGCAGGCTCGTTTCTCCACAAAATCAGGATTTTCTCCTTTAAATCCTTCTGTTTCAATAAATATTCTTCCAAAGCTAAATTTAAAAAGGGATTTGTTGATGAGTTGTTGATCTGGATCAAGAAAGGCTCCTTTCTGCCAAACTGTGAGAAGCTCCTTGGCCAGCTTCCCACTTTATGCAGGTTATTGATATTCCTCTAGAATTCTATCCACCTTTTTGCAGATTTCTTCTGCAATTAGGCAGGCCATTTTTTCATGTTCTTTTGTCAGCTTTTTCATGGAAACTGTCTTGGAAAGCGCGGTTGTCTCTCCTATAAGCTCGGCGATGATAAGCTGGTCCTTTACCTGCCCGCTGTATTTCTCTGTGGCGCATTTTGCGCAGCCCTCTTTACAGCCGTCCACTGCGATCACCGGATATTCTTCCGCAAATCTCCGTTCCTCCTCCCCTCCCGCTATGTAAAGGGGCAGGCACAGGGTCACCACTTTTCCAGGTCTTAATTCTTCCATGACTTTCCTCGTCGCCATCCTTGCCAGGGTTCCTCCCAGATATTCCTCTCCGCTGCAGGAGAGAACGCCAACCGGTATCTCAGACATTCTCTTTCTCCTCCTTTGCCATTTTTCTCACTTCATCCGTAACCATTTCCGCCAGCTCGCCAGTGATCCGCCAGCCATCTTCTGTTAGTATTGAGCCGGTTCCGGCATCCTTTCCCCGATGCTTTCTCATAATATCCACAGACCTAAATTTCGCTTTTACAATTCCTCCGGCTTCCTCCACACTTTTTGCGGAACAAAGCGCCGGACAGCCGTCAATGGTGATACACGAGCAACCCTTTACCTTTTTTTCCGCCGTCTCTTTTCCTGTGACAAGATGTGCCAGACATACATTTTCCGCCAATTCAGACTCCCTTTCTGCAGCTTCCAGTGCCACTTCTCTTGCCATGAGTCCGAATACCTTTCCGATTCCACTGCAGGCAATTACCTTTATTTTTTCAGACATGAAATTCCTCCACCTTTCGTTTCATAATTGGAAAATATTCCTCAAATTCATATAAAAGACTTCTATCCTCCTCAAAATTTGTCAGCTCCAATTCCGCAATCCACCCTTCCCCATAGGGGTCCTGATTGATCAATTCCGGTTCATTGACCAGTTTCTCATTTACGGACGTGACTACTCCGCTGACCGGGCAGATCACTTCAAAAACCGCTTTCCCGGATTCCACGGTTCCTGCCTCGTCAAATTGTTCTATTTCTATCCCTAGGGAAGGCGGCGTAAAGAACATAATATCGGAAAGACTTTTTTGTACGAAATCTGCTACCCCAATCCGCGCATGGTTTCCAGATACATAAGCCCACACATCATTTTCATTGAAGTAAAACTCCGGCGCGATAGGAACCCGGAACACAAATTTATCCTTTTTATAGGTTTCATATTCCAGATCTTCCGGAAAGTCCATCAGCGTTCCCGCTGTTCCAGTTTTTTCTTTCCCTTCCTTTAACTGCCCTAAAAGTTCAGAAATCAGCCTTCGCTCTTTTTCTCCTATCTCTAAAGAAGTGTCTAATGAATAGCCTCTCTTCTTTGCCTCCTCGCTGATGTTGAGCTTTTCATCAATCCGCAGGCTTTTTTCCGCAGCCAGCTTGCTGGCGCACCTTGTGGCGCACCCGTCAAGCACGAGAAGTTTTTTCTCCTCAAGTGCCTTCTGATACCTCGCCTTAGCAATCCTATAAACAACCGGACATACGACCTCATTTTCCGGTTCCCTTGACAATTCCACCGCCATTTCGTGGGTGATACAGCCTGCACATTTATCTAATCCATTGCATGGAAAGACTGCATAGCCTTTACTCATTCTTCTCCCCCTCCTTACGCACTGCTTTGATCTGTTTTGTGGTTTTCCCTTTATCCGGGAAGGAAAGAGCGTCCAATCCGCAGGTTTTTCCACAAGCTCTGCAAAAAACCACACAATTATAAGGATTTTTCACGATCAGCTTTTTTTCCGCCCCTTCCACTGTTTCAAAGACATGATGTGGACAAAATTTCACGCACTCCATACAGTAATTGCATTTACTATAATCAATTGCAGGACACCAGTCAATTTTTTCTCTCGGTACTCCCATAAAGGTATTCTCGCTCATCACAGTTCCTCCTCATATCCCAGTTCGATCAATGCCGCCTTTACTTTCTCAAAGGCTTTCTCACTGGTCATATCCCGGATGTCCAGCATCACGCAATCCTTTTCCATATCCATTCCAGCGTCCTTAAACGCCTGACGGAACATTTTTTTCTGCATATTAGGAGCGCAGGCTCCGATGATTACTTTACGGTTCGCTTTTAAAAAATCTGCCCAAAAACGGTCCCCATCTTCCTCGCAAAGCTGCGGATGGATGAAGCCATACTCAACCGGAAGCTCCACCCTTACCTGGTTAATAAAGTCCCAAATATCCATGGCCTGAAACCCCGGACATTTTCCGGTACAGACGCACATAACAAAACCATATTTCTCTTCCATATATCACATCCTCCTATTCTTGTCTTTTTGGCTCAGCCCTTATGTATGGAACTTCCGATGGCATCCCGGTACGCTTCCCATACGGCTTCGTTCAGTGTAGGGTGGGGATAGATCATATCCGCCAAAAACTCCGCCTTTATTTTTGCGGCAACCGCCATGCTGATCTCTGTTATCATTTCAGAAGCGTCCATCCCCAAAATTTCTCCTCCAATTACCTCCTCCTTTTCATTCAACAAGATTTTAACATAGCCTTCCCTCTTCCCTAAAGTCAGCGCCCTTCCATTCTGTCGGAAAGAAAAATATCCTTTTTTGATTGGAACTCCTTTTGCCAACGCCTCTTCTTCCGTAAGTCCTACACGGGCAAATTCAGGGATGGTATAAATACAGGAAGACACTGTCATGGGATCAAGTGTACTCTTTTTTCCAAGGGCATTCTCTGCCGCCACCCTGCCCTGGGCATACGCAAAATGCGCCAACAGCGGACCTCCGGTAATATCCCCGGCTGCATACACGTCTTTTTCGCTGGTCTGCATAAATTCATCCACGCAGACTGCATGATTTTTTGTTTTCAAAGAGAGCTGGGTAAAGTCTTCCAGGTTTAACCTCCTCCCAGCTGCGACCAGAATCACCTCACAAGAAAGCTGCTCCTTTTTCTCTCCTGTGTCATAGGTAATCGACAGTCCCTGATCTCCTTTCTCAATCTTTATGATCTGGCTCTGGAAGCGGAACCCTATTCCCAGCCTCTTTAAATGTTTCAAAATCTCCTTTGGCGCTTCCTCTCCTGTTTCCGGCAAAAACTCCTTCTGTTTTTCAAGTAAAGTAACTTTTGTCCCTAACGCTGCAAAGCACGTGGCAAATTCCACGCCTATCACACCGGCTCCCAGGATCGCCATGCTTTCAGGTATCTGTGATAGATTTAATGCTTCTGTGCTTGTAATCACACCCTTTAAATGGATTCCCGGAATCTCCGGTATGAAAGGTCTGCTGCCTGACGCAAGAATCATCTTCTCACACGTCACTTGAATATTTCCTTCTTTGGTTTCTACCTGAATCTCATGGGGCGCAGTCACAATTCCTTTTCCTTTCAAAACAGAAATTCCATTTTTTTGCAGCAGGCTTTCCAACCCTATGTTTAAATTTTTTACGATCCTGTTTTTTCGCTCCACTGCAGTCCCCCAATCAATCGTATCAAGACTTGCTTCTATCCCAAATTCTCTCGCCTTTTTTATATGCTGGGTCATTTTCGCGCTCTCAAGCAGCGCCTTTGTAGGAATACACCCTGCATTCATACAAACGCCTCCCAACTTCTCCCTTTCTACAAGGATGACCTTGGCGCCTAGCTGTCTTGCGCGGATTGCTGCGATATAGCCTGCAGGACCACCGCCTAAAACTGCAATCTGTGTTTTTATCTCTTCCTTTTCCATAAATATTCACCTTTCCAAAAGCATTTAGAAATAGCTGTATATGTTTCATATTTCTCTATTGTATTTATATAGATTTTTTTCTATCACATTTACGATTATCTATATCATATTTCTAAAAAATCACATCCGAAAGATGTGTTTTTTAGGTTGCTCTCAAAATAAAATTTTCTTTACCCAAATGTGTCCCAAAAAGCCTTTATTTGTTCCAGTTTTTCATAGTTTAAAGTATATCTCATCCATGCCCCGTTTCTAACTCCTGTCACTAAACCGCACTCTGTTAAAATTTTCATGTGATAGGACAAAGTAGGCTGTGTGATATGAAATCCATCTAATATCTTACAGGCGCACATTTCTCCACTTTCAAGCATCTTTACAATCTTTAATCGAGTCACATCGGATAACGCCTTAAACACAGACGCATACTCCTCATAATTATTCTCCATTCATTCTTCCTCTTTCTTATCGACATTGATCTATATGTGTATTATAACATTATATAGATAGATGTCAATGTATTTCCTACGACACTTTGTTTGACGATTTCCGTGCTGCAAAAGGACTCCGACACAAATATGCCGAAGCCCTTTTTAAGTCTGCTATCAGAGTTTGAAATAGATAATATAAGGATAGCTGGAGGTTTATCTAATTGGGTGAATTCATCTGATAGGAAGTTGACTTATATATAATTTAGCACATCGTTAACTTCTTCACAAGCTCCCCTGGGGGATATTTTTTAAAAAAATCCCAATTCCTGCTTCCATGTATAGCCCATTGCCTCCGCTGCCTTATTGGCTGCATCGATATCTATCAGATCTGCCACAACCCCAAGAGCCATATCAATTCCATACAAAGAGCTGGAAGAAGAATAAAACTTTCCATCGGCCACCCAGGAAACATTAGGTATCCAATAGACCGCCGCTGTAAACATCCGTTTCCAGTTTTCATTCATTTTGTACTCCGCTATATTGCGCCGGTACAGTACCCCGGTCTGGGCCAGAAACCCAGAGCCATCTGCAACCATCAGGCAGGTATCTGCATTGCTCACCAGCTTCTGTAGCAGTTCAATGGTCTCCCTCTCATGATGAATCACCCGGCGAGCGCCTCTTCCACCCGGGATTAGCAGAATTCCATTTTCCATCTCTTCATCCACAGGCTCTGTCCAGAGTTTTGCTCCCTGGCTGCTGTTTATGATGTTTCCACTCACAGACCAGTAATTTATATGAAAATGCTCTGGCAGTTTTCCAAAGACCTCCACAGGCCCAAACACATCCATTGAATTGAAATCATCAAACAGAAATACATTCACATTCATTATATCCCACTCCTCCCATTTCACTAGGTTACCCCTGCCGATCTCACTTTCCTCGCTTTCTCAGCTTTTGACTGACAATATCTTATCAAAATGCAGAAATGTCAACAAGCCCCGTGGGGGGATATCCATGTTGTGAAATCCCATCATAAAAATGGTTCCCAGAAAAAATCTGAGAACCATTTTGCTATAGGATAAATCTTGTGTATGGCCGATAACAATCCAGACAAAGCTTCTTCCCGTTCTGTAGACGAAGCATGTTCTCCGCCGTCAGCTCTTTGCAGCCGTCACATTTCACAGACGAAAAAATTCTGGCCTCAGAGGGCGGTGTATCGTGAAGCTCTTCCACCGAAAATAGCTCCTCCGGCGGAGTCTTTTTCAAATATTCCAATTTTTCCTCTCTGCCCATAGACATGGTCTCCTTCAACAGCAAACGCACTGCTCTTCGACCATCTCTCCAATAAAAATTGAAGGCCTGCTTTCCTCTAAGTTTAAACAAAAGATTTCCTTTTCCTACACTGCAACCTAGCATAACTTGAATTGCGTCCACTCCACAAGCATCGTTTTCTGCCACGCACACCAATTCTTCATCCGAAGAATGCTCTACATCCAACAACTTTCTCACATACAAAGCCGCTTTAAATCCAATCCAGAGTCCGCCGCACTCATGGCCGTGAAATTCAATACACCTGGTCAGCCACATCTCTTCTTTTTCTGACATCTACGTCTCCTTATCACAAAATTTACTTTCCACACTCAGATTCCCTCCAAAAAGGAAGCTGCCGCCCGCATCCACAGTACACTCCGTTCCATTTCATTCATACTTTTTCTCAAATATCCGGTCATTTCATCCAAACCACATTTTTCTGACAACTTTATCAGTTCTCTCAGGTAATTCATATTCTGTACGCTGCACTCATCCAAAACTCGCACGCAGTCTGTCAGCGTAACCGGCGCACCATTTGTCTCTTTTTGCTTATAATCATATCTCATACATACCCTCCCTGATTTCTCAGCCTCTTGAACTCCGGTTCCTATTATCGCAGAGCTTCCAAACGCTTTCTCGTGGAAACCACAATAATGAGATATGTTTATCATAACAGGAGACTTTCTCCTTCACAAGCCACCCCAGGGGATTTTTCTGACATCATCCAGAAATTCTCTTCTATTTTCCCTCAAATCGTCAGCACAGCCTGCAATAACTTTTGTGTCTCTTCCTGTCTAGGATTTTTCAAAACCTCTCTAGATGCGCCAATCTCAATGATTCTTCCCTGATGCATCACCGCTACCCGGTCACAAAAAGCAGCAGCCAGCGGTAAATCATGTGTGATAAACAGCATGGACATCCCTTTTTCCTCCTTCAGTCTCTTTAGGAGATCAATGATCTGAGCTTGAACCAACACATCTAAGGCACTGGTAGCCTCGTCACAAATCAATAGCTTCGGCTCGCAGATCAGAGAGCGCGCTATCGCCGCTCTTTGGCATTCTCCGCCGCTTAGCTGTCTGATCTTTCGATTCTGATACTCTTCCTTCAAGCCCACATAAGAGAAAAGCTCCAAGGCTTTTTCCGTTAATTCCTTGCGGCTATAAATTCCATATGCCGCTGCACCCTGCATAATCCCTTCTATCACACTGTCCCTGGGATCAAAGGAGTCCTGAGGATTCTGAAAAATCATCTGCAGTCCTTTTCCCACAGGTTTCAGCAGCATACCGCCACTGATCTTCCTGTCTTCAAAATAGATTTCTCCTTCATCTTCTTTTTGCAGACGTGCAATCATATTCGCTGTCGTGCTTTTGCCGCAGCCACTCTCTCCCACAATTCCCAGGCACTCTCCTTTTTCCAACGTAAAACTCACCTGACTCACCGCCGGAAATAAAATTCCCTTCTTCTTAAATTTCTTCGTCAGATTTTCCACTTTAAGCAGTTCCATTTTGCAGCTCCTTTGCTCTAAAACACTGTACTCTGTGTCTGCCTCCCAGTGTCACATCTTCAGGAAGCTGCGTTTCGCATCGTTTCTGACAGTAAGCACACCTGGGCGCAAAAGGACAAGAAGACATGCCTTCCTCAAACACAGGTGGAAGACCAGGAAGCCCTTTCGAGATATTTCCTTCTCGGTCCGGAACCGCAGCCAGCAGAGCTTTCGTATAAGGATGCACGGAATCCTTTATGATATCGTCACGTGTTCCATACTCTACCATCCGTCCTCCATACATAATCGCTATGGTATCTGCAATCCTAGAAATCACTCCCACATTGTGAGAGATCATAATCATGGAAATATCATACTCTCTCTTTAGCAACTCCAATTCGCGGATCACCTGAAGCTGGCTGGTGACATCCAACGCACTGGTGGGTTCATCTCCCAAAATCAGCTTAGGACTGTTCAGCATCGCAGCTGCAATCATGACCCTCTGGCACATCCCTCCGCTTAACTCAAAGGGATAGGATTTCAAGATTCTCTCTGTATCCTGAAGTAGCAGCTTCTTCATCAGATCTGACGCCAGTCTATCGCTGTCTTTGCGCGCAACCTTCTGGGAGCTGTGCATCTGAACCGTCTCATGGAAAAAAGAAGAAATCGTCTTTGTGCTATCCATCGCCGCAAACGCATTCTGGGGAATCATTGAGATGCCCTCTCCCCGGAGAATTCTCAGCTCCTCCTCACTGAATTTAGTCAAGTCTTTCCCCTGAAAAAGAAGCCTTCCTTTCATGGAATTCCCTCTGCGCTTCAGCATCATCAGTGCACGCAGCAGCGTCGTCTTTCCACAGCCGCTCTCACCCACGATTCCCAGAAATTCCTGTTTCTTCAAATCAAAGCTGATGTTTCTCACAATATTTACATTGTCATAAGATACATATAAATTCTCTACTTTTAATATATTTTCAGATTGTACCATGTAGCTTTCCTCTTTGGAAATCAGTTTTCCACATACACATCTTTATTGAGTAGATAGTATTCAGACGGGTTGGTCTTTAATCCCTTCACATCTGCACCCATGACATAGTAATACTTCGCATGTCCGATCACAACATATCCTGCGTCCGCCAGCACCTCTTTTTGAATTTCCTTCGCCAACTCTGTCCTCCGATTCTCATCCGTCTCCACATCCAGTTTTTCAATAAGTTCATCCACTTTCTCATTGGAATATCCGCCGTAGTTGCCACTACCTCCTGATTTCAGTGTGATATCTGCAAAGTACTGCGGATCACCGGTAGGGCACATGGTGCTGCTAATCATCATCAAATCAAAGTCCCCGCTTTCCTGCTGCTCTACAACCGATTCGTACACCTCCACCTGGATATCAAGCCCAATTTTTTTTGCGGAAGAACTAAGCTCATTACAGAACATCGGAAGCTCCGCCTTCGTACTGTAAGTCACCAGCCTCAAAGAAATGTTTTCGCCATTGTACTCACGAATGCCATCACCGTCGCTATCTTTGATTCCCGCATCCTCCAGCAGCTTCTGAGCTCCCTCTAGGTCATACTCATACCCTTCTCCTTTAGAAGCTCCATAAGCCATAAAGTCTGGATACAGTCCAATCGTGGATACCGATGCGTCTTTATTAATCACAGAAGCATAACTCTCCTTGTCAATCGCCATGCTAATAGCCTGTCGCACCTCCAACTGCTGCAAAACCTCATTGTCATAATTAAAATAGATAATCTGACCTCTAGAGCCTGGAACACCGTCCACCTTGTATTTACTTTTGTCAGAGAACAGCTCCATGCTAGAACCCGGCATACTCACAGAGACATCGCTTTCTCCATTTTGCTGCGCCATCGCTAGGGTACTAGTATCCCCGATGATGTTAATCTGCGCTCCATCCGCTTTCGGCTCACCGCCCCAGTAATCCGCGTACTTTTCCACGACGCACTTGGATTTCACATCGTAGCTCACTGCCTTGAACGGACCGGTGCCTACAGGGCTGACAGCTAGGTCCTCCTTCGCACTCACATCAATGATGCCGGTCAGAGGTTCACACAGGCCATTCAAAAAAGCCGGAACCTTTTTGGTCGTAGTCACCGTCAGAGTCTGTCCATCGGCTGTCATCTTATCAATATACAAGACTTCGTTAAATCTGGCGTTGATTCCGGCTGTCCTCTCCCAGCATTTTTTCACGCTTTCCGCTGTCAACTTGTTGCCGTTTTGGAAGGTGACATCATCACGCAGAGTAATCACCCAGGTGGTATCATCCTTCATCTCACAGCTTTCTGCCAGCCATGGATACGGCTCTAGATTCTCATCCAACATATATAAAGTTTCTGTGATTCCCCAACGAGTCGTGTACCAGCTGTCCCAGCTCTGCGCTAAGTCCAGGCTCGTAGAAGCCTGAGTATCCGCCACCACCACAATATTGTCTCCTGCGGTATCGCTACTCTTTTCTTCGGTATCGGCTTTCTGACCAGCTTTTTCTTCCTCGGAACCTCCGCAGCCTGCAAAAAGTGTCGTGGCCGCAAGTGTCATTGCCAACAAAACCGCAAATCTTTTTTTCATTTTATTCTTCCTCCTACCTTACTCTATCTCTTAGTTTTTCCCCGAACAGATTGAATACAGCCGCCGTCACAAAAATCGCCACTCCCGGAATCAATACCATCTTCAGATCTGTCTGTATATAATTTCTTCCCAGATTAATCATCGCACCCCACTCAGCCTGAGGTTCTTCCACACCAACTCCTAGATAGGAAAGCGCAGCGATCTCCATAATCGTCGAGGCAATTCCCAGACTGGCATTCACGATCAGCGGATAGACAATATTCGGTACAATCCTTCTGAAAAGAATTCGCAGGTGGGATTCTCCGCAGATTCTAGCTGCCTTAATGAAAGTCCTCCCCTTAATAGAATACACAAAACTCCTGGACAGTCTCGCATAGTCCACCCACAACACCATGCATAGAGCAATAATCGTGTTGCGAATTCCGATTCCCAGGATTCCAGTAATCGCAATCGCCAGGACAATCTGAGGAAAAGCCTGCATGATTGTAATAATCTTGTTGAGAACCGCATCCACAGCCCCGCCGAAATACCCACACAAGGAGCCAATGGTCACACCGATACAAAATACGAAAAACGTAATCAGCAGACTAGAAAATATGGAGATTCTCGCCCCATACAAAACTCTCGACAGCATACAGCGGCCCAGATTGTCCGTTCCCAATGGATATTGACTACATGGACCAATCTGTGCCACCGTTAAATCTGTACTATAAGGATCGTTTGGTGCGAGAACTGGCGCAAGAATTGCAATCAAAAACAGCAGCACTATCATCCCTACTAAAATATGGAAAGACCAATTCTTCTTTGTATTTTTCTTTTTCCCCATTAGCTTTTCCCTCCTGTCTCCTGATTATATTTGATTCTCGGATCAATCACAGCCGACAGAATATCCACGAGGAAATTAACTCCCAAATAGATCAACGCCACCCAAAGTACAAAGCCCTGAATTACATAGATGTCAAGACGAGCCACAGCACTGACGACCATTCTTCCCAGACCGTCCACGGAAAAAATCCCCTCAATCACGGTGGAACCGCCGAAAGCTAATCCTACGTAAATGCTGATACAGGTCAAAATTGGCGCCGCACTGTTCTTTAGAACATGAGAAAATAAAATATTTCGATACTTCACGCCCCGAATCACCGCTCCGTCCACGTAGGGCTGCTCCAGCTGCTCCAGGACGATTGCTCGAATCTGCCGGGTCATCTTCGCCACAAACTGTAAAATCAACACTGCCGATGGCAAGATGACTCCCTTTACTCCCCCTTCTGACACCACTGGCAGCCATCCCAGCTTAATACAAAAAAACCACAGGAAAATAATAGATACTAAAAAAGAAGGAAGAGAGATTCCGAAAAAGGAAAAGCCCCTCATCACGTTATCCAACAGCCGGTCCTTATACACCGCACACAAAATTCCCAACGGAACTGCCAAAAGGATGGAAACAGACAAGGTAATAGCCGTCATCCAAAGGGTAGGCTCCATATGCTTTCCAATCTCCTCTGTCACTGGTGTATTGTAGGTAAAAGAAGTTCCCAGGTCTCCTTGCAGCGCTTTGCCTAGCCAGGTACCATATTGTACCAGAAAAGGTTTGTCCAAGCCCATAATATGCTCCTGCCTCTCAATGGCTTCCTCAGAGATCGTTCCCAAATTGCCGTCTGAGCCGGCCAACCATAGCTCTGCTGGATTTCTGGGAGATAAAAACATAATGGAAAAGGTCAGAAAAGAAATTCCGATCAGCACTATCGCGAAATGGAGTAACTGCATAAGAAGTTTATAGCCCACTGTCTTAGCTCGCTCCATACCTACCTCCTTACTTCCACCAGAAATACCGGGTGCAGCTGATAACGCAGCTGTTCTTCCTCATTAAAAATGACAGAATTTAGATTCTCATGAACACTGCACTGCATTTTTTCTCCTCTCCAAAACTGAGCATCCCACTCTGGGCGTTTCCGGTAGGTCATCGGCAACGTGGCTGCAATCTGATCTAACTCTTCTGCCTTTGAATAGAATTCCAGTCCTTTTTCTTCCATCGCTTTCTTGGCCTCTTGCCACTTGTCAAAACACTCCTGGTTTCTCAAATGAAAATTCCATTCCGCATCAAAATAAAGCAGGGTCCCCTCTTCCTTTAGAATTCTAACCCAAGTCCTCAGCTGCTTCTCCGGCTCCGTCAATGTCCAGGTCACATCCCTAGATAGAATTAAATCAAAGCTTTTTTCTGGAAATGGAAGTTCGTGCCCCACCTGCTGAAAATTCACCTGCACACCAGCCCTCCTGGCATTTTTTCTCGCATTCGCAAGCATCTTTCCATTCATGTCCACCGCTGTCACCTTGTGTCCACGAAGGGCGGCCAAAATAGCAAAAAATCCTGGTCCCGTCCCAATATCCAGTACATTCAATGGCCTGTCTTCTTTCACCCGAGAGAAAATCATCCATTCCCAGGTATTCTTTTGTTCACTATAAAACTGCCGCATATTCATCTCACTGTAGCTAGAAGAACGTTCATTCCAATAATTATTCATGGAAGCTTCCTGTACATCTTCAAATCTCATCTGTCTGTTCAAACCTATATTCATTTCGAAACCTCATTTCTAAATACATAATTTACATTTTCAAAACATATTCATTATATTATTCCACACAGCTTTTTATAAGCCCCCATGGGGGATATTTCCTGAATATTTCCTGAAAAAGAAACAAGGTAGACAAGTCCACTTCAACTCCTCTTCTCCTCAATCTTTGAGGAGCACATCCCACTTTGCACGCCGTCACAACACTGCTTTGCGGTGAAATTCCTCATTGCAGAAACAAGGACGGCCATACTCAAGCCGTCCTGCTTCTCTACCTATTTATTTAATGCCTCCAAAGCCTTTTTCAGATGGGCGTTTGCCTTGTGAAAATTCTCCACACCTTCTCTGATCTCTGCCGCAGTGTCCGAAAAACCCTCCTTTTCCAGTTTCTCGGCCATCTCTGCCAATTCCGTCGCATGGTGCTCGTTGTGCTGTAGCATATAGGTCAACACCGCCAAATTTTCATCCTTTGACTCATGATGATGGGTATGATCGTGATGATGTTCATGACTGTGATCACCGTGCATTATTAAATTTCCGTTCTCATCGTGTACAAGATGCATAGTTTTTCCTCCTCGCTGAATATTACTTTTTTATGGTTGTAGAAAAATGATAAATAATTACATGGACGTTCTCTCTTCTTTATGGTTAATCTCAGATAAATCGACCATCCGCGTGCAGACCCTCTTTGCCAGATTGCTGTTGTGGGTCACCATCAAAAGTCCCAGCCGCCTCTGTGTCACTTCCTTCAGCATCAGATTCCAAATCTGCGCCTGAGTAATCACATCCAGCATCGTGCTCATCTCATCTGCAAAGAGAAAATGTGTACCATGAAACAGTGATCTGGCCACACAGAATCGCTGTAATTCTCCGCCAGACAGTTCTCTGGGATATCTTTGCAGCCACTCTCGCTCAATCCCCAGGGCATCCATAACCTCCTCCCTGCACATACCGGACTCCTCTAGCACCTTCTTCATTTTCCATCTGGGATTGATGGCCTTCTCCGGGTGCTGATAGATCAGTTGCACCGGTGAGATACCTTTCTCCGGAAGTGGCTTTCCATCCAGGAGTATTTCACCCTCCAAAGGCCTTAAATATCCGGCCAAGATTTTTACCAGAGTGCTTTTTCCATAACCGCTGGGTCCTATCAGGCCAACTCTCTCCCCTTCCTCCACCTTTAAGCTCACATCCTTTAAAATCCACGGAGATTTCTCTCCATAGCGAAAACTTACGTTTCTGGCTTCAATCTGCATGTATACACCTCACATATCCCCCACGAACCTCTGTCATGGGTATTATTTTCTCACACTCCGCCGTCTTGTGGGGACATCTGGGGGAAAACAGGCAGCCTTTGGGCAGATTTCTGGCATAGGGCTGGAAGCCTGGAATCGGTTTAAAGCCATTCTGGGGAAGCGCTTCCCACAGCGCCTTAGAATAAGGATGGCGCAGAGCCTTCGGTCCTTTTATGAAATCCTGGGCCGCCGCCATCTCCACGGTGGTTCCCGCATAGAACACAGCAATTCGGTCCGCAATATGAAAAGCCAGATCAATGTCATGGGTAATCAAAATGACGGCTTTCCCCTCATCGGCCAACTCCCGAAAGATTTTCAAAGCCTCCAGGGCCATCTCCAAATCCAGTCCCGGGGTCGGTTCATCGGCAATAATAACCTGAGCGCCACTAAGCACTGCGGTAGAGACTAAAATACGCCTTGCCATTCCTCCAGAAAGCTGAAAGGGGTATAACTTCTCCGTCTTTTCATCCAGATGGAATCTCCGAAAAATTTCTTTTTGTGCCTGCACAATCTGCTGGTCAGGTTTTGCTCCCCTGACTTGAACATCCACTCGCATCAACGGGTCCAGATAAGCCACCGATTGAGGTACCAAAGCCAGTTCTTTCCCCCTCAGCTGCTCCTTCTGCTTTTGATTAATCACTTTTCCCTGATAGGTAATCTCTCCTGAGATCGTAGCGTTCCCCGGAAGCAGACCCATGACAGCGTGAGCCAAAAGACTTTTTCCAGAACCACTAGAACCTGCAATGGCCACAATTTCTCCCGGGCGCACATCCAGCGTCAGGTTGGAAATCACCTGGAGATCATACTGCTCCAGGCCTCTGTCATACATCCGGAAGGATACCGACAAATCTTTTACTGATAAAATCACGTCTTTTCTCATTTCTCTCTCCTATTCATGAGCACTGTAGGGATCTATGATTTTCTTTAAGTTCTCCCCTAGCCGGTCAAACAAAAGAACAATAATGACCAGCATCAGGCCCGGGAAAAATGCCAGCCACCACATTCCGGTAGACAGATACTGCATGGACTCTGACAGAATAATTCCAATGGCCGGCTGCTCCGGGGGCAATCCAAAGCCTAAGAACGTCAAACTTGACTCATGCATAATTGCATGGGGAAACATTAGAATCAATCCGATGACAAACTGCGGCACCATGTGAGGCAGGATATGGTGAACGGTAATCCACCAGCTAGAATGTCCCAACTTTTTGGACACCTCGATGTACTGCTGGGAACGTATCTGAAGCACCTCGCTGCGAATGATACGGGCCAATCCCGTCCAGTGGGTCACCGCCACACCGATCAGTACACCCTTCAGTCCTTTTCCGCAGGCGAACGAAATCAAGATCAGCAGAACCGTGTGGGGAATTCCCATTACCAGGTCGATCACCCAGTTAATAAAATGATCCAGCCAGGAGGAGCCGGTAGCTGCCGCAACACCCACAATCAGCGCAATCACCGCACTGACGCAAGACGCCACAGTTCCTACCACAATACTCACAGAGAGGCCTTTGATGGTCCGCACCAGCATGTCTCTTCCCAACATATCTGTCCCAAAGGGATGCTCCAAAGAAGGCTTCAGGGCTTTCTGTGAAAAATCCGCCGCGATCCGGTCGTCGCTTAAAAGCCTTCCCGCCAAAAAGACACCGAAAAGCACCAGAAAAATGAGAACCGCAAACACAATGGTTTTCGTTCTCCGGTTCATAAAACTCCTTCGTTTTCCGGCCTGGAAAACTGCTGCCTCAGCTCCTGTTTGATTCATTGTGATATCCCTCCCTGATCTGCGGATCTACAACTCCGTAGATAATGTTCGCCAGCATATTTCCCACGAATACAAACAGCGCACTAAATAGTGTGATTCCCAACAGAAGCGGAATGTCCGAACCCATCCCCGCCGCGGAAGCCGCCGCCCCCAGTCCCGGATAGGAGAACACATTCTCCGCCAACACAGAACCGCCGAACAGCTCACTAAAGGAACCAAACTGCATGGTAATCGCAGGAAGCATGATGTTTCTTAATCCATGTCTTTTTAAAACACTCCAAGTAGATTCCCCCCGCGCCTTTGCGAACAGAACAAAATCACTCTCCAACACATCTACCAACTTCTCTCTGGTGTGCAGCGCCACATTGGCAAAGGAAAGGAAACTCAGGGTCAGCGCTGGCAAAATCAAATGATGGATTCTCTGAAGAATCGTGACTTCATCAGCTGGAACCCCTTTTGGCACACTCATACCCATGGGAAACCAGCCCAGCTTCACAGAAAAGAACATCAAAAACACAATGCCAATCCAGAAAGTAGGAATAGAGCACATGATCAGACAAATCTTTTTCAGAATTCTATCCAGCCAACGGCCATTGAAAATCCCCATAGCGCACCCTATAGCAAAGCCCAGAATTCCGGAAAATGCCCAGGCTGTCAACATTAATACCAAGGAGGTGGCAAATTTCTCCTGAATAATGTCCAGAACTGGCCTACGGTAGATCAGTGACACTCCAAAATCTCCATGAAGGATGGATTTTCCCCAGGCCAAAAACTGCTCTACAGGCGGCTTGTTCAATCCCCAATATTCCGCGATCTTCGCCCTTTGCTCCATACTGACATTTGGCACGGAGCCCACATACTGTTGAACAGGGTCCACCGGCGAGAGGCTCACCAGCACAAAGCTAATGATGCTGACCGCAATCAGAAGAGTGACCACCCGGAGAAAATACTTACCTGTAAATTTCAGATAATACTTGTTCTTCATTTTTTTCTCCTCATATTTTCTATAATATCATCCCATCAGACAAGCCGTTTTTTCTGGCTTGAACAAAGTGGGCAAGCCCACTTTAACTCCCTTTCTTCTCAATCTTTGAGGGACTCGTTCCACTTTGCGCGCCACCGCAACACCGCTTTGCAGTGAACCGCCTTATTGCGGCGTGCGCGTCCTTAGCGGATTATTTATGTCATAGGAAAGAGCTTTCACGCTTCAGCGTGACAAGATCTTTCCTATGACAGAACATACGATTACTCCGGACAACACTGCCCGGAGTAATCAAAGGTTAAAAACCTCCTGTGTTCGGAATTATTCCGCCCAGGTCCACTCCGCCAGATTGGCAATCAGCGGCCATGCCTGCCCATGGGCGTGGATTCTCTGTTTTCCGATATCCAGTCCGTCCCTTACATAGTAAAGATGTGTCATATTCACATAGTAGGCCCAGGGCGCCTCGCCCTTCATAGAAGTACCGGTTTCCCCATCCCACTGTGCTTTCTGCCACCACTCATAGGAATCTTCGATGCTCAAGGAGTTCATCGCCTTGTCCAGATACTCATCAGTCTTCTCACTGGTGTAGAATTCCGGATTGTAGAAATCCGTCTTACCGGCATTACTGCTGTGATACAGCATATAGGAAGTCATAGGACTGTCAGACCCCCAACCCATAATCATCGGCTCTGAGAACATTCTTACGACCGTATCATCTGCACTGACACCCTCCACTGTGATGTCAAAGCCCATATTTTCCTTTGCCTGGTTCGCCACTGACATGGCTACCGCCTGACGCATGGAATCTCCCGCAAAATACATTAGATTAAATGCCAGCTTTTCCCCATCCTTCTCACGAATTCCGTCTCCGTCGGTATCCTTCCAACCAGACTTCTCTAAAAGCTCATTGGCGTAATCCACGTCTGTCTCAATCACATTTTCCTCGTTCCACCAGGGCAGTCCGTCACACTCTGAGTAGGCAGGCTTCGCAAAGCCATTCAAAGCCTCGTCGATGATCTGTTCCCGGTCGATTCCGTAGCTTAATGCCTTTCTCACATTGACATCGCAGGTGATGTTGTTTCCAATTTTGTAGCCATCCTCTGTGGTCTTTCCTTCATCCGGCACTGTGGGAAGCGTAATTCCTCGGTTGTCCACAGACTCTACCTCCTCCACATGCATCCCCTCGATCTCTGTCGTGGCAAGGGTCGCAGAGGTCAGGGCGATATCCAGATCTCCTGCTTTCGCTGAGACAAATCTGGCATCCTCCTCTTGAATCAGGAAGATGGCTTTCTTGATCTTCGGCTGTTCTCCATAGTAATCCTTGTTCGCCTCTAGGATGAACTGCTGGCCCTTGTCCCACTGTGCCATCTTATAAGGACCGGAGCCTATGATCTGATCGGTCTCTAGGCCAAACTGGTCGCTGTAGGCATTCTCAGGAACAATTCCCATCTGCGCGATGGTGTAGATAAAAGTCACACAGGGTTTTGTCAGCTTAAACTCTACAGTAGTATCGTTCAAAGCCTTGCAGCTTTCCATCATGGTCAAATCCATATAGGTTGCCTTTTCCTTTGCAGTATTGAAAGTGAAGGCCACATCTGATGCCTTCAGTGGATCACTGTTGGTGAACTTTACGTCATCTCGAATTTGAAAGGTCCAAGTCAGAGCATCCTCACTAACCTTATACTCTGTGGCAAGATCGTTTTCCAGCTGATCATCGCCATTGACCTTTACCAAATTTGAATACAGAGGAGAGCCCGTATAGCCGAATCCCGTACACGGGTCAAAGGAATCTCCCTCACTAGAAAAGCCAATGGTCACCTCTGAAACTTCTTCACTCTCAGCCTCTGTCCCCTCAGAATCTGCCTTCTTCTGGGTATCTTCTGCAGCAGATTCGGTTCCGGAATCTCCTGAAGCCCCTCCGCAACCAGCCAGCAGAGCCGCTGTACACAGCAGAGCCGTCAGTACCTTTATTCTCTTTTTCATATGCCAGTACCTCCCACTTTTTTGTTAATTTTCTGACATGGTTTATTATAAAGGAGTTTTTCCGGCTTTGTAAGCCACCCCAGGGGATATTTTTTTTCTTTTTTCGACTCTGGAAAAATCTGGGTTTTCCGCCGCTTTTTTATTCTGATCAAATTTTTTATCCCTATCCAGGGGTTCTTTTTGAAAACTGAACTGTGACAAAACAAGAACCTCTCTGTCCTTTCAAGATACCGTTGACTTTTACTTAATTCTTATGGTAAGATAATTTTAATTCTTATATGATTTTCAAGGTAAAGTCGTACGGCTTCTGGCCTATGACTTTTTTTTGCGGTAAAACGCGAAACCTCCCCATTGATCTACGGGGAAATATCACATTAGATAAAGGAGCTTTTACAATGGAACAGAACAACACCTTCATGAAGACAAGGCCTATTTTCCCCCTACTGATGTCCATGTCCATCCCCATGATGCTGTCCATGCTAATTCAATCTTTATATAACATCGTAGACAGCATCTATGTCTCAAGACTAGGAACGGACGCTCTAACGGCGGTCTCTCTGGCTTATCCCCTGCAAAACGTCGTCGTCTCTGTCTCTGTGGGAATCGGCGTCGGCATCACCTCCGCCATCTCCATCCATCTGGGTGCCGGAAATCAGGAAAAGGCCAACCGTTCGGCCACCATCGGTCTGGCTTTAGCTTTCTTCCATTGTCTGCTGTTTTTGCTGGCTGGCATTTTCGTCACGAAACCGTTCCTGAAGCTGTTCACCAACGACGTGCAGATTCTGGCAGATGCCTGTGACTACACTTACATTGTACTCTGCCTGTCTTTCGGCGCTCTCCTCCAGGTGACTATGGAAAAAATTTTCCAGGGTATCGGCGAGATGAAGCTGACTATGTACCTGCTGTCCTCCGGTTGTATCATCAACATCATCCTAGACCCCATTTTGATCTTCGGTCTTCTGGGCTTCCCTGCTCTTGGCGTCAAGGGTGCTGCCATTGCCACAGTCATCGGACAGATCTGTGCGTTTTTGCTGTATATCGTTGTATACCGCAAGAAAAAATTATCCATCCGTATCCATCCGAGATACCTGTGTTTCGATAAGCAAATTATTTTACAGATATACGGAGTGGGAATCCCCTCTAGCATTATGATGACGTTGCCTTCAATTTTGATCAGTGTGCTGAACCGGATTCTAGCCTCCTTCTCTAGTGTCTATGTAGCTGTGCTGGGTGTCTATTTTAAACTTCAGACCTTTATCTACATGCCTGCCAACGGTATCGTCCAGGGACTGCGCCCCATCATCGGCTACAATTACGGCGCGGGTGAGACCAAGCGTGTAAAAAGTGCAATTCGCTACAGTCTTTTGGCTGCGGCCACCCTCATGTTGCTAGGAACGCTCCTGTCACTGCTCATTCCTACACAGATTTTCTCTCTGTTTGACGCAGATGAGGAACTCATGAGTGCCGGGGTAACTGCCTTGCGAATTATCTGCCTAGGGTTCCTGATCTCCACCATCGGCATCATATACTCCGGAACTTTTGAGGCTCTGGGAAAAGGAAAGCATTCGCTAATTATCTCACTGCTGAGACAGTTTTTAATTACCATCCCTTGCGGCTTTATCCTATCCCGATTTTTCGGACCAGTCGGCGTGTGGATCTCCTTCCCAGTGGGTGAGCTCTGCGCTTCCGTCGCCGCTTTCTTTCTTCTCAGGCACTTTAAAAAAGGCATCTACTCTCCTTTTTAAGGAGGGCAGATGCCTTTGCTATCTAGGAAGGTTCGTGTAAGCTCCCTCCCCTACAATTTTTCTATAGTTCTCCCGGTCTATATCTCCTTCTGTGGAAATACAAAGAACCCGGGATTCACGGTCCAATCTAAGCTGTCTGCGCAGCCAGAGCAACTCTTCTCTCTGCATAATCTCCACACCAAGCCCAGTGTGACCACGCCGCGCTCTCCGGAGATGACTCTCTGGTTCTTTCCCAGAGGATTTCCCAATATCCACAGAATCTCCCCTCCGATAGTACAGGGTTCTCCGCAGGCCAATCTGGCCATAATTGTCGCCATATCTCCAGTTACAGGGGGCAGTTTCCCATCGTCCGCTGTGGCTGTCCGGTACATACAGTCGGCCTGGTTAGGTTCCACAATCACGATCGTCAATTTATCTTCCCCCGGATAGGGGTCTGAGAAATAGCTAGTCACTGCCACCACTGGGTGATGGCTGCCTCTGCTCCCAGGGCCCTGATATTTTCTAGACGCTCCTTGGCACTTCCCTTTGGCATATACGCAACGCTCTTGTATCCCAACTGGATAGCCGTTCAGGCAATACCCTGCAGGAGAACTCTTATTTTCTGGAAATTTCAAGGGTCTTCTCAGCCACATCCGCACCGAAAGCTTCCAGTTCTTCCCGGGATGCCTCTAGGTTTTTACCCATTCCCATTGCTCCGATCTGAAAGTGATTCCGGTTTTTTCCGGACATACCAGAATAGACCAGCATTCCTTTCACTAGCATATGGCGTATCATCTCCATGATGGCTGTATCAGTTCCACCTGTCAAAGACTGAGCCGTTACAAACGCAGCTCCCAGCTTTCCTTGTAAATTCACACGGAAACTGTTATCAAACCAACGTTTCAGTTCCCAGCTCATGCTGGTAAAATACACCGGCGAACCGAAGATAACCGCCTCACACTCCTTTAGAAATTCTACATCCACTTCCCCTTCACGGATATCCATCGTCCGCACCTGAATAAACGGATATTTACCTAGAATTCCGTCCTCTATAAACTCCGCGGCCACCTCCGTGTTTCCTGTCTTGCTGACATACACAATTCCTATCTTCATCTCTGCCTCTAATCCAAATCCATCCTACTTCTTTTTTTCTGACTCACAAAAAACTTCATTCTCTCTTCGAACATCTTTCAGTGCACCAAGCTTCTGCTCCATAGTCTCCTGCAAAGGTGCCGGCAGTACCCTGGCATTTTCGGGGCAGGCCGCTGTACAGGCCATACACAGGATACATTTTTCTGCTTTGGTCTGAACAAAATCCTCGCAGACCCTAACTGCCTCTGTAGGACAAATGGCAGCGCAGGTTCCGCATCTCGTACAGGATGGCAGACAGATGGGTGTCGCCGGCATCTGCATCTGTGGCTTATAGGGTCGGTTGCCGGGAACTTCCACTTTCCCTGCCTGTCCATTCTCAACTTTTTTCAAAACTCTTCCGGCAAACGCTCTCAGTTCTTCTTTGTCCGCTCCATCCGGCCTTCCTGAGCCGACTTGCGGTGCCATAGAGTGTTGTGCCACAAACGCTCCGGAGGCGACGATCTGAAAACCGCAGTCTGTAATCACATCATTCAGCTCTAACAGTGCATCCTCATAGGCCCTCGTTCCATATACCACAAGCGTGACAGCCCGTTTTCCCTGACCATCCAGCTTTCGCAGTCTCTGTGCGGCAACGCCGGGGATTCTGCCGCCGAACACCGGGACAGCCACCACCAGCAATTCAGCTTCATTTTTTCTGGTCTCCTTTTTCCCCAGATCCCAGGGACAGACCGTACGAGCAACTTCCCCGGCAAACACTTCTCCCACCTTTTTCGTTCCCCCTGTGGGACTGAAATAATAAAAATCCACTTTTTCCAGCATTTTTCCTTTCCTCCTCCATAGAATCTCAACATTTACCATTGAAATCAGTTGTAATTTTATTTTTTACAACCATTATAGCTTTCCTTTGTTGTAATGTCAATATTTACATCAAAACCCATTTGTGCTAAACTACATATTAAAAAAGGAAACTTATCAGTCACAGCAGGAGGTGTGCAGATGCGGCTCAACACAAAATATTCCATTGCCTTGCATTGTCTTGTATTTCTCGCAGAATACGGAGACCAGATGAAAGTCACCAGTGAAGTACTCGCCAGAAGCACCGGGTGTAATCCGGTCATCATCCGCAACATTCTGGGAGCTTTGCAGAGAGAAAATTTCGTCACCATTGCTCGTGGCGTCGGCGGTGCACACTTAAACACTGACCCAAAGAAACTCACTGTCTGGCAGGTCTACCAGGCTGTGGAACCGGAGGGGCTGGAACATTTTATGAACTTGCATCCCCACCCTTCTGGAAAATGCCCGGTAGGACGTCGGATTGCGGAGGTACTCTCTCACCCGTATCAGCAGATCGAGGAAGCCATACAGCAGACCATGGAGAACATCACTCTCCAACAGCTTCTGGACTGTTACCATGACAACGACGACATCCATTTCGACTATGAACCTGACAAAGACGAACTGGAATCTTAGACAAGGAGAAAAAACATGCAAAAAGCAATTTTTATGGATTACTATGGAACCGTCGCCCATGAACTAGGCCCCATCGCCCAAAAGGTCGTCAAGAGAATCTATGAGACCGGCACTGCCGCCTCCATGGAAGCCATTCTCGGCTTCTGGTGGAAAATCTTCCGGGAACGGCTCAGCCTTGCCAACGGTGAAAAATTCCGCTCTCAACACGACGTGGCCATGGAATGCTTTTGTCACATCACAGAACACTTTCAGAGCACCGAAGACCCCAGAGAGCTTCTGGCACAGATGGAGGAACACTGGCGCACCACCGATATCTACCCGGATGTCCCCGGATTTCTAGAAGAGGTCCGGCTGCCTGTGTACTTTGTGACAAACTGTGATGATGACTACGTGCTCGCCAATATCCAAAAACACCGCCTTCACCCAGCTGGAATCATCACCAGCGAGCAGGCGAAATTTTCCAAACCCCGGAAAGAAATTTTCCTGTACGCACTGGAAAAGACCGGACTCTCCCACGAGGAAGTCATCCACATCGGAGATTCCATCTCTGGTGACGTAAAATGCCCTACTTCTGTGGGAATCCAGGCAATCTGGCTCAACCGGGAGCATAGAGAGGTCCCGGAGGGAGTTTCTAGTGCCTCCGGCTTGCAGGAAATTCTGCCTATGCTCTCTCAGAGATAGAAAAGAATCTTCAGGTTTGTTTTGCCTAATTTTTTTTACAGATAACAATTAATGAAAGAAAAAGCCATTGGATGGAAGCTGGTGTAAATAGCGCGAGGGCGTCACAAAAGTCTTCCACGGCTTTTGTGACACCCTCTTTGTCAGCTCTGCACAGTCTCATAGACATAGAGCTCATGAAGCGCTCTAGTCGCCATGATATACTTCGCCTGACAATACAGGGGATGGCTCTGCCATTCCCCACAGATCGCAAACACTTGGTCAAACTCCAACCCCTTAGCCAGATAGAACGTAGTAACCGTGAGCCCTTTGTGAAAATTCGTGCTCTCCTTGTCCACATAGGTGCAGAAAAATCTTTCTTCCTGGCGAAGCCTCTTTGAAAAGTACGCTGCCGCTCTCCTAGCCTCCTCTTGGGTCATAGTGATCACCGCTGCCGTCTCGAATTCTTCCTCTCCCAGCTTTAACCGCTCCCAGATCTCGCCGCAGGCTCTTTCCAAGTCTGTAAAACAGATTTCTTCCACGGGCCGACCATGGCGCTCGAATAGTTCCATATCTGTGATTCCTGACAAGCTATTGGCATATCCAGCAATCTCCACGGTATTCCGGTAACTTTTATTCATCACAATCCTACGGATTCCCCGTCCGAAGATCTTAGACAAAAAACTTGTGACATCCCGTGCACGCTCACCAATTGTCTGGGCCCGATCACCTAAGATCGTCATCTTACACTGGAACATTTTCTCCAAAATTCGATACTGCATCGGCGAATAGTCCTGCATCTCGTCAATCACCAGGTGCTTAATCAGCCCGCGCTTTGGGCAGGTACACAGCTGATATTTCAAATAGAGCACTGGATAGACATCTTCATACTGCAACCTGCGTTTTTCCCAGGGCACCTTGGCAAGCGTCTCATAACCAAAATCTTCCAAAAACCAATTGTAAATATCATAGAGATCTGTCGTCACATACATCCCCTGAAACTGCTCTTCTAGATTCACCCTGACATCGTCCGATAAATCCCGTCCAAGGCTGGTCTCGTACTCATCAATCAAATACTCGGCCACCGCATCCATTCTAGACAGCAGGGGAAAGTCCGGAAATTTATAATAAAACATCTCCATAACTCGGTTGGCAGATACACGAAAACTTCTATACTCCACCTTTTCAAAACGCATCAGTCTGTCTTCTAGTTCCAGTACGAACTGGTCCAGCTCTCCCATGAAAGCCTCCGACTGCTTTCGATCACCTGCCTGCTGTTCCTCGGATTCCAGAAACATCCGTTCAATCTGATCGTATTTCTCCTCACAATCTGAGACTACTTCTCTCAGCTCCCGATAAGCAAACAGATCAAAGCTCATCTCCTGAATATTTTCTTCTCCCAACTCAGGAAGGATATGGGAAATGTAATCGGAAAACACTTGATTCGGAGATAATACCAGGATATTCGACGATTTCAGATGTTCCCGGTCATGGTACAATAGATATGCGATACGGTGAAGGGCCACCGAAGTTTTCCCACTACCTGCCACCCCTTGAATCACCAGAATCCGATCCTGAGTATTTCGGATAATCGCATTTTGTTCTCTTTGAATCGTCCGTATAATATTTTTCAGCTTGATATCTCCATTGGCTCCTAATTCCGCCTTCAAGACCTCATCATCAATCTTCAGATCACTCTCAAACGCGTAAATCAACTTACCTTTTTGAATTTTATACTGCCATTTGGAAGTAATCTCTCCGCTCAGCAGTCCGCCGGGAGCCTGGTATGCGGCAGGCCCTTTGTCATAGTCGTAAAACAGGCCGCTCACCGGAGCTCTCCAGTCGTAGATCAGAGGTATCCTCCCCGCCTCCTCGGCAAAATTTCCAATTCCAATATAAAAGGTCTCCGCTTCTTCCTCTCCCTCATACAGAAAATCCACTCTTCCAAAAAACGGGGAATCCAGCATTCTGCGAAACCGGTGCCGCAGAATTTTCTGTTCCTGGTTTGCGTTCACCTGATTCAGCAATGCCTGGCGGTTGTCGAACTCCTCGTAGCCATACTGGTCCATCTCTGTGTAATTCTCCCAGTAGTAGTCATGCATCTGTTCGATCTCCCGCTCTCCTTCCTTCAAAGAACTGTCGATCCTCTCTATCCGTCTCCTTAACTTCTCCAAGACTAGTTTCAGATACTCTGTGACATTTTCCATTGCATTTCTCCTCTTTATATTTGAAACTCTTCCGATTTTTACACTACCTTTTTCTCCATGTCTATTTGGAAATTACTCGAATGGGTGAACTATAACTTTTCACATTATATAGTATCTGTCTTCATCCTGCAAGCATATCCGAATATCTTCAACTCTTCATAAATTTTCAAAGTGACACGTCTTTCTTTAAGAACAAAGTGGGCAAGCCCACTTCAGCTCCCCCATCCCCTCAATCTTTGAGGGGCGCGTCCCACTTTGCGCGCCGCCGCAACACCGCCTTGCGGTGCACTACCTTGTTGCGGCGTGTGCATCCCTAGCGGAGCGTTTATGTAATAGGAAAGGGCCTTCACGCATTAGCGTGACAAGGTCTTTCCTATTACAGAACAAAGTGGGCAAGCCCACTTCAACTCCCCCATCCCCTCAATCTTTGAGGGGCGC
>ENA-ORTH01000075-ORTH01000075.1-human-gut-metagenome-genome-assembly--contig:-NODE-75-length-111538-cov-4.874636_pt1 | contig 111538 bp, 72 predicted proteins | sample MGYA00241914_ERZ509192 | MGnify/ENA primary metagenome ERZ509192 (study PRJEB26280, sample SAMEA2338826) | human gut metagenome | biome: human gut; feature: human-associated habitat; material: faeces...
GCTTGTGCGGGCCCCCGTCAATTCCTTTGAGTTTCAACCTTGCGGTCGTACTCCCCAGGTGGATTACTTATTGTGTTAACTGCGGCACTGAAGGGGTCAATCCTCCAACACCTAGTAATCATCGTTTACGGCATGGACTACCAGGGTATCTAATCCTGTTTGCTACCCATGCTTTCGAGCCTCAGCGTCAGTTAGTGCCCAGTAGGCCGCCTTCGCCACTGGTGTTCCTCCCGATATCTACGCATTCCACCGCTACACCGGGAATTCCACCTACCTCTGCACTACTCAAGGCCAGCAGTTTTGAAAGCAATTTATGGGTTGAGCCCATAGTTTTCACTTCCAACTTGCCGGTCCGCCTGCGCTCCCTTTACACCCAGTAATTCCGGACAACGCTTGCACCCTACGTTTTACCGCGGCTGCTGGCACGTAGTTAGCCGGTGCTTTCTTGTTAGGTACCGTCATTATCGTCCCTAACGACAGGAGTTTACAATCCGAAAACCTTCTTCCTCCACGCGGCGTCGCTGCATCAGGGTTTCCCCCATTGTGCAATATCCCCCACTGCTGCCTCCCGTAGGAGTCTGGGCCGTGTCTCAGTCCCAATGCGGCCGATCAACCTCTCAGTTCGGCTACCGATCGTCGCCATGGTGAGCCTTTACCCCACCATCTAGCTAATCGGACGCGAGCCCATCCTTCAGCGAATAAATCCTTTGACAACAAAGTCATGCGGCTTCGTTGTGTTATGCGGTATTAGCGTCCGTTTCCAGACGTTATTCCCCACTGAAGGGCAGGTTGCTCACGCGTTACTCGCCCGTCCGCCACTAAGATACAAAAGCAAGCTCTCGTATCCCCGTTCGACTTGCATGTGTTAGGCATGCCGCCAGCGTTCGTCCTGAGCCAGGATCAAACTCTCTAAATATGGTATATATCCGCCGAAGCGGTCTATATCGTCTTTAGAGCTTCTAGCTCATTCGCAGCCTCTCTGCTGCCCGCACCGGTTTAGGCCCGGTGTGCCTTCAATTAACGGGTAGTTTTGGTTCTTTCCGTTTACGTTGTTTAATTTTCAAGGTCCCCACTCTACGGCCTTGGAACTCTCCTGCATATCCGCGGTTTCATTGTTGCCAATGTTTCCCTGCTTTATGCATTTCATTCCCAGCCCATTTCCATCAGAGCCTCTCAGCCCTTGATTTTCCTGGGTTTTTGGCCTCCCGCGGGTTCCCCCGCTCGAGAGCGCTTGACTATAATACCATCCCTCCTCCCCTTTGTCAACTACTTTTTTAATCTTTTTTTGCCTTTTTTCGAAAAAGTTGATTTTCCTCAGCGATTTCCCTTGTTTTCGCCGTTTTCCTACAGGGATTCCGCCCAGTGGCTGATGCCTTGGCGGCCGACTGCCTCCAGCTGCGCGGAAAAGTCCATCCCCAGCGCATACCCCTCAGGGAACACATCAGCCAGCGGCACCAGTACAAAAGCCCTTTCCCCCATGCGAGGATGTGGGAGAGTCAGTTCTTCCCCCTGCAGTGTCTGTCCCTCATAGAGCAGCAAATCCAAATCCAAAGTGCGCGGTCCGTTGAGCGCCGTCCGCACCCGGCCCATGGCCGCCTCGATCCCCAGGCAGGCGCCGAGCAGCGCCCGGGGAGACAGATCGGTCTCCAGCAACACCGCCGCATTGAGAAAAGCCGGCTGATCGACATACCCCACCGGATCGGTCTCATACACGTCGGACGTCTTGAGCACCCGCGTGCGGGGCAAAGCGGCTAAAGCGGCCAGCGCCCGCCGGAGATTGTCCATCCGATCGCCCAGGTTGGCCCCCAGCGCCACCACCACCCGGCTCACGCCCGATTCTCCCGGCGGCGGGTAATCTCCACCGCTACATAGTCAAAATCGGCCGCAATGGGCGCCCGGGGCTTTTTCAGCAGCACCGTTACCGCCTCCACGGGGAAATCAGCCAGCATCGCCTCGGCCACCCGTTGGGCGGCCCGCTCGATGAGATCGTTCTTCTCCGCCTGCATCACCGCCAGCACCCGCTTGGTTACCTTGGAGTAGTTGACGGTGTCGTTCAGGTCATCCGTCGCACCGGGCCGGCGCAGATCCGCCTCCAGCGTGATATCCAGCTCAAACGGCTGTCCCTTTTCCTTTTCGGTCTCCTTAACGCCATGATAGGCATACACCCGCAGCCCGCGGATATAAATCTTATCCATGTTTTTCCTCCATCAATTCCCGCAGCATTTTCTCCGGATTCTCCAGAAAGCTTCGGGTAATCCGGTAGCTGTCGGTCTCCCGATAGGCGCACGGCCGGATCCCCTCGTCCGAAAACGCATAAATCCGCGCCCCCGGATAGGCGGTCAGAATCGGCGAGTGGGTAGCGATCAGCACCTGGGAGCCGCCCTGCACCAACTCGTGCAGCCTATATAATAGGGATAATTGCCTAGCCGCCGACAGGGCCGCCTCCGGCTCGTCCAGGATATACAGCCCCCGTCCGCGGAACCGGCTGAGCGCCAGCGATAAAAAGCTTTCGCCATGGGACTGGGCGTGCAGGGGTTTGCCGCCGTACCCCTCCAGGTTCAGCTCCAGTTTCTCCACCTGGGAGGCCACATTGTAGAAGCTCTCGGCCCGCAGAAAATACCCGTCCTCAGGCAAAAGCGCCGATTTCTCCAGAACGATCCCTTTATAAAAGTCCGCATGAGTCTCGGCAGTGGAAAAATTGAAATCCACCGAGCCGCCTTCTGCGTTAAATCCCCAGTTCACCGCAATGGCTTCCAGCAAAGTGGACTTGCCGCTGCCGTTTTCTCCGACGAAAAATGTCACGGCTTCGGAGAGCTCCACCTCGCGGGTGTTCCGGATGGCAGGCAGCTCCCACACATACCGATCCCGCAGCGGTATCTCCCGCCGGAACCGGACCCGGCGGATAAACCGCCGGTCGATCATCTCTCGCGGCGGCACGCGTCCGCCACACGGGCCGCCTGCACGGCCGGCGCCACATCGTGCACCCGCAGAATATGCGCACCGTTCCATTGGGCCAGCGTATGGATGGCCAGCGTACCTGGCAGCCGCTCCTCAAAAGGCGGATTGCCGCACCACATGCCGACCACCCTTTTGCGGGACGCACCCACCAGCACAGCGGTTTCCGGCAGACCGGCCAGCACCTGCGGCAACCGGGCGATGAGCTGCACGTCTCCCAGCCGCGGCTTGCCGAAGCCGATGCCCGGATCCAGGCACACCGCCTCCCGAGCCAGCCCCGCCTGTTCCGCCGCTTCCAGCGCCTCCAGGAAATAGGCGCGCACCGCCCCTGCCGCGTCCGCGCCGCCCTCGTCGTCCGCGCCGCCGCCTGCATGCATCATCACCAGTCCCGCCCCGTACCGGGCTGCGACGCCGGGCATACCGTTTTGCAGGGAGCCGGACACATCGTTGATAATGTGCGCCCCGGCCTCCAGCGCTCTGGCCGCTACCTCAGGATAATATGTGTCGATGGAAACCGGGATCGTCACCCGCCCACTGAGCACCTCCAGCACCGGCCGCAGCCGGCCCCATTCCTCCTCAGCCGTCACCGGGATATGCCCGGGCCGGGTGGACTGGGCGCCAATGTCCAGCACATCCGCCCCTTCCGCTTGGATGGCCAGGGCCCGCTCCACAGCGGCCTCCACCGTGTCGTACCGTCCCCCGTCAGAAAAGCTGTCCGGCGTAATGTTGAGAATCCCCATAATATGGGTGTGCTGCGTCAAATCCAACTCCCCGCCGCGATAGTGAAATCTAGGCATATGCCGTCCCCTTTCCAATAAAAAACCGCCCCCGCAAAACGGGGGCGGGAATACCCTTTCAGTCAGAGCCGACTCATCGGGCGGCGTCCCTTTATTTCGCCCGCCGCTTTTCCGCAGCAGCCGCCACCAGACCCTTAAACAGGGGATGCGGGCGGTTGGGCCGGGACTTGAATTCCGGATGGAACTGACAGGCCACAAACCAGGGATGATCGGGAATTTCCACCATTTCCACAATGTGCTTGTCCGGCGAAATCCCCGCAAGCATCATGCCGGCGTTCTGCATCTGCTCCCGGTAGTCGTTGTTGAATTCATAACGGTGCCGATGCCGCTCATAAATCAATTCCTCGCCGTACTGGGCATAGGACTTAGAGCGGATATCCAACACGCAGGGATACTGCCCCAGGCGCATGGTGCCGCCCCGCTGATCCACATCCCGCTGGTCGGGCATGAGATCAATAACATTGTGAGGAGAGGCGGGATCGATCTCCGCCGTGTTGGCGTCGGCGTATCCCAGCACATTGCGGGCGAATTCCACTACCGCGACCTGCATGCCCAGGCAGATGCCCAGGAAGGGGATCTGGTTTTCGCGGGCATAGCGGACGGCGGCGATTTTTCCCTCCACCCCGCGGGAGCCGAAGCCACCAGGCACCAGGATGCCATCCGCGTTGCACAGCACCAGGGAGGCCGTCTCGTCAGTGACGGTCTCGGAATCGATCCACAGAATATTCACCGCGGCGCCTACCGGGATGCCGCCGTGCTTGAGAGCCTCGGCGACGCTGAGATACGCGTCGTGAAGCTCCACATATTTGCCCACCAGTGCGATGTTGACGGTGACGGTGGGATTGCGCAGGCAGTCCACCATATGGGTCCACTCGGCTAAATCCGGCTCCAGGTCGCCCAGGCCGAATTCCTTGCACACGATGGAGGCGAGCCCCTCCTCCTCCAGCACCAGCGGCGCCTCGTACAACAGACTCACATCGCAGTTTTCAATGACGCATTCCCGCTTGACGTTGCAGAACAATGCGATCTTGTCCCGCAGGTCGGAGGGAAGATGCTGCTCGCTCCGGCAGACGATGATATCGGGCTGAATGCCCAGGGACAGCAACTCCTTAACCGAGTGCTGGGTGGGCTTGGTCTTCAGTTCCTGGGACGCGGCGATATACGGCACCAGCGTCACATGGAGGAACAGGCAGTCGCGGCGGCGCTGGCTGGCGACCTGACGGATAGCCTCCAAAAAGGGCAACCCCTCGATGTCGCCCACGGTGCCGCCAATTTCGATAATATGCACGTCGTATTTGTCCGCGTCCAGCTCGATGCGGCGCTTAATTTCATTGGTGATATGCGGGATCACCTGCACGGTGCCCCCGTCATAATCCCCCTGCCGCTCCTTCTGCAGCACGTTCCAGTACACCTTGCCGGAAGTGACCGAGCTGTTTTGCGACAGGCTGACGTCGATGAACCGCTCGTAATGCCCCAGATCCAGGTCGGTTTCCGCGCCGTCGTCGGTGACGAACACTTCGCCATGCTGAATAGGATTCATCGTGCCGGGATCGATGTTCAGATACGGATCCAGCTTCTTGACCGAAACCGTCAACCCCCGGCTTTTGAGCAGTCTTCCCAAAGAAGCCGCTGTAATCCCTTTTCCCAGCCCGGAAACCACGCCGCCTGTGACAAATACGTATTTTGCTGCCATGTCGCATCCTCCAAAAATATCCTCTTGTATTTAACTTCTTCCCGTCAGCCCTGTACCGGACGTATCGGCACGCCGTGCGCCGCCAGATACGCCTTGAGATCCGGAATACCGATTTCGTGGTAATGAAACAGGGAGGCCGCCAGCACGGCATCCGCCTTCCCCTTTTGAAACGCGTCCAGAAAATGCTCCATAGCGCCCGCGCCCCCGGAAGCAATGACGGGAATCCCCGCCCGCCCCGATACGGCGGCGGTCAGCTCCAAATCGTAGCCGGCCTTGGTGCCGTCGGCGTCCATGCTGGTCAACAGGATTTCCCCCGCCCCCAGCGCCTCGACCCGGGCGGCCCATTCCAGGGCATCCAGTCCCGTGTTCTGCCTCCCGCCGGTCTTGTACACGTCCCAGCCGGAACCGTCCGGTCTCCTGCGGGCGTCGATGGCCACCACCACGCACTGACTGCCGAACCGCTGCGCGGCCTCCCGGATAAGCTCCGGCCGGTCGATCGCTGCGGAATTGACGGAAATTTTGTCCGCCCCCTGCAGCAGGACGGATCGAAAATCCTCCGCCGTGCGGATACCGCCCCCCACCGTGAAAGGAATGGTCAGCTTTTCCGCAACCCGGGCGGCCAGCTCCGCCGCCGTGGCCCTCCCCTCATGGGAAGCGGTGATGTCCAAGAACACCACCTCGTCGGCCCCCGCCTGCGAATAGGCGGCGGCCACCTCCACCGGATCCCCCGCGTCCCGGAGATCCACGAAATTTACGCCCTTGACCACCCGGCCGTCCTTCACGTCCAGGCAGGGGATGATGCGCTTAGCAAACATCAGCCGCCCCCCCTTTCGGTCCAGCGGATGAAGTTCATCAGCATCCGTTCCCCCACCGGCCCCGATTTCTCCGGGTGGAACTGCATGCCCGCCACGTTCCCCCGCTGCACGGCCGCGTGAAAGTCGATCCCGTACCGAGCGCAGGCCAGTACGTCCTCCGGCTTGTCCGCCGCGCAGGCGTAGGAATGGACGAAATACACATATGGATCCGCCGGCAACCCGTCGAGCAGAAGGCTTTCCTTGGCCGGTGTCAGGCTGTTCCACCCCATATGGGGGATTTTCAGCCCGCAGTCGGGCAGCCGGCGCACCTGGCCGGGTATCAGCCCCAGCCCCCGGATGCCCGGGCCCTCCTCGCTGCCGTCGAACAGGGCCTGCATTCCCAGGCAAATCCCCAGGAACGGGCGGCCGCTCTCCGCGAACGCGTACAGGGCGGGCACCACGCCGCTGTTCTCCAGCGCCGCCATCGCGTCGGCAAACGCGCCCACGCCCGGCAGAATCAGCCCGTCGGCCCCGGCCATCACGTCCGGGTCGCGGGTAATGACCGCCTCGGCTCCCAACCGCGCCAGCGCCAGGTCGACGCTGCGCAGATTGCCCGCGCCGTAATCCACCACCGCAATCAATCACCCCGCCCCCCTTTCGCGCTTTCATAAAACATACTTATTTATTTTACCATCAGCGCCCTGTCCGGTCAAGATGAAAAAGCGATTTCTCCGCGCTGTTTTTCCTTTTTATACAGACAAGCCGTCACCATTGTCCTGCCCGCGCATACAGTGGAATAGCGAGCCTTCTATTCAGGGGGAAATCTGCGTACCCACACCGTCCCCGCCAGCGACTTTTTTCGCACGGGGGCCTTATCAGAAAGGAACCATATTATGAGCACTGCGCTATTTATTGTCATCGGCGCGGCTGCGGCACTTTTCCTGGGCTTCCTTATCGTTGTCGTCGTCTGGCAAATCCGCACCCGCCGCTTCCGCCCGAACCCTGATAAAAACGCCCAACAGGAACAGCTTAACCAGGATTTGAAGCCTGCAGGCTTCGCCTACGACCGCCGAACCGATACCTTCTATTCCCTCATGGACTGCTGGCAGCGAAAAATGGGTTACTGCCGGCTGTACGACGAAGCCGCGCCCGGCTTCAATATGATTATGCACTGCGAACCCGTTCCCTTTTTCTACGGGGGAAAACGCTGGCTCGTCGAACTGTGGAAAGGCCAATACGGCATTACTACCGGCGGCGAAATCGGTGTGTACAATACCACGCTCGAAGACGTTCACTCGGAAAAATTCATCGGTACCTTTTACGAGAGCATCTCCGACGACGAACGCCTGCCCATGGCCTTCGTGCTGCGAAAGAACGGCAAGCCCATCATGCGCCGCAAAGGGCTGCACTGGTGGCTGACCGGTTTTAAGCTCGGGGAGTTCTCTCCCACCCATACGCTGACCATGGACGCGCGCATCACCTTCCCAGACAAGGCCATGTGCCGCGCTTTTGCCGACAGTCTGCGGGGCATCGGCTACCAGCCGCATGAATTCTCGGTGCGGGGCCGCACCGCCGTCGTGCATTACACCACGCCGCACACGCCCCAGTCCCTGAATGTCGTACAGGAAGCCGTCATCCAGCAGGCCAACGAGAACAACTGCGGCCTGTACCGGATGGCCACCGCCAAATATTCCGACACGCTGGATAAGCTGGAATACGTCAAGGCCGCCATGCCCGAGCTGTATGAATTCTTCCTGCACTCCCTGTATGCCCGCGGCCTGTTCGAGGCTTTCGAATGGCTGATTGACCTGGTGCCCCCGCCGCGTCCTCAGCCCTGTCCGCCCGAACCCTGTCCGCCGGATCCGGAACCTCCCTGTCCGCCTCGGCCCCGGCCCTGCCCGGTGGAGTGTCTGCTGATCCGCCCGGTTCCCGGCGAACCGGGCAGCCTGCTGGCCTGCCCCGTGCCCTGCCCACCGGAACCAGAGTCCCCCTGTCCGCCGCCGTGGCCGCTGCCTTGTCCGCCCCAGCCCTGCCCCCCCTCTCCCCCCTGCCCGCCGGAACCGAAACCGCCCTGTCCCTGCTGCGGTTCCCGTCACTGCCGGCGGCGCGGAAGCTGCGGCAGAAGCGGCGGTCATCGGCCAGAGGGCTGAGGCCATGTTCTCCGTCAAGCAGCGGCTACTCGAGGCCTACCAGGCGGCAAAGGTCATCCCCTTCGACACCTCCTCCAAGTTCATTATTCTCAGCGACTGCCATCGCGGCCAGGGCAACAGCGCCGATAATTTTCTGCCCAACCAGGAGGTCTACTGTGGCGCGCTCGAGTACTATCTGGCCAACGGCTACACCTATATCGAACTGGGAGATGGAGACGAGCTGTGGGAAAATCGAAATCAGCAAACCATCATTCAGACCCACACCAACGCCTTTCAGCTGTTGTCCAAATTCTATCAGGCCGGCCGGCTGCACATGATTTACGGCAACCACGACATTGTCAAGCGGCGAAAAACCTACCCCTGCCAATGCGCGAGCTACTATTGCGACTGCGACCGCTGCGATAAGCCGCTGTTCCCCGGCCTGGAAATCCCCGAAAGCCTGGTGCTGGAAAACCGGCAGACCGGCCAGCGCCTGCTGCTGGTTCACGGCCATCAGGGCAGCCTGCTCAACGACGCCTTGTGGCCCCTGGCTCGCTTCCTTGTGCGGTATCTCTGGGGCCCGCTGGAGCTGGTGGGCTTCCTGGCGCCGGTAGGGGGCGGCCGCCCCCGCCAGAAAACGGAAAAGATTGAAAAAGAGCTGTGCGCCTTCGCGGCCAGCGAAAATCAAATTGTCATCGCCGGGCACACCCATCGCCCGATTTTCCCCCAGCCTGGCGAATGCCCCTATTTCAACGATGGGAGCTGCGTTCATCCCCGGTGTATCACCGGCATCGAAATCGCCGGCGGCAGCATCTCCCTGGTCAAGTGGGCGGTGGGCACCCGAGAGGATCGCACCTTGTTTATTGAAAGGGAGATCTTGGAGGGTCCCATCCCCCTGTCTGCCTATCAAGACTAGCAAAAACCGGCGGGTCCCTCATAAAGGGGCCCGCCGGTTTTTATATCAGCGGTTTTCTTTCCTTTTTTTCGTCAGGTTGTCGCGCCCAGCACCGCGCAGAGAATCGCCAGCGCCCCGGCCACACCAATTGTCACCAACACCCAGACCGGCTGCTTAGGGGCGGGAATGTCGTCCCGGATCACGCTGGGGGTCGCCTGCACATCCCAGTCCACCACGCAGGGAACCGGCTCGCCGGTATAGGCGAAATCGCAGTACAGCGCCACCCGGTATTCCTTTTGGGAACCTCTGGCCAGGGCGTTCTGCCGCAGCCGGATCCCCCCTTCGTCCGCCGCCCGGGTGTAAGGCCCGTCGTACAAGACCGTCTCCCCGTCGGTGATCCGCAGGCGAAGCGCGCTCAGATAGGCCAGCGCCTCCTCGTCGTCATAAGGCAGCTCCACCGCCCGGATCCAGACGTCCACCGCCGCCTTGTCCTCGTTGACAAAACGGAGGATGCCGTCCTCCCGAGCCTCCCCAGCCCGCAGCACAGGGGACTCCCAGAAGGTGCTCTCCTGTGGCTCCTTGAAAATCTGCCCGCTGTTGCCCTGGCTGACTACGGTGTAAATCCGCTGCGCCTGCGCCGTCTCGGCCGAGACAGCAAAACTCGCGGGGAGCAGCAGCGCCATCAGCGCCGCAGCGAGGCGGACGCCCTTGGAAATGTGCCTCATGCCCGTCCGCCCCCTTTCGGCCCGCCGTTATTTTTGGAAGCCCGCACGCTCAGCAGGATGGACAGGCCCGCGAACACGACCACCACCCCGCCCATGATCACCAGCCCCGCCACCGGGAAGCCGAATACGGTGGCCGGCCGATCATCCTCATCGCCCGTCCCGCTCACCTCGGAGGAGACCGGCGCCGGCGCGGTGGGAATATACGGCGCGGTGGACGGCGGCATGGACGCCCCGTCCGCAAAGGGATCCACGCCCCCCGCCATCATGCCGATCTGATCCGCCGTCAGCGCGACCTCATACAGGGCCGTGTCGTCCAGCTCGGCATGCAGGCAGCGGCCGCCGTCGTATGCCGCCCCTATCTTCATGGTCAGCGCCTGCAGTTCCACCATGCTCATCAGCAGCGGATCATCAAACCACAAGGTCCCGTCAATGTACACCTTCATGCTGTGCTCGTCGGAAACCACCGCCACATGGTGCCAGGAGCCTTCGGGCAGCCCGTAGGACACCCCGTCCGCCGCAGGGTTGAACTGCTCGAAATGCATTCCCTCCTGGGTCTTGGTCTTGTTGAAGCCCAGATCGAGATAAATGCCGTTCAGGCTCCCGCCCTCCTTCTGCTTGGAGGCGTCCCGGGCAAAGGGGCTGAAAGCCAGCCATCGCTCTTCCCGCCGGGAATAGGTGAACAGCCGCTGATTGTATCGGGCGTCCTCCTCCGCCCCGTCCGGGGCCCCCAGCCATTTGATCCAGGTGGAAAAGCTGAACCGGTTGGTCTTCAGCTGCGCGTAGCCCAGCTGAAGATATTCCGTCTTGCCGTCCAGCAGCAGCGCCTTGCCGTCGCGCCCATCCACCCAGGTCATCGCGGACGCCCCCTGCTCCTTGCCGTCCTTGTAAAAGCTCACCTTGTCGGAGACCGCCCCCGGCTCGGTGATGATGGAAAGCCGTCCCTTGGAAAAGCCGTCCAGCGCCGCCGCCGGCAGACCGGGCAGCATCCCCGCCAGCAGCAGCGCGCCGCACACCGCCAGCGCCGCACACCGTCTTCCTCGTTTTGCTGTATGCATGGCTCTAAGCCCTCATTTCCTGCTTATTGGTATCCTCTCTATTCTCTTATTTTTTCCCCCTCTTGTCAATCCTATTAAATAAAAAAGAGACGCCGATCGCATTCCCTATCCATTTTTCAGTGTATTCTGCAATCGGCTGCCGATGCGCTCCACACCTCTCGCCGCATGGTGATGCCACGGTCATGAAAATCCGGCGGCCGGCTATGGCAAAAAAATTCCCGCCGGCCTATCGCCCGCGGGAATTTTTTTAAAACCGACAGAGCCCCTTCTGCTCAAGCAACTTGATGAACAGGCCTCCCTGCACCGTCCGGTTCTGAAAGCCGATCTGCTGCGAGGTGACGGTGGAATACCAATCGGTCATGGGCACCCGGGAAGGAGACACATGGTAAGCCAGCCACAGCGGATGGATGAACGCCATGAACTGCTCCTTATCGGGCGCCAATGTCGCCGTCCAGACCAGCCAGTCCGATTTGGTGTAATCCGCCCGGTTGTCCAGCGGCATCCCGTAGGGGTTCAGCCGGGCGGCGTAAGAGGCGAATTCCCGCTCCATGGCCGCCGCCGGGAACAGCCCGGTGCCGAACAGCTTATCCCACACCGCATTGTACTTCATGCTGAAGGTACCCGGCTGATCGAAGGCCAGGCGGAAGCTGCCGTCTCCCTCGGCGGCGCGATCCAACCAAGAGGCAGCCATTTCCCGGGCGGCGGCGTCGAACCGGGCCGCCTCTTGCCGGTCTCCCCACATCCCGCACAACCGGGCGTAGCCCGCCAGCCCCATAATCGCCTTGAGGGACAGGTTACAGTTGTGGGCCAGATGCCCCGCGAAATCGTCGGTACACAGCTGATTTTCCGGATCCACCCCGTGACGCAGCAGATACCCGGCCCATTTGGCCAGCAGCTCTCGGTGCTCCCCGGCAAAATCCGCATCCCCGTCGGCCGCCGACACCGCCGCGGCCATCACCAGCATGTTGCCGCATTCCTCCACCGGCATCTGCCAGCGGGGATCCGTCCCCCCGCCGTATACCTGCCCGTTAAGGATAGGATAGGTTCCCACATCGTGGGGCGCAAAATCAAAGGGCCACCGCTCCTGCGCCGCATAGCGGAAAATCGGCCGCATCATTCCCTTGACCAGCTCGGTGTTGTACAGCAAAAACAGCGGAATAGACGGATAGCTCACGTCCACCGTGGCGGCGCACCCGTTGCTGAAGCACTCCTTGGAGACAAACAGCAGCTTACCTTCCGGATCCACCGCCGCCTTGTGGGCCGCGATGCTCTGCCGCAGGGCGAGAAGCAGCAGCTCGGCGTATTCCTCGCCCCCCGCCTGGGCGGCCTCCCTGGTCAGCGTCTCTCCGAACGCCCGGCAACGTTCCGCCACATCCACGTACTCCGCGTACGCCCGCGCGATTGCCGCGCCGATCGTCGTCCCGTCCTGGTTCCACACCGACTTGAGCGGCTTCCCGAAATAGGTCAGGGAATACACATCGTCGTAGGCGAAGGTGAACAGCGCCTGCGCCTCCCCCGCCGTATCCAGCCCAGCCGTTACATAGACATACCGCATGTTCCCGCCGGCCGGATCGGCCATCTGCCCGGCCTCCCGCTCCCCGTTCACCGACAGATAGAAATAGCCCCAGTCGATCCGCCGGTCGTCCCCGGCCTTGCCCAGCACCGCCTGCTCCTGGCCGTACAGCCGCATGGTGGTGACACCCGGCGCAGCGTCCGCCCGCTCGGCGAAGACCGGGCACTGCCCCGGCTCGTTGAGGCAGAAGGCCTCCGACGCCCGAACGGTGACCGCCACCCGGTGCGCCCCGCCGTCCGTCGTCCGCACCGCTGTGCGCAGATAAGACACCGGCCGGCTCAGCAGCTGCAAATCATCAGGCAGAACGGGGGACAGAAACTCCGCCGTCAGCTCCACCCCGCCGGCCTCGAAGCGGTACCGGGTGGCGAAGGCCTCCACCTCCACGCTCGTCTGCTCCATGCCCGGCAGCCCCAGCCGCCCGGCGTCCCCCATGAACACATAGGTCTCTCCGTCGATGTCCGCCAGCCCGTCCAGCGGCATGTCCCGCCCTGTCCAATGCCGGACGGTCCCGGCGTTCAGCCGGTCTCCCATGGACCAAACACTCATATAGGGGTCGATGGTGATCAGCGGATACGCGGGCGCTCGCAGCTTCATACTCGTCATCCTTTCCGTTGGGATTGCTTTTCCCCTTTAGTTGTAATATACTATTTTTATCCCCCGCTTACCAGGGGAAAAACCGGTGCAAAGGTGTGAAAAACAAGTGAGAGAGGATATTCACTACTTTCTCCCCTCCTCCCCTCTGCCCTTTGTGGTGGAGATGTGCGGCATTTCCTACTGCGATGGCACCTACCGCCAGGAACGGGTGAATTCCCCCATCTGCGTGCTGGAATACGTGGCCGAGGGCACCGGTACCGTCATCGTGGAGGGAGTGGCCCACACCGCCTCGGCCGGCGACGTCTATCTGCTGCCCATGGGCAGCTCGCACCGCTACTTCAGCGACGGGGAGCACCCCTGGACCAAGCTGTTCATCAACGCCTGGGGCCCGGTTATCCCCCCGCTGCTGACCGCCTATGGGCTGGACGGACAGGTGGTCTTCCCCTCCTGCCCGTTGGAAGGGCTGTTCCGGGATCTGTTCGCCCTGTCGGGCGGGGCGGGGCCGGGCGGCCTGCCGCAGGAGACGGTGATGGAGCGGTGCGCCCTGAAATTTCACGAAATCCTCATGGGCCTGTCCGCCTGTCTCAAGGGCCGGGCCGCGCCCCCCGACGAGGCCGCCCGCCTGAAAAACCTCATCGACAGCCGTCTCAATCAGACGGTCACCATCCGGGAGCTGGCGGAGGAAATCTACCGTTCGGAGGACTATACCATCAAGCTCTTCAAACGCCATTTCGGCCGCACGCCCCACGCCTATGCCGCCGAGCGGAAAGCCGCCTTGGCCGTCAAGCTGCTGACCGAAACCCGCCTGCCGGTGGCTCAAATCGCCGCCGGCCTGGGGTACGAGGATCCGCAGTATTTCTCCCACGCCTTCCGGCGGCAGACCGGCCTGTCCCCCTCCGCCTGCCGCAAGAACGCCGCCGCCCCGAAAGGAGAGCCTCCCCATGACTGAACTGCAAGCCCGCCTGCGGGCCCTGGCCGAGCCGGATTACCAGGCCTTCGCCTCCCGCCTGCTCCCCGGGGTGGATAACCTCCTAGGGGTACGCATCCCCCATCTGCGCAAGCTCGCCCGGCAGCTCGCCCGGGAGGACTGGCGCGCCGCCCTGACCGCCATGGGGGACGGCAGCTTTGAGGAAGTCCTGCTGCAGGGCCTCCTCATCGGCTGTGCCAAGGGCACCCCGGCGGAAATCCTCCCCCACGTGGCCGCCTTTGTGCCCAAAATCGATAACTGGTCGATCTGCGACAGCTTTTGCAGCAGCCTGAAGCTGGCCGCTGCCTATCCTGAGCCGGTCTGGGACTTTCTCCTGCCCTATCTGGGCAGCGGCCACGAGTTCTCCGTGCGCTTCGCCGTGGTAATGCTGCTGTTCTACTACCTGGACGATGCCCATATCGACCTGGTGCTGTCCCTGCTGGACGGCGTCAGGCAGCCGGACTACTACGCCCGCATGGCCGTGGCCTGGGCGGTGTCCATCGCCTATGTCCGGTTTCCGGAAAAAACGTTGGCCTATCTGAAGACCTGCTCTCTGGACGATTTTACCTATAACAAGGCCCTGCAAAAGGCCGTGGAATCCCGCTGCGTCGGGGAACCCGCCCGCTCCGTCCTGCGCGCCATGAAGCGCTGATACGGTTGCGCCCACGCCCCCGTTTATGCTATACTTACCCGGAATCCAACCGAAAGGAGGCGGCCGCTTGCAGTCGCTGTCAACACCGCGTATCCCTCCCCGCGCCCGGGAAGCCGGCCGCTATGCCGCCGCTTTTTTGCTGCCCGCGGCGGTCATGCTGGCCGTCTACGCCCTTATCGGCGTCGCCCCCTTTGGTGAGAAAAGCCTGCTGGTCACCGATATGGACGGCCAATACGTCAGCTTTTTTTCCTATTTAAAGGATATGGCCCGCAACGGTAACGACTTTTTCTATACCTTCAGCAAGAATCTGGGCGGCGATATGGCCGGCTTCGCCGCCTATTACCTTCTCAGCCCCTTCAATCTCGTGCTGCTCCCCTTTTCCACCGTCCATCTGCCCGCCGGCATCCTTCTGCTCACCCTCCTCAAGGTGGGCAGCGCCGGGCTGACCTGTGCGCTGTTTCTCTCCCGGGCAGAGCGGGCCGGTTCCGGCACCCTGCTCTTTTCCTGCTCCTACGCCCTGATGGGCTTCGTCTTCGTCTATCAGCAGAATATTCTTTGGCTGGACGGCATCATTTTCCTGCCTCTGGTGCTCTGGGGCGTCCAGCGGCTGATGAGCCGCCGTCGTCCCCTCCTGTTTATCCTCAGCCTGGCCGCCTGCCTGATCACCAATTATTACATAGCGTATATGATATGTATCTTCTCCGCTTTGTATTTTCTCTTCCAACTGGCAGTGATCCATCCACAATCCCCCCGGCTGCGCGGGCGGGCCGTGCTTATCTCCTGCGGGCGGCTGCTGGGCGCGTATCTGGCCGCGGCGGGCCTGGCCGCCTTCGTCCTGGTGCCCACCGCCTTTTCCCTGATGGGCGGGGACAAGAATCTAGGGCTCCTCTCCCGCCTCGGCCTGGGGGTCCGGTTCGAGGCCGGGGATCTGTTTTCCAAGCTGTTCACCGGCTCCTTTGAAAGCCGGGATATGTGGACAAGTCCCCTGCCCGTGATGTTCTGCGGCCTGCTGATAACCCTGCTGCTCTTTCTCTACTTTTTCAACCGGCGCATCCGCTTTCGGGAAAAAGTGGCCGCCGGGATTTGGCTGGCCGTGATGTTCTGCGGCTTTCAGGTGGAGGCTCTTTATCTCGTCTGGCATGCCTTTAATTTTCCCATCGGCTTCCCCTCCCGGCAGGCGTTCCTGTTCAGCTTCACCATGATTTACCTGGCCTGCCGGGGCTTTGTCCGCCTGCGGGGCGGCGTGAAGCGGCGGCACCTGGCCATAGCCCTCACGCTGTTCATGCTGATAGCCGCGATGGTCGCCCGGCAACAGTATGGGTACCTGACCCTGGCCGGGATCGGCTTCGACGTCCTGGTGGCCGCCGTCCTCACCGTGCTGCTCGGCGCGCGGGCGCGGCTGTCCCGCGCCGGCCGCCGGCGGTTCGGCTCCCTGGTTCTGGCCGCTCTTCTGCTGGTCAACAGCGGCAATCTGCTGCTGTACGGCCGGCATGTGCTGTCCCAGATGAATTACATCCCCGTGAAGACCTACGCCCGTTATGTCAGCGACGTGCAGCCGGTGGTGGAGCGGGTCAAGCATGAGGACAAAGGCTTTTACCGGATGGAACAGACCTTCCACCGGGGTCGCAACGATCCCATGCTGTTCTCCTACCGGGGCCTGTCCCACTTCAGTTCCACCGAAAAGACCGCCACCAAGGATTTTATGGGCCGGATGGGCTTCCGCAACGCTGGCCTGTGGGCCAACTACTGGGAAGGATCCACTGTTTTCGCTGACTGCCTGCTAGGCGTGAAATACCGGCTGTCCCGCAGCGAGGCGGATCCCGTGTATCCCCGGCTGTACACCATGGGCAGCGTCTCCGTCTTCCGCAACACCGCCGCCCTGCCCATCGGCTTCGCCGCCGCCGACGATGTTCTCCGCGCCGATATGGGCGGGGACGATCCCTTCCTGCGTCAGAACCGGATGGCCAGCGCCCTCACCGGCCGGGAGGAATGCCTCTTCTACCGGGTGGACGGGGCGGAGGAGTCCCTGACCGGTCTGTCCGCCGGCTTGTCCGATACGGCGACCGTCTATGTTCGGGAAGAGGACGCGGAACAAGCGGAAATCGTCTATACCTTCTCCGCGCCTACCGCCGATCCTCTCTACGCCTACTTCCCCGGCGCCGCTCTGAAGGGGGCGGATATCTCGGTCAACGGCGTCAGCCTGGGCCAAACCTTCACCTCGTATCGGTACGGCGTTATCCCCCTAGGCCGGTTCCAGCCTGGAGAACTCGTCTCCTTCCGGATGACGCCCCACGGAGACTCCTTGGAGTATAAAGAAGCGCTTTTTTACTATGAGGATTTGTCAGCCGCCCGCACCCTGTCCAAAACCCTCGCCGCCCATCCCTATGCGCTCGAATCCTTCACCAGCTCCCGCCTAAACGGAGTCATCGACGTGCCGGAGGGGAGCACCCGCCTGCTGCTGACCATTCCGGCGGACGAGGGCTGGACGATTCTGGTGGACGGGAAGAAAACCGCGCCCGACGCCGCCTTCGGCGCGCTGCTGTCGGTGTCCCTGACTCCCGGTCAGCATCGGATCGCCCTGCGGTACGTCCCGCCCGGCTTCGCGGCGGGGACAGCCGTCACCGCGGGGACTATCCTGCTGCTGACCGCTCTCTTCCTGGGGAGATGGAGCCGCCGCCGGCGCAAAAACCGACAGAATTCGCCGCCTCTCCCCGCGCCGGCGTGCTATACTGAACCACTGTGTCCGGGCGATACTGACACACAGCGTTAGAAAGGAAGGGGAACTCCCATGGTATACAGCTGCGGCAAATGTAGATTTGCTTTTGAACGGGTATCGGAGCCGGAGCGGTGCCCCGACTGCGGCTCCCTGGCCATCCATCCGGCCGACGAGGCGGAGCGCCGGGACTACGAGGCCGTCCGCCGCTCCCTCGAAGCGGAAGCCGCTGGCCGGGAAACGGCCTGATCGCCGCCGAAGCCGCGCCCAAACAAACAGCCGCCGGGCGGAACAGACAGTCTGTTCCTCCGGCGGCTGCTTTTATTTGCCGATCCCCATATTCATTTAAAACGCCGCCTTGATGGGCGCGCGGCGGATGAACAGCCAGGCGAACACACCGAACGCCGCTGCCACCGTCAGCAGCCCCGCGCCCAGATGGAGGGGTGAGAGCAGCAGGAAATCCGCGACGGCCGTTATCGCGCCGAAAATCCCCTTTTGGGCCGCCGCCGGGAGCAGCATCACCAGGATGGGCAGGACGACGAACAGGAAGGCCGGCACCCCGATGGACACCCCCAAGCGCAGGTACTTGCCCATGCGGTAATACGCGCCCCCAATGAAATACCCGATCATGCCGAAGGCCAGATGCGCCGCCAGCAGGCAGCCCATCAAGGACAGCCGGGTGGTGAGCTGGAGGCTGTGCTCGTGGCCGAACAGCAACAGCAACACATCGGTGCTGTTATCCGTGAACAGCGAAACCAGAAGCTGCAGCAGCACATCCCCCACCGTCATGCACACCGAAAAGATGCCAAAAAACGCTAAAAAACTGAGGAACACCGTCCGGCGGGACACCCCGTTGCCCAGGCCGAAGCGCAGGCTTTGGGAGAACAGCACGATCCCGTACACCAGCATCATCACCACCGAGCCGGTGGACATGCCGTTGACGTTGACCGTCTCCCCGCCCGCCGAAACGTTGACGGCAAAGGCGAACAGGTACAGCAGGATAAACACCCCATACAGCACGATAAGCCCCATATAGCTGTTCTGCCAGTTCCATTTGATCATTTGCTTGATTTTCATGGCCAGTTCTCCTCTTTCAAACGTTGGTCAGCCGGATGAACAGCTTTTGCATGTCCAGGCCGGACACGTCCAGCCCCGGGGCCTCCTCCGCCTTGCCCAAAATGCAGGCGGTTTTCAGCCCGCCCAGCGTGTCGACACTCAGCACGTCCCTCCCGGTGCAGTAGGCGTCCACCGCCTCCGCCCTGCCAGATACGGTATACCCCATCCGCTTGACCTCCTCGGCCGGCCGATCCAGCAGGATTTTCCCCGCTTTGATGATGACCACCTGCTCGATGATGTCCGCCACCTCCTCGATGAGGTGGGTGGAAATGAGAATGGTCCGGGGCTGCCGGCTGTAGCTCTCGATCAGCTGCCGGTAAAACACCTCCCGGTGGTTGGCGTCCAGCCCCAGCACCGGCTCGTCGAACAGGGTGTAGGGTGCATTGCTGGCCAGCGCGGCGATGAGCTTGGCGATGGTCAGGTAGCCGGTGGACAGGTTTTTCAGCTTCTTCTTCTCCGGCAGCCCGAAGGTATCCGCCAGCTGTCCGGCATACTCGCCATCGAACCCGGGATAAAAATCCCCTGTCCAGCGGAACAGCTGGGCCACCGTGGCGGTGTCGGGCAGCAGGGTCTTCTCCCCCATATAATACACCCGGCCCAGCACCCGGTCGTTCTCCCGTGCCGGCTCCTCGTCGATGAACACCTCTCCCGCCGTGGGCAGCAGCCGGTTGGTCACCACGCTCAGCAGGGTGGATTTGCCCGCCCCGTTGCGCCCGAGCAGCCCATAGATTTTATTGTCTCCAAAGCACACGTCCACCCCGTCCAGGGCCGTGTTGTTCCCAAACCGCATGGTCAGGCCTTTACCTTCGATCATGGCTCAATCCCGTCCTTCCGTCCGCTGCGAATCATCTGCAGAATCTCCTCTTGGCTGATGTCCAGCTTCTCCGCTTCGTTGATAAGCTTGACAATATACGTCTCGTAAAATTGCCGGCGCCTTTTCTGCCGGATCTGTCCGGCGGCGCCTGGGCTGACAAACATCCCGACCCCCCGCTTCTTGTACAGAACCCCTTCCTCGGTCAACAGGGTCATCCCCTTGAGCACCGTGGCGGGGTTGATTTTGTAGGTGACCGAAATCTCCGTGGTGGACGGCACCTGGGTGTCCTCTGGGAACGCCCCGCACAGGATGGCGTCCTGTATTTCCTCCGCAACCTGGAGATAAATCGGCACCTCGCTGTCAAAGTCGAATGTCACCCGCTCACCGTCCCTTCCAAGTCAATTAGTTAATTACTTGTGTAACTAACCATACAACATTTTAAGCCCTATGTCAAGAGCAAAATGGTAATTTTCAAGCGGCTTCTCAAAAAGAGGCTGGTTCGACTTTCCCGGCCGGTTATGCTACAATGGATTCAGAAAACACCGACAGGAGGGGATTCGGACGATCGACCTGCACATCCATCTGGACGGCTCGCTAACGGCGGAGGAACTGCTGGTTCTGGCCCGGACGGAAGGGATCCGTCTGCCGGCGGAGACGCCGGAAGGACTGCGGCCCTTCCTGACCGTGCCGTCCGGCTGCGGAAGCCTGAACGACTATCTGCGGTGCTTTGAGACGCCCCTCGCCGTGCTGCAAAGCCCCGAGGCCGTGGAATACGCCGCCGCCTCGCTGGCAGGACGCCTGCGGGAACAGGGGCTGCTGTACGCGGAAATCCGCTTCGCTCCCCAGCTCCACCAGAAAAACGGTCACAGCCAGGAGGCCATTGTGGAGGCCGCGATACGGGGGCTTCGCCGCTCCGGGCTGCCCGGGCAGCTCATTCTCTGCTGCATGCGGGGAGCGGACGAAGCGGCCAATATGGACACCCTGCGGGTGTCGCGCGCCTTTCTGGGCCAAGGAGTGGCGGCGCTGGATCTGGCGGGGGCAGAGGGGCTGTACCCCACCCGGGACTATCTCCCCCTGTTCTCCCGCGCGCGGCAGGAGGGCCTCCCCTTCACCATCCACGCGGGAGAAGCGGCGGGGCCGGACAGCGTCTGGGCCGCCCTGGAGGCCGGGGCGGCACGCATCGGCCACGGGGTGCGAGCGGCGGAGGATCCCGCCCTGACGGCGGCGCTGGCCCGGCGGGGGATCCCGCTGGAGATGTGCCCCACCAGCAATTTCCAGACCGGGGCGGCGGCGCCCGGCAGCTATCCGCTGAAGGCCTATCTCGATCAGGGGATCCCTGTCACCCTGAACACCGACAACACCACCGTCTCCGGCACCACCCTGGCCGGGGAATACGCCCTGGCCAGGGAACGGCTGGGGATGACAGAGGCGGACGAGAGGACGCTGCTGGAAAACGCGGCGCGGGCGGCGTTCCTCCCGGAAGCCGAAAAGGCGGCGCTGCTGGCCCGGATGCGGGACAAACGGACGTCTTTTTCATAATGCCTGATAAATAATCCCCAGTTCAGTGTGGAAGAGGGCGGGAGGTACGTCAGAAAAGCCGGCAGGCACTTTCGTGTCTGCCGGCTTTTCTCCATATATTTTGCGTTACCCGGGGACGACCTCCACTTCACAGAAGGCGGAGCCGCTGGCCTGATTATAATACGAATATTTCAGCGTGGTTTTCCCCGGACGCAGCGCTTTTACCACTATGTTCCTTCCATCCGCCGCTTTCCCGTATTCGCCGCTATCCACCGACTTGATATCCGTGATATCCGGCGTCTCCACGGTCCATTGGGATTCCACATAACCTGGATATTCTAACCCATCGAGGCAGACTATGTTGAAGCGGCCACTCTGAATCAAGCTGTCTACAGCCTTTATCTCGTTAAAATATTCGGCTTTTTTAAGATATAAGTACCAGGTGTTTTTTCCGCTTTCATAGCTGTCTCCTTTTTCAACCCGCTCCAATTCCAAATCGGGGAAATCCGCCGTGGTAAAGGTCTTGGTCTCTTCTGTCATCAGAGCAATCGGAGAGCTGCGGTTGGGCGCATACAGATGCCCGCCCAGGATGCCGAGTTCCATCGTTTCCCCCACGCGCAACTGGATTTTTGTGTAGGTGGGAACCAGGACGGATTCGAACGGGACCTCCCGGTTGGGCTGGACGGTCTCGACGCCGGCGTTTTCCTTCAGCCGGTTGGCCGCGGCTTCCAGCGTATCGCCGTCGGCGAGACGGACGACCAGGAGCAGCTCCAGGCTTTCCCCCTTCATATAAGAGGTGTAGAGGATCTGCGTTACCTCCGCCTCCGGGAAGTCGGCCGGCGACCAGGAGCGCTTATCGGCAACGGGCTTCTTCATCGTAACGACAAGACTGTTCTCATTGGTCCACCCGCCGGTTTCCAAATAGCGTTTGGGCGGCACCACGCCGGGGGTACAGGGCAGGCGCGGAAGGGTGGGGGCGGTCGTGGAAGCCGTGGTGGCGGCGCTCACTTTGGAGGTGGTGGTGCGTGCGGCGGTGGTACTCCCGCCCGGCTTCGTACCGGTTGTGCTCTGCCCCGATGTGGCGGCAGAGGAGGACTCTTGCGTGGAGGAGGCCGTCTCTGTGCTCGTCGGCGGCGCGGCGCTGCTGTCTATGGGCAGAGGCGGCAGGGTGCTGCGGGTGAATGTGGTCAGCAGAACGGCGATCGTCAGCATTACCGCTGCGGCGGCGCACGCGGCTATGTACGCTTTGCGCCGATACCCAAGCGGCTTCACAGGTGATTTTTTCTCCTGATACGGCTGGGTCAGCAAAGGGGACGTCCGCAGGGAGCTTCCAAGCTTTTCGCGGAATTCCTCGGTCAGATGCACGTCGCTCAGGGCCCGCGTATATTTGTTTTTCATATCGCATCCTCCTCCAGAATCGTTTTAAGCCGTTTTCTCGCGCGGGCCAGCCGTGTGCCAATCGTCCGTTTATTGACGTGCAGGATGTCCGCGATCTCCGCGATTTGGTAGCCCTCGAAATAATACAGATACAGCACGTCCCGATGATCCGGCGACAGCCGCTTCAGTTCTTCGAGAACCCACCGGCTTTCATCGGGAATTCCGGGCAGATCCTGCGTCAGCGGCTCAGTCAGCCGGCGCCAGGTGCTTTTCTGATGATCCCGGCATAGATTAATCGTCACCCGAATCAGCCACGCCTTCTCATAGGCCGCATCGTCAAAGGACGGGTGCTGAATAAACCGCAGCAGAGCCTCCTGCACCACGTCCTCCGCCTCTTCCCTTTGCCCCAGATGCTGCCAGGCCACCCGAAACAACATATCCGCATAGGTATCGACGGTTTGCTGAACCGTATCCATAGGTTCCCCCTCCCTCCTACTGATAAAACGAATCGGCCGCCCAGAATTTTCCCATCGGGACAAATTTTTTCGGATTTCCGGCGTCCGGATAGGAAAAACGCCCGGCGGGGGCTGCCGCCGAGCGTTTTGCGTTTACTGCTCCGCTTCCACACCGCCCAGCTCGTGGAACAGGCGGTGATACCAGGCGGGGAAGACGCTGTTTTTCCGCCAGAGGAAGGTGAAATCGTGGCGGTAGCGGAAATCCTCCAGCTCGATTTCCTGCAGGCGGCCGTCGGCCAGCTCGCACCGCACCGCGGCCTGATACAGGAAGGTCACGCCGCAGCCCTCCATGGCTAGGGATTTGAGGGCCTCCAGGCTGGAGATTTCCATCACCTGCCGGAAATCCCCCAGCGTCAGATTCTGCAGCTCCAGATGCTTTTCCAGAATCGTGCGCGTGCCCGAGCCCGGCTCCCGGGTGATCAGCCGCTCCCCCAGCAAATCGGCCAGGCGCTTCGCCTCCGGGGGCAGGGGGTAGCCGGGGGCACACACCGCCACGAACGGCTCCGACGCATAGCGCAGATGGTCATAGGACGTCTTGTCAAAGAAGCCCTCCACCACGGCAAAATCCAGCTTTCCGGCGTCCAGGCGACCCAGCAGCTCCCTGGTGTTGGCCACCTCCATCTGCACCCTCGCGTCGGGATGCCGCCTGAGATACGCCCCCACGGCGGCCGGCATGACATACGCGCCCACGGTGAGCGTCGCGCCAAAGTGCAGCCGCCGGTGCCCGTCCTCCAGGCGGGCCAGCTGTTCCCGCAGGAAGGCGTCGTCGTGCTTGACCGTCTGCGCGGCCTCCAGCAGCAGGCGGCCCGCCTCGGGGAGCACCGCCTTTTTCCCCTCGTAGGCAAACAACCGGACGCCGTATGCTTCCTCAAGCTGATGGATATGGCGGGAGACGCCGGGCTGGGTGATGTGCAGCTCCTCCGCCGCCCGGGTGAAATTCATATGGCGGCACACCGCGAGAAAGGTATGGATACGAAAATCCAGCATAGACGCGGCCCCCTTTCCTCTTAATGATAACACACCATCATGGAAAGATAAAGAATCATCATTTTACATAATCTTCCTTCCGCGCTATACTGGAGGACGCATCATGCAGAAAGGCGTGGAAAACATGAATGTTGTCAAGCAAAACGTGCGGGGGATCCTGCTGTGCCTCCTCCTGGCGGTGCCGGCGTGGCTGCTGGGAAAATGGATTCCCGTGGTGGGCGGGCCGGTATTCGCCATCCTGGCGGGCATGCTGCTGACCCTGTTTCTCAAGGACAAAACCCGCTGGCAGCCGGGCGTCAACTTCACCTCCAAAAAGCTGCTGCAGGCGGCTGTGGTGCTGCTCGGCTTCGGCCTCAACCTCAAGGTGGTGCTGGAAACTGGGCGGAAATCGCTGCCCATCATCTTGTCCACCATTACCACCTCGCTGGTCATCGCCTTTCTGCTCAAAAAGCTGCTGAAGGTGCCGAGCAAAAGCGCCACCCTCATCGGGGTGGGCTCCTCCATCTGCGGCGGCTCCGCCATCGCGGCCACCGCACCGGTCATCGACGCGGACGACGAGGAAATCGCCCAGTCCATATCGGTCATTTTCCTGTTCAACATCGCCGCCGCCCTGATTTTCCCGTCGCTCGGCGGGCTGCTGGGGCTGTCCGACGCGGGGTTCGGCCTGTTTGCGGGCACCGCCGTCAACGACACCTCCTCGGTCACCGCCGCCGCGGCCGCCTGGGACGGCATCCACCACAGCAACACCCTGGAGGCGGCCACCATCGTCAAGCTCACCCGGACGCTGGCCATCATCCCCATCACACTGGTGCTGGCCTTCGTGCGCGCCCGGAAGGAAAAGAACACGGCGGGGGCCGGTAAAGTGAGCCTGAAGAAGATTTTCCCGTTTTTTGTGCTGTTTTTTGTGCTGGCGTCGGTGGTCACCACCCTGTTCCAGCTCCCGGCCGCAGTGACCGCGCCGCTTAAGGAGCTGAGCAAATTCTTCATCATCATGGCCATGGCGGCCATCGGCCTGAACACCAACATCGTGCATCTGGTGCGCACGGGCGGCAAGCCCATCCTGCTGGGCTTCTGCTGCTGGGTGGGTATCGCCTGCGTCAGCCTGGGCGCGCAGAAGCTGCTCGGGCTCTGGTAAACCAAGCCCTTCGAAATAAAAACCGGGAGCCAGCGGCTCCCGGTTTTTATTTCGAAAGAATTTCGTGGCGCCTTTCATTGCATCCGGGGGGCAGACGGGCTATAATGAAGGCGTTCGAACAAACCCGCACAAAAGGAGAAGACCATGACGCTGAAAAAACTGGCAGAGCTGGCCCATGTGTCCCCCTCGACCGCCTCCAAGGCCTTGGCCAACAGCCGGGAGGTCAGCGAGGAAACCGTCCGGCATGTCCGGCGGGTGGCCAGGGAATCCGGCTATCTGCGGCAATGCAAGGAGAGGCGGCTTTCCTACCGCAAGCCGTCCGCCCCCACCATCGCCGTGGTCTGCCCCGAAATCGTCAGCGTGTATTATTCCGCCATCGCCACCTGCCTGAGCCGTCTGGCCGAGAGCCACGGGGGCACCAGCGCCGTGTATCTGTCCGGCTTCGAGCCGGAACGGCAGAGCGCGCTGCTCGAGGATTTGGCGGTCAAACCGGGGGTAGACGCGGCGGTGCTGATTCCAGGCGCGGCGGGGGCGCTTATACGGGAGGATTTCTGTATCCCGGTGGTGCAGCTGGGCGGGACGAGCTACTCCCCCGCCTTCGACTGCATCGATTTCGATTTAGAGGCCGGGCTGCTGGAGGCCGTCCGCCACCTGCAGGGGCTGGGCCATCGGCGCATTGGCTATCTGGGCGAACGGCTGGCCTCCCCCAAGGAGGCCCGTGTCCGCGCGGCCATGGCGCGGGCCGGGCTGACGGCGCGGGAGGAGGATTTCTTCATCGCGGCCGGCCGCTTCGAGCAGGCCGGCTACGCCGCGGCCAAGGAGGCCCTCGGCCGCGGGGATCGCCCCACCGCCTTCATCGCCGCTTATGACGAGGTGGCGTTCGGCGCCATCCGGGCCTTTGCGGAAAGTGGCCTGCAGGTGCCGGAGGATCTCTCCATCATAGGCATCAACGACGTGCCCACCGCGTCCTTCGCCCCAGCGGCGCTGACCACCATCCACGCCTATGTCGAGGAAGCCTGCGGGCAGGCGGTGGACATCCTGCTGCGGAAAACGGCGGATCCCGACTACCGAATGGTGCAGCGTATTCTCGTCCAATGCCGGCTGATCCCGCGGGAAACCACGGGGCCGGCCAGGACGCTATAAGGAGGTTTCATGGGAACCCTATTCATCGGGATCCTGCTGCTGATGAAAGCGGCGCAGGGATATTTCAACAAGAAAGCCAGCGTCCTGCTGGGATCCCGTCATCAATTTTTGAGCTTCTCTCTGTTCAATTACGCTGCCTGCGCGGCCCTCAGCCTTTTGTACCTGCTGGCGGCGCCGGCCGGGCAGGCGCCCGGAGCGGGGGCGCTGGCGGTCTCGGCCCTGGGAGGGCTGTCCATGGCGGTTTGTTCCATCAGCGGCCTGGCGGCCCTGCGCAGCGGCACGGTGGCGCTGGGAAGCCTGGCGGCGGCGGCCGGCCTGCTCATCCCCTGCGCGGCCGGCCCGCTGCTGTTTGGGGAGCGCCTGTCCCTGTGGCAGGTGGGCGGCGTTCTGCTGCTGCTGGGGGCGGCCTGGCTGCTGGGCGGGTGTTCCAAGCAGCAATACGGCCATCTGTCGGCAAAAACCGTGGGGATACTTCTTGTCAGCCTGCTGTCCAACGGCACCACCATGCTGGCGCAGAAGCTTTTCAGCTTTTACTACCCGCAGACGAGCACCGGCGTTTTTTCCCTGACGGCCTTTCTGTTTGCCAGCGCAGCGCTGCTCCTCTGCGTCCTGCCGCAGGGCTGCAAAGCGGGAATGGGCAGTCTGCGCCTTGATCGGCCTTTATGGATATACGGGCTGATTCTCGCCGGCGCGCTGTTCGTGGTCAACCTGCTGTCCACCATCGCCTCCGCCCTGGTGCCCTCGGTCGTCCTGTTCACCCTGGTCAACGGGGGCGGCATGCTGCTGGCGGCGGGCATCGGCGCCGTCTTCTTCCGGGAAAGGCTGACGGCGAAAAGCCTGGCCGGCGTGGCGCTGGGCGCCACGGCGCTGATTATCATCAATACGCTATAGAAAGGAGCGGGCCGTATGACGCGCATTTCGGGCGATTTTCGTCGCACGGACGGCATGGTCAAGCCCATGCACGGGGTGGGCAACGCGCCGCTGCTGGGCACTGACGACAAGCTGTTTCACTTCCTCGGGGAGGCGGGCATCCCGTTTTCCCGCCTGCACGATACCGGCGGCCGGTACGGCGGGGGCTGCTTCGTGGACATTCCCAACGTGTTCCGGAACTGGGACGCGGATCCGGACCGGGAGGACTCTTACGATTTCGCCTTCACCGACTGGCTGCTGACCGCCCTGCACCGGCAGGGGGTCGAGCCCTTCTACCGGCTGGGCGTGACCATTGAAAACAGCTGGTCCATCAAGGCCTACCACATCTTCCCCCCGGCGGATCCGCTGAAATGGGCGCGCGTGTGCGCGGGCGTCATCCGGCACTACAACGAGGGGTGGGCGAACGGCTATCATTTTGGCATCCGCTACTGGGAAATTTGGAACGAGCCGGACAACGAGCCGGATCCCGCCCGCAACCCCATGTGGCAGGGGACGAAGGAGGACTATTTCCGTCTGTACGAGACGACGTCCAACTATCTGAAAAGCCGGTTTCCCTCCCTGCGCATCGGCGGGTACGCCGGGTGCGGCTTCTACGCCCTGTCGGAGGCGGACTATGCCGCCATGGCCAAGTCCAGCACCCGGACGGGTTATTTTGTGGAATTCTTTCACGAGTTTCTGCGGTATATCTCCTCCCCTGCCCACAAGAGCCCTCTAGACTTCTTCTCCTGGCACAGCTATGCCGGAGTGCCGGAAACCGCGGCCTATGCCCGCTACGCCCGGGACACCCTGGACAGCTACGGCTTCACCCATACGGAGAACATTCTCAACGAGTGGAACCGGGGGCTGGGGCTGCGGGGCACCGCGCGGGACGCGGCCGAAATCGCCGCCATGTTCTGCGCCATGCAGGCGGGGCCGGTCGATCTCTGCGTCTACTACGACGGGCAGGTGAACACCGCCTACGGAGGGCTTTTCAATCCGCTGACCGAGGATGTGTTCCCGGCATATTACGCCTTCCGCGCGTTCAACGAGCTGTATAAACGGCGCGAATATGTACATCTAGCATCTGAGAATGGGGTGTATGCCGCCGGGGCGACCGACGGACAAACGGCGGCGGCGCTGCTGTCCAACAGCGGCGACACGCCGGCGGCGGTATCTCTGGAATGGCGCGGCCTGCCGGGAGAGTGCGCCCGGTGGCGCGCGGTGGACGAGAGATATGCGCAGCCGGGGGAAGCATTCCCCCTGCAGGCGGGCGGGCTGTCCCGCGCCGTCACCCTGCCGCCGGGCGCCGCGGTGCTGCTGGAAACCTTATGAGAAGAAACCCGGCTCAGCCTGTCGACAGGCTGAGCCGGGTTTCTTTTCAGCGGACGGTTACTTGGTCGCCGGCGCCGATTTCCATGTTGGTCTTACTGACGCCGCAGTTCTGGAACACCACATTTTTGATGTGGTAGGCGGAGGTGGCGGTGTTGTTGTTATAGCTGCTGATATGAAAATACTTGCCGGTGGGAGAATCCAGCGAGATGGGGGAATCCTTGAACAGGATGTTCTGGGGCACCGGGCCTTCGGTGCTGCCGAACACATCGATCCACATCCGGCGGTTGTAAATCTTGGTTTTGGTCACGGTCAGCGGGCCGCGGAACCGGAAGGTGCCGTCGAGATCGCAGTTCTTAATCTCCGAACCGGGGGCCACCATGGAGTCGAAGAACACCAGAATGTTCTCCCCCGCCTTCAGGCCGGGCAGCTTGTCGGTCAGCTTCACCCGGTTGTCGGATCCGCTCTGCTTCATCACCCGGCTGACGGTGGTGGTGCCGATCAGCTGGCCGGTGGAGGTGTCGATGATGGTCAGCTTGTCGCCCTTTTTCAGAGGGGAATAGGTGCCCTTGGTTTCCGGCCAAAACATATTGATTTCATCTTGACCTTTGGCCTCCTTGACGTACATGGTGGAGGCGGATATGTTGAACACGTCGTCGTACAGGCCCTCCATTTTGCAGCCGTCCCAGATGATCTTCGCGCGGTTTTCCTTGCAGTGGAAGCCGTCCCGCCAGCCGACGAAGTTCAGGTTTTTATCCAGGGAGTTGGGCGCGCGGGTGAGGTTGACGTTGGTAAAGCGGATGGTGCCCTCCGAGTTGAAAACGGCGAAGCCGAACCGGGCCATGGCGTAGACGTTGCAGTTTTTCATGGTAAAATCGGTGTTGCCGCTCAGCGAAAAGGCCCGCTCGATGATGTGGCCGACGTAGGGCATGGGGGCGGTGAGGGCCACACTGTTCAGCTGGGACAGCCAGCCCTTGGTGTTGGCGTTGGAGGTATCGAAGGTCACCTTGAATTTCCGGGCGGCCTTGTCGATCATGGTGTATTTCTTGATGTACATGTGATACCGGCCCGCAGGCTTATCCAGCACGCCGAACCAGCTGCCGCCCGCGTTGACAGTGGGGATATACTCCTCACCGTTTTCCAGGCCGATGTCCCGGTCGGCGGTCATGACCGCCTCGCCAGCGGCAGCGTTCAGGCTTACCAGGGTGGCGCGGAAGGCGGGCTTGGTTTTATAGTCGAAATTGAAGCCCTCCAGGGTGACGCCGGTGGTGTCCTGGAAATCCACATAGTATTTCGGCGCGTCGATGAGCAGGGTGGTGTTGCTGCCCTTGATGGTCACGTTTTTCGCCCCGCTGAGGGTGAAAATGGACTTTAGGGAGGTACCGTTGTTTTTGGCATAGTAGGTCTTGCCGCTCTCGAACACCAGGGTGCTGCCGCCGCCCGCGTCCTGCAGGGCGCCAAAGGCGGTGAAAATGGCCGACGCGTCATCGGTTTTGCCGTCTCCCTTGGCCCCGAAGTCCTTGACATACAGGGTTTTGGAGGCGGGGACATTCTGCTTGGTGGTGGCGGCCGTGGTGGTTTTTTTGGTGGCGCCGCCGCTGTTCGTCTTGGGGGAGGTGGCGTTTCCGGAGGCGGCGGAGGCCGTCGCGTCGGTGGCGCCGGTGGCGGCGGACTCCTCCGTGCCGGTGGTCTGGACGGAGGAGGAAGCGGGCTGCGAGGAGGGGGACGAGGCCGGCGGCTCCGTGTTCCGGCAGGAGGTCAATAGCGCCGCGGTCAGCAGCGCCGCGGCGGCCATCGCCGCCCATTTTGTACCCTGTTTCATCCGATTTCTTCCTTTCTGTTCGCGGTTTGGAGCCGGGGATGGTTCCCCGTGCATCCGGCCTTCGTTCATTATACCGGCACCACCGGCATTTGCCAATGGATCGGTTTTTCCATCGGGGGACGTGCGCGGGATTCCAGCCGCTTGGTGCGCTCTACCAGGGGTTCGCCCTTGAGCCCGTCGGGCAGGCGGATGACCAGCTCCACGTCCTCGGGGGCGGAAATCCGCAGATCAATTTTATCCCCCTCAACGGTAAAGGATACCTCGATGACTCCGCCCGCCGGGTGGGGTACGGCGCCCCGGGCCCAGGCAAGACCGCAGGGAACGGGGGCGATTTCCACCGACGTCCAGAAGGGGGCCAGCGGCTTGACGCCCAGGACGCTGCGGGACAGGAAATAGGCCGGGGCCGCGCTCCAGGCGTGGCAGTGGCTGCGGCTGAGCATCCCCTCCACCGCCTTGTTGAGGGGGGATTCAGGGTACTGCTCCCAACAGGTGGTGGCGCCACAGCGCACCATTTCGCCGTAATGGATCCGCATATCCTCCAGCATGGCGGCCACGTCCCCTGCCTTTTCCAGCACCTCGTACTGAAAAAAGGCCATGAAGGGGCTGCACACCTGGACAAAGTCGGCCGGGGGCCGCAGAACCAGCCGGTGGACGGCGGCGGCGCGCTCCCGCTCCCGGGGGATATCGCAGAGCAGGGCGACGATTTGGGTCTGGATGCTGGTAATCGTGGAAGAACGGCCGTCGGCGTGGATGCAGTCCAGGTAGGCCTGGCGGCCGCCGTCCCACAAATGGACGTTGATGGCGGCGCGCAGGGCGTCGGCCCGGGCCGTCCAGGGGCTCGGATCCTCTCCGGCGGCCTGGGACAGGCGGGCCAGCTCCCGCAGGGCCTTGACCATGAACATATTCTGGTGGGTGACCACCCCGGCGTTGGGCTGATCGGAGGGGGCCCAGTCCAGCAGGTTCCAGGCCTCGATGTTCAGCAGGCCCCGCCCGTCCAGATGCCCGAGATATGCCTCCATGGCGGCCCGGACGGCGGGCAGGATGCCCTTAACAAAGGAAACGTCGCCGGTATAGGTATACTGCTCGCCGCAGGCGATCATCCAGGCGAAGGTCCAGTTGGGGATTACACTGTCCCACATGCTGGGCACCTGATCGCACAGCAGCGGGGTCTGAGAGGCCGACTGGGGGACCAGCTCCAAGCAGCGGCGGATGTTGGCGGTGTTTCCGTAGACGTACCGGCTGACCAGGGCCTCGTTGCGGCTGTCCCCCACCCAGAACACCTGCTCATAGGCGGGACAGTCGACGAAGGTGTCCTCCGAGCACATCCGCACGGTATGGGCGCTCAGCTCCCAGATGTCGGTCAGCAGCCGGTCGGCGCAGGAGAAGTTCCCTACCTGGGCCAGCGGATAGGTGGACTGGATGGCCGAAACCGACCGGAATTTCACCGGCCGGGATGCGCCCCGCACCGCCACCGCGCAGTAGCGGAAGCCCCGGCGCAAGAAAGAGGTGAAGCGCTGCCGCCCCTCCCGGCAGACGACCCGCCAGACCGGATCCATCCCCCAAGTATGCTGAATCACCCGGCCGTCGGTGTACTCGTAGGGGTAAAAATCGAGAATGGTGCCCGCCGGTGCGTCGGCCTCGAAGGCGAGATAGCCCACCGTTTCCCGGCCGAAATCCACGGTGAATTCCGTATCCCGCTCCGGCTGGAGCGGCAGAACCGCCCAGCCGCCTCCGGGCAGGACGATTTCCTGCAGTGCCTGGGGTACGGCATAGTCGGCCGCGCAGGCGGAATCCGCCTCGCGGGCGTTGGCAAACAGGAGGAAGGGATCGCAAGGCGCCACCAGGTCGGGCGGCACCGGGCGGGCATAATGCTCCAGCCCCTGCAGGCCGTCGGGATACGCCATGCGATCCACCGCCCGGCGATAGTCCGGATGGAGGGGATCCACCCCGATGCCCGGCACATCGTCCACGTTGTACAGCGTCGGTGAAAAGGGGCCCAGCAGCAGGAAGGGCGAAGCCGCGGGCCCGGCCTCCTCCGGCGGGCGCAGACGGAAGGGCGCCTCGCTGTGCAGGGCGAAATGCACGCCCATCCAGTGTTCCCGGGCGGTGATGTCGAAGGCCAGCCGATTGTCTCCAGCCCCAAGACGGGCGGCGATATGCAGATGGGGGCTGGCGGCGGCCTTGAGCTCCTCGGGCGTATGCCACCGGCCGCCGAAAAAGACCGGATAACACCGGGAAATATCCAGATAGAGGACGACATCCCCCGGCTGCTCCATATGGATCACGGTCACCACCAGGCCCTGCATGGTGGCGGGATTGCAATTCTTATACCCTTCGGCGTCCAGCATCATGGAGCGGGTATCCACCACGAAGCTGACCTCCGGCGGACTGACCAAGCGCAGGCGGGACACCCGGGCGGGCAGCAGCGGCTCCTCCGTCAGGGGCGGGATATCCCGGGCAAACAGCACGGCCGTGTCCCGGGGGGTGGGGACGGCGGGCGTCCAGCGGACGGGATCGGGGTGGTAGCCGGGGGCGGAGAAATCCTCCCAGCGGGACATGTCCAGGTGCTCGGTAAAAGCCTGCTGCACGCAGATGCGGGGGGAACGGCTGTCCAGCGCCGCACAGGGGGCTGTGAGGAATTCCGGGCCGGTGCCGATTTCCAGGCGGCGCTCCCCGCCCTGCACGATAGCCTGAAGCCACAAGCCCGGCTCCCCGAACTGATGCTGCATGGTGCCCACGCCCCAGTAATGTACCAGCACGCCGATGACGTTTTTGCCACATCGCAGGCAGGGAGCGATGTCGTAGGTGTCGTAGGGGATATGGGCCTGGAAATACTTCATCGGCCCGCTGCCCAGGCGGACACCATTGACAAACAGGGTGTAGCGGGTATCGGCAGTGATATGCAAAGACGCCGTTTCCGGCGGAAAATCCAGCGTGAATTCCCGGCGGAACATCTGCCAGACATTGCGCCGGGCAAAGGGAGGGGCCGCCCAGATGAAGGGGGCCGGCTGTGTGATACGCATACCGTTCTAGTCCTTTCTTGCAGAGGCGACGTCCCTCGCACGGGCGGCCGCCGGCTATATTCCCATCTTACAAGAAAGCCGAAGGCATCTCAACAGGCTATCTTGCCATTCGCAGTGCACTTTTTGCAGTGTTTGGATATGTCCTCCGTATTTATTGAATACAGCTCGGCATTTTTTGAACAATACCACCACGATCTTGCCAAGTGGCAGAAAATGCATTGAGTTTGATAAGAACGGTCTGCTATACTGAGAGCATGACGGGAGGGATCCGATCGGTCGGGACGCCGGGCGGCGGATTTCTTTCTCCAAAAAAATCGATCCGGCATATTTTGTTCTGAGAACCGGCGTTCTCGACAGAGAAAGGAAGGATTGCAATGACAAGGCTCAAAAAGGCACTGTCGGTCGTGGCCGCGGCCTCCCTGATGGCCAGCGCCCTGCTGATAGCGCCGCCCTTCGGCTCGGCGGCGGACATCACCGGCGAGGACGGCTACACCTGGAAGGTGGAAGCGGATAACCCGGAGGGCCGGGTGACCGGCTCGGCTGCCGACGGATACACCGTCACGCTGGACAAGGAAAAACAATCGGCTCAGCTGCAGGTTGTGTTCCCGAATCTGCTGGAACAGGCGTTTTCGCTGAACACGAAAATATCCTATTTTGGTGGACAGCTATGGACAGGGATTGAATTCACTTCCGCAGACGGAACGCTCACGAAAAAGCTGGAACTGGTTTCCGAGCCCGGAGCCGGGCAGCCCAATCAGGTCATCTTTTATGCGGAAGGTACGGAAGTGCAGGAGCGGGTAAATTATGCCCACATTTTCCAGACGGATGACACCCCCCGCCCTGTGGGGTTGTCCTTTGTCCAGAAAAATGGCCACTGGTATTTGAAGCTTACCTGCGCGTCGGGTATGGAGATCGTGCTGGACGGTGCGGGCGGAAAATTCAACTTTGACGACTTTGTCGGCAAAGGCGCCCGGATCACCCTGTTGGGGCGGGCCAACGCCACCGTGGTTTATACCTTTACCAGCCAATTTCTGCAAAACCTGAATAAGACCGGCGAATGGAAGGTCACCGCGCCGGGCAAGGCCCCGGAGGTCACGGGCAGCGCGGCGGAGGGGTACCGCTTCACCCTATCCTCCAACGCTTCCATGGCGCAATTCAATTACGGCTTTACGGACATCACCAAGGAAGAGCTGGTTTATGCGCCGGTTCTCAGTAAGGAGTTTATGGAAGCGCGCACCTCCAACTTTACTTCGGTGCTGTCCTTCTCCACCAACCCGGACGCGGCGATGAATCCTGCCGGACAGGACGACGTGATTCAAATCCGGCCCACATACGTAGCCGGCTCGAAAAATGTCCACCGCGTAGCCAACATGCCCAGCGGCCCCTCCCCCACGCTGGAGGCCTGGGGCTGCGGATATTTCGGTATCGATGATAACTTCAATCCGATTTACGATCCCCAAAAAGGCGGCAACGTCATCAGCTTTGTCAACGAACCCGGTATCGACGGGCAGAATCACTGGTATTTAAAAATTTTTGTTCCCCGCGTGGGAGGCTGGACGGCGAAAATCAAGGCCAGCGGCACCCCCACCGCTGAACAGCTGGCGCAGGACGCGCATCTGCAGTTTGACCGCTTTGTCGGCAAACCGGTTTACGTCTCCTTCGGCGCCGATTCCTCCGCCACCTCCATTTCCTACTGGGTGAAAAGCGAGACGGCGGCTAAGGCGGCAGCCGACAACGCGGCGGCTATCGGCGAAGCCGGTACAGCCATCGATAGCCTGCCCGAGGCGGACGCCCTCGCCCTGACGGATAAGGCGGCGCTGACGGCCGCCGCCGGCAAAGTCGACGCCCTGGGAGCCAGCCGGGTGTTCCTGAAAAACGCGCAGCTGGTCAAGCTCGCGGCGCTGGAAAGCCGGATGGCGGAACTGGAAATCCAGAAGCAGGTCGACGATGTGCAAGCCCTCATTGACGCCATTCCCGTCACCGCCGACGAATTGACCGCCGAGAACTACGCCACGTATAAGCAGGTCATTGTCGACGCCCAGACGGCCTACAGCGCGCTTGGCGATCTGGCCGCCCGGGTGGATGAGGCCAAAGCCGCCAAGCTGGCGGCTCTGTCCCAGAAGCTGAGCGATTTGGACGCGGCCTATCAGGCCAACAAGCAGGCGGCCGAGGCCTTTGACGCCACAGTGACCGCCTTGGGTAAGCCAGAGGATATTACCGTAGCCAATTACACCGCCAAGAAGGCCGCCGCCGAGGCCGCCCGCGCCGCTTACAGCGCGCTGACCCCCGAGGTGTCCGCGCTGGTGAATCCTCTGAGCCTGACCGCTTTGAAGGCCGTGGAGGACCGGCTGCCCGCCGTCAAAAAGGCAGTGGACGCCGACGCGGCCATCAAGGCGCTGCCCGCCGCTGACGCCGTCACCCTGCAGAACGAGGAAGCCATCCAGGCCGCCCGCGCCGCTTACGACGCCTTGGAGGCGGACAAGAGCCTGATCGCCGCCGAGACCCTTCAGCGCCTCACAGACGCTGAAGCGCGGATTCCGCAGCTGAAGGCCGACGCGGCCGCGGCGCTGATTGGCGCGCTGCCGGCCCCCGGCGCCATCACCCTGCAGGACGAAGCGGCGGTCAAGGCCGCCCGCGCCGCCTATAACGCGCTGCCGGATAAAGCCTTGGTGGCCGCCGAGACCCTGAAAAAGCTGACCGACGCCGAGGCGAAAATTGCCGAGCTGAAGCTGGACGCGGCGGGCGACTGGTATGTCAACGACGACGACAAGGTCAAATACACCGGCAGCGAGGCCGAGGGCTGGCAGTTCGAGGACTGCCGCGGAAAAGGCTCGCTCTGGGCCACCACCACCAAGGACTACGACATGACCAAGGACGTCATCACCTGGGCGGGGGCCACCGCCGGAGACAGCGGATGGTTCACCCTGTCCCTAACCACCGATCCGAACACCGGCCTATATCCGGCGCCGGGCGCGAAGAACGGCCTGTTCTTTATCTTAACGCCCCAGGCGGGCAACACCCTAATCGTCCAGTGCTGGACGCAGGTGGGCGACAAGATGGAGGCGGTGACCATCGCCAGCGACGACCCCGCCAGCCTGGAAAACGGCAAGCTGACCAATTTCAACCTGGACGGCACCCACACCTATTCCTTTGTCAAGCAGGACGGCCATTGGTATCTGAAAATCGACAGCCATCTGTTCACCGGCCGCGCCTTCGACAACTTCGACGCGTATATGGAGGCCAACGCCGCGAAAACCAAGGTGCGCATCGGCGGCAACAACGGCTTCCGCACCAATGGCATCCAGATCGCCAACATGGAGCAGAGCGGCGACTGGTGGTTCTCGGTGCTTATGGGCTCCGCCACCGAGGGCAGCGCGGAGGACGGCTACAAGCTGAGTGTGCCGGCCGGCGCGTATGCGCAGTACAACCTGCCCATCAAGAACCTGGAAAACAATCCGGTCTACATCAACTTCAACGCCAATCTGGAGGGCAAAACCAACTGGGCGCCGGAATTCGCCTTTGTCACCGGACCCAACGTCGATCGCAAGCCGACACCCGGCCAGGGCGTGGCCATCCGGCTGGTGGATAAGCCCGAAGCCGATCCCGGTAACACCCACATTCTGGCCTGGGCCGGAACGGAATGGAAAACGCTGACGGCGGTGCCCGCCTGCGGCGGCAAGGATCTGACCATCTCGGTCATCGAAGACGGGGTACAGGGCCACTGGTATCTCCAGGTGGCGGGCAAGATCCTTTCCTCCTCCGACCCCGAAATCGACAAATACCTGCAGATGGACAACATGGTGAAGGGCAAGGACGCCTACTTCCGGGTGGCCTCCGCCTCTGAGAACGGCATCAATCCCGCCGTCGCCTTTGCCGAGAAAAAGGCTGAAGAGCCTGAGGAAACCGCCACCGATAAGTTCCTGGCGCTGCTCAACGAGCATTACGACGCCGCTTCGGCGGGCGACAAGGACGCCCTGACCCTGTTGGCCAAGGCCTGGAACGCGCTGGACTACTTCACCCAGATGGATGTGGAGGCCCGGCTGCTGGACACCGATGAGGGCGCTTACGAACTGCTGCAAATCATCAAGGCCTACACGGTGGACGACGAGACCAGTTCCGGCGGGAACGACGACGAAAACAGTATTCCCGACACCGGTTCGGCCCTGCCTGCGGCGGTGCTGCTGCTCACGGCCCTGTCAGCTGGGACGCTGCTTCTGTTGCGGAAACGGAAATAAACAAAAAACCACCCGGCCCCGGAGGACGTCCTCCGGGGCCGGGTGATTTCTATGCGTAAAAAAGAGCCGCCGTTTTGAAGGAACGGCGGCCCCTACGAGAGGTTTAGGCTTCCTCCGCGCTGCCGAAGAACTGGGCGCGGAACTGGTTGGGCGAGATACCCGTGTGCTTTTTGAAGATGCGGGAGAAGTTATTGGCGTTGCCGAAGCCGCATTCCTGGGCAATCTCCTTGACCGCCCGCCCCTGGGCGAGCATGTTCTTGGACTTATTCAGCCGGTATTTCACCAGGTAATCATACGGAGAGGTGCCGTAATAATCCTTGAACAGCCGGGTGAAGTAGAACACCGATACAAACTCGTTTTTCGCCAGGTCGTTGATATTGATTTTCTCCATGTAATGGCCGCGCATATATTTGGCGGCTTTTTCGATAAGCTCCATATGGGGCCGGATAATGGCCGCCTGGGAGCGGAGCTGGATCATTTCGGTCAGCATGTTGGACACGTGATTGGACAAAATGTAGGGGGAATTGGCGCTGAAATGCCGCATCTCCCAGAAGATCTCGTCAATGCGCCGCTCGATATCGCTTTCGGGGAAGGCGATGAAGCCCAGGGCCTTGTCCGCTACCCGGCGGGATTTCTCGTCCACCTCGAAATGGATATGCTTATAGTCCCAGCTCTCCCCCTTAGGCACCCGGTAGACGTGGGGCGCCCGGCAGTCCATCAGCAGCACGGTACCCTTGGTGCAGTCATACCGGTGGCTGCCGGTCTCCACCTGGCAGTGGCCCGAGCAGGTCAGGATCAGCTGGTAGCTGTCCAGCTGGCTGCGGCGGGTAAAATACTTATCCCCCACCTCATAATGGGCGCCGCCGGTGACGGAGAAGGGCATCGCCATTTCTTCCTCGCCCGGCGTATGGAACAGCACCGGATTCTCACCGCCGGTCCCCTGCAGCTGGCGCACCTGCTCCATAATGTTATAGGTATCCCCGTCGTCGCAGAACAGAAAATCGATCCGCTTGTAATCCATGCAGAATGCAGTCGTTACCGTCTCTGGCATCAGGTTCACCCCTCGGCGTTGTTCCATGGTCTACCCCCATTATACGCCATACGGCACATTTTGCAAGTGCAAAACCGGCCGGTTTGGTTTATATTCCCGTAAAAGGCCCGTTAAATTCTGGATATTTGCTCTCATTCAAAATACACATAGGGCCGATCTTGCTCGGCAATTTGGAAATTAGCCGGGCAGAGACGGCAGTTGTTGAACCGGATATCTTCCAGATGATAGGGCCGGGCGCCGCCGTCCCCCTGCCGTTGGCTTTCCAGATGGAAGTACAGCGCCTCCTCGTCGTCGCAGACAAAGCGGCAGCCGGTGAAATGCACCCCCTGCGGCACCGGGCCCTCATAGGGGGAAAACAGGTCGATCCACATCCGGGCCACGTAGAAATAGCTGTTCCGGATTTCGATGGGACCCCGAAAGCGGAAGGTGCCCCGGAAGTCGCAGCCCTCGATGACCGATCCGGGCGCCACCATGGAATCGAAGCAGGCCTTCACGTGCTCGCCCGCCCGCACGCCGGGCAGCGGCTCGGTTAGCAGGATCCGGTTGTGCTCCCCCTCCTGCCGGATGACCCGGCGCACGGCGGTGGAGCCGATGAGCGCGCCGGTATCCTCGTTGATAACGGTCAGGGTATCGCCGGGCTTCAGTGGGACGTAGGGGCCGTGGGTCTCCCCCCACAGAAGGTCGATGTCGTCGTCGGCATACACGTCCTGCACGTTCAGCATGGAGGCGGAGATGTTGAAAATATCATCAAACAGGCCGCTGGCCCGGCAGTCTTCCCAGATATACCGGCCTCGGTTTTCCTTGACGTGGAACCCGTCCCGCCAGCCCACGATAGGCAGATCCGAGCCCGGCCGCGGCTCTATATGCACCCGCTGGAAGCGGATCTCCCCCTCGTTACGGAACAGGGCGAACATAAAGCGGGCGGCGCTCCAAATCCGGCAGTCCCGCATCTGAAAATCGGTGTTGCCCACAATGGAGAAGGCCCGTTCGATCCGGTGACCGATGCCCGGCATGGGCAGGATGATCCGCGTGGATTCCAGAAGTTCCAGACGCGACATGGTGGCCGCGTCCTCTTTTTTGAACCGCACCCGGTACCGGTTGGCGGCCGCGTCCAGCGTGTCGTAGCCGTCCAGGAACATGTGCCACCGGCCGTCGGGCCGATCCAGCACCCCGAATAGGCCGAAGGGCCGACCGTCGTGGGAGCCCTCGATGCCGAGGCTCCGGTCGGTCACCACCTCCGCGCAGCCCGCTTCCCGGTCGACAGCCAGGGTGCGCGCGCCGGCGAAAGGCTGGACGCGATAGTCGAAATTCAGCCCCTCCAGCGTCACCCGCTCGGTATTGTTGATGTTGCAGTAAAACAGGGGCGCCTCCAGCAGCAGGGTCGTGTTATTTCCCCGGATGGTCAGGCCCCGAACCCCGTCCAGGGCGATGGCCGTCGTCTTATCCTCTCCGGCCGCGCTTGCCATGGCGCCGGAGGCACCGCAGTCCGTCGCGGCGGCAGTCCCCCGCCGCGCGAGATAATACACGCCGTCCTTCTTCAGCTCCAGGATGCTGTCCGGCACGGCGGCAGCCGCATCCAGGGCCTGCCAGAAGGCCGCCGCATCGTTGGTGCTTCCGTCGGCCAGCGCGCCGAACGCCTCCGGCCGGAAAATCTGTCTGTCCATACCTCTCCCCGTCTCTTTCTCCCCATGCGCATAAACGCTCCCGCCCCTGCCCGTTCAGGGGTTCAGGGACGGGAGCGTTTTGTCCCGCATGGTTATTTCCCGTTATTCTTCATCCACACGCGATAGCGGTTGTAGGCCTGATTCTCCACCCCGAGCAGCTTATCGACGCCCAGCTTCTTGATGTTGGCGACGTAGCTGGACCAGGCGGAATCGATGTTCTCGCCGCTGATGAACTTGAAGCGCATCTCCGCCGCGTAGGAGGCGTAGCCGCCCAAATCTGCCGCGGTCGCCGCTTCCTGCGCCGTATAGGACAGCTTGGGCAGGACGAGTTTTGGCTTCATGTTCTTGAACATGGCGGTGCCGGCGGCGGTATACTGGGTGTTCGCCTTCTCCTCCGCGGTGGGCTTGCTGCTGGTGTAGGTGGTAAACTTATAGAAATCCTTGCTGTTGTAGTGGGGGATCGGATACCCCGGCGTCATGGTGTACGCCCATTCGCCGAAGCTTTTGCCCGCGGGCATTTTGGAATAGTTGGGGACATATTTCCCGTTCTTATCATAATTCCAGCAGTTGTTGGCACCGGGAGGGCCGTAAAGCGCCACGGTGGTGCCTTCGGTGGAATAGAAGTAGTCGGCCAAACGCACGGCGATTTCGGGATATTGGCAGTTCTTGGTGACCACGAACCACTCGGGCCAGATTTTCTCGGTGTCCACATAGGACCAGGTGCTGTCCGCCCCGGCCGGCCCCTTGAGAGGCGGCATGACGGTGTAATGGGCCAGGTAGTTTTCGGCGCTGACGCCCTCGGACCAGCCGGTGGCCGCGAACACGCCCACGGTGGGGATCTTAGCGCTGGTCAGCTGCTTGACGTCCTTGAACTGCTTGCCCCGGAAGTTGTTGTCAAGCAGCTTCTCCTTATACAGGTCGGCAAAGTATTTGAGACCGTTTTTATACCCATCGGTAATGGGGGCGTACTCAATCTTGTTGGTTTTCTGGTTGATGTTCAGCCAGTTGAGATAGGTAGACACGCCGAAGGGACCAAACAGGGAGGGCGGGATGTCGCCGTACGGCACGCCGCAACCGCCGAAGGTCAGGGGGATTTCGTCGTTCTTGTCCCCGTTCTTGTTAGCGTCCTGATCCCGGAAGGCGATCAGGACGTCCCGCAGCTGATCGGTGGTGGTGGGCATGCTTTTGCCCACGTTGGTCAGCCAGGTTTTGTTGATGAACAGCTTGAAGGAGTAATTACTGGGCGAACTCTCGTCGGGATCGTTCACCATGGGGAACATGTAGGTCTTGCCGTCGTCGAAAGTGGTCAGATATTTGGCGGCCGGCACGTCCTCGAACATTTTATTGACATTGGGGGCGAATTTGTCGACGTACTGCCCGATTTCAATTACCTTCCCCTGCTTGATGAAGGGGCTGTGCAGGGTGGAGGCGGGCGCCATGCCCCAGAACATGTCGGGCATGTTGTTGCTGGCATAGGCGGTGGTCATCTTCTGCCCCACCATATCGGTGGGAGGCACCGACTCAAAGCTCAGCGTGATGTTCATCTTGTCCTTGATGTACTTCACCAGGGGCGAATCGTTGTATTTCGCCAGTCCATTGGCGTGGTCGCGGATCATGATCTTGAAGGTGACCGGATCCTTGGCAATGGGATAGCCGGTGGTGTAACAGTTGTTCACCACCTGGCGGGGACCGGCGGACTGGGAGCTGGTGCCTGGCTTTTTGGTGGCGTTGCCGCCGTTGCTGGGGGTGCCGGAATTCGAGGGGGTGGTGCCGTCGGCGGACACGTCGCTGCCCGGTTCCCCCGAGACGGTATCGTCGCCGCTGGTGGCGGCATCCGCGTCACTGGACACAGCGGCGGAGGCGTCGGCGCCCGAGCCTTCCGGCGTGGATCCGGCCGGTTCCCGGCTGCAGGCGGCCAGGGACAGGAGCATGGCCGCACAAAGCAGCATGGTCGTGATTCTCTTCATGTCTTCCTCCTTATTTTGCTCTGACGGCGGCGGCGGACAAAACCGGCTCGACGCCCCCGCGGCGGGAATACGTTGGATAAATCCTCCAACTTCGCGCGGTTACCCGATGATTTCCTTATCATTTTAACACAGAATCGCCAGAATAGGAATCGCCTAACTTGCTCAGCACCCGCACAATCTTGCAGGAAGGATTATTCGCCGGTGATGCCGCTGCGCTCCACGCCCTGGATGAACTGCTTTTGCAGGAACATGTAGGCAAGAAAGACCGGCAGCACCACCAGAACGGTGGCCGCCATGCCCACGGCCTCGGTATACACGTCCCCGAGGCCCCCGGCGCCGGACATGTCCAGGCTGCCGCCGCCGTTCATAATGGTGTAAATGCCGGGCAGCATCATGGGCAGGAGCTTCTTATCCGGATGGATAAACAGAGTGGGCTCGAAATAGTCGTTCCAATGCCAGACCAGGCTGAGCACCAGACAGACCATGACGGAGGAGCGGGAGGCCGGCAGGGCGATGCGGAAATAGGTGCTGAAAAAGCCGCAGCCGTCGATGTTGGCCGCCTCCTCCAGGGAACGGGGCAGGGAGAGATAAAACTGCCGGAACAGGAAGATGAACAGCCCGCCCTTGAGCCCCAAGCCCAGCCAGGTGGGCAGGATGAGGGGCAGCATGGTGTTGGTGATGCCGATACCGGCGTATATCATGTATAGCGGGGTGACGATGGTCTGGGGCGGGACGATGATGGCCAGCAGCAGGAAAATGAACAGCACCCCTTTGCCCCGGAACTCGAACCGGGCGAACCCGTAGCCCACCAGCGAGCAGGCAATCAGATGCCCCAAGGTGCAGACCACCACCAGGAACACGGTGCGCAGCAGGGTGACCGGATATTGCAGGGCCTCCCAGGACAGGGCGTAGTTGTGCACATACACCTGGTTGACCAGCCAGTTCACCGTCACGTCCATCACGTCCTCCGGGGACTTGATGGACGTGATGAGCATGTACAGGAAGGGGTAGAGGAAGACGAACATCAAATCCAGCAAAAAGACATACATGACCAACCGCACGACGCGCTTGGCGGTGAACACCCGCCGCAGGGTGCGGACAGCCGCGGTTTTATCCGACATAGCCGCTTCCTCCTATCCTCTCTTATTGTCGGCCGCCCGGTTCACAAAGGGCCGGAAGACCAGGAACACCGCCAGCACCAGCAGCAGGATGAACGCGAAGTAAATCCAGCCCAGGGCCGCCGAATACTCGAACTGAATGGGGGTGCTGTTGAACGCCTTGGCCACGATATAGTCGACGATGCCTCCGCTGTCGGTCATAGACACCACGATGGTGTACACCGTATTGAGCAGCAGGATGGGGGACATCATGGGCAGAGTGATTTTCCAGAACATTTCCCACTCGGTGGCGCCGTCCACCCGGCCGGATTCATACAGGGAGGCCGAAATGCCCTGCAGCCCCGCGAGGGCGATGATAATCTGCACACCGGATTTCCACATGACCATGGTGATCCGGTTGAAAAACTCCAGGATATAGCCGGTGACGTCGGGGCCGAGATACCCCTGCACCTGCGGCGGCAGCAGAATACCCCGCGCCACCTCCATGGCCTGCTGATCCACGTTCTGCCCGAGGATCTGCTCCATGACGAAGCCGGTGCCCAGCAGAACAGGCAGGAAAAATATGGTGCGGAAAAAGCCGCGGGCCTTGATGTCCCGGCTGAGCATGATGGCAATCAGCAGGGACACAATGAGGATCATGGGGGTATTGATGAGGGTATCCTTGACCACGGCCAGAAATTTGGGCACAAACTCAATGTCCGAGACAAAGGCCTTTTGGTAATGGGCCCAGCCGGCGAAGGAGGCCCCCTGCCAGCCGTTGTTTTTCAGGCGGATGAAGCTGAGCACCAGAGAATATCCCAGGGGGAACACCAGAAGCACCAGGCCGCCCAGCACCCAGGGGGAGACAAAGCACCACCCGGCCAGGCTCCGGCGCTGTTTCATGTTCAGTTTCATGGCGTCCCTCCTGCCCCGATCACGACGTAGTCCATGGCCGGGATGGTCTGCCCGTCCGCCTGGGCGGCGCTGTCGCCGTAGTTGATGTACGTGCGGCTGCCGTCGCCGTAGGTCAGGCGCACCACATCGGCGCTCAGCCGGTCGTGCCGCTCGATGGTCTGGTTCCACACGCCGGACAGCCGCTGGTTAAACTCCTGATAAACGGCGGTCATGGCCTCCTTCCAGGCAGTGTACTGGGAGGAGAAAATCCGGTTGTAGCTGGTTTCCTTCAGCCGGATGGGGTTTTCATGGGTGATGAGGAAATGGGGGATGCTCCCCGTTTCCACCCAGCGCAGCTTCTGGTAGGCGTCGTTGTAGGACAGGTTGCCCGCCAGCGAGCTGTAGTCCACACAACCGTGCACCACCATCTGATAGAAAGGCACGGCGGCGCTGTTCTGATAATAGCCGGAATCCTTATCCGGGATATCATACAGGCGGGTGGCGTAGGGCAGAACATAGGCGTTGCCGCCCCCCACCGCCAGATTCTTCCGCTTGCCGGCCAGAACCGCCAGGTTCTCGCGGTAGGCGTCCACCGCCGCCTTGCGGTCGGTGTAGGCGCTCCGCTGTACGTCGGGCACGGCCACGCTCCCCACCGAGAGAAGATGGAGGGAAATCCGGCTGTCCAGCCCGTCCAGTGCCTTATCCAGGCTGCCGCGCAGGGTGCGGGCTGGGTTGAGCAGGTACAGCTCTTCCTCCTTGTCGGTAATCAGCTTGCCCAGCCGGTCGCGGATGGTGTCTTTTTTGGCGTTGAATTTTCCCACCCCGTCGCGGGCGTAGAGGAAATCCATGTTGGCGAACAGGTTCACCCCGCCCTCGGCGCAGGCGGCGGCCAGCGAGCTCAGGCCGCTGTTCCCGCCCAGCTTGCCCTCCGCCTTCGGCCGGGTGGGCAGCATATCGTAACCGCCCTGGCACCAGCCGGACAGGGACACCTCCAGACGGTTCACCCCCGCCTGCCGCAAATCCCCGAGAATCGACTCCGCCTGGGAGAAGGAGGTCAGCGTCTCCATCTTCTTGGTGAAAAAGCCGTTGGAGGGGATGCCCATGAAAAATTCCACCGACAGGGGCACGCCGTCCCCGGCCGCCCTCTTTTTGAGCACGCCGGTCTCCATGAGGTAGCCCCGGTAGGCCGCCGCCATGTCGGAATAGGTGTTGGCCGTCCCGCCGAGCAGGAAATATTTGACGGTGCGATCGCCGGCCGTCCGGTCGGGAATCAGCTCGCTGAGGGTTTTGGTGTCGAACACATTGCCCGTGAAATTGTATTCCACCGTCGCATATTTCCGATAATCGAACTGAAAATACGCCCGGTAAACCTTATCCATGGCCATGTGGAGAGTGGCGGTCTCCTCCCCTGCCGTCACCGCGGCCAGGAACCCGCCGCTGGTGTGTTTGATACCGAACACCGGCAGCATCAGGTTTTGAATATCCTGCTCGCGGTTCTGCTCGAGCAGGTCGAGATCCGCGTCCGCCGGGCCGTACAGGGGGTAGGAATAGGCCTCGGAGGTGGGCAGCAGATAGGGCTTGATATCGATGAGGGCGCCGCTGCCGTCGGGGTAGAAGATGTAGCCGTCCTCCTGCCCGCCGGCCGCGCCGAAGGCGGGCAGAGGCGTGACATACACAAGCCGGCCCTCCCCGGTTTCCCGCACCGCGTCGTCCGGCAGGGAGCAGTTGAAGCCCTCCTTGTCGATCCACATGTCCAGCGCGAAGGACACCCCTGTGTCCTTCACCTCCACGGTCAGCGTCACCCGGCCATCTCCATAAGCGGGAGACAGGGTAAAGCCCTCCGTGGCGGCGGAGGTCAGCGTCAGGGTGGTAATGACCCCTTCCTTATCCGCCACGCCCACCTCCAGCAGGGCGGTTTTCACTGCCGGGGTCATGCCGGTGGTGTCCATAGTATCGGGATGGACCGCGGTGCTCCACAGCTTGCCCTCCCGCTTGTCGAGGATGTAGGCGTCGGCTCCCTCCTCGTGATAGTAAAACGCGAAGTTCTCGTTCTCCCCCGCCAGATGCATCTGCTCCAGGGGCGGCACCGGCACCTCGGTCTCGCTGCCACCGGAGATGAGGCTGTTGAAATAGTCCTCCCAGGTGGCGAACCCGTCGGGGGGCGGATTGTCATCGTTTTCCGCCCGAGTAAAGCCCGCGGCCCCCGCCGCCAGCAGGACGGCGGTCAGCAGCACGGAAAGCCATCGTTTCAGTCGTCGCATGTCCCCGCCCTCCTTATGTGAAAAATTTCAGTTGGATTTCCCCGCCGATGCCGGTGAAAAAGGTGACGAACTGCACCGTCAGGGAGAACAGCAGCAGGCACACCGCCCACAGGACAATGACCGCCGCCGCCGACAAAACGGCCACCCCCACGGTTTTCTTCAGGCTGTAGTCGTTGAGCCGCTGCAGCGCCAGCAGCAGCAGCAGGAGCACCCACAGCAGAACGATAACCCGCAGCGCCCGGTATACCCCTGCTTCCCCGCTTCCGAGCAGGTTGGAGGAAAGGGCCATCAGGGGGGTGAGCACAATATAGGGCACCAGCGCATAGGCGGAGGCGACCAGGCTTTCGAGAAAGGTGCTTTCCCCGCTGGTGATGGCGGTCATCAGGTAACTGCCCACCACCCAGCTGAACAGAGGCACGATCACCATCGCCGCCTCCAGCAGGAGACTTGCGTCGGCAGGATTTTTGGATTCCAGCGGAAAATGCACCAGAAAAATGTACGCGTAGTTCACCAGGAAGGCCAGCAGGTACAGCACCGGCACCACCCAGAGGCGGGCCTGCTTTTTCTCCCGCTTGATGATATCCATGCAGTCCAGCGGATGAAACACAATGAGGAGCATTTTACCCGCCACGCTGTTTTCTCCCAGTCTCAGCAGCCTGCCTCTCATGAGCGATCACCTCCGCTGAAATACCGGCGCACATACCGATCCGCGCCGGCTTTGAGCCGCCATACCAGCAGGATAATCCCCACCGCCAACACGGCCGCCGCCAGCACGACCCAGCCAAAATACGCCCGGAATTTCTGATACCGGTACTCGGCGAACGCCTCGCCGTAGCCGTCCTTGCTGTCCGCCAGCTCGTAATAGGCCATGGCCTCCTCCATCTTCCCGTCCTTGTACAGGGCCTGGGCGATGCCCCGGTTGGCCACCGGATAGTTGACGTCGATGCGCAGCACCTGGTTCCATTTATCATAAGCGCCGGTGTAATCGCCGCTCTCATAGGCGGCCACCGCGCCCGCCACGTTGTCCATAAAGTCGGTGCGGGCGAACCGGTGGATATAGCCGGTGGCCCCGTCCAGCACGAACACATCCCCCGCGCTGTTCACATCCAGCGCCTTGGGCGCCTGGAACCGGCCCTTCACCTTGCCCTCCCCGCCGAACACCGCCAGCAGGTTGCCTTCCGGGTCGTAGGCGTATACCTGGGAGGAATACCCCTCCAGTACATACACCAGCCCGCCGGCCCCCACCGCCACGTCGATGAAGCGGGGATTGTTGTAGACGTTGGTATGCTCGTTAAAATAGGTTTCGCCATAGGCCTTCTCCGGGAAAATGTTTTTGCCCACGGCGTTGATTTTCCGGATTTGGCCGCTGGTCTTCCCCTCCACCGTGGTGGCGTAAACCATGCCGTCGTCCCCGATGTCGAAGGAATTGTAGGCCGGAGGCTCCTCCTTGAGCAGCTTGCTCTGCTGCTCCCGCGAGGCGAACATCCGTATCAGGATCCGGGTCAGGCTGAAGCCCAGCTCGTTGGCGCCCACATAGCCCTTGAACGCGTTTTCCGCGTCGATGGTCATGAAATGCTGGCCCTTGATGAGATAAATATATCCCTGGGGGCTGATGCCCAGCCGCCCCACCTGGAAATCCATGCTTTCCTCCAGCATGTCGGACTGGGGCTTGACGAATTCCTCGATAAAGCCGTCGACCGGATCGAGATGAACGATCCGCTCGTTCTGGGTGTCCCCGACGTACACGTCCCCGTCCTCGTCCACATACACCCCTTCCGGCGCGTTCAGCCGGCCCGCGTCGGTATAGCTGCGTACGAACCGCCCGTCCTTATCCAGCTGGACCACGCGGTTGTTGCCGGTGTCGGCGATATACACGTTGTCCTGGCTGTCAATATAGAGATCCGACGGCTTGTTCAGGCTGCCGCCCTGAGGCCCCAGATACCCGACCACGGTCTCAATTTGATGGGTCACAGGGGTGGGGATCCGGGTTTTGCCGTCGGTATCCAGCACGTAATCCATGGTGCCCAGCGCCTGCGCGCCGCCTCCAAGCAGGAGAGTGAGAGCCGAAGCCGCGGCCGCCGCCCGCCATGTTCTTCTCAAGAGTACCAGTCCTTTCCAGCCGCCTGTCCGTGGGGCGGCTACGCCTTGATGCCGGAATGGGCCATGGTGGACAGCACGCGGCCCTGCATCACGGTATACACGATAATGGTGGGCAGGGTCATTACCAGGGTGGAGGCCGCCATGGCCCCCGCCGTGGCCAGCGCCGCCGCCCCCGGGCCGCCCGCGATGGTCTGCACCGCCAGGGGCAGGGTTTTCAGCGAGGTTTTCGTGATGAACACCAACGGGCTGAAATAGTCGTTCCAGTTGCTCACGAAGGAGAAAACCACCAGGGTGGCCCAGGCGGGCTTGATGTACGGCATGACGATTTTCCAGAACAGGGCCCATTCGCTGGCCCCGTCCAGCCGCGCCGCCTCCAGGTACGCGTCCGGCATCTGCTCCAGGAACTGCTTGACCAGGAAGATGTTGAACGCCACCGCGATCTTTGGCACAATGAGCGCCCAATAGGTATCGATAAGCCCCAGGGTTTTCACCACCATGTAGTTGGGGATCTGAGTGACATGAGGGGAAAACATGAGGGCCACCAGGATGAGGTTGAAGATGAAATCCCCGCCCCGGGGCCGGTGCTTGACCAGCCCGTAAGCCGCCATGCAGGACACCAGCACCGTGAGGATCACCGTCACCGTCGCGGTGAAGAGACTGTTGAATATGTAGCGGGAGAAGGGCACCGCCGAGCTGTCCAGGGCGCTGAACAGGCTGGCCATATTGTTCAGCGTCGGCTTACTGGTAAAGAAGCGCGGCGGGAACAGATACAGCTCATCGATAGGCTTGAAGGCAGTGGACACCACATAGACCAGGGGCAGCGCCGTGAAGCAGACCAGCAGCCCCAGGAAAAGAAACAGCACCAGCTTGGGAACGTTGACAAAAAACAGGTGACGTCCGCGGAAACGGACGCTGAAGCCTTTGACGGCTGCCATAGTAAACCGCCTTCCTTTCAGGCACAGATAGAATGGGAAGAACCGTCTTCCGCCATGCGGGGCGGCCGCCGAACGGTTCTGTTCCATCCCGCTTGGGATTTTTCATGCCACAGCACGCCGGCCTCACTGATCCTTGGAGGAGAAGACCTTCATGAACACCCGGCCCAGCACAAAGGTCATCAGGAACAGGATGACCGCCACCGCCGAGGCGTAACCCATGTCGAAGCGGATGAAGGCGTAATCGTACAAATGGGCCACGATGGTGTGAGCCGCGTAGTTGGGGCTGGGCATCCCCGCTACCGACACGGCGATATCGAACACCCCGAAGGCCGCCACCGTGCCGTTGATGGCCCCAAACAGCAGCTGGGGCTTCATCTGCGGCAGGGTGAGATAGAACAGCTCCTGCACGGAATTGCGGATGCCGTCGATCATTCCCGCCTCATAAATTTCCTCGTTGAGCCCCTGCAGGCCGGCCAGAAAGGTAAGGAACCCGGTGCCCATGCCCATCCAGATGGAGATAAACACCACCACGCCCAATATGTACTGGGGATCCAGCGTCCATTTGATAGGCTCGGAAATCAGCCCCATGCGGATGAGCACGTTGTTGATAAGTCCGTAAGAGTCGGAGGAGAAAAAATAGAGCCAGACGGTGCTCATGGCCACCCCGCTCGTGATGGAGGGGGCGTAGAAGGCCAGGGAGAACACATTGCGCAGCTTTTTCAGGTTGCTGATGAGCCACGCCATGATGAAGGAGGCAAAAAAGGAGATCGGGCCGGAAATCACCGCGAACAGCAGGGTGTTTTTCAGGGCGATGAGAAACTCCTTGTCGTCCAAAATCAGCAGCTTGAAATTGGTGATGCCGATGATGTCGGGCGTTTCCATCATATTGTAGTTGGTCAGGCTCAGCGCCAAGGATATCAGCACCGGCACGATGGTGAACAGCGCGAACAGCACCAGGAAGGGGGACATGAACAGATACCCCATTTTGGTGTTGCCATATCGCCTCACCGCTTTCTCTTTTTGGAACGCCACAATACCACATCCCATTTCAAAGTGAAGGCTATCTAGGTGAGCAATGATTTCATCCCGCGCACACGCCGTTAAATCATCCCTTACCTGGCGGAGGAGCTCTCCCGGCGCCGCTTGAGTTCCCGGTTGATGTCCTTAACCGACTCCTCCAGGGAATCCCGGGCGTTTTGGCCCGAGATGACCACCCGGTTGAACGCGTTGTTGATATGACGGCCGGCGAAATACCCGCCGAGCACCACCGGGATCTGCGTCACCTGCTCGAAGGTGCGTTCGATCTGCTTCAAATCGTCCCGGGGCCACGCCATATCGCCGAAGGCTTCCAGATTGGCGGTGTTCCAGCGGGCGGCCCGGCCGTTCAAGGCCTCGATTTCGGTGCCGAACTGGCGCTGCACGCTGGTGCTCATCCACCATTTGAGGAACTGCCACGCCTCGTCAGGGTGCGCCGACTGGCTGAGAATCATGCCGCTTTCGGCCAGAATCCCGTTGTGAGTCCGGTCGATCGAGCCGTCCTCGCGCCGATGGCCGGGGATGGGGGCCACTCCCCATTTGCCGCCAAGCTCTGGCGCGGCGGCAAGCAGCTGCATATAGGCGGTGAAATCGGTGATGCCAATGGGGATTTCCCCGGTGCGGAAGCGGTTGAAAAAGCTGGCGGACACCGGCACGCCGTAAAGGGTGAACAGCTCGGTGAACTCCCGGAAGGCCTGATAGGCCTCGGGCTGATCGAAGGCGGAGTTCATCAGGTCGTCGCTGTAATACCGGCCGCCCAGCTGGCAGAGGAACATGCCGAAGCTGCTTTCCACCTCGGCCTGATTGGCCGCGGGAATGTAAAACTGCATGTTGTTCTGATAGAGGACGGGGATGATCTTGTCATACAAATCCTCCCACGTCTCGGGCAGACTGAGCCCCAGCTCGGACAGGATATCCTTGCGGTAGAGCAGGGCGGTGAATTTCATGGTTTCCGGCAGGCCGTATATTCCGTCCTGATAGGTCATGGGGATGAACAGCTCGGGCAGGAACCGCTCCCGCACCTCCGCGAATCCCTCCAGCCCGCTGAGATCCACCACGGCGTTGCGCAGGGCGAATTCCCCGATGGAATTGGTGGAGGTGGCCAGCCCCACGTCGGGGGCCCGGCCGGAGGAGATGGCCAGCAGCATGGCGTTGACGCTGCCCGCACCCAGCTGGCCGGCGGGCAGGATGTTCAGGCGGATGCCGATGCCGGTCTTGGGGGTGAAATCCTCGTCAGCCATCTGCTTGAGGAGCATTCCCCAGTCCTTGCCCCGGCCGATCCACACGTCGATGGTGGTGTGCACCTCATAGTCGCCGGCGCTTACACCTAGTACGCTGTCGTAATCCTTAAAGAAGGAATTGAAGAAATTGACGGTGGACACCCACAGCCGCTGGAAAACATTGGAGCGGGGGCTGGCCACCTCTCCGTCCCCCGGCACCAGCTCCACCGTGTCCAGCAGCAGCGGGTGCTGCTGGAACTGGGTGACCCATTCGCCGTAGGTGGTCAGGATGTTGTTGAGATCGTCCAGGCGGCGGGGAATGGTGAAGGGATCCCCGCGCAGCGCCGCGAGCTGGGCGATCATGCTTTCCATCTGGTAGTATTTCGAGGGCCGGTTGCCGGACACCTGCTCCATAATGGTCATGCAGGCGCGCATGTTGGCCGCAATTTCGTCCAGGGCGTCCAGCAGGCCGGGGATTTTCTTATCCAGCTCGTAATCGTAATTCACGTCCGGCGTCTGGCCGGTGATCATGGTGATATTCAGCAGCAGCTCGGACAGCCGGAGGGAATCGGCCGTCAGGATCTGGGTGATGGTGTTCAGTTCCCCCTGCTTGACGGTCATGGTCAGGGTATGGGGCCGCCCTGCCTCCAAATAAATATAATAGGGCGTCCCGTTTTCGTCAGCGAGCACCTCGGTGCGCCAGTTCTTGTCGTAGGCGAAGCGGTAGGACTCCCACTCCTTAAAGGGCACCTGGCCGTCCACCTCGATACGCCGGTAGGAGGGCAGGCCCTCGCGGTAGTCCTGCTTAAGCCTCAGGGCCAGCCGGTACAGGCCGCTTTGAGGCACCTCCACCTGCCAGGTGACGGCGCTGTTGCCGCTCTGCCAGGCCGTGCCGCCCAGGACGTTCATCACCACGCTTCCCGTCTTCTGGGGGCTGGTCTTGGGGTCGCCGTCGCTGGTCATGCGCAGGGTGCTGTTGTTTTTGAAGAGGATCCGCTCCCCTTCCGCCTCGAAGGTAATCCCTTTTCCGGCGGGGGTGTAGCCCTTGGCGTCATAGTCCGCCTTGACAGCGGCATAGGCCGGCGGCTCCTCGGGGGCGTACAGCTCGAGATATTCCAGCAGCAGCGGCTCGTCGACCACTGACAAGCGCAGGGTATGGGCCCCCTTTTCCAGGTAGAAGCGGAGCGCGCCGTCATACATGCCCCCCGCGTCGTACAGCGGGGAGACCGTCCATTCCATGGCCTGGACAACGCCAGGCCGCACCTCGTCGCCAATGCTGTTGACCACCGGCTTGCCGTTGTCCTTCCAGCGGCGGTACAGCGGGATATTGGCGCACTCGTCGAAGGGCACCGCCCCGTCGATAGACAGGGCCCGCACCATGTCCGCGCCGTTGTCATCCGCCGCCTTATAGCTCAGGCGCAGGCAATACAGTCCGGAGGCCGGCACTTCCACCGTCCATTCGAGATAGTCGTTATCCTCTTCCCAGAGGACGGCCTGTCGGCCGTCCTCCGTATGCGCCGCGGGCGTCTTGTCCGCCTTGGTGAAGTTGCCGGCCGGCACGCGCACGGGTACCGCCTCGGCCGGGGCGTACCCTTTCTCGGCGTATTCCTTCAGCTGGGCCTGGTAATTGTCCTGCACCTGATAATCGAAGGAGACGCCGTATTCCGCATCGGGCCGCAGCTTATCCGCCAGCGTCTTCGCCCCGGCTCCCCAGCCGGAGGCGGGGATCAGCAGACAGGCGGCGCTGACGACCGCCAGCAGACGGATCCCGCCGGGAGTTCTCTGGCACGTGATCGGCTTTGTCGGCATAATCGTCGCTCCATTTCCGCATAGTAAACCCATCCGGGGTTGTCGAAAAAGCGGGGATTCTCCCCCGTCCCATACCGAGTATAACACATCGGTTTTAAGAGGAACAACCAGCGGAGGGGTTATTACCAAGTTATACACTTTTTTGAGCAAGATCGTGCCTGCGGTTATCAATTCCGCTTTATTCGCTTAAACCGCGGCCTTCACCTGCGAAAAGGAATTTGCTGGATTTCGACTTGTTTTTCAGCCTGTGTACTTGTATTTTAAGGGGTTTCCAACAACTTTTCACAAGTCGTATCAAGGGGTACCCATCCAATCTTGCAGGGGTGTCTATGCAAAATTGGATGGATCCCGGGCAAATATAGACACATAAAAGAAGCCGGAACAGAAGCTGTTCCGGCTTAGGTCAGGTGTCCGCCGCCTTATGAAAAGGCCGCCAGCAGCTCGGCGGGAGAGAGGGCGGGTGCCTCCACGTCCCGCAGCAGCCACAGCAGGGTATAAATCGTCTTGGTATACCGGGCGTAGTCCACGGCCTGGCGGATCCACTCCTCGCCGTAGGCCGCGAGGAATTCCCCGCGCCCGTATCCCATGGACGCGAGGATGGCCGCCACGTCGCGGGCGGCAGGCGCTTCCCGGAGAACGGCGCGGATGTCATCCCATTTTTCCGTCACCAGGGGGCGCAGATCCCACTCCTCCAGCCCGCCGGCCTGCAGGCGGCGGATTTCCGGCGCGCCGGCGCCGAACACCCGTCCGACAGCCGCCTCCCAGGCGGCGACGTCCCGAACCAGGGGGGCGGTGATGGGCCGGCCCCGCAGCGCCTGCTCCCGCATTCGGCAGGTCATCACGGTGGCATAGCCCACGTCGATGCCGTGCAGGAGATAGGGGCGGCGGCGCTCGATACCCGTCAGCTCGAAGAAATGGGACAGATGGTGCTCGCTGCCCGAGGCAGGGCGGGAATTGCCCGCATAGCTCATGGCGACGCCCACCGTAATCAGAGCGGCCATCAGGGCCTCCACGCTTTCCTCCCGGCGTGCGGCCAATCCATCGGCCAGCCCGACGACCTCGTTCACCGCCTCCATCACCAGATCGGCCACCCCCTGGCAGAAGGGCTCCCCGGTCAGCAGGCTGCCCAGCTTCCAGTCGTTCAGGGCGGAGAACTTGCCCACCGTGTCTCCAAAGCCGGCCCGCAGCATGTCGAAGGGCGCTTCCCGAAGCACCGCCGTGTCCGCGAGAATGGCGGCCGGGGGCCGGGCGGGAACCGTCACCTTCATGCCGTCCAGCAACAGGGCGGCGCCGGACGAGGCGTATCCGTCCATGGAGGGGGCGGTGGCCACGATGACATAGGGCAGCCCGCGCCGCCAGCTGCCGTGCTTGCACAGATCGTTGATCACCCCGGAGCCTACCCCCAGCACCAGCTCCGTGTCGGCCCCGATCCGTTCCTCCAGCAGGGCGACAGCGGCGTTGTCCGGCAGCAGCGGATCCGCTTCCTTGTACACAAGGGTGGAGACAGCTTTTCCGGCGGCGGTCAGCTGCTTTTGAACCTGTTGGCCGCATACCCGGTAGGTGTTGGCGTCCGCCACCAGCAGAATCGTTTTATAGTGGGCGGCCAACTCCCCCACGGCGGCCAGCGCGCCTCTGCCCAGTACCACTCGCTCGATGCCGCACATGTGAGTCCCCCCGCAGGCGCACAGATAGGGATGCCCAAGCAATGTATCCCAGGATTTCATCAGTGATTTTCCTCCTCGGGGCTATTTTCCCGCCGGCTGCAGCCGGCTGTCAGGGACAGCATACCACACGAGGGACCGCCGGGTAAACGGGATAAGTTGCCCTCCGTCAGGGTCATCTTGCCGAAATAGAAAGAGCTTCCCGCGCTGGCTTCTTTGGCAGACTGAAAAGGCCCGGAACCCGCCAAGTGACGGGTTCCGGGCCTTTTTGACTAGGCGAGAGGCAGGCTGTAGCTCAGGCGGCCGGGGGGCAGCACGCTGCCCGATGTGTAATAGCTCAGAATATCCCGGGGGTTTTCCACCTCCGAGGCAGCCTTTAGGTAAATCGCCGGCTCCCCGGCGGCGTCCAGGGCCTCCAGGGGCAGGGACAGGCGGATTTCGGCCTCCCGCGTTTCCAGGGGAAACTTGGCGATCGCAGTGCCCGTCCCGTCGCTTTCAAGCGTCTCCAGGCAGGCGGCGGATTCCTCCGGCCGGCAGCGCAGGCGGAAGGCATAGCCCTGCCAGCCGCCGTGGGGAACCGATCCCGTCCCCAGCAGGACGTCGGGTGCCGTGCCGCAGGCCCGGACATCCTGCGTAAACGCCAGGGTCAGCTGCAAGGAAGAACCGACGCGCGCGGCCTCGACGCTGCGCAAGGGGTTGACGGGTGCGGACGCCGTGTACCGGATCGTCTCGCTGACCCCCCGGTGATCGCGGGGGATGGGGGGCAGGGCGGTGGCCTCCAGCCGCAGGGGACCGGCCGGCTTTTCGGAGCCTTCCAGCCCCTTATACCGGCGGATGTTGCGAATCAGCTGGATATAAAAGGCGTCCTCATACCCGCCGCACATGGGTTCGATGTCCCGGGAAAACTCCCGATCGACCGCGTCACACAGCATGTATTCCCCTTCCCACAGCTGCTTATAGGCGATCCATTCGTTCCAGCCGCCCACAAACACGAGAGCCGGATCGTTCTCAATGGCCCAGTCCCACTGCTTCTGGAAAAAAGCGCCGGTATCCACGTCCTCCGGCCGGTTGACCCGGGCTTGCGGATCCCAGCCTCTCCCCCAGTTCTCCAGGCCGCGGGTGAGGGTGAAGGAGAAGGGTACGTTGGGATGACTGGCGACCGTCACATTCATGACGTCGCCGTGCAGGGGCTGGGGATACGTCCACTCGATCCAGGGAAAGCCGTCGGGATAGAAGGGATCGAAGGGCCACTGGGGGCGCTTGAAGGTGAAGAAATCCAGAATTTCAGGGGACAGTTCCGCCGGGGAATACGCCGTATCCCCCCGGGTGGCGGCCTCCGCCAAATCGGGCGCGGAGGCGGTATAGGCGATGATCAACGGCTTGCCGTCCAACTGGTACCAGGCGGAGGCGAATTTACCCGGCCGATACAGCTCCTCATACAGAACCCGCACGGTATCCAGAGAATGAGAGTGGGTATAAAAGGCGGCGCGGGGAGGGTTCCAGCCGGCCTGCTGATAGGCCTGGATGACGGCGAGCACCTGCTCGTAGACCTGCGGATAGGTGCGGGCGTTGGTGGTATCGAACACGATAAAATCCACCCCGGCCAGCATCAGCAGCTCGATTTGGCGGCGGATCACCCACTCGTCGGCGGAATCATAGTAACCCCACAGGGGCTTGCCCCAGAAGTGCTGCTGTCCGTCGGGGCTTTCGGGGACATCCTGATGAAAGAGGATGTCCCGGCCGTTCTCCTGCTCCAGAAGAGCGCCGGCGTCATAGGCGCCGGTAGCGGCGGGCTGGCCGATCCACAGCCAGAAAAAAAGGCCCACCTGCCGATCCGGCCGGACGCCGGCCTGGGGCGCGAAGGCGCGGCCGTACTTATCCAGGCCCACCAGGTGGTTGAGCTGCGAGCACTTATCCATACGCGTTCCTCCTTAAAAGAGAACAGTAGTCCGCCAAAACGAAAGCCGTTTAGTCTTGGCGGACTACTAGCCGGAAGCGTCGTTCCTCCGGCTGATTCCTTTGGATTACTGCGGGGCGCCGTCGGCCTTCTTCTTTTTCACCACGTAGACGATCACCACGGCGGCGACCGCCAGCACGAGGATGATGGCGATGATGAGGATTGGCACCGCCGGGCTGATGCCGCCGGGCTCTTCCGTATTCGCCGCGGTCGGGCCGACCACCGGCTGGGCGGTGGTGGTGGTTTCCTCGGCAAGGGTGGTTTCCCCGGTGGGGAGGGTGGTTTCCTCCGCGGGCAGGGTGGTCTCCTCGCCGGAGGCGACGGAATCCTGCGTGGGGGCGGTGGGGACGGTGGTACCACTGCCCGCCGGCGTCTTGGTGGGGGCCTTGGTGGCGGGGGAGGTCGGCGCTTTCGTTTGGGTGGGCTTGGTGGTGGCGGCGCCGGACATCGAGATGGTGCCGGGCGCGTGCTTGATGGATTTCCCATACAGGAAGAAGTGATCAAAATTCAGGGTGTAGCGGACGTTGACCATGCCGTCGTTCAGCCTCAGGCCGATGCGCTCGAGCGAGGTTTTGGACACATCCAGCTTCTTGTTATCGTGCCAGCCGTCCACAAAATCGGAGAAGCTGAAAAGGACGTACCCTTCCTTGCCCGCGTCCAGAGACACCAGGCTGTCCTTGCCAGAGAGGGTGGAGGCGTTGCCCTGCATGTCGATAAAGGTGGCGGCGCTCTTCTGGAAGAAGAACATCGCTTCGCCGTTGTCCTTCTTGTCCTTGTCCCCGGCGCCGTAAAACGCCAGCCGGACCGGGCTTTTGGTATTGTTTTTCACGTAGAAACCGACGCCCTCCGCCTGCGACAGCAGGGAGGAGGAAATGGCGCCGCTGGCCCGTTTGAAAAAGAAGCTTTCCGTGCCGCCGTTGTTGATCACCAGCTGCCCGTTCTTAATCAGGCCGCTGGTGGGCGCATAGCCGATCTCCTGGTTATAAGACCAGAAACCGGGCCACTGGTTCACGTCGCCGGACGGATACCCGCTCTCGAAGCTCTCGATCTCCATGATATGGATTGACGAATCCTTCCAGGGATTGGGCTCCCCGGCGGCGGAGGCCGCGGGCAGCAGCCCCACCGTCAATATGGCGCTTACCAAAAGCGCCGCTAGTTTTTTCATTCTGCCATCATCCTTTCAAGGGTTAGGGTTCTTATCCTAGGTAAGTGATGATTAAATCCAGCGGATGGATTGGTGAAGGGAATTTTCCCCACAACAAGGAAAAAAACGCAGGAACCTTCCGGTTTCCGAGGATTTTTGACGCAGTCGTGAGGGAAATTCCCCGCCAAGACACCGCTGAGCCGTCAGTCGTGATTTATTCAGCGCTAACCTAGATTCGGCACCAGGCACTGGGCAATGGTCTGGGCGTAGACGCGAGCTAGGAAATCGTTGGGATGGTTGACACCGTTGCCGTCCATGTCTTCGTACCTCTTCTTGCTCAGCAGATAGGTATGCATATCCGTCATGGGCGCCAGGGCGACGCCGGCCGTATCCTTGGCGATGTTTTCCAGTCCGGCTTTGTATTTGGGCTGCCAGTTGGTCCAGCCGTTGCAGTCGGGATTGGGCAGGGTGGTGGACACCAGGATAAACTCGGCGTTCGGGTTTTTGCTGCGGACGTTCTGAATGATGGCGCGGATGTTGGCCTCGTAGCGGGCCACGTCCACCGGCTGGCTATTGCCGTTCACTTCCACGGTCAGGCCGGAGTCGTTCATACCGAAGCCGATGACCACCAGATCCGGATTGTACTTGGTCACCAGATTCGACGCCTCCTCCCGGCCCCATTCGCTGTGCTTACCGCCGACGGAGGTGTTGATCTCCTTGATATTGGAGGTGCCGTAGGTCTTCTTCAGCTGATCGGTGACCATGGTGGTGAAAATAGGCATATAGGGCTCGTATTTATTCAGGCCGCTGGCCTCGCAGCCCACCATGATGCTGTCGCCGTAATACACCACCGTCACCGGCTGCTTAGCCTTCAGCTTGGCGATGGTTTTGGGCAGCTGGCTACCCGCGTACTGGGGCACAGTGCCCGTCCATTTACCGGAATGGGTGTAGGTGACGGCCAGCTGGGTATCGGCATAGGTGGCGCCGTTGGTATAGAATACATACCGGCCCGGAGCCTGCACGCTGCCGATCGGCACGCTCGCCGGGGACTTTAGATAAAAATCGTCGTAATCCCAGGACCAGATGCTAGTGTTTTCCGTCAGCTTGATGCAGCCGTTTTCCACCACATAGTCCACGCCCTCCTTATATTCCGTCTTCAGATCGGAGGAACGCACTGACAGAATTTTATCCGGCTTGTACAGCAGGGGAGCGGGATCGAGCTTGCCGGTTTTGGCGTTGGGGAAAAACATGACGGATTCGTTATACACTACGCCGCCCTTCCAGACAGGGGTCATGTAGGCGTCGAGATTGTATTTGGTATAGGTTTTGTAGGTGTCCGTCTTTTTGGTGGTAGTGGACGTCGCCTTGGTGCCGGCGGTGGCCGGCGTCTGCGTGTTGTCCGGTTTGCCGGCGGTGCTGGTGGCCGAGGCGATGCTGTCGTTGAGGCTCATCGTGCTGTCTCCTTCCTGCGAGGTGGAATCGGCGGACTGGGTGGACTCCCCAGAGGCGTTGGTGGAGCCGCGGCTTTCCTCCGTCTGGGAGGAGGACGGGGCCACCACCGCCTTATCCTTGGGGGTCAGCGCCACGACAAGGCCGATGCACAGCCCCACCAGCAGGACGCCGAGTGCTGACAGAACGACGATAAAGATGGTTTTCTGAGAAATAGGCTTTCCTTTGATTGTTATCATAGCTCGTTCCTCTTTTGTTCAACCGCGTCAGCCGGCCCGCCCCCAGCAGGAAGGCGGGCCGGCGCGGTCATTTCACCGCGTACTGATAGCTGACACGGCCCAGGGGCAGAGATTTGCCGCTGTTGTAGTAGCTCATCATATCGGTGGGCTTTTCCACGTTGTCGGCCACCTTGATATACAGGCCCTTTTTGGCGTTTCCGCCCAGCACGCTCAGGGGGATTTTCACCTGCATGACGTTGCCGTCGACGGTATACTCCGCGGTGCCCGCGGAGGAGGTCTTGCCGCTGGCGTCCAGCTTCTCCACCGAGGTTTTGCCGGTATTCTTCGGACTGCGGTTGACGATGTACTCATAGCCCTCCCAGCCCTTGGAGCCGACGCTGCCGGTGCCGATGAGGATATTCATCCAGTTGGAGGATTTTCCGTCGTAGGCGGTGATGGCCTTTTCGCTGCGAATATACAGATAGACGTTTTCGCCGTCGTTGGCCATCTTGACCTCCTGCAGGTTATTGCGGGGGGCGTCCTGCTTATAGGTAATAACGTCGGAGGCGCCGTAGCTGTCCCGGGCAAGGCCGGTGGTGCCGATGCTGCGGTAGATGGTGGCGACATCCTTCCACTGATTGGCGTTCGCCCGGATGTCGATGGTTTTCTTGGTGCCGGATCCGCCGCCGCTGTTGCCTTTGAATTTGCGGATATTTTGGATGGTCTGCATATAGAAGTTGTCCTCGAAGCCGCCGATCATCGGTTCAATGTCCCGGGAATACTCGGCGTTGAACTCATCGGCGAACATGTACTCCCCATCCCACATCTGCTTCATGGAGCACCATTCGTTCCACTCGCCGATGAACACCGTGTTCACCTTGTCCTGATTCTTGAAAACCGTATCCCAGGTATCCTGGTAAAAGGATCCTTTATCCACATTGGCGCTCACGTTTTTCTTGGTGCGGGGATCCCAGCCACGACCCCAGTTGATCCAGCCGGGGCGGGTCACGGAGAAGGACATGGGTACGCCGGGATGGGCGGCGGTGGTGACGTTGATGACCCCGTTGTGTATCGGGGCGGGCCAGCTCCATTCCATCCAGGGGAAGCCGTTGTCCCGGAAGGTTTCCTGGGGCCACTGGGCTTCCCGCCAGGAGAAGAAATTCATGATTTCGGAAGACAGGGCGGTGGGCTTGTAGGAGGTGTCTCCCCGGCTGTCCGCCTCTTCGATTTCATCCTTCAGGTTGGTATACCCCACGATGAAGGGTTTGCCGTTCACCATATACCAGGCGTTTTTGTACAGGCCCTTTTTATACAGCTTATTGTAGAGCATGCGCACCACGTCGCTGGAACGGGAGTGGGTGTAAAAGGCGATTTTCGGTACCTTCCAGCCCTCGGCGGTCAGTTCTTCCACGGTTTTCATAATCTGCGCGTAGGAGTTGTTGTTCGGATCCTCGAAATTCTGCTGCTTCTCGTTGACGCCGTTGGAGACGTCATAGACGATAAAGTCGATGTTGGCGATTGCCATCATTTCCAGCTGCCGACGGATGACCCATTTATCCCGGCCGCGGTAATAACCCCAGACCGGTTCGGCCCAAAAATGGGGCTGCCACACGGGACTGATGTCGCTGTTGTAGGATTTTGGATCGGTCAGCAGCTTGAGGCCGTTGGGCATGGCCAGGATCTTGGAATTGTCGTAGATGCCCATGGCCAGCTCCGGTTCCCCGTTGCCTTCGGCCGCCGCGGCGAATATGCCCACCTGCTTGCCGCTTTTCTCCGACGACATGGTGGAGAAGGTGCGGCCCAGGTTATCCACGCCCACGATATTATAGGTGTTATACCCGTTCTTGGAGGTGTCGGCAGGATAAATGGTATGGCCGATGATCGCCTGGTTGGCGCTGTTGCCGGTGGCTTTGGTGGTGGATTTCGTCCGGGTTGCGCCGCCGGACGAGTCGGCGCCGGTCGTGCCGCCGGTGGTGCTGCCCTCCCCGGAGGGATCGGCGGCGCCGCTCTCCTCGGGCGAGGAGGACACGGCGTCGGATCCGGATTCCTGAGAGGAGAGCACGGAATTGTTGTCCACCGGGAGCCTGGACGGCTGCCCGGCCAACACGCCGAACACCACCGCGACCACGACGCACAGCGCCAGCGCCACGCCGCCGATGCCGACATACAGCTTATTTTTCACAACGAAATCGCGAAACCTGGTGAGCATAGTCAAACCTCACTTTTCAGATACAGTCGGGCAGCGTCCGGAGAGCGGGCGGTCAATCAGGAACGCTTCCGGCGGGCTGTCAGGACGATAGCGCCGCACGCGGCAGCCAGAACCGCCACAGCCGCGACGGGGGCCGCCACGCCGGTGACGGGAATCTCGTCCGTGCTGCTGTCGCCGCCGCTCTCTTCAGGAGTGGAGGCGGGGTCGCTGCTGGAGGAATCGCTGCTGGTATCGTCGCCCGTATAGGGGTCGATCACCGTCCAGGCGCCGGTATCCTTGGCATATTCGAAGGCCACGTCCCGTTCCAGGGTTTTCTTGCTGGTGATGGGGAAGTCCTTGGAGACGATGACGAAGTTGTCGCGATCCACCAGCAGGGCGCCGGCATTGGCCATGGTGACATCAGAATACACGATAAGGGCGGTGCGATCGGCGCTGATGCCGAAGGAAATAGCGTGCTGCACGCCGGTGCCGCCCGCGTTGTTGAGCTGATAGGCCTTATCCGCAGTGCCGGTGTTGATGGTGACGTATTTGCCGAATTGCGCCATCAGGGCGTCGGGAGAGATATCCTCCACGGTCAGGGGCGCGCTGAACACGATACGGGCGACCGAGGTCCAGCTCTCACCCGACTTGGCGTCGGTGATGCCGGGGCCGCCGTCCGCGTCGGTCATGTTGACAGTCACCTTCACGCCGTCCAGATCCGGTTCGGCGTTGGGATCCACGATGGTCCACTTTTCCTTGTCCCAAACCGCGCGGTAATCAGCGTCCAGCTTCTCTTCCCCGGTCAGGCCGTAGGCCAAGCCCTTGCGGAAGGTCAGTTCTATTTCATCGGTGGTCACGGCGCCCTTATCGTCCACATAATAGTAGAAGCCGCCGTCGCTGCCGCCAATCGTATCCCAGCGGGCATAGATGACCAGGGTACGCTTATCGGCGCTCAGGTCAAACATAAGGGTTTTTCCCGGAATGCCCTGAGCGTCGGAATCCTTGTACAGACTGGTGAGGGTATGGCCCTTGGTGAGAATGCGTTCGCCCACGGCCTCCAGGATTTCCTCCTGCGAGGTACCGCAGTACAGCGGCCGGGAGAACTGGATTTTCACCGCGCCGTACGGAACCTGGACAGCCGCAGGAAGGACGGGGTACTCCTTGCCGTCCACCTCGAAGGTGCCCATGGAAATTTCCAGAGGCTTGCCCTCGTTGGGATCGGTGACGACGTCCTGGGAACCGGGATCGTCCACCACCCACTTGTTTTCAGTGGCTTTGGAGCTGGTGATGGTGATGGTGCGATCTAGGGGACCGTCCTTGAGGGGGAAGCCCTTCAGGATTTTCACCTCATTGACCTTAGAGTCGTCGGACTGGGGGCGGGGGGAGATGGTCAGGCCGGTATTGCCGCCCTCGATGTAGTGATCCGCCCATTCGTTGCGGTTGGTGTCCAGGCGCAGGGTTTTGGCGTTCATTTTGGGGTCGTTATCCGCGCTGAGGAAATCCACCGTGTAGGGACTGATAGCCCGGCCGAAACCGCCCATGCCGGTGAATCCGTTTTTCAAGGTAGCTCCGTTAACAGTGATAAACTCGCCCATGGCGGCGACGCAGTCGTCCGCGGAGGCGTAGGAGTTAAGCTCCTTCTCGAAAACCAGATACATGCTTTTCCAGGGGGTACCGGCGCCGTCGGTCAAGGTATCTTTGTCCAGAACCGTCGTGCCACCGTCCTCTTCCACCAGCTGGACCAGAGGGGTTTGCGCTTCTGCGGCGCCGGCTGTCATAGCGGTTCCCACGCCAACGCTCATGAGCATAGCCATACCGGCAACCAGGGATACCACCGATTTGAGTTTCGTACTCATTTTTCGTTCTTCCTTTCTTTCTATGGTGTTTACGCCATGTGTGGCGTCAGACCCATCGGGTAAGACCCCCGGCTTTCTTCCGGGAGTGCGGACTGGATACTTTGCCTAACTTCCTCTTTATTATACAATTCCTTTTTATCTATAAAAATGGACGGTGCTAAGACGATATAATACAAATCTAACTTTCCGCCGTGCTAGGTAAGCACTGATTAAATCACGCCTAGCGGCTCAGCGGCGGCTTAGTGGGGAAATCCATCCACTGGATTTCATCATCGCTTACCTAGGGCTTCAAACCGGCAGGATATGGCAGCGATAGCGGCCGGCCGACAGGGGGATTGTCCGGTAGCCGTCCTCCCCCGCCGCCGTTTCCACTGTCTGCCCGTTGCAGACGATTGGGCGGTTTCCGGATGGGAGCTTCAGGGCGACGCGGGTGTTGAAGGGCACGGTTACATCCACCACCGTACCGCCCTCCTCCCGCCAGAACAGCACGGCCAGCCGCCCGCCGGGCGCTGCCACCGAAGCGTTCACCCAGTCGATGGGCAGTTCGACGGCGGGGGTGACGGTGTAGCAGCCCTCTCCATCGGGGCGGATGCCGGCCAACGATTTGTAATACCAGACGGTACAGGCCCCGTTCATGGGGTGGTTATGGGAGTTCATGCCGCTGCCGTCCAGGTTTTCCCATCGCTCCCACAGGGTGGTAGCCCCGTTTGCCAGCATAAAGCCGAGGCTGGGATAGGTGGTGTCACTGGCCATCTGCAGGGCCACGTCATTGCGGCCGAAGGCGTCCAGCACCTCGAACCAGTATTTCGTCATCTGGTTGCCGGTGGTGATATGGCCGCCGTGGGCCTGCCGATCCGCCAGCAGGTGGCGGAACACCCGCTGCGGCGCGGGAGCGATGCCGAGAAAGAGGGGGAAAATATCGCAGGCCTGCGCCCCGCCGTAATGCCCTTCCTCCGGCTGATAATAGGCAGCGTTCAGGCTGTCGGCCGTCTCCCGGAACAGCGAGCGGAAGGCGGTCGCGTCCTCCGCGCGGCCGGTCCGCTCGGCCATGGCGGCCAGCAGCCGGCAGTCGTAGGCGAGATAACCGGTGGCGATGAGGCCGGTGGGGATATGCACCGGTTCGGCGCTCCAAGGGCTATCGGGATTGCATTCGGCGGCGGGCGGCGCCCACTCTCCGAAATACGGGGGGCCGATGAGGCCGTCCGTCCCTCGCTGGGAGGCCAGAAAGCGGACGTACCGCTTCATGGGTTCATATAACGTATGCATCATGGTATCGTCGCCATACAGCTGGTACAGCAGCCAGGGGATGAGGACAAAACAGCTGGAGACATGGAAAGCGGGGTTCCCGCAATAGACGTGGGGGGCGGTATCGGGAATCGAACCCTCCGGCGTTTGCGCGTCAGCGATGTCCAGCAGCCATTTTTCATAAAAGAGGCGCACGTCGAAGTTGAACATGGCCTCCTCGCACCGGACGGTCATGTCATTGAGCCATGCCATCCGCTCGTCCCGCTGGGGGCAGTCGGTGGGGACGCTGTGCATGTTGCTCCGCTCGGTATGGATCATGGCGGCGAAGCAGCTTTCCAGCACCGGATCGCTGCAGGAGAAGCGGCCGGTCTGCTCCACGCCGGTCGCCACCTCCTGCCCCTCGGCCGCCAGCAGCTCCACCCCGGCGGGCAGCTCGAATTCCGCGTAGCGGAAGCCGTGGTAGGTAAAACGGGGGTGCCAGGTTTCCCGGTCCTCCCCTTTGAGAATGTAGCGATCCCGGCTTTTGGCTCCGCGCAGATTCTCCTGGTTGACCCGGCCGTCCGGCCGCAGGGTCTCCCCCGTGCGGACGGTGACGGCCGCACCGGCGGGGCCCCGCACCGTCATGGTCACCCAGCCGGCGAAGTTCCGGCCGAAATCCGCCACCAGGCGGCCGTCGGCCACCCGCAACAGGCAGCGGGGCGTCAGCGTATCCAACCGGCGGATGGGAGGCATCAGCTGCGCGGTCAACACGCCGCCGGGAGGCTCCGCCGCCTCGACGGGCTTCCACACCGCGCCGACGGGGCCGGGGCACGCCCAGCCGGGCTGTTCCCGCCGGGCGTCATACACCTCCCCGTCATAGACGCCATTTTCCACCACGGCGCCGGGATGGGTGGAAAACCCGCCCTCGGGGCCAGACAAGAGCCGCACCCTGCCGCCGTCGGCCAGGCGGATATCCGCCTCCAGTAGCAGCCGCGGGGTGCCCTGGAACGCGGGCTGGCCGCCCATGAACCTGTCGAAGCTCTCGTGGCGGTGGCCGTACCAGCCCTCCGCCAACTCCACCCCCAGGACATTCTCTCCCTCGCACAGATACGGGGTGATGTCATAAACGCTGTACAGTACCCGACGGCGGTAATCGGTCCAGCCGGGATCCAGCAGCCGATCCCCTATTTTTTCCCCGTTCAGGAACGCTTCGCAGTATCCGATACCGCTGATGTACAGGCGGGCCGACACCGGCGGGGCAGTCAGACGGAAGGGGCGGCGGAACCAGTCGGTGACCCCATAGGTATGAGCCGGGGCCGCCATCCAGTCCGCCTGCCACTCGCCAGGCGAGAGAATGCCGGTTTCAAACCAGGCGGGGGCGCTTTCCAGCGGTTCGTCCTCCCCTGCGAGGGAGAGGGTCAGCCGCCACCAGTACCGCCGCCGGCTTTCCAGCGGGACCCCTTCATAGGGGATCGCGGTGCAGCGCCCGGAGGCCACCGGCCCGCTGTCCCACAGCAGGGGGCCGCCGCGCAGGTCCTCCTCGCTGGCGGCCACGCGGATGCGCCAGCCGGCCTGCATCCCCTTCGGCTCGTCGCTGTACCAGGAAAAGCGGGGATGGGCGGTCTGGACGCCCAAGGGATTGTGCAAGAATTCGCAGGTCAGCCGTATGGTTCCGTCCATGGCGTCGGCCCTCCTTCGGCCCGGCCGTCCTCAGCCGAAAAGAATTTCCCGGACATAGCGCGTGGAGGCCACGGCGTCGTTTTTGGCGAGGATGGCGTCCATTTTCGCGGGATCGAGGCGATCGGCGGCCTTTTCCAGCGCGGTCATCCACTGGATGCTCTCGTTGACCGCGTCCCGGCTGTTTTCCCGGTAGGGATACTGATCCACCGAAACATAGCCGTCGTAGCCCATTTTCCTGAGCCAATAGAAAATTTCCAGATATTCAATGGTGTGGATGGAGCCGGTGATCATATCGTCGTCCCACAGGCGGTAGTTGTCGTTGATATGCATGTGGAACAGCAGGCCCCGGGAGGCGGCGGCGCAGATGGCCTCCGCTACATTCTCATAGGCCTCCAGCGAGTGCCCCACGTCGATGGTCACGCCCACGTTGGGCAGCGCGCATTCCCGGGCGTAGGTGATGGCCGACCACACATTGGAAATAAAGCTGTGGTTGCGGGGTTCCTTGGGCTTGTATTCCAGGCTGAAGCGGATGTCGGGAGCCGCCAGCGCGCATTCCCGCAGCCCTTCCACCAGCCACTTGGAGGCGTCGGCGTAATTGGCCTGGAGGGGATAATCATAGCCGTCCTGGCCGTTCCAGATGCTGATGGTATCGCAGCCGATAAACCGGGCGGCCTCCACCATGTCCATGGTTTCCTTCACCGCCGCCTGGCGCACGTCCGGATCGGGATGGGTAAAGGCGCCCAGACCCCAGATGGGCCTGCCGAAATGATCCGGAATGATGGACACGGGGGTGAGCTTATATTTTTCCAGCTGTTCCTTCACCATCTGCCGATTGTCCAGCGTCAGCTGCCAGCCCCCGACGAATTCCACCGCGTGGACGTTATCAATGGTGGACAGCCGCTCGAACAGCTGCTCAACGGTGAACGGTTCGGAATAGCCGCCGGTCATATACCGGTCGGAGCAGGAACCCACGTTCCCGAGAATCACGGCGTACTTCATGGCAATTTCTCCTTTTTATTTATTATTCCGTCAGGGTCCAAAGCCCTTCCAGCGTATCGGTGTACTGGCTCTTGACTTCCTGAATGGCCTGGGCGGAGGTCTTTTCTCCCTTGAGGATTTTGCCGACCTGCTCTTTCCACTGTGCGTCCACCGGAGAGGCGAAGCCCATGGGAGAGATGACGGAGTTGGCTTTCACCAGCGGGAACACATCCATGGACCCCTCGTCCCGCACCCAGGACATATACGTGGAGTTCTGGGTCTTCTGCATCTCTTCCCGATCGGGATAGAGAGGCTCGGTCAGGGCGTTGAGCACCAGCGCCACCTTCTCCGGCTCCTTGACGCCGGTGAGGATGGCCCAGCCGCTGAACCAGTCGTTGATGGAGATGTAGGAGGAGGCGCCTTCCGGCTTCGGGAACATCACCAGGCCGAAATCGTCCTGCATGCCGCCGTAGCCGTCCTTATGCTGCAGCCGCTCCAGGTATTCGGGAATGAAGCCGGCCTTGCCCTCCAGGAACATCTTGTAGTCGTTGAAGGAATCCTCCTGCGGGATGACGTTGTTCCCCCGCAGCTTGAGCAGGAAGTCCATGGCCGCCATGCATTTGGGATCGTCCGCGCTGAAATGCACACCCTGCTGATCCTTGGTAATCCAGTTCAGGCCATTGGAAACGCAGAGGCTGTTGTACAGCTGGCTCGCGTTGTTGACACAGCCCCAGACGGTGTCGCCGCCGGAAGACAGGGCCGCCACCTTGGACGCCATTTCCTCGAACTTGCTCCATGTCCAGGTGCCGTCCTTCTGCATGGTATATAAATCGTCCGGGTTATAGCCGGCCTGCTTGAGCAGCCGTTTGTTGAAATACATGACCAGGTTGCCCGTCAGGCTGTTGACCCCTTCGCTCTCGGCGGCGCAGGCGAACTGCTTGCCGGAGAGCTGGTACAGGCCGTTGGTCTGATCGCTCCATTTGTCGGCGCTGAAATCCAGCGCGTCCTTGAACTGGTTCAAATCCTGAAAAATGCCGTTGGTGGCCGGTTGGGCGAACAAATGAGGGGCGGCCACGCTCATGATGTCGAAGCTGGGCTGTCCCGCCATGGTGGCGTTCCAGACGGCGGTATAGTCGTCGTCCTCGGGCAGCTCGATGACGCAGTTGAAGGCTTTTTCAATTTCCGCCACCCGGTTCATCAGCCGGCGGCCGTCCTCGGTATCCGTGATGCTGGCTTTCCGGAAGCCATACTGGTAGATACGGATTTTGCGCTGCTTCAGATCCACGGTTTTGACCGACAAGCCGGCGCTCTGTGAGCTGCCGGAGGATACCGCCGGTTTGTCGCCGCAGCCCGCGGCCAGCCCCGCCGTGAGAACAGCGGCCAGAAGCACCGCCGCACCCCGCCTGAATTTTCCGCCATGGAACATGTCAACCACTCCTTCTATATCAATTAATGGACACGCGTTGCCGAAAGCGTCAGCCTACCAGGCCGCTGCGTTCGATGCTTTGCACAAAGCCCTTCTGGGTGAACAGATAGAGGACGATCAAGGGAATGATGAACAGGATAAAGGCGGCGCTGTCGTAGAGCATGTTCTGCATATTGCCGATCACCTGCCCGTCGCCCCGGGCGATGTTGTGCCCGACGCCCGAGATGACGGTGGTGAATATCTTCATGCCCGGGGTCAGGGTCGTGGTGTAGAAATAGTCGTTCCACTGCCAGACGAAGGAGAACAGCAGAATGGAGGACAGCATGGGCTTCGCCCCGGGCAGGATGACCCGGAAAAAGGTCTGAAAAGCGCCGCAGCCGTCGATGCTGGCCGCCTCCTCCAATTCCTTGGGCACATTTTTGAAATGCTGGCGCAGCATAAAGATATACAGGCCGTTCTTAAAGCCCACCGCCGTGGCGGACAGGATGAGCAGAGGCCAGGGGGTGCCGATGAGATTGGCCCCTTGCAGGGACATACCCAGGGAGAAAATGGACAGGGGGCTGAAATACTGAAACTGGAAATACAGGGACAGCAGCACCGTCTGCGGCGGGATCACTAGGGTGAAAATCACCATGCCCAGAATCAAGTTCCTGCCCCGGAAGCGGAACCGGGAGATGCCGTAGGCCACCAAGGTGCAGCTCATCAGCTGAAGCAGGGAGCAGGCCAGGGAATACAGCAGGGAATTGACAAACCGGACGGGATAGTCCAGGTATTCCCACACCCGCCGGTAGTTGTTCACCGTCGGGGATTTGGCCACCAGATAAACCGACCCGTCGTACAGGTCGCTGATGCTTTTGAAGGAGGTGGACAGTTGCATAATCACCGGTTCCAGAATGATAAAGCCGAGGCCGATGAGCAGCACCGCCCGAAACAGGCTCCAGACCCATTTCTGGGTGCGGTAGAGCGTGGCGTGCCTACGGATATGGCCATTTGCCATGGTGGTTCCTCCTTTCACCGTGCGTCCTCGTAATACACCTTGCGGGAGGCGATGGCGATAAACACCAGCAGCACCGCCGAGATAATCAGAAAATAAAGCCAGCTCATAGCCGCCGCCGGGCCGTGCCGCCCGTAAACGACCGATTCATAGTAAATTTTATCGATAATGGGGTTATTCAGGCCCGCCATGGAATCAATGATGGTATACACGGCGTTGACCAGGATGATGGGACTGATCATGGGGAAGGTTACCTTCCAGAAATTCTCCCAGCCGGTGGCGCCTTCCATGGTGGAGGCCTCGTACAGGGAGGGAGATATGGTCTGCAGGCCGGCGAGGAAGATGAGAATCTGCACGCCGGAGGCCATGGTAATGTCCTGCACCCGATCCACCGCTGTCTGCACGAAATCCAGCAGGCCGCCGCTCAGGTTCAGCGTTCCCAGCAGGCCGGCCACCATCTGGTTGATTTGCAGGATGCCGGTCCCCTCGCCCGCCGCCTCCGCGGTGATATTGCTCATGGTCACGTCCTGGATTTGATTGCTCTGCATCATAGCCAGCACGCCGCTGTAGATGACCACCGGCAGGAAGAACACCGCCCGGGCCACCGTCCGCCCGTGAAACCGCTGGTTGAGGATGGTGGCGATGAAAAAGCTGAACAGCAGGATGCAGGGGAAATCGATAAGCAAATTAAGCAGGCTCTCCTTGAGCTTGGGGATATATTCGGCATTGGTAAAAAACAGATCGTAATAGTGCTGCCAGCCCACGAATTTCATGGTGGGGCCGGCGGTGATGGTGTGAAAGCTGAGGATGCCGGAGTGGATGACCGGCACCAGGAAAAACAAGAAAAATCCGATGAGGAAGGGGATACTGAACACCCAGCCGGTCAACGCTTTTCTTCCGCTGATGGACAGGCGTTTTTTGGTTCTCATGGATGCGCTCCCTCCTTCACCGCCGCGTAATCCTTGGCGGCCACCGTCACGCCGCCCACTGTGATCGGGGCGCTGCCATAATTGGTATAAATGGCCGTGCCGTCCTCGTAGCCGGTGCGGTAGACGTCCGGCGCCGCCTCGGCATGGGAGACGATCCGCTGACCGGCTACGCCGGACAGGGCGCCCGCCACCTTCTTGTACAAGCTCACAGCCTCGTCCAGCCACTCCCTGTAGGAAACGGCCACATACGTGGAATCCACGTCGTGCAGCACATAATTGGGCTGGTACATCCATTCAAAGCCGGGCATGGCGCCGGTTTCAATCAGCTTAAGCGCCGCCTCGGCGGTGTTATTCGCGTAATTCACCGGCTCCCCGGCGTAGGGCAGGCAGCCGTGGAGCACCATCTGATAAAACGGGATTTCCTCATCCAGCAGATAGTGGCCGTTGCTGTCCGCGGGGAGATTCACAACCTCCTCGAGGCCGGCCAGCGCGTACGCCGAGGGCCGGTTGCCCAACACCCTGCCCGCGTCGCTGAAGCGGCGGAACACCTCCGAGGCGTTGCGCGCGGCCTGCTGCCGGTTCACAAAGGCGCTTTCGGAGAAATCCGCATACAGGGTGCTGCCCAAGCCGCTGAGCGACACGCCGCGGCCCGGCAGCTTGGAAAGGCTTTGCAGCGACCTCTCGGCAAAGGCCAGATATTTGCCGGGGGACAGCAGGTTGACCGTCCCGGTTTTCCGGCCGGTCACCAGATGAAACACGTCGGCTCCGGCGGTTTTTCCCATAATGGACTTGGGCGCGTCGCTCATGGCCTTATACCCGTCAAACAGCCCGTTGCGGTGGACGTACTGCAGATCGATGTCCCAGTATACCCGGTCGCCGTTTTGCTGCATATACTCCTCAAATGCGGCCATCCCTTTGCTGCCGCCCAGCTGCTTTTGCACCTTCAGGCTGTCCATGGCGCTGTGCCGCAGGCCGCCGTTGGCCCAGCCCTCATAGAGGACAGCCACGCTGTCCACGCCCTGCTCCCGCAGCTGTTCGACGATGCCGCGGGCCTGATCAAAGGTGGTCAGCGCCACGGTCTTTTGCACCGGAATGCCGACAATGTCGTCCTCGTAATCGATGGCGCCAAGCAGGCTCAGATAGAGGGCGGGCTTCGCCTCGGGACGCAGGCGCAGGGTGCCGGCGTCCAGCAGGTACTGCTGATACCGGCGGGCCATGCCGGAATAGGTGCTGTCTTCCCCGTTCAGGAAGCAATACCGCACCTGCAAATCCTCTCGCGTCATGGTTTTTTGATAAAAATACATGCTGGTGGCCATATAATAGGGCACATCCGCCGCCTCGGCCTGGTTGAGGGTGAAGCTTGGATACACATAGTTGAAACGATTGGCGCCGCCGCTGACGGCGGCGTTCACCGCGGCCAGCGCGTCGCCGCTTTCGATAATCGCCAGAAAGCCGGCGGTCTGCCGCCGCATGCCATAGACCGGCAGGGGAACCGCCTGCTTCTCGGTGAGCACGTCGGAGCGGCCGGCGGTCAGGTTGTCGCCATACAGGCCCGCCTGGTACAGCCCTTGGGAGGCCTTTCCGTTGTTCAGGCGGATGAGGGCGCCACTGCCGTCCGGCACCAGCATATAGCCCTCCTCCTTCTCCCCCGCCGCGCCGAAATAGGGCAGCAGAGACAGGGTGAGCAGGTGGGCGGAGGAGGGACACTGGATATCCTCCGTCACCACCCGGGCCACAAAGCCGTCCTTGTCCAGGGTGTACTCCACCGGCACCCGGAAGGTGATGGAGGCCTCCGGAGCGGCCACCTGATTCTCGGCGTTGTCCTTCTCCAACTCCTCCTGGGTATAGCCGCCGGAAACGATAACCGCCTCCAGGCGGGCGGCGGCAAAATCCGCCAGGCCGTCCATCAGGACATAGACGTCGTCGTCCTGAATGCGGGGATACTTGGAGATAAGCTCCTCCCTAACCACCTGGGAGGAGGCGGAGGACAAGGAGTAGGCGGTATAAAAGCCGCGCACCGTGGTTTTATCCGTCTCGGACAGGCCGGCCAACAGCACCTGCTCGAAGCGCGTTTTGGTGATAACCGTGGGCATGGTATACACCTTTTTCCGCTTGCCGATGTCATATACCACCCGCACGCCGCCCTCGCAGGCCTCCCAGACGAATTGCCCGAGCTCCACCGCGTCGGCGTAGCTGTTCATCGTGCTTATCTGGCTTTTGCTGTTGGCGTAACGCAGCTCGATCTGCGCAAGGAGCGCCTGACGGCTCTCCCCCTCTTGAGGGGTAGAATACCAGCGGCGATCGCCGGCCTTTTCCCGCACGCACAATTCGGCGGTTTTTCCGTTGATAAACAGTTCCAGCGCGTCCGTCTGCGCCACGCGCGTGAAGCCATCCTGTGCCTTCAGCCCCGTACTGTAGGACGTGTCGGCAAGCGCCTGCTCCGTCGAGGTCGAGGGCGCCGCCGTCTGATCGGTCCCGCATCCGGCAAGACCCGCCGTCACCAGCAGCGCGCTGAACAAGCAGCATAAGCGTCTTCTCACCGTTTCATCCATCCTTTCGTTCAGGGGTTGCCGTAAACCCGCCCCAACGGCTCCGCAGGCGCCCCGTCATACCCGCAGGGTCATCTCTTTATAGAAAATGTACAGGAAGTTCATCAGCTGCTGGATCAGGGCGAAAAACAGCAGAAACAGAAACAGGATAGCGGCCATGCCCACAATGGCGATGAGGACGGTCAGCAGCGTTTTCCCCACCGTATACTGGTGGATGGTCATCAGCCCGGAAAACAGCAGGAACGCCACCCATACCAGCATCAGCAGCCCCAGCGCCTGGTAAATTCGCGCCTCCTCCAGGACAATGATCTGGCTGAGAAGAATCATGGGGATCTGCACCAGGATGATGGGGGTCAGCGCGTAGGCCGTGGCGATATAAATATCGCGGAAGCTCCCTTCGCCGTCCAGCAGGGTGGTGATGCTCCAATTGGCCACACACCAGAGAACGACCGGCACCACGATACCGAGAATTTCGGCCAGCAGATTCGAGGATTTTCCGCTGTTCTCGTTGAAAATGAACCCGGTCAGATGATTGGATAGCACGGACACCAGGGTCACCAGCGCGATTAGGATCGTCGCGGCGCGTACGTCGCCCCGGCGCTCCCTCTGGGCGCACCAGAAGCCGTCGAAGGGGTGGGTGATGACATGGAACGCGTACAGCAGGCTGTCTTTTATCGCTTTCATCTGTCCACCCCTCCTCGTCCGGCTTTCCGTCCTTTGCGGCGGCGCACGCACACAAGAACGACGATTCCAGCCGCCAGCACCGACAGGCAGGTCATCACCGTGCTGAAGGAATCGTTGAGCACCTGCCGCCGATATTCCTTATAGGCCTTGGAATACTGGGTGCGGTCGCCCGACAGCTTAAAGTATTTCATGGCGGCGGTATACGCCTCCTGCCGGTAATAGGCCTTGCCGATTTCATTGAAGGCCAGCTCCGACTTGGCGGTGTATTTGAGCACCTCCATCCAGCTGGCTTCTGCGCTGGCGTAGTCCCGGTTGTACTGATAGCCGACCGCCGCGTTGATTTTCTGCGCGTACTCGGTCGGGTAAAAGCGGAGGATTTGGTTCAGCCCGCTGTCCGCCACGAGAAACGTGCCGTCGGGAAGCACATCCACAGCAGAAGGCTGGACAAAGCAGCCGTTGCGGTTGCCCAGCGCGCCGAAAACATACAGCAGATTGCCGTCGTTGTCATAGGTGAACACCCGGCCCTGCCGGGTATCCAGGACGCTGTAAACGCCCCCGCGGCCGACACAGATATCCGTCAGGACGGAGCGGACGGGCTTTTCGTCGGCGTCGGGCAGCTCGATATCGCCATTGGGGTCGACACTGCCCATGCGGCGCAGCACGTCGCTGCCCATGGGGTTCATTTTCTTGATGAACTGGTCGGCGCTCTGGGTGCTGATGGTGCCGTAGATAAAGCCATCGCCGTCCACGGCGTTGCTGCTGTACTCGGTGGGGACGTTTTGCAGCATCTTTTCCCGCTGGGCTTTGGTGGCGATTCGCCGCCAGAGCAGGTCGCTGAGAGAGGAGGTTACCTGGATGGCCCCGTAAAAGCTGCTGAAGTTTCCATCCTTATCTAGCTCCACCATGCCGTAGTTGACGTTTTTGGAGACCACGAACACCCGGCCCGCGCCGTCCACCGCCACCCGGACAGGGGCGTAGATAAAGCTTTCGTCCAGTTGGAAGTCCGGCTCGCCCATGATCTTCCACAGCCGGCCGTCCGCCTCCAGCACCACCAGGCGCTTATGATCGGTATCGGCCACATAGAGCCGGCCCTCCCCGGTGACAAAGACGCCGGAGGGAGAGGCGAAGCCGTCGGCCTTCCCGTTGTTATCGAAGGAATCGATAACCGCTTCCAGCTCGAGTGCGGCGCTCAGGCGCAGGATCCGGTTGTTGCCGGTGTCAGCGATATAGACCCGCCCGTCCGGCGCGACGAAAACATCCTGCGGCTTATGGAAATCCGCCGTTCCAAGGGTGCCGCCCCGCAGGATGTCGGCGGCGTAATAGGCCTGTGGCTCCACCCAGGCGTTTTCCTTGCTGTCATAGGTATAGTTCCGATAGGGTTCCAGCGCCGCGGCAGACAGGGAAAACAGGAGGGTCAGGGACAGCGCGCCAGCGATCCCTCTGCCCCAGCGGGCAAATTTCGGGGTTTTCAAGCGGCTCTCCCTCCTATTCCTTGATGCCGGAACTGGCCATGGTTTCCACAATGTTGTTCTGGGCAAATAAAAAGATGACGATGGGCACCACCATCATGACCAGGGTGGCGGCCGCCGCCGCGCCCTGGCGGGCCAGGCCGCCGTTGACGATCTGGTTCATAGCGTAGGGCAGCGCCTTGAGCTTTTCGCTGTAGATGTAATTGCTACCGCTGGTGCCGTTCCACAGGGCCTGAACCGCGAAAATCGTGACGGTCAGCCAGGCCGGCTTGACCTGCGGCATGACGATGCGCCAGAAGATGATCCACTCGTTGGCCCCGTCGATTTTGGCCGCTTCCAGCATGCTGTCAGGGATGCCGGTCATGAACTGGCGCATCAGGTATAGCCCGAGGGAGCTTCCCACCGCCGGGACGATCAGCGCGGCATAGGTATCCACCCAGCCGAGGCCGGACATCACCAGATAGCTGGGGATGGCCGTCACGGCGGGGGTGAACATCAGGGACAGCACGATGACCTGAAAGAACAGGCCGGAACCGGGGAACCGCTTTTTGGCCAGCGGATACGCCGCCATGGAGGCGAAAATCACATTGCCGAAGGTGCCGACACCTGTGATGAAAAAAGAGTTGAATATGTAACGGGAGAAGGGCACCCAGGAGTTGGACATGACCGCCACCATGTCGGAGAAGTTTTTCAAGGTTGGATGGTTGACGATGAGGATGTTGGGCGGATATTTCCACAATTCGTCCAGGGGCTTGAAGGCCGTGCTGATGGCATAGATCATGGGCATAGCCGTGAAGGCGCCGCAGAGAAACAGAAAGAGAAACATCAGCGCATTACCCGCCTGGGAGCGGCTGACCCGCGGCTGGTGGAACAGACGCAGGCGCGTTCTGTGTCTTTTGACCGTGACCGTTTCATGCGCCATATCAGTTGCCCACCTTCCTGAGGAATTTCTGGATCAGCGTGTTGCAGACCACCATCAGCAGAAACAGCACCGTGGCGATGGCGCAGGCGTAACCCATTTCAAACCGGGTGGATCCGTAATCCTGCAGATGGTGCATGATGGTATGCGCCGCGTAATTAGGGCTGGGGAAGCCGACGAGCATGGTGATTTGATCCCCGATGGTAAACGAGGAGGTGATGCTCATGATGGCGCTGAACATCAGCTGCGGCTTGATGCAAGGCAGAGTGATGTACCACAACTCCTGCCAGCGAGTGCGGATGCCGTCCACGGCGGCGGCCTCATACAGCGAGGCGTCAATGGTCTGGAAGCCGGCGATGAAGGCCAGAAAGCTGGTGCTCAGGCTGGCCCACAGAAGGATGAGGATAATGACCCCCACCATGGTGGATTTGCTCTGCAGCCAGAGCACGGGCGAGGTGATGAAGCCCAGGCGGGTCAGCCAGGCGTTGACAAAGCCATAGGCGTCGGAGCTGAAAATCACCTTCCAGATGACGTAGATATTGGCCAGGGACGGCGCGTAAAAGAGCAGGGTCATAAAGGAGCGCATTTTCGGCCCCAGCTCGTTGATAAACCAGGCGAAGGCCAGACTCAGGATATACCCCGCCGGGCCGAGGATCACCGCAAAGGTCAAGGTATTGGTCAGGGCGGTGATGAACAGATCGTCGTTGAAAAACAGCTGCTGAAAGTTGCCCCAGCCGTTGAAGGTGGGCGGCTCCAGCACGTTGAAGTGGGTGAAGCTTAGGCAGATGGCGATGACGACGGGAATAACGGTGAACAGGACGAAAACAATGCCGAAGGGCAGCAGAAACAGGTAGTTGGTGCGGTTGCGCGCGATGTTCTTCAAAAGGCCGCCGCCCGCTTTTGGTTGTTGGCGCATGTGGGTTCCTCCTATTCTTCCGCCAGGCCGAATTCCTTGCGGCGCAGTTTGATTTCCGCGTTCATCTGCTTGACGGCGTCCCGCAGGGCTTCATCGGGATCGACGCCGCTGCTCACCGCGTCACGGAAGGCAAAGTCCACAAATCGGGAGGTCATATAGCTGCCCGGCACCTCCCGGATCCCCTTGACCTCGCTCCACTGCGCTTGAATCGTCTTCAGGTTTTCCTGGGACCAGGGAATCCGCTCCAGCGCCTCCCGGTTGGCGGGGCAATACCGGCCCGCAGCGCCGAGAATATTTTCCAGCTCCACCCCGAAGTCACCCTGGACATCCGCGCTGGTCCACCACTTGAGAAACGCCCAGGCGGCGTCTTTATCCTTCACCGTATTCAGGATGGAGCAGCCGGTGGTGGTGCCGCAGGACGACCGATCCAGCGTACCGTCCTCCCGCGGGGTGCCGGGTATGGCGGCAAAGCCCCATTTCCCTTTGATTTCCGGTGCGAACACCTGCAACGTGTTGTAATTCGAGTATTCCTCTATCCCGATGGGTACCGCGCCCGAACGGAAGCGGTTGAGAAAATCGTACTGGGTGGGCAGGCCATAGCTGGTGTAAAACTTCGTCCATTCGAAGAAGGCGTTGACCGCCTCCTTGCTGTCGAGCAGGGTTTTGGAGCCGTTGGCGGTGTAGAGGCTGCCGCCGTTCTGGAACAGAAACGTCGCATACACAGGCAGCCCCAGGCCCACGGCGCCGTCCACCAGCACCTTGGGGAAGCCGAAGTTCAGATTCTTTTTCTGCAGGACGGGCAGAATATGGATAACATCCTCCCAGGTGTTGGGAACCTCCAGCCCCAGCTCTGCCAGAATGTCCTTGCGGTAAAACAGCATGTAAAAGGTCTGGGTTTCCGGCAGGGCGTAAACGCCGCCGTCAAAGGAGAAGGGCTCCAGAGCGCTGGGCATAAAACGCTCAGCCACCTGGACATAATCGGAAAAGGCCGCCAAATTGATAACCCCATGGCGCACCGCGTAGTTGATGGGATCGGAGGCGTTCAGGGTCAGGGCCACGTCGGGGCCTTTGCCCGACAGGGTGGCGGGAAGCAGAGCGCCCGTCGAAATCAGCTGGATTTGCACGGCGATGCCGGTATCTTTTGTGAAGGAGGCGCTGGCCATGCGCTGCAGCACCTGCACCTGATCCCGACCGCCGGTGGCACCGTTGCCCACCCAGACGCGCACGTTCCGCCCCGTGCCGTCAATCGCCCCCACCACGTCATAATCGTGCAGGAAGGAGGCCACCAGCTGCTTGACGCCAAACCAGAAGCGACTGAAAAAGCCCGCCCCTTTTTTCACAAGGGATTGATCGGGAGAGGCCACGGTCAGATAATCGATTTCCAGTGGCTGCTGGGCGGCGTTGCTCAGCCAGGTACCCAGCTCCGTAATGTTGGAGGAAAAGGTGGAAAACCGCTGGGCGATCCCGTCCGGGTCGTCGGTCATCTCCCGGGCCTGCAGGTACGCCTTTTTGAGGGTCTGGGCTTCCTGGCCGTTCTGGCCGGTAATGGCCACATAGCGGCTGTATAGATCCTCCAGGGCGTCGGCCTGCTCTTTGAGATTCCGTAACACGTCGGGGATCTGTTTATCAAACTGATAATCCCGCAGCTGATCCGGCGTGGGGCCGGTGATCATAAGAATTTTCATGTAAATGGAATTGAGGGCGGCGATACAGTCGTCCACTTCCATCAGCAGGCTGGACAAACTGCCGAGTGTAGCCTCCAGCTTGATTTCATTGATACCCTTTTTCAGCGGAATCCGGTAGGCGGTTTCCCCGTCGCCGAACACCTGGGTCTGAAAGCTATTGTCGTAATGGAATCGGATTTCCTCCGCCTCTTTATAGGGGATTTCGCCGTTGACATACAGCCGGCGGCTGGAGTAGGCCCCGTTGACCACGTTCTGCCGCCCCTTGATGCCCAGGGTGTACAGTCCGTCGGCAGGAACCTCCACCTCCCAAATCAGCCACTGGCCCGCCACCTGCCACTTGCTGCCGCCGATGGTGTTCAGGCGGATTTGAGAGGCGCTGGTGGGCACCGTATCAGGCGAGGTGCGATCGTAAATGGGATAAATGGACGAGGCGGATTTATAATCGGCCTGCTCCCCTTGGTAATCCCGGCAGAATTCCCGCGCGTCGGCCAAACCCTGCCGCCGGTAGCTCTCTAGAGCCTCGGCATACGGCGCCGGCTGCGGAGCGCTGTATATCCGCACGCCGCCTACAGCCATGGGCTCTCTTTCCGAAAAAATAGTCAGCGTATGCTCTCCAGCGGACAGGTATACCTGCAGGGGCTCGTTGTAATAGCCCGTGGAATCGTGCAGATCGGTATACAGCCAGCGGGGGGCTTCCTCCTGGGCCGGCCGCGTGTCGTTGCCGTTGGAATCCTGGCCGATGGGCTCCTTGTCTCTCCAGATACGCGGAAAGTCGATTTCCCGCAGCTCCGCGAAGGGAACGCTTCCATCCACCTCGAAGGTACGGATCATGGACGATCCCTTGCCTTCCAGAGGATAGTAGTGCAGCCCGATGTTGTACAGACCGGCGCTGGCCACGGCGAATCGGTAGGTCACATACCCCTCCTCGCCTGTCAGCAAGCTTGCGCCAGGGCGGCCGCCGAGGTTCTCCTGCGTGGTCACATTCTCCGAATGAGCGGACAGGGCGTCGGCCCCCAAGAGCAAGTCATCGGCGCCCCGGGCATCGCCGCTGTGGTTTTCCAGATAGGCGCGGTAGGAATCGGCAGCGGTGTAGTCCAGGGAGGCGCCGCGACCTTCCGGGACACCGGACCCCTCCGCCTTCACGCCGCCGGGCAGGATGGCCAGGGACAGCAGAATGGCCATCGCGCAGCCAATCCCTTTATGTACGCACGGTTTCATGTTCTTGACCAACCCTTTCCTACTTCGGTTGCGGTATGTCAGTAGATCCAGAACCGGTAATTCCCGCCCCGGCCGGCAAAGTGAAGATAGCCCGGCTCCCCGCCGATAAACCGAAGGGCGTCATCCGGAACCGCGCCGGTATCCCGCCGCCAGAGCGGCACGCCGTCCCGGTCGACGCCCGCGGCGTCCGGCCGGATCGGCAGATAAAGATCCGCCGTGACATCCCCGGGGATTTCCACCAGCAGTTCCACGCCGTCGGTCTCCCGGCTCCAGGAGGAGCCGATCCGGCCGGCACACGTTTCCAGGCTGCAGCGCACAAAGGGAAGCTCCTCAGGCAGGTACGGCTGGATTTTAACGGCGGCAAAGCCCGGAGCCTCGGCGGAAATACCCGCCAGATATTTATAAAACCAGGCGCTGATGCTGCCGTACATGGGATGGTTGTGGGAGTTCATCCCGTAGCCGGTCTCATATTCCCACCGCTCCCAGATGGTGGTGGCATCCTTGGACAGCATATAGCCCCAGCTGGGATAGGTGGTCTGCACCACTAGGCGATAGGCCGTCTCCAGATAGCCGTACGCCGTGAGCACCTCCAGCAAATATTTAGTCATCAGATTGCCGGTGGTGAGATGATAACCGCGCCGCCGCACATCCTCATCCACCCGAGCCGCCACCCGAGCCGTATCCTGCGCGGGTACGAGCCCCAGATACAGGGCGAAGACGTTGGAGCCCTGACTGCCGCCGGCGTAATCCCCGGTTTCCTCATCCCGGAAGACCCGGTTTATCGCGGCGGCCACCGATTTCCGGCGGGCCGCAAAGGCGGCGGCCTCCTCCCGCCGTCCCAACAGGGTGGCGAACCTCTCCATCAGCCCCAAATTATAATAGTAATAGCCGGAGGACACAAAGTTACCGGGTGTAATATTGGAAATCGGCGAATATATCCCGTTGTGGCAGCAGTGCTCGATCGGGGAGGCCCAATCGCCGTACAGGCTGAAGGAGACGATGCCGTCCCGGGAATTCCGCCCGAGAAAATCCGTCCACATCCGCAGCCCCTCGTATTGCTCCTCCATAGGACGGCGATTGCCGTAGTGCGTATACAGCAGGTCGGGCAGAATGAGATAGGAGCTGGATACCGGATCGGCCGGCATATTGCCGCGCCGGAAGGGGGCGGTGTCGGCGATGGCGCCCGAAACCGGATCTTGGGTGTCGCGGATATCCCGCAGAAACTTCTCGTAAAAGAGATTCAGGTCGAAATTATAGACGGAGGCCTCCGCCCGGGCCGTCAGGTCGTTGAGCCAACCCTGCCGTTCGGAACGCTGGCAGCAGTCGGTGGGAATACTGTACAAATTGGATCGCTCTGTCCACAATATATTATCTTGGATCCGGTTAATCAGTACATTTCCGCAGACGAACTGCCCGGTTTGCCGCACAGCGGTATACATGGCCACCCCGACGACATCCTCCTCGCGGAGGTCGCGGACGCCGCCCTCCACGCTGACGTACCGAAAGCCGTGATAGGTGAAGCGGGGCTGATACACCTCTTCCCTATCCCCCTTGAGAACATAGGTATCGCACTGCATGGGTAGCGGATAGCTGGGGTCGGAAACCCGCAGATACTCCATGTTCAGGGTGTTATCCTTGTTGAGGATCTCGGAATACTGAATTTTGACCTCCGTATAGGGTTCGCCCCGCAGGCGGATCCGGATAACGCCCGCGAAATTCTGTCCGAAATCAAACACATATTTCCCATCCGGCAGCCGGGTCATGCTCACCGGCTTGAACTGCCGCATTTCGCGGATAGGCTCCATCATCTGCGAGCAGAGCACGCCGCCCGGCGCGGGCAGCTCCATCACGTCGAAGCACGCCCGGCCGAACTCGGCGAACTGCTCGGGATTATCCTCCGGCCGGCGGGGGAGGCTGTCACAGAACAGCGTCCACCGGCGTTTGGGTACATTCTTCTCGAAACCGCAGCCCGGCAGGTTCCATTCCGGGCACTCGTAGTTGGCGTTGTACACCTCGCCGGAATAAATGGTGGCCGAGAGAACCGGGGAAATGGAAAACACCCAGTCCGAAAACCGGGAACAAAACCGCACGCATTCGCCGTTTTCCAGCCACGCCAAGCCCTGAAGCAGAAAGCGGGCGTGGGGCGACCAGCCGCGGCCCAACATCACACCGACGGCGTTATCGCCCGCTGTCAGCAGCGGCGTAACGTCATAGGTGTTGTAGTAAACCCTCTTGGCGTGATCGGCATTGGCCGGCTCCAGCAGGTTCTCGCCGGCCTTTTTGCCGTTTATCCACAGCTCCGCGTAGCCGTCGCTTGCCAGGTACACCCGCGCCCGCACCACGCGGGCCGCCAGCGGCTCATGGTGGCGGAAGAGCGCCACCGCGCGGCTGTCGTTCGGCATGCCGATAAAAACCCCGTCCCAGTCTTTCCGCGACAGCAGGCCGGTCTCGAACAGGGCGGGCGGTGCGTACGCTGTCCAGACGCCGCCGCACAGAGCCTTCACCGTCCATACATACGCGGTGCAGGACGCGAGAGGAGGGCCGTCATAGGTACAGGCGCAGGTATCGGAGAGGATCGCACCGCTGTCCCAATACGCCCGCTCCTCCGATAGGTCCGCCTCATCCGCCGCCACCAATAGGCGGTAACCCTCGGGCCTCGCGCCGTCTGTTCCCCGCACGCGCCATGTAAGCAGCGGGCGGCGTTCGACGCCCATGGGCCGTATTCTGTATTCGCAGAGCATATCGAACGGATTCACCAATAATCATTCCTTCACGAGCGACTTATTATAGCTAAATTATAGAAGGAATTCCGGCGGTTTAAAATGGACGGCGCTAACCGTATATAGTACAATTCTAACTTCTCCTTATAAAACCCGATTTTTACTATCTGAAAATCGTACAGGCTGTTTTTCGGTTGTCCCTTGACATGTGCGGATATAATCGATATAATACTCTTAAAATACTTACTTTTTTGTGCGTTTTATCAATTTTTTGACCTTAATAAAAAGTTAGAATTGTATTACCGGACATTATAATAGTATTATATTAACCTGATAGAACACGTACGGGCGCGACAGAAAGGAACACGTGATAGCCATATGGAGGATCGTCTGACCATGAGCCGGTATTTTGAGGATGCCAACGTGGAATTTATGACCGGCGCGTACACGCAGTGCTGGCAGTCCTGGCGGTATGACAACGTCACACCGGCTTACAACAAGCTGTATTACGTCGTGGACGGAGAGTTCTATTTAAAAATCAACGACGCCGAGTATCAAGCGCAAGCGGGCCAGATGTTTTTGCTTCCCTATAACTCCACCCAGACATATTACCATTTCTCCAGCCATTTGGCCACCAAGTACTGGGTGCATTTCACGGCACCCTGTAAGGATCGGGATTTGCTTGAGCTCATTTCCCTGCCTCATTTCATCAACGTGGAGGATCCGCAAATCGTCACCAATCGGTTCACCGAAATGCTGGAGCTGAACAAAAGCCCGCATCTAGGGGCCAGGCTGCAGCAGAAAGCCATGCTGTTCCAGTTGCTGGCGTATTATATCGAGCATTCCAATCTGCCCGACGCCAAGGACATGTTCAAGGACGAAAAGCTGGCAGGGCTGATGCTGTACATTGAAGAGCATCTGCCGGATACGCTGACCATTAACGAGCTGTGCGGCATTATGCATTTCCATCCCAACTATTTCATCCGGTATTTCAAAGAAGCGACCGGCCTATCCCCTATGGAATATATCAGCAATCTACGCATTGAGCATGCCAAACGGATGCTCCAGACGGAGGAGATGGCCATCCAGGACATCGCCAAGGCGGTGGGCTTCAAATCCTCGTATTACTTTGCTCGGATTTTCAAACGAAAAACCGGCTTCACGCCCACCGACTATCGGCTGGTATCCTCCTCGAAGCCCATATATCCCGATCAGGAAACGGACAGCAGCGAGCCGCGGAAGTCCTGAACTTCCGCGGCTCGCTTGCTACTGCTAATTTTTGTTTTCGGGGCGCAGGGCAGGGAAGCAGGTAAAGGGCTCCCCCCCCACCGTCCAGTAGGGAACCAGGCGGTAGGCCGGCGCACCCTCGATGGCAAAGGCCAGTGCCTCCTCGCCGGGCCGCAGGGATTGCAATAGCTCCGGCACCGTTTTGTCCAGGCGAATCGTGGGTTCGCCCTCCGCCTGATAGACGCCTTCGCTCATCGGCCCCTGTACCGCCATGAGCAGCGGGCCGTACAGCACGGCGGCGCGCACGCAGCCCGGAACACGGTTTTCTCCGGTATAGGCCTCCGTCCTAAAGGCCATGGGCAGGGCCAGGGAAACGGTGTCCCCCTGCGTCCATTCCCTGTCCAGCAGGACATAGCTGCCCGGCTGGCCCTCGGCGGCATCTCGGCCGTTGACCCGGATCACCGCGTTTGCTTGCAGCCAGGAGGGAATCCGAATCCGCAGCGCCATGCGTCCCCCCTGGGGAGCCGATACCTTCATCGTCACCGTTTCCTCGTAGGGGAACGCCGTCTCCATTTGCAGCGCATAGGGCCGCTCCTCCACGCAGAAATCCACACTGGAGGCCGCAAACAGGTTGACCGTCACCCCGTCCTGCCGCAGCATGTAGATATACTGGGGCAGCTGGCCGAATAGCATAGTCGCCTGGATTTCGCAGCAGGTATTGTATCGTCCCGGCCTGTCTTTGCCCTGGTTCATATGATTGAAATACCGGATGCAGCCGTCGGGGCCCTGGCTGGCGAACACGATATTGTACAAGCTCTTTTCCATCTCCGCCGCATAGAGCTCCTTATCCGGCCACAGCTGCAGGAATCGGTGATTGAGATCGACCCAGAATACGCTGCCGCAGGTCTCATAAATGTTGTTGGGAAGGTTGGTCAGCTTATGGGACCAGGGCTTGCACTCGAAATGCTCGCAGATACTGATGCCACCGCCGGGAATCTGGAAATAATCGTGATAAATGCGCCAGGCGCCCAGGCAGGCGTTTATGTATTTTTCGTCCCCCGTGGCCGTGTACTCCTCGAACAAAGCGCAGACGCTCGTCAGCAGATAGTTATGGGGGCGGTTAAGCGGGAAGCGGTACACCGCCTCCGGATAGCCCGCCGCCAGATATTCCAGCCACCAATCCAGGTCGTAATATTTCTGGTTGGTTTGGATGTCGTCCGGAACTCCTACGGGGGAATGGTAGACCAAGGGCCCGGCGATGCTGCCCTGAATGGCCATGCTGCCCAGCAGCATGATAGGCAGGTACTCCTCCGCGCCGTTGAACCAGTCGTAAAAATGGCGGAGCATATCGTATGCCTCGCCGAAGCCGGCCGCGCCGGCGGCCAGCATCCCCTTGGTAAACATGGCCCGGTCGTAGTTTTTTTCTTCATCTCGCATAATCGCGGGCCAGGTATCGGTCGACAGCCGGTAGTTGCGGCTTTCATAAGGCATCAGGTAGCCGTTCCAGTTGGCGAATTGGCGCCTTTCCACGGCGTCCAAAATGCCGGCGATGGCTTCCCGGAAGGCCGGTTCCTCCGCGTAGCGCAGGGTGTTGCCCATGCCGCCCAGCATGCGCCCCTCGTTGGAGGCCACCAGCATATCCACCCAGATCCTGTCGGGATCCTTGGCGTCCACCCATTGGGGCTTCTTCAGGGAATCCTTCAGATACTGGATATTCCGCTGGAAAATCTGTCGGAACACCCCGCTGGTCAGCCGGACGTTCTTCAGCGGGATTTTCCCGGGAAGGGTCACCGGTTTCCAGTCCGCCGGATCGGTGGCGGTTGTCTCATACCGCGCCATACGGCCGGTTTCCTCATCCGTCCGCCGGTTGATAACCGTCATCAGACAGCGGTTGTCCCAGATCTCGCAGCCGTCGATCGCTACACAGCCGCCCAGCGTCTCCGCCTCCAGCATGTGAAAGCCCGCTCCGGATAGGCCATCCGCTGAAAACAGCAACGCTGACGCCGTTTCCTTCTCCGCCCGGCAGTCTACTTCCCGGATAAACGTGCCGTCCAGCGTCACGCTGAAGCAGCCGCCATCCGGTCCCTTTCGTCCATACAAGCGCAGCTGCGGGCCGGCAAATCCGATAAAGAACCGTTCGCCGCGGCCGGCGGCCGCCGTCAGCCAGCCGCTTTTCGCCGGCGGGCACGTCTCCCCGGCAAAGCCGGGGGAGACATGCATATACGCCCCGTTGCGGCTGCTGATGAACAGCGGATAGGCCGGCTCCCCCAGCGCCTCCAGCCGATCGATCTCCACCGGCTGGGCGCTCCGGGCCACCAGGCGCAGGGTGTGCGGGCCCTTTTTCAGCGGGCCGGTGGTGAACACGGGGACATCCGGTTTCTCCTGGCTGGCGCGTACCGTCGCGAGGAAGACACCGTCCACATACACATCGGCCTCGCCTGCCTCCTGGGGCTGCATGCGCGCCTGACGGCCGGCGGCATACCAGGCGATGCCCTCGCAGCTGGAAAATGCGTAGGAGGCTTCGGCGCCCGCCTCCCGGGAGCTGGAACAGGTGTTGTTGCTGTAACCGAAGGCCCGCGGCAGAATCCGCAGCGACTCCCATCGGCCCGCATAGGTCAGCTCGGTATCGTTGATCACCTGGGTGCCGTAGGAAACTCGCGGCATCGGCGCGTCCGCCTCGGCTTTTGCCTCCGGGGCGGCGGCCAGTATCACGCCGGCATAGCTCCGGCCGGCTTCCTGTGTTTCAGCCATATGTATCGCATCCTTTCCGCTTGATGCTTCTACTATAAACAGTTTGCTGCGGAAAAAGCTAGGACGCCCGTTGCCGGTTTTTGTACCGGTGTTTCAAAGGAGAGATACCGTCATGATCCCCGATAAGCTTCCCGACGCGCCTATTCGGCATTGGTACAGCCGTTACTTTTTCTCCGACCCGCCGGAAATTCTGGCCAGGGCCTTTTACGAGACGGATTACCGGGCCGGTATGCACATCCACGATTTTTATGAGATCAATGTGATTGTAAAGGGCAAGGGCTATCACTTCATCAATGATCAGCGGTTCCCTGTCCAGAAAAACGATTTGTTCCTGCTGCCGCCCGGCTACCTGCACGGCTACTATCCGGAGGAACCGTTGGCTCTTTACCACATCCTGCTGCATCCGGCGTTTTTCACCCGGTACGCGGCGGATATGCAGCGGCTGCCCGCCTACCCCATCGTGATGACGGCAAGCCCCCCCACCAGGTGCGACGATCCGTTTCGCAGCTGCCTGCGCCTGACCGACAGGGAAATGGACGTTCTGTGCCGGCAGCTGAGCACCTTCGCCGATTTGTTCGGCGAAACCGGACGGGAGGAAACCGCCGTGCTCCAGCACGCGCTCGGTCTGTATACGGTCGGGACCATCTGCCGGATTTATCGGGATTGCTATATGGCCGGCGGCGACTCCCGCGTGGATGGCACCGCCGCCGGCATCCTGCACAGTATCCACTACCTCCAGGAGCATTGCGGCGAGTCGCTGACCATCGACGATCTGCAGCAGCAGGCCGCCGTGTCCAGAACCACCCTGTACCGGTATTACCTCCGATTTACCGGTCTCTCCCCCATGCAGTATTTGCAGCAATACCGTCTGATTCGCGCCAGAGAGCTGCTGCAGCAGGATCAGCTGTCCGTTACCGCCGTTGCGGCGGAATGCGGCTTTTACGACGGCGCTCATTTGGACCGTGTGTTCCGCAGGGCCTACGGGCTGTCTCCCCGGCACTATCGCCGCCAATGCCGACCGTAAAATCAACAGGCCGGAAGCCTTTGTGGGCTTCCGGCCTGTTGCCGCATCTTAGAAAAAGAGCTTGACGGTGACGATTTCGAAGGGCTTGACCACCCGCTTCACCACGCCGTCCCGCAGCGGCAGCTCGGCGATTTCATCCTCGAGCATGTTGGTCTCCGCAACCCGGCGCACGGGCAGACGAAGGCGCAGCTTCGCCCGCGATGTGGTGCACTCGCTGTCGTAGAAGCGAACGACGCAGCCATCCCCATCCTCGGCGGGCTTAATGCTCTCGACAATCAGGTTGGAGGGCTCCAGCGTGATGGGAGGCTCCTCCGGCTCCTCCAGCGCCGCCGGGACGCACAGGGGCTTCATGTTCAGCTCATAGGCGGGCCGCACCACCGACGGGGCGCTGAAGCCGCTGTCGTGGGGCAGCAGGGCGTAGGTGAAATCGTGCACGCCGACATCGCCGCCGGGATCGGGCCGGCAGCCGCCCTTGTGCAGGGTCAGGCGCATATCCGACCCCTGCACCGAAATGCCGTATTTGCAGTCGTTAAGCAGCGCCACCCCATAGCGAGTATCGAACAGATCGGTGTATTTGTGGTTGCAGACCTCGAATTTGGCCCGTTCCACAGATGTATTGGCGTTGTTGGGCCGGTCAACATAGCCATACTGGATCTCATGCCGAGAAAAGCTGGTTTTCATATCCACCAGGAACTGGGCCTTGAGCAGATGGTGCTTATCCCGCCAGTCCACCGTCGTTTCAAAGTCCACCCGCGGGGAGTCGGCGTAGACCACCATGTCTTGGGTGAGGGTGGAGTGTCCGCCCAGGGCGTACACCGTCCGGAAACGCAGCTGCAGGCAGCCGTCCGCCACGCAACAGCGGGAGAGAACCTGGCGCTGGGGCTGCATTTTCATCTCCTGGGTTCTGTCGATATCCCAGTTGTCCCACAGATACGGGATATCCTCTCCCATCAGCAGGGTGTTCAGCGGGGTGTGCGGATCCTTGACCAATTGGCGGCCGCAGCGGCGGTCGACGAAGGACGTTATGGCGCCGCTTTCATCCAGCGTGATTTCCGCGAAGGGAGTGACCAGCCGATCGCCCTCCAGCCGGAAGGGGGAGGGCGGCATGGGCCGTTTTTCCTCGGTCATGGCTATGGTGAGAGTCGAGAGCGGCGGAATATCGAGGCCGCCAATGACCAACTGCTCGGCACCCTTGCGATCCGTAAAGCACTGATATGGTAAAGCCGCCGGCACGAGGCCTTCATAGGGTACCGTTACCTGCCGGGTATAGGACCACGACAGGGTGTTAAACAAGGTGAGGCTCTGCCCCGGCGTCCCCCGGGCCATCAGGAGGTCGCCCGCCAGCCGGCCGGCGTCCCGCGCCACCTGGTAATTCTCCTGAATGGCCAGCTCGTGCACCTCTTTCAAGGAGGTGCCGGGCAGGATGTCATGGAACTGATTGAGCAGAAGCGTTTCGTACAGGGCGGTGGTTTCCTCCCGAGGAATGGGGGCGGCGTACCGCAGGCCGTAGAGCACCTCCGCCATTTCCAGGGTACGCAGGGCAATTTCGGCCAGGCGGTTGGACCGCTTGATGTCGTGCATCTGGGTCAAGGTGCCCCGGTGCAGTTCCAGGTACAGCTCGCCGTCGTATACCGGCAGGTCGTGGGCGGTCGCCTCCAGCCGGCGCATAAACTGGCTGACAGTGGTGTGCTCCGACCGGGGGATACCGGGCAGATCCTTGGCCAGGCGGGCGGCCTCCACCATGTCGTAGCTGGGGCCGCCGCCGCCGTCACCAAAGCCATAGGCGATGAGCTTACAGTCCGTGACGTCCCGCTGGCGGATATTTTCCCGAACATTTTTACAGATGGCGTCGATATCCGGCCAGCAGTGGGTAATGTTGAAATGGGTCAGCACCTCGGTGCCGTCTATCCCTTTCCAGGTAAAGGTGTCGTAGGGGAACGCATTGGCCTCGTTCCAGGACAGCTTGGTGGTCAGGAAATACCGCAGGCCGCAGCCCTTCATGATTTGAGGGATAGCGGCCGAATAGCCGAAGGTGTCCGGCTGCCAGAAGGCGTCCGCTTGATAATGCAGATTGTCCCTAAGATACCGCTGGCCTTTGACAAACTGGCGGATCAGGCATTCGCCGCCGGTCATGTTGCCGTCGCATTCGATCCAGGAGCCGCCGTTTGGCTCCCAGCGGCCCTCAGCCGTCTGCCGGCGGATCCCCTCGTAGATGGCGGGGTAATAGCGGCGCATCCAGTCGATATAGGCCACCGAGCTTTGAACAAAGACATATTCGGGATAGGCGTCCATCACCCGCAGGGCGTTGGAAAAGGTGCGGGCCGCTTTGTGAATGGTCTCCCGCACTGGCCATTGCCAGGCGGCGTCCAGGTGGGAATGGCCGACCAGGCCGGCGTAGCCCAGCGGGCTCTCCGGTTCCTCCCGCCGGCAATCCAGCGCCTTGTCCAGCACGGCGCACGCGTCCTTCAGGGCGGTTCGCCACGCCTCCGGCGGGCACTCCTCCGGCATCTGGGGCACCAGGCGGAACAGCTCCTCAAAATCGTGGGTGAGGGCCCACTTCTTAGAAGCGGTTTCCTCAAGATTCGCGTAATACTGGCACACGGTACGCAGACGGGTCAAAAAATGCTCGACTAGCGGATCGATTTCCACGACGGTCATGCCCTTAAAATGCCGATCCCACCGATTGGGATAGAAATTGTCGCAGTGGCCGAAATCCTCGAACGGCATGGTGCCCAGCACCTTATGCCCCGCATAGGCCTCCAGCGCCACATGGATGGTTTCGCCGGCCGCGGCCCGGAAGGTCAGAGGCTGGATGCGGTGGGGCCGGGTCAGCGGCTGGGACACTTCCTCCGTGTAATCGAACAGCCCCGCCGGCTCTCCGTTGAGAAACAGCAGGCATTCCGTGGCATCGGCCCCGGACAGGAGCCAGAGCGCCTTCCCCTCCCAGGAGGCTGGCACCGTGAGATCGCCTCGAAACCAGGCGTACCCGTACTCTTTCCCCCAGGGGTCGCCGATATGAACCGGGCGCCAGGCGGCCTCGTTTCCCGGCTCACTGCGCCGGGTATGGTCGTCGGTCTCCCACATATCGCAGGCGATTTCGTCCAGAGGGATCAGACGATATTTTTCATAGGTGACGGCCATGTTCTCCACCTTGGCCATCAGCTTTTCCTTATGGATATCCATCATAGGTACGCACCGTATCTTTCCTGCTCAAATTCCTCCCATGCAGAGGGCTATGGGCATTCGCCAGACGAATGCCCATAGCCCCCGGCAGGGGCCGGGCTGCAAAGCCCGGTTCCTGTCGAGAACGCGGTGATGGCGGTTATTTCGCGGATCCCTTCTTCTTGCGGGAGAGGAGAACCGCCGCAGCGGAGCCGCCGGTGGCCACCGCCAGGGCGGCGGGAAGCACCGGAGCGGCCACGCCGGTGTCCGGGCTGCCGCCATGGCTGCTGTCATCATCCTTATCTCCGGACGAAGCGCCGGAAACGCGGATATTGTCCAGCTTGACCATGACCAGCTCGCCCTCTTCAAAGGAGGCTTCCTCCGCCAGCATGTAGAAGGCTTCCACGCTGCTCAGCTGGAAGTCGCCGCTCGTCTTCGCGTCATCCAGCTTCAGGGTCACGGAATTCCAGCCCTCCTTCAGGGTGCCGAAATCCGCGAGCGTCCACTGGATGTAATCGTCGGTGCCGCGGGAGCTGCTGCTCAGGCGAACCGCCCAGGAGGTACGCTGGGCCAGCAGGGCGGGATCGCTGACGTACATATCGAAGCGCAGCTCCTTACCGCCTGTCAGATCCAGCGGAGAGACGGGCACGAAGCGGAAGCTGTTCTCCCGCAGGGCCTGCTCGGCGCTGAGATTGTTGGTGACGGAGGCTTTCCCTTCGGATTTGCTCTTGGTATCAAGCTTAACGGTGCTGGGATACCAGCTGCCAGCCTCCGGATCATCCAGGGTTTCGCAATCGGAAATATACACCGCGCCGGTATCGGGGCGGGCGGGCTGATCGGGATTTTCCGGAACGATCGGTCCCTCACCCTCCTTAGCCTTAACGGCGTAGATGTTTTTATAGGACAGCTTCAAATCGCAGGAGGATTCCGCCGTGGCGTTGTCCTCGATGAAAATGCGCAGAGCGTACAGCTTTTCAATGGCCACGTTTTTCAGGCTAGCCTGGACGTGGTTCCAGCCGCTCTGGAAGTTCGCGGTGTCCATGGGGATAGTGATGGCGCTGTCGTCGCCGAGGCCCTCGGTGGGATAGAAGCGGATTTTCAGCCCGGTAAAGCCCTCGTTGGCCTTCATGGCTTCCCAGTCGCTGACATAAACGTTGAGATCGAGGGTGCCCATGCCGGTGAAATCAAGACCCTCGGGGATGTTGAACTGGGCGACGGGATAAATGTCCGTCTTGCCTCCCTTAACCCACAGGAGACTTTTGCCGTCGGTTACCTTTACGCTGTTCTCGGGTGCCTTGTAGCTGTCCACAATGGTCTTATCCGGGTCGATGGTGGCGCGCACGTTGTCCAGACGGAGGGTCAGGGGAGCAGAATAGTGATTCCAGCCATGATCCACGCTCAGGGGATCCGCCTCCGGGTTGGTGGTGTTGAGCCCCACGTTGTAAATCTTGGTCAAATCCAAATCCAGCTTGGTGCGGTCAGAAATGTCGATGGTGATGGTGTTCCAGCCCTTTTTCAGCTCTTTGGGAAGCACAAAGGATTCGGGGACCTGCCCCTTATCCAGGGTGCCGTAATTGTTGTTGATGGTGAAATACATGGTTGGCTGGAATTCTGCGGCATACAGGGCGGGATCGTTGACGTACAAATCGAACTTGATGACGTTGCAGGACGAGATGTCCACCGGCTGGTTAAGGTCAATGCGCAGATTGTTCTTCCAGCCGGGGGCCGCGTCTTCATAGCTCTTGAACAGCGCGCGGATGGAGGCAAAGCCCTGGGTGTATTCGGTGGTGTCCACCCAATTGGACACACTGCCGCCGGGTGCGACATTGGAGACGTTTTCGCAATCGGCAATCATTTTTTCGTTGGGATCGACCTCCACTTCCTGGAAGTTCCCAACCGCCATATTGGAGGCGCCCACCTGGCAATCCCGTGCCGGCTGCAGGATACCTGCGCTGGAATTCTCGATAAACACCTTGATCTTGGTAATCGCCTTCATGTCGGGGTCGCCGATGGCGTCGGAGAAGGTTTGCAACGGCAGAATGACGCGGTTTTTACCAGTGGTCAGGATGCTGCGGGTCAGCGGATACTGGAAGAACCGTTCTCCCTCGTTGCACAGGCGCAGATTCACGCCGGCAAATTTATCGGAATCCATAATCGCCGCCAGATCGCTTAACACATAATCCAGCGCGATATAATCATAGCCGGACAGATCCTTGGCTTCCGGGAAGGTGTACTCCTGTAGGATCCAATCCCGGTTCATGTCGGTATAGAATTCGTTGACAGAGCCCTTGAACAGTAGGGTTTCGTCCGCCGCGGCCGTCTTTTCCCGGGTGACGGTGAAATTCTGGAACTTGATGGTGTGTCCAGTGGAAGAAGCGGCGTTGGAGGGCGTCTCCATTGCAATGCGAATCCAAGCCAGTTCGTTGAGTTTATCGGTGGTGGCGTGAGGCGCGTCCTCCTGACGGCCGCCCCGCAGCGGCACGGTGATGTGGTTCCAGCCGTCTTTGGTAATCTGGTTGTAAATGCGGTAGATATTGCGGTAATCCCAGGAATCCATAGCGCCGTTGTCAGCCTTGGCCAGCAGCGTCAGCTTGGCTATGTTAAAGCCCTGTTCGGCGCGGAAGGTTTCCAGGTTATCGATGTACAGATCGAATTCCATGTTGTCATAGGCGGAGACATCCACAGCCTCCGGCAGGAAAATCTTCTGCTCCAAGAAGCCGCCGTTGTTGGGATGACCGCCCTGCCCGATGGAGGCATCCGCACCGTTGGCGGAAATCAGCAGCGTCTCGGTCATGGGGTTGTCGGAGGCTTTTGTGGCATACAAGTTGGAAAGAGCCAGGGCATAATCGCGGGAAGCGTGCATGCCGGTATAGTCCTCCATGAAGAACTGCAGCCAGGTGGCCGTGGACAGGTCGGGCTCACCTTCGCCGGCGCCGCCGCTCAGCGGCACCTTGATATGGTTCCAGCCGTTTTGATAGACCTGATCGGTCACATCCCAGGTCAGTTTGTTGTTCCAACCGCCTTCGTCGTCCTTATAGGCGGTGGTGAACAGCCGCAGCTTCAGGCCGCCGAACTTTTCTTCCTGCTTGAGGGCGGCAATATCATCCACATAAAGGTCGGCCTCCAGATATGTGCAGTCAGAGATATCCAGGCCTTTGGTCAGACTGCCCTCCGGAGCGGCAAAGGTGAAGAACTGAGCAACCGCTTCGGGGATTTTACCGCTTTCCCAGGCGAAGGGATCGGTATTGCCGTGGGACAGATGTATGGCTTTCGCGCCGGAATTGGCGGAATTCTTGGTGGCAAAGACATTTTTCAGCGAATAGGAATAGTCCCGGCTGGCTTGGATGGTTCCATAGTTCTCCATATAAAACCGCACGCCGTTAACCTTTTCACGGTTGAGAACGCCGCCGTCCGTTTGTATGAGAGAGCTCAGGCTCAGCTTGATGTGGTTTTTACCGTTGCGGATCACCTGATCGGTGAAGGTCGCACTCATAAAATTACGGCTAGCCCCTTCGGAGGGCGCCTCGGAAAACAGACGGATGAACAACTCCCCAAAATCCTTTTCCTGCTTCAGGGCCGCCACGTTGTCGATGTAAAAATCAAACTCCAAGAAGTCCATGCTGGAAATATCCTGCGAATTGAAATTGAAATCCACGCCGGCCGCCGCGCCATTGCCGTCCTTCGGCCAGACGTGGTCGCCACCATAGGTCAACTGTACGGATTCGGTTTTCCCCACCGCTTTGATGGGTTCCGCACTGGTAAACAGATACGTGCAGCACAGCGTGACCAGCATAGCCACGGCAAGAACCAGGGATAATGCCTTGGACCCTTTTGCTTTTAACATCGGGAAACCTCCTTAAATTCTATATTTAAGCGGCCGTTGCTCTTTCCGCTTAAATGACGCAATTATTCGACCAGCCCGCTGCGTTCAATGCCAGCGATAATCTGCCGCTGAAACAGGACATACAAAATCAGAAGCGGCAGAACGGCCAGCAGCAGGGCGGTATTGGCCTGCACCAGATTGTAGTAGTAGTCATGGGACGCACTGATATTGCTGTTGGCCAGGGACAGCACCACATTGGGCAGCAGCTTGGTACCTCCCATAAGCGTGTTGGTATAGAAGGTATCCGTCCACTGCCAGGCAAAGGCCAGAATGAACACCACCACCAGCATGGAACGGGCCATGGGCAGGATGATGCGGCCGAAAGTCCGCAGATGCCCGGCACCGTCCACATACGCCGCCTCCACCAGCTCGGTGGGGATGTTTTTGTAATACTGGCGCATCAGGATGATGAAAATACCGCCGCGGAAACTGAGCCCCGTGATACCGAGCAGAACCAGGGGCCAGACGGAATTGGTGATGCCCGGCTGGCCGTTCATCGCCTGCAGCAGGCCGAAGATGTCAAAAAACTTGAAGTAGGAAAACAGAGGAATGGAGATAGTCTGGCTGGGAATCAGCAGGGTGCACACCACCAGCACAAACAGCAGACGGCTGCCCCGGAACCGGTACCGCGCCAGCCCATAGCCCACCACGGCCGCGCAGAAAGTGGCGCAGACCGCCAGCACCAGCGCGAAATAGAAGGTGGTCCACAGGGCGGGGAAAAACTCGCCGGAAGCGAGGATGTCTTTGTAATTGTCCAAGCCAGGATGGCGTGGGATGAGGGCCACCGTCGGGTCGTATAGATCCGCCTTGGGCATCAGGGAAGCGGAGAATTTCGCCAGGAAGGGATACAGGATCACGTAGGCAAACCCCAGCAGGAGAACAAAAAGCACCACCTTGCTGAGCAGGCCGCCGAGGCGGGCGGCGGTTATCCGGCGGCGGCCGGAGGGGATGGAGGCCGATGGGCTGGCAGCCAAGTTTTTCATATGCAGTCCACTCCTCCCCTACTGTTCCCGCTGATAGGTAAACTGGAACTTATTAAGAATCGCCACCAGCACAGCCAGGATAACGGCCACCACCAGGAAATAGAGCCAGGCCATGGCCGCGCCGTATCCATAGTGTCCCTGATCAAAAGAGATGTCGTTGATGTAGTTCATCAACGTATTGTTGTCCCGGGTCAGATAGTCGATGATGGTGTAAAACACGTTGACCAGCAGCATGGGGCTGACCATGGGCAGCGTGATTTTCCAGAACATTTCCCAGGCGGTCGCCCCTTCCACGCTTGCCGATTCATAAATTGAAGGGGAAATCGACTGGATTCCCGCCAGGAAAATCAGAATTTGAACGCCGGACAGGTTGACGATATTGACCACACCCGATGCGGCATCGGAAACGAACTGAATGAGGCCGGGGCTGAAATTCATCCCCTGCAGCAGCAGGGTGATGTCGCCGATGGCGCTTCCCATCGTTTCGGCGCCGGTTTCAATGGAGGCGCTGTTCATGGCGCTCATGACGGCGTTGTTCATATCCATCCGGCTGATGAGACCGGTGGCCACGATGACCGGCAGGAAGAACACCGCCCGAAAAAATGTGCGGCCGGGCAGCTGACGGTTGAGCACCACCGCCACAAACAGCGAAAAAATGAGCACCACCGGGATGGTGGTCAGCATATTTTTCAGCGCGTCCAGCAGAATGCGCACATAATTGGGATCGCCCCGCAGAGCGTACCGGAAATTTTCCAGCCATACGAAGCTTAGCTCAAACCCGTTTTGCCCAAGGCTCATGTCCGAGACGCTGAAGCGGATGGCCGTGATGAAAATATAGAGGAAAATGAACACAAATCCCAGGATAAAGGGCAGCGTGAACAGGAGACCGAAAAGCTGATTGTCCCGTTTGTCCCGGGGACGGCGGATGGCAGATGGCGCGGCTTTCAAACGGCTTCCTCCTTTCAGCGCTGCACGGCGTAGCCGCCGGCGGGAACGGTCAAACCGTCCGCCGTATAGGCCGCCTGATTGTAGTTGACATAGATTTTTGTACCGCCGGAATAGACGGTGCGGGAGACGCCGGGAGCCAGCACGGCGTGATCCGTCATGACCTGACCCTCTACCGCCTCCAAGGCCTCCTGCACATAACGGTACTGCTCGAGCACCGTTTCTTTCAGCACAGGGTAGCTAACAGCATAATACGCGGTGTGCTCGGTGGTCTTCAACCGCTGGACATGGTCGGCTGCCAGCACAAAGCTGGGAGACGTCCGGCTTTCGATACAGCCGAGAAGAGCGGTCTGTATATCCTCGTCCAGGTTCAGGGAAGCGGACTGGCAGGTCATGGCGCCGGCCACCGCCAGTTGCAGGAACGGCACAGCGCTGGTTTCCCCGGTGTACCCGGAATGCCGAATGGGAACCCGGTTCAAATTCGACGCGTAGGGCAGGACATAGGCGTTGCCGCCGTCAAAGCTGAGGCTGTACGTTCCCGAAAGGGTATCCAGCTGTTTTTGAAGCAGGGCCAGCGTATCGCCGCGGTTATAGGCGTGGGAGGAATCGAAATTGGAGTTGAGAGAGGTTCCCACCGTGCCAAGGGAGACGGCGGAAAGCCCCAGCTTTTGATACCCCTTGAAAAAGCTCGCCCAATACGACGCGTATTTGTGCGGGGAGACGGCGAAGGCGGTTTTTCCGAATTGGGAAATATCCGGCCGGTAGATGCTGTTGCCCGCGTATTTCTTATTGAGCTTCCGGCCGCTGTCGAAGGACTTGGAGAACCCGTCGAAAAGCGTATCGCGGGCCACAAAGAGCAGATCCACGTCAGGCAGCAGCGCCACGTTGGAGCCTTTCGCCCAGTCCCGCAGGCTGGCCAGGCCCTTTTTCCCGCCGAGGGATCCGGCCAGGCGCACCTTGTTGGCCACCCCCGCGTCCAGTCCATTTTTCTGCCAGCCCGTTAGGGTCAGCGACAGGCGGGACGCGCCGTTCTCCAGAAAGTAGCGGGCCATTTCCTCGCTCTGGGCATAGGTAGTGTAATCGGCGCTGGCCTGGTATTCGATACCGAGAAAGGAGGTAGCGTACAGGGAGGTGCCCAGGGTTTCCAGCCCCAGACGCACGGTGTTGCTTTCGGGTCGTTCCCGCATGCCATGGGCCAGCAGATAGTCCCGGTATACTCTGGCCATACCGCTGTAGGTGGCCTCCCCGCCGGTGAGCAGGGTGTACCGCACGCGCAAATCCTGTTTGTAAGCGTTGGCATCGTACACATACACCTGTTGGGCGGAGCCGATAGAGGCAACCTTGGCATCCAGAGTGACCCGTTCGCTGGTGGTCAGATAGAAGGTGTTGAACACCTCGTAATAATCGCTGTTGGGCTTGCCCAGCTTGGCGGAAATGGTGCTTACCTCCGCGCCGCTGTCGATGATGGCGAACAGAGCGCTCTGGTTGTTCCGGCGGATGCCGTACACCGGCAGATGGAAAATCTGGCCCGAGCGTTCATCCACCTTCTGCGTCGTGGCGGCGTCCCGCCCGTACACATTACCGGAGATAACCGGGCGGCGGTTTTCATCCGGATTGTTCATGGACAACAGCGCGCCGGAGCCGTCGGGCAGAAACACATAGCCGTCGCTGGCATCTCCCGGCTTATCCGCGCCGAAGTATTCCAGCAATTGAATAGAGATAAGGGTAAAATGCTTTTTATCGTACTGAATGGACGCATTCGGGATGGTGACCTCCAGCCCCTCGTCCGTCAAGGTATACTCCAGCGTCAGCTTGAAGTTGGGGGAATAGGTGGTTTCCTCCTCCTCGCGAATATTCAGCTTTTCGCTGTCCGCCTGATAATCGGCCGCGGAATATCCGGCTTCCTCCAGGTAGCCGGAAAGCTCTTCTTTTTCCCGCTCGCTGAGATCGATGCAGACGTATAAATCCTCATTCGCCAGCGGCGGATAGGTATCGATCATTTTCTTGCGTTCCGCCTCATCGGTAATGTCCGCAAGGGAATAGCGGGTATAGAAGACGTTCATCTTCCGCTTGGCGCGGCCGCTCATTCGGCCGGTAAGTTCTTCAAACCGCTCTACCGTGAAAGCGGCGGGGATTTGGAAATCCACCGCTTCCTTGCCGATGGAGAGCTGAAAACGGACGCCGGCAGCGGTTTCTTCCGTACGGAACTGGCCGAGCTCGGCACAGTCGGCGGATGACCACAGACGGCTCTGCTCGTTTTTATCATCCACGTAGGTGAGCACCAGCTGGGATTCGAGATTTTTCTCAGTGTCGCCGTTAAAGGAGGAGTCCCGGGCGGCGTCGTAAGGATTGGAAAACGCCGCTTTGCCGGTCGCCTTGTCCAGCAGAGCCACCGCCATGGAGGAGGCTTGCACATACAGGGCATAGCGGCTGTTTTGCGCCGCCAGCGTCATGTCCGCCAACATGGCCTCTTCCGAAGGATAATCAAACGAGATGGAAACGGGTTCGCCGGTTACGGCGATATCACCCGCCGCCTCGCCGGCCGCTTCCTCGCCCCGGACAGCCGGTCCGGCGGCGGCCCCCGCCAACAACACCGCCGCCGTCAGCAGGGAAAGCCATCGTTTTGTTTTCACTGTTGGGCACCTGCCTTTCACATGCGGAAGGTGATTTCGTTGACGATGTTGGTGATTAAGTCCACCATCCGGCCCGTCAGGCTGAAGAATATCATGACCAGGAACAGGATGATGGCGATGCCGACCACCGTCAGCAGGGACACCACGATGTTTTTCCCAAAGGAATATTCGTGGGTCACCATCATGCCGAAGAAGATAAGCAGGCCCATCCAAAAGGAGCCCACAGCCATCACGAAGCTGAGAATAGACATTTCCTCTGTGATAAGGAAATTGCTGAAGATGGTACAGGGCAGATTGAAGAGGGTCAACGGTATCAGCGCATAGGAGGCGGCAATGTAAATATCCCGGAAGCTGCCTTTGCCGTCCATCAGCGAGGTCAGGCACCAGTTGGCCACGATCCACAGCAGGAAGGGGGCCAGCAGATTCACCAGCGCCTCCAGCACGTCTCCCTTTTCGCCCAAGAGATAGCCCTTGCCCAGCACACTGTACAGCTGGACCAGCAGGGTAACGCCCAGCCAGAAGGTGGCGCCCCGCATACCGCCCCGCCTTTCATGCTTCAAATCCCAGAAGCCGTCGAAGGGGTGGAATATTACATGGAACCCGTATACGATTTCCTCCCGGAAACCGCGGGGGGCGCCGGAAGGCTTCAGACGGCCGTTATAGGCCTTAGCAAAAGCGAAGAATTTCACCAGCAGCACGATCAGCACCACCGCCCCCGCCACCAGAAGCAGGCCGATCTTGTCGAGAATGGTCTGCCGGTACAGCTTATAGGCCCTGGAATAATAAGAGCGGTTGTTGATCAAGCGGAAATTTTCCATGGCCGCCTGATAATCGCCCTGTTCCAGTAAGGTTTTGCCGATCCCTAGATAGGCCAGATCGAAATTGTTATTAAGCCCAGCCAGCTCCCGCCATCCGGCCATCGCCTTATCGTATTCTCGGTTTTCCTGATAGCCGATGACCTCGTCCACCTTCCTGCCGTAAGCGGTTTTGCGGAACAGGGTGATGGAGCCGTCCAGGCTGTCCAGCGCCAGCAGCCTGTCACCGTCACAGGCCACGGAGGCCAGCTGACCGAACAGGCCCAGCGCTTCCCCCTCGCCGCCGAAGGCGTAGAGCAGGTTGCCGTAGGAATCGTAGGTGAACAGCTTGCTGTATTCCTTGTCGACCAGCGTGTACATGCCGTTGCCCATCAGGGTGACCTCGCTGATGGAGGAGGGATCCACCGGCTCCTTGGCACCGGTATACGCGTCGAAGTTGATGTCTCCCACCGGCGGGAAAAAGCCGGTACGGCTGAGCACATCGGTGCCGGAAGGGTTGATCTTTTTGATAGGCGCATAGGAACTGTCGGCAGAACGGGTCCAGATGGTGTTGTACAGGGTATACCGATCGATGGAGGAGGCCGTCACATAAACGAACCCCTTATCGTCAATCGTCAGATTGCTGTACTCCACCGGCACAAAGCTGGTGGTCATGGCTTTTTGCTCCTCCGTCATGAAGGTGCGCCAGAACAGCTCCGCCAGATTGGGCTTGACCCGCTGAGCGCCAATAAAGGCCTCAAAGCCGCCGTTTTTGTCCAGAGCGATGACGCCCATATTGGTGTTCATGGACACCACATAAATGCGCCCCGCCTTGTCCACCGCCACCGCCTTGGGGTTATATTTGAAATTTTCCGGCAGAATGTCGGCGCTGGGCGGGTCGATGGTGGTCACGTAGGCGTAGTCCTTATCGAACACCACCAGGCGGCCGTTATCGGTATCCGCCACATAGAGCCGGCCGCTCGGGGCGGAAAACACCCCCTGCGGTTTGTTGAAGGTGTCCGGCTGCCCGTTCTTGCCGGTAAACCCGTCCAGGATCTTAACAGCATGCAGGGTCTGGGGATCGAGGACGACGATCCGGTTATTCTCCTTGTCCGCCACCACAAAATTGCCGCGACCGTCCCGGATAATGTCGGCGGGGGCGTTGAGCGTGCCGGCCTCGCCGAAAGTGGACACCTTTTTATCCGGCGTATAGGCGCTGGGAGAAATTTGCACGTCCCCTTCGTAGGAATAGGTATACGTTTCATACGGGGTTTCGGCCAGGACGGGAAACGCCCCCGCCGCCAGCGTCAGCAGCAGCGCTGCCGCCGCGATTTTTTTCGTCAGCTTCAAACCGTCACCCCGCTTAATCTTTCATGCCGGAAGTGGCCATGGTTTCCACGATATTGCTCTGCGAAATCACAAAGATAACGACCGGGACGCTCATCATGACGATGGTGGCCGCCGCCGCCGTGCCGGAACGCGCGATACCGCCGGCCACGATTTGGGTCAGAGCGTAGTTGAGGGTCTTCAAATCCTCGCTCTGGATGAGCACGTTGGTGCCCGTATTCCAAAGCCCCTGGAAGGAGAAAATAATCAGGGTCAGCCATGCCGGCTTGACCAGAGGCATGACAATGCGCCAAAAGGTGCGCCATTCGCCGGAGCCGTCAATGCGGGCGGATTCCAGCAGCGCGTCGGGAATACTGGTCTCCATGAACTGCTTCATCAAATACAGCCCGAGGGAGGAGGCGAAAGCCGGAAGAATCAAGGCGGAAAAGGTGTTGATCATATGCAGCTTGGTCATGATGAGAAAGCTGGGCACCTGGGTGACGGCTGTGCTGAACATCAAGGAAAGCACGATAATCCGGAAAATCAGATTCTGCCCGGGGAAATGATGCTTGGCCAGCGCATACGCGCACAGGGAGGCGACGATCACATGCCCCGCCGTGCCCACCACCGCCACAAACAAGGTGTTGAACAGGTAGCGGGAGAAGGGCACCCAGCTGTCGCTCATCATCTCGAACAGGTCCGAAAAATTTTTCACCGTGGGATTTTCCACGAAAAACCGCGGCGGATACATCCACAGCTCATCCAGCGGCTTGAGGGCGCTGCAGATGGAGTACACCAGAGGCAGGGCCATGAACAACCCCACCAGCGTCATCATCACCACAATCGCCAGATTGCCGCCCAGCGAACGGTTGAGATATAATTTTTTTTGCCGGCGCCGGCGCGCCGGTCGCTGCACCGCCGTTTTATCCATTAGCAGCCACGCCTTTCCGTTCAGGTTGCGGGTAAACCCGCCGATTATTCCGTCCGCCGCGCTATTCGCCCACCTTGGCGATAAGCCTCTGGGCCAGAAGGTTGGCCCCCACCATCATGAGGAACAGCAATGTGGCGATCGCCGAGGCGTACCCCATCTCAAAGCGGATGGTGCCGTAATCGGTCAGGTGGTTCATAATCGTGTGCGCGGCATAGTCCACCGTGGGATAGCCGCACAACGCGGTGATCAGGGTGCCGACATTGAAGGCCGAGGTGATGCTCATCACCGCGCTGAACATCATTTGAGGCTTAATCATGGGCAGCGTGATATACCACAGCTCCTGCCACCGGTTGCGCACCCCATCGATGGCCCCCGCCTCGTAGTAGGTTTTGTCCACCCCCTGGAAGCCGGCGATAAAGGACAGGAAGCTGGTGCCGAGGCTGACCCACAGGGAAACCACAATCACAATCGGCAGAATATACTCGGTGTTCTGCAGGAACTGAATGGGCTTCTGGATAAGGTTCATCTTGGTCAGCAGGCTGTTGACATAGCCATACTCGTCGCCGCTGAACATCACCTGCCAGATAAGGTAAATGTTGCCCGAAATCGACGGCGCATAAAATATCAGGGTGACAAACGCGCGCATCTTCGGCTTCAATTCGTTGATAAACCAGGCGAACAGCATGCAAAGCAGGTAGCTGCCCGGCCCCAGCACGACCGAAAGGATGATAGTGTTCTGCACGCCCTTGAGAAACACACTGTCGTTGAACAGCAGGCGGGTGTAATTAGCCAGCCCGGTGAAACGCGGCGGCTCCAGCACGTTGAAGGAGGTGAAGCTGAGCACCAGGGACACCGCCACCGGCAGCACCACGAAGATGAAAAACAACGCGACATAAGGCAGGATAAACAAATAGGAGATGCGGCTTTTCTTCATTTCCTGCCAAAGCCCGCCTGGCGCCCGCAGGGTCTTTGATCGTCTCATTCGTATGACCAATCCTTTCGCATACGAGGGTGGGGCAAGGGATCCGGGATTTATTTCACGCCGAACTCCTCGCGCTTGCGCCTGAGCTCGTCGTTCAGCTCCGGCACGTATTCGGACAGAACCTCCACCGGATTTTCCGCCATGTTCTGGGTGCCGGAACCGTTATACACCCGGTTGAGGGCGAAGGTGATGACACGGGTGAGATAATACCCGCCGGGCACCTCCGGCACGGCGCGGACATGCTCGAGCTGCTGCTGCAGGCTTCGGGATTCCGCGCTGCTCCAGGTCATCTTCGTCAGCGCCTCCATGTTGGCGGTGGGCTGCTTGGCCGCCGGTCCGAGAATGGTCTCCATCTCCTTGGCGAACGCGCTCTGCACGTCGGCAGACATCCACCATTTCAGAAATTCCCAGGAAAGATCGGGGTTCCGGCTGCCGGCCAGGATCATATCCCCCATACCGGTGCCCACCGAAATGTTTTCCGTCGTCCCGTCAGCCTTCTTCTTGCCGGGTACTGGAATGAATTTCCATAACCCTTTGATTTCCGGCGCGAAAACGGTCAGCTGATTATACATGGTGTAGTCCTGGATGCCGCAGGGCATTTCTCCCGAGCGGAACCGGTTGGGAAAGTCGTAGGTAATCGGTAGATCGTACAAGGTGAACATTTCGGTGAATTCCACGAAGGAGTTGAGCGCTTCGTTGGATTTCAGGTTGGTTTTTTCGCCCTCGTTTATATATAGATCGCCGCCGTTCTGATACAGCAGCAGGGCATAGCCGTTGATATCCTTCGGAAAGGCCATGGACAAGTTTTTCTTCTGCAGGTCGGGGATCATCTCGATGATGTCGTCCCAGCTTTCCGGCTCTTTCAGCCCCAGCTCCTCGAAAATATCGGTACGGTAAAAGAACATGGGGAAGGTAAAGGTTTCGGGAAGAGCGTAGGTTTTTCCCTTGTATGTATATGGTTCGACGGCGGCGGGATGAAACCAGGAGGCCACCTCGGCGTAATCCTTAAACTGCGTAAGATCCAGCACCGCGTTGCGAACAGCGTAGTTGATAGGCTCCGACACCGGATTGTTCAGCACCACGTCCGGGCCGAGCCCCGCCAGCACCGACTGCAGCAGAGTTCCCTGCGCCACCAGCTCCAAATTCACCGACGCTTTCTGCTGACCGGAAAAGCCGGTGTCGATCAGCCGTCGCAGAATTTCCGCCTGATCCCGTCCGGTCTGAATCCAGACCTTCAGAGACTGATCGTACGAGGCGTCACCCGTCTGGCCCACGGCGCTGTAGTCGGTGAAGAAGCTGGAAATAAAGCACTGTACACCGAAACCCAGACGCGAGAAAAAGCCGGCATCGGCGGCGGGCAGAGCCGCCCCTTCGGGCGCGATATAAATCCGATCGATCTGCAGCGGCTGCTCGTTGGCGCTGAGCAGCCAGGTACCGAGGGAGCCGATGTTGGATTTAAACTGCTCCAAGTACTTGGCAATAGATTCGGGGTTGTCGTACATCCGCCCCAGCTGGAACACAATTTTTTTAATGATAGACGTATAGCTGCCGCTAGTGCCTGTCTGCGCGCCGATGGTATCCACCACGTTTTGCAGCAGGGCTTTCTGCCGGCCGAATTCCGCTATCTCCTCGGGAATCAGCGCTTTAAAGTTATAGTCCCGATAGACGTCGGGGGAAGTGCCGGCGATCATGATGATTTTGCGGTACACCTCGTTGAGCGTGGTCAGGGAGGCCTGAACCTGGCCGATCACCTCCGCCACATCGCCCATCACCACCTGCAGCGTCAGCTGGTGGGTGCCCTTTTCCAGATAAAACAGATACGGTTCCGCCCCGCCTAAGGCCTCCAGCTGCCAGTTGGCGTCGTATCCGAAGCGCAGGCTTTCCGCCTCCTTGAAGGGGACCTCGCCGTCGATCAGCAGCCTGCGGCTGGTAAAAATACCGTCCAGGATATTCTGGCGGAACCGGGGAGCGATTTGATACAGGCCGGATTCCTTCACTTGGATGGTCCAGGTGACGGACTCCCCCACCCGCTTCCAGCTCGAACCGCCCAAAGTGTTCAGCTTGACGGCCGATGCCGACTGCGGATAGGTGGTCGGCGAGCTGCGATCAGAGGCCGGCAGGATGGACAAGTCGCTTTTAAGGGTCGGTTTTTCCCCTTCCACAAAGGCGAGAGGCACCTGCGGCGTGCCGCGGCCCGCCGCCTTCTGCTGCGCGAGATACGCAGCGTAGGGCATCGGTTCCACCGGCGCGGCTATCCGAATGCTATGTACCGCCAGGCTTCCCCGCACGCCGGTCAGCCGCAGCGTGTGGCTTCCCGCCGCAAGCGCTATCCGGAACGGCGCCGCCACATAACCCGACGCGTCCTGCAGGCCCGTCTCGGACCAGCGGACGATTTCCACGGCGTCGGGCTTGATATCATTCCCCGCTACATTGGTCTTGATTTCACCCCGCTGCTCATAGGTTCGCTTGAACGCCAGGGCGCTCAGCTCCCGAAACGGAGTCTTCCCATCGATTGCGGCACTGGCCTCAATATCGCCGCTGGAAGCACTTCCCGCAGCATAGGTAATATAAATTTGGTATAATCCTTCTTTAGGGACAGAAAACGTCCATTCCGCAAATCCTGTGTCGGTTAGAATCGCGCAGCTTTTGCCCGTATCCTTAAAGTTGTCCGTCGTCTGTGTGTCCGCGGACTGGGCAGAGGGAACCGTTACCTGGGCGGCGTCCCCTTCGGCATCGGAAACGGTTTGGGCTTTTATATAAGACGTATACGTTTGCAGGCCGACGGCCGAGGCGGTATTGTCGGAGGGCGGCGTCTCCCCCTCCGCTTTCGCAGGTCCGGCGGCCGGCAGCGCCGCCAGAAGAAGCAGCAGCGCAGACGCGGCGGCGGCCAGCCTGGGTGATGTCTTCTTTCTGTTCACTATACGCATCCCAAGCCCTCCAGCGTTTCTATCACTCTATTTGACATATTGAATATAGCATTATTCGCATGATAAGTCAAGCGGTTTTTCCTATTTGCTCTAATAAAATGGAGTATCGCAAAATTGTTGTCTAATTTAAGCGCGAATATTTTTAAATAATTTTGTCATAATGGGTAAGCGAGGGATATAAATTTATTTTTGACTTATATTTTTTTGAAAACTGTTGACACATAAATATTCATTTGATATAATGCTGTTAGAAAATTAGACGCAAAATACATGCTTGAACAAATAAAAATTGGAGGAAATACGATGAACGCAAAAAAGCAGCTACTCACATCCGTCCTGTGCGCGTCTCTTATTCTGGCCAGTTTTGCCGGATGCTCCGGCAAAGAGAACCCTGACAGCGCCCCTGACAGTTCGGCTGGCGTGAGCGCCTCGTCCGACATGGGTACTGCCTCGCAAGGCGGCGAAGAAAACCCCGACGCTAGCGGCGAAGCGACGACCACCCCGGCGACGGATGCCAACGGCAGCCAGGTCACGCAGGCCACCACCAGCAAGAACAATGTCTCCGGCGGCAAAACCACCGCAAAGCCGGGCGGAAGCAAGGGCAATCCCCTGGAAGGGGTCGATCTCAAAGGTGCGACCATCGTCATTGGCACCAGCAGCAAGGATATGTTTAACACCAAGAAAGGCAGCAGCAAGCGCCTGAACGCCATCGCGGATCGTTTCAACCAACTGCAGAGCAAGCTGCACTGCACCATTAAGGTGGAATACAAAGAGGATTCCGACGCGCTGTACCAGGCGGCCTTCAACGCGAGCATGTCCGGCAAAAAATACGCCGACATTCTCATTCCCCACGCCTATAAGACCTGTGCGTATTTGTCCTCCAATATGCTTGTGCCGCTGAACAATATACCGAATATCGATCTCAGCCAGGCCTATTGGAAGTCGGCGGTGGACACCATTTCCACCTTTGGCAAGAATACATACTTTGCCGCCACGCCGGGCAACGAGCATCTGACCGGCTCCCTGGTGCTTTTCTTCAACAAAAAAATAGCCAAGAGCCTGAACTGGGATCCCTACGCACAGGTTAAAAATAACCAGTGGACTGTCAGTGAGCTACGCCGTGTGACCAAGGCCGCCACCCGGGATTTGGACGGTAAGTCCGGTATGACCGCAGCCGATCAGTGGGGTATGGCCCAGATCGATCCCGGCACCGCCGGCATGATGGCCCTACTCACCGGCTCCAACCTGGAAATGATTAAAGGCAGCAACGGTAAATTCACCTACAATATGGATAACAAAGATATCATCAACACCATCAACATCGGCAAAGCCCTGTTCAAGGACGACAAGGTCAACTACGCCGGCAAAGCGGACGCCGACGACATCAAGCTGTTCACTTCCGGCCACGCGCTGCTCCTGTCCGGCGGCTTGTCCAACGTGGAGCAAATCACCAACATGGACGACGATTTCGGCCTGATCCCCTTCCCTCATAGCGACAGCCAGAAACAGCACCGTTCCAATGTGGACTGGAACTACACGGTCATGATGGTTCCGAAAAACCCGAAGAATCAGAAAGCTACCGACGTGGAAGCTCAGAACACCGGCAAATTTCTGGAGGCTTTCGCCTATCTGTCTCAGGACACGATGAAAGCCATCAAGCAGGAGTACGCCGATCGCCATTTCCGTGACGATGAATCCAGCGATATGCTGTCCATTATTGAAAAAGGTTTGAAAATGGACGCTGCACAGATTTTTGGCGGCCAGAGCCTCTGGCCGATTCACGACGGCACCTTCCGCGTCATGTATGAAACCATCGGTGACAATAAAGACCCTCAGACCCTGGTGGATGAACGGAAAAAGGCCGCTATCACCGAACTGGAGAAACAGCTGGCTAAAATCAAGTGATTTCACGCTATCATTTCGGTTACGGAAAGGAAAAGAATGATGCCTGCGAACAGCTTAACGTTTACCGGAAGGCAAGATTTTATCTGGGGTATATCGGGCCACCACAAGGGCTACGCCGCGTATCCGGAGGAATATCTGGAAGAGCAGATTCAAAAGGCGGCCGGGCTGGGCGTCGATGTCTACCGCCTGAATTACAGCCCAGAAACGTCCGAAGATTTCGCCTATCTCGATCGAGTTTTGGATCTCTGCGACGCCAACGGCCTGCGCCTGTTTCTTATCCTGTTTGATCGCAAATTTACAAAGGACGGCCTGACACCCGACCAGCTTTACGACAAAACCCGTGCCGTCTCCGAACGATACAAAGGGCGGATCCCGCTGTATCAAATATCCAATGAGCAGGATCTAGCCTGTCTGGATCTGGTGAATTTTGAAGGCCCCGACGGGGATCGACCGGAGCATTTTGTCCGGGAAGACTACCTTCTGGCCCGGGAGGCCATGCGCGCTATTATGAAAGGCGTGCGGGATGGGGATCCGGAGGCTAAAACGGTCGTCAACTTCTCCTGGAAGCACTGCGGCATCTTGGAAATGCTCTCCGCCGACGGCCTGGAATGGGATATCAACGCCATCGACTGGTATTCAGACATGGACAAAGCCGCCGATGTCAACACGATTTTGGACCGGCTGTTTGCCCTTCCCCAGCAGGAAGTCATTGTGGCAGAAGCGAATCAATGGGGCGGCGATTATTGGGAAGATGAGCGCGCCCAGGCCGACTACCTGCTGGACGCCATGAGCCGTTTTTACCACCATCCCAACCCGAAGGTGAAAGGCTACATGATATACGAACTGCTGGACGAACCCGCTCTGGAAAAGGGCGAGGCGCATTTCGGGCTGTTTCTGAACGATAAAGACGGCCATATCGGCCGCCCAAAAACCGCTTACGGCGAAATTGCCCGCGTCCTGAACAAGAACGGCGCCCGCTGAGACCGGGACCCGGACGAAAGGTTGGATAATCCATGAGAAAAGGACTTTGGAAATCCCTTCTTTGCGGCGGACTCTGCGCCGCCCTTCTGGGCGCGGCCGCCCTGCCGGCAGCGGCTGCCGGTACGGAGCTGACCCAACGCAGCGACTTTATCTGGGGGGTCAACGGCCACAACAAGGGATATGTCGCCTATCCGGAGAGCCAGGTGGAAAAGCAGATCAAGGTGGCGGCCGAGCTTGGGGTGGGCATTTACCGGTTTAACTACAATCCCGCCACCCTGGATGAAATCGAATATCTCGATTACGTTGTCAAGCTCTGCAAGGCATACGGCCTCAAAATGATGCTGGTGATGGACAATTCCGGCCCAGCGCCTAACAGCGACGGATACCAGTCCTCCAAAGAGGCCTCTTACATCTCCGCCCTGGCCGATCGCGGCCGGATGATCGCCGCCCGGTATGCGGGCAAAATCGATTACATCCAGATATTCAACGAAGTGGATATCCCCTGCCTGGTCAACGGACAGGGCGGCGACGGCAGCAACGTCAATCAGTTCAACCAGACCTGGCTCGCCATCTACGCCAAGCGCTTCAAGGCGGTCAACGACGCCATCAAAGCGGAGAACAAATCGGTGAAAACCGTCGTCAATATCAGCTACAAGCATACAGGCCTGTTCGACTACCTGGCGGATTACCAGGGAGGCGTCAATTTCGATGTCATCGGCCTCGACTGGTACTCCAACATGGGCAGCATGACGGATATGCTCACCTACCTCACCCGCTACAAGCAAAAAGAGATCATCGTCTGTGAAACCAATATTTGGGACGGTACCGAGGGCAAGTATGAAGCCGAACGCACCGCTTACTTGACCAAGGTCATGAAAGAAGCGTATTACCATCCCTCTAAAAGAGTCAAAGGCCTGATTTTCTATGAGCTCCTGGACGAGCGCAATTTGGTTGAACACGAAAACGAGGCGTGGTTCGGCCTGGTCAACTGTGACATCAACGGCAACATCGGCGCGGTGAAGCCGGCGTACAAGGAAATTCAGAAGCTGCTGGGCGGCAAGACCATGGATACCATTCACGTGGATCGGGATTCCGCCTGGGATGACATCGACTCCCCCACCGATCCGACTGTTAAACCCACGACCAAACCGCTGGCCGTTAAAACGACGACAAAAGCCACGGGAAAACCCACCAGCCAACCCAATACCACGACCGTAACCGACGCCGTGTCCAGCGGCAGCGGCGAAACCACCGGCACCGACACGGCAGAAGATAGCACCACCACCGGCACCGCCTCTGCCGCAACGACGGCAGCGACGTCCACAGAACCGAAGGGCGGGGTTCCCGTCTGGCCCTTTATCGTCGGCGGCATCGTCCTGGTGCTGGGCGGCGGCGGATTTGCCGCCTGGTGGTTCCTGTTGCGTGGTAAAAAGGCCTCGTAGCCGGTTTCCAAACCTCCAAAGATTTCGGGTGGTGGTGTGCGCTGTTGCCTCGGTGCTTTGCGGTAGACCGAAAATCTCCGGACATGCGTGGTATTTTATAAAGCACAAATAGGGAGGGCAAAAATTGAAAGTCAAAAAAAGGCTTTGGCGGCTATATCCAGCCTTTTGCTGGCGGCGTCCGCTTGCGTTCCGCTGTCTGCCTCTGCGGACAGCGCTCTCTTGAGCACGGACAAGGCGGCCTATACCGAGGGCGAGGCCATTATGATAACAGCGGCCGGGA